>Ga0194118_10000085_pt1 | contig 168179 bp, 123 predicted proteins | sample TA2MahsurfametaG_2_FD_148662 | JGI IMG/M metagenome (GOLD analysis project Ga0194118, IMG submission 148662) | Freshwater microbial communities from Lake Tanganyika, Tanzania - TA2015013 Mahale N5 surface | ecosystem: Environmental > Aquatic > Freshwater > Lake | place: Tanzania: Lake... | reverse complement strand
AACGGTATTGCCGCATTATGTATTTGTAATGTTTTATCAAAATCCAAAAATAAAATACGAACAGTTTCACCTTGAACAGCTTCAAATATCTGTTTTATAATTGATATCGGTGTAAAATTAAAATCTGGTTCGGGATCATCAATCGCTGTTAGTCGTAAATCGTTAACATTCAGTTTATAAATATCATTTTCTTTCAAGTCTTTGCCATCATCAAAATCCGGTGGTGGAACATCTGATAAAACAGATATGGCTTGAATACTTGAACACATATTGTTACGTTCAAAATTACCTTCATCATCATCTAAAAAATATCCAATTGGCGAGGAACCTAATTCTGTTGAATGTCTAAGTTCGCTAACGATTGCATGAATCACCTCATATTTATCTTGTCCGTGAAAGTTATGGCTCGGGACGGTATCACGATTTAATGGATTTACCGAAAATTCGGGATGTGTGCATAATACCTCAGTTATATACCTATCGAGTACAGCCAATTGTAGCATTCTTATAATTCCAACTTTATTGCCACTTGTAAGAATATACACGGGAACACTTTTAACTAAACAAAGACGTAACAGTTCCATCCAGGCATCTTCTTGTGACTTTGTTCCAAACATATAACGTCTTAATAAAATGGCATGGTCAGGATCCTTAAATCGATAAGCATGTGTAATTCCTATATTTACACAATCAGACGTTCGCAATCCTCCTTTCAATCTCGAAAACTTGTGTTTATTCTTTTTGGTTATTCGCCTAGAATGACTAAAACGTTTTACTTTTTTGCTTTTTTTTATACAACGACCCTTTTTCATATTATAAAAAATAATCGACCATATAATAAAATCTATTATTTTTTTTACAGTTACGCCAACACCTCAATATCGTCCAATAAAGGCGGTGCGTTGAGTTCCTGTATATCGTTTAGACTATGAATATCGAGTGTATCCAATCGAATATCATCGCCAATCTTTAATCGCCCAATATCCTCGTCATCGGCATCAGCGTCGTCGTCATCATGTGTCATATATTCATTCTTTCTCTCGGAAGAATCTGTTTCAAAGGTTCGCACTTGGTTCTCTCCGAATGAAATTCCACCGCCGCTTCCGCCACTTCCGCCGCTTTCATTCGCCGTTTCATTCATTACCGATGATACCGCATTCGCACTTCCATTCAATTCACCCACAAAGTCAAGCTGGTCGATTGTGGGCGGCGCTGATGACGACGTGTCGGCACTACCTTCGGTACCATCCTCGCGATCACCACCACCGCCAACCCTGTCGCGATGGCGTCTTCGGCGCGTACTTCCATGATGCTGGCGTCGCCTCGCCGAGAGATTGGCGTCCTCTTCCGAGAGAATTGGCTCTTGTTGAATCACTTCCTCGTTTTCGGTCACCTCCACTACGTCTTCAATCGTATCTTCTAAATACATCTTAATAAGCTCTTCCACCGGTATATTATCGCGAATCGTATTATAGATACACTCCTTCACAATAATCTCGAACTCACGATTGTTGCGCTGGGTGTGAAGTGGCTGAATCCCTCTCTCAAAAATATAGACGTTAGAATATACCTTTCGTGCGGTATTCACATAAATCTTATGAATGAAATCATCTAATTGCGGTATCTTGATATCCACTTTCTTCTGTTTATTTCCCACGCGCATGACCGTCATACACTTCAAATGAATAATATGAACACATGTAATCAAATCTTCTAAATACCCGCATGTGCTGCGCTCCTTGATTCGCGAGGTCTCTTCCTTGATAATATTGGGGTTCCATTTCGGAACTCTCGAGAGAAGATTCTGAAACGTCATCAAATATTTGTCCTGCTCCTTGTTCCCCACGCACAACTTCACCGCTTCGTCAAAAATAGAGCGTATGCCTTCTTGAATGAGTGGCGTGAGAATATTGACGAGACGTGACGCCCATTCATTCTTGGATTCGTAAAGAGATGTAACTGAGTAATCGTCCATCGTATGTATGATATAGTGTGGTGTGAATGCTATTCTAGACTATACTATACTGACCGCGACTTTACATAAATGAAATATTTTCTAAACTCAGATTAGAACGAAATACAATAAAATGAAGAAAATAAAATAGCAATAGTTTCTCGTTTCTAAACTCTTTGCGAACCTTGTCAAACATAATCAGTAGTTCGTATCTTCGAATATCATTCATGTCGGGGTGTGTATGTATAAAATTGATGATATCGATGCCGGTATAGCCTTGCTCATACAAATAAACCGATAAATCGAGTATTTTTTCATAATCTTTACATATCGGCGTCGTCAAGGCACCGTTGTCGTCGTCCGCACCGTCGGCACTACCCCGTAAAAAACTCGGGTGTATCGTTATCAAGTCCGCAAGTGTGCTTTCTCTCGACTTCAATATTTTATTCGTATTACACGCCTTATCTGCGAGGTAGGTATGAAGATTCACAGCGGTCATATTGTGGGTTGTCGCCGCCCCCATCGCGTCCGTCATGACAATCGTCGGTGGTGGAATATAGATATCGCAAAATCGCGACAATATCGGTTTCAATAGACTATCTTTATTTTCGACAATAATAAAGAACCTCGTAGAGGAACTGAATAGTTCGATACATCTGCGTAATGCCGACTGTGCGTCAATCGTCAATTTATCGGCGTTTGTCAATATCACCGACTTAAAAATCGTCCCTTCTTTCATGTCGATGTTCGTCTTCGCGAAAAACTTCAATTCTTCACGAATAAAGCGGATGCCTTTTCCATGCGCACAGTTGGCTCGCATCACGTAATTTTTGATTGCGGTTTTATCGCCGTTGTATATCGAATGAATAAATCGGTTCAATATAAATGTTTTGCCAGAACCGTGTGGTCCATAAAAAATGATATTCGGGATTTTGCGGTTTTTTATAAACACGTCGAGTTTTGTGTGGATATGATTATGGATATCTTGTAATTCTAGATTCTCTGTCATGATTACAAATGGTTGGTATCGTTGTAATTATGAGAACATATCGTTTAATTCCATTTTACGCATCGTTGTTAGAAATTGATGACTTGGTCATATGGTTGAACATTCGACAATTTTCCAGGCATGTTGCTTTTTCCGTCGTTGGCGGCACCAGCACCACTCGCCTCACCGTCTGTGTAATAATAATTCGTGGTATAGTAATAGTTCGTCGGTTTTGAAGCCGCATAAAATGGCGATTCCTCTTCATATCCTTGGCCATTATACATACCAAGGTAGGCAGTCGCCGCAGGCGAACCATCCTCATAGTAATACGCGTTACGGCGGTCGGTGCGTTGATTGCTTGCGGGATCATCCGGGTCAATCCAGTTGCCCATAGTGCGAATAATATTTCCAGCAGCGTCGCGAATCGACCCGAATAATCCGGGAGTTTGGTATTGGTATTGGTATTGACCTTGGTCGCGTCCTTGACCTTGTCCCGGCGGCATACGTCCTGGACGACCATACCCGCGGAAATTGCGCGTAATGCCGCGACGGTAAATATCGTCCTCATTCAGCGCCGACGTACTCGCATCTCTCGCAATATCATCGTATTGTGTGCGTGTGCTCGCAAGTAGATTCTTCTCGATTTGCGTTCCATCCGGTAAATACGTCGCCCAACGTGTAACCTTCAAGCAGTCGGCGTCGATACGGCATGCGTCCGAACCCGTCATTCCCGGATTGTTACACTTCCACGGGCATTTACGCATCAGCAAAATATTGTTGCCATCGGCGGATTTGACGACGTTGCCGCTCGCATCCAGGCGATAAATATTCTGACAATTGCCTTCGTTGCTTGAAAGGGTTGATGGTTCCGCGCATTTACGCACATGACCATCATCACCATAACGCCAGTTGGAGCCGTCATACCATGAATCGGGGTGACTCGCAATCAGGCGGTTACGGCGGGCAATCGCGACATCATATTTCAGCTGCGCTTCCGTTTTCGCGGTCGTGGTTGTAGCAGCACGAAGCGCCTTATATGCACTTTCATATTCCTTCTGCGCCTCGATTGCCCAGTTCATCTGGCGTTTCACGTCGGAAATAAGCACGGATGATGCCGCCGCAGTCACATAAGTGGTGCCATCGCTCGCAGTTCCGGAACTTGTGGGAGTGCCGGTGCTCGCGGCAGTAGAAGCTCTCGCCTCAATCGCTGGAAGATTAAACTCACCTTGGTCAAGCACACCGCCAACGGCGTTGAATGTTCCGCCGAGAGATGGAGCCGGAGTACCCTTATACGTCCGGATTTTCGCCTGTGTAATCGATGTTCTTGAAGCTGGTGTTTGAAGACCCGCAATCGAGAGACGGATCGGTGTATCTCTCGGCAAAGCACCACCAACACTAAACGCCACGACATTCACGCCGCCGCCATACGTATTGATATCTGACGTGACAACCCCCGCATCAGAAATTGTAGATAAGGTGCTTTGAAGCTGGGTTGTCGGGTTCGTCCAAGAGAATGAAATTCCCAAATCAACATTCGCGGTTCGTGTGACATACGGCACTTGAACGAGGAAAATATCCCCGGACGCCAGCGCATTTGTAAGCATAATGGTCATCGAAAATGTGGTCGCAGTTCCGGTGTAGTTCGGTGATAATTGCGGGCTTTCGGTTGATATTTTGCGGCACATGATGAATGCGGGGTCGCCTCCGTAAGCGGTGCTGTCAAAAATACGCAACCGTTTCGCGGCGTCAGACGGCCACAAATTGACGAAAACTAAAATCGGTGAAACGCTCGATGGTTCAGCACTGCTAGATAAAGATACATTTGCGAGGTCGGTACCAGGTGCGGTAGCAGCCGACGCAGGGTTGATTTCGGCATTCTTCCATTTCAATCCGGAAAGTTCGAGAGAATATTTTCCTGCGGCCATAGGATTCGCAGTTTGTATCGTATAACGAACTACGAAATATCCGGCATCAGGCTGACCATCCGCCGCTACACTCGCAGTTATTCCACGGTTGTTTTCGGCGGTGTCCAAATTCGAGCCAGTTCCAGCGGATGTGCCGACTGTCGCAGGTAAAGGACCAGTATAAGCTCGCATCGCAACAGACAAACCAGTCGCATCAGTATTCTGAATATAGTAGGTCGGAACTTTGATTGTAATGACTTTTGCTGCTGAGGCACCCGTGCCATCACCGGTTGCGCCGCGTAACTCCGCTGTGGTAGTAAATAAAAACCGAAACATAGTAGGGGTGTCTTTCACATACGAGCATTGGTTGATCAACAAAGAACCATCTGTTCGCGACCCCTGTGTATTTGTTGGCGAGTGACTGCTCTGTGTTCGCACTTCCCCCAAATAACGAACATGATCATTCACCGTGAGTCCTTCAATCACGCCGGTGCCATATCCTTCGGAGGGCGAGATCCACCTACTAAATCCGCCATTTCGATACGTGCGCGATACCCAAACACTTACCAATAATACAAGCACGAGGAAAAATATCACCGTGAATTTATCTTGAAATAACTCACGAATGTTCATTTGTTGTAGATAGTAGATAGTAGGTAGTAGTATAATAATTATAATTATAATGTTATAACTATTATAATGTTATAAAATTATCTCTCGCTTAGACATGAATCTACTAATCTACGAATCAATACGTTTGAAGGCTATGTGTGTATGGGTTCTGTCTAAATGCGTTTAATATATCCGGCTGAATTCTCTCGTTTAGTTTTGATTCATCGTAGCTCTGCGGCATCGTCATCTTACCATAAATATCGATGCTGGGAATCGATGACGGGGCATTCGTCATAACCATCGCGCGGTGGTTGGCACGGTCTGCATCTAAGCGGTCAATCTGAACATTCGTATTCGAGTTGAAGAGAGACATCGACCCATGGTTCGTCACATTCTTATAGGTCTTATTCACATTATTGCGTTGATTATACGCGGCGTTGTAAAGGCCATTTCCCATACGTGTCGCTGCGCCACCCGCCGTTCCTAAATAATCGGTGCTTGTTGTCGCGCGTTCGGTATCCACAGGCGTATTCTGAGAGATGAGATAACCAGCAGCAGCCTGGCGTTCCACATTCAAGTGGTCAAAACCGACCAAACCCACCGTTGTTTCCTTAATTGTGGTAGGTGCGCGGTCGGCCGGATTGAATGTCGCGGTCACAGCAGCAGAAACAGGCATACGTGCGTTCTCATACATTCGCGCATTTCCTACCACATTCTCCTTACGGGATGGCTTGAGAACATCTAATAAGGGCGCAACAACCGCCTTAAGCGCTCCGTGGATGCCACCCATTTCATTCGGACGCACCGTTGTTCGGTTGTTATGTGTAAATTTATAGCTCATACGACCAAAGTCCGCCTCCGTTGCGGTATTTCTCTCAGCAGCATAAGGGTTAATAATAGGCTTTCCATCATATGTCTGGCGTCGAGTATCTTCGAAATTCTTAGGAGCATACATCGCACTACCTCCATCCGCAGGCGCAGTCGCGCCAAAGTATTCCGTCGTCGTCGTCTGTCGATTACTCTCTCGGTCCATTTCGATGGCACGCTGTGTCTCACCCTTCTCAGCACCAGTTGTAGTGAACCAACGGTCCGGTGTATTCACAAAGAATGTATCCGGCAGATGCTTCTCCATTCGTCCTAAAGTCGCGGTAGTCGGCGCATTTTGGACATAATGAGCGGCAGGGCCTTGATGACCTTCCAGAGAATACGACAGCTTGGGATTCGTCTTTACACGCAATTCATCCACACCGCGGTCAATCCATTTCTCTCGCGCTTCCATTCCGGAATTAAATCCAAGCGTTCCTTGTGCGCTATATCCTTGGTCTAAACCCGGTCCAACCCGTACTTCTTCCCACGGCTTTACATTCGCGATTTTCATGCTGGGGAGGACGCGTGACTGATAAAAGTCGTTCTGGTTTGGCATACCGTGTGGGTGATGCATGTTTTCCTGAGGACGAAAAAGGGGCGCCTGTTCGGTCTTACTGACGTATTGCGAACCACCACCAACTTTATTATCGAGAATGTTCTCATGCATATTCGCACCAGTTGTCAAACCACGCACTTTCGCACCATAATACGGCTCCATATTGTTATGGGTGAATGCCATAGGGTCGATTTGTGCGCCTGTAAGCGACATGAAACCGTCCCTGCTGTAATTATCACCAAACTGTGTATCTAAACCTTCTCCAACAACGCCAGTGATAGCGTTAGGTCCCGTTTGGGGAATGATGTCTTTTTTATCATTTGTATTATCGCGTCCTCGTTCAGCAATACCGCGAAGAATGCCTACACCTCCAACACCACCAGCGACACCCGCCGACATTTTGTCATAATCCACATTATTCGCATAATATCTGTCGGTGTGAGCATTCGGGTTATTATATTCATTTACATTCGTTCCGGTATTGGGGCGAACAACCGGGTAATTTGTAATCGGAATACTCATATTTGGCAAATATCTGGCGTTATTCGCATTCGGATTACGGTAGCCTTCACTCACAACTCCGCCGGATTTTCGATTAGATGCGATATAAGCTGCTCCAAGACTCCCTAATATTAATGCGATTTCGGCCATTTGTTATGTCTATGTTACTGGTATTATTATATATATTATTCTAATACATATAATAATAATAACAATATTATTATTGAATAAACCTGCATGCCGCAATTATGAAAACAGAGCAGTCGTTCCGCTAAACTGACGAATATCGCCGACATCTTGAATACCGTCGCTGATGCCTCCGCCTACGCCTAAACCACGTTCATTATCCCGACGCCCGCCAACCATGCCTTCTAGCGCAGGATTGCGATTCGATGGATGGACCGCGAAATATGTATCATCGGATATACCCGGAACCGTCGTCTGCGACACAAATCGGTCCTTTTCGATAATACGGGTATTCAAGTTGTTAAAGAATGGCATAAATACATTTTCCTGAGGGTCGAAGTGAAGCATTTTCCAGTTGTCTTGTTCGACATCCCGCAGCATCCATGCGGGGTGTGTAGCACGTGTTTGTTCAACCGAACTGCCACCACGTGTAGGGCACCGTATCATTTCATTTGTGCGTGTAGCAACCGATGCACGTTCATCATGATGATAATTCTCAACGGAATCACGGTTCAAACGACGTGAGAGACCGAACAATTCCGCTTCTACATCAACAGAATTGGTCATGATATTACCTGCCCAAAATTGTGCGCGAACATAAGGGTCCTCGTAGTAAAGTGGTTTATCACCTGGACCGGGCACATTCAAACAATATCTGCCAACATCAGTCGATTGTTGAAGCTGTTTTTTAATACGGTCAGGGTCATCATGAAAACGTGTGAATGACATAATAATGAGGATATTCTATGCTATTATATGTTATTATATGTTATTCTATGTTATTATTCTATTTTATTATTTGTTATTTGTTATTCTATAACAGTAATAAAAATTAACCTAAACACATCTATATAAAGAATGTAATAACATAAACGTAATGATAATCACGGAAATGTATCAAGGCCAACCGTCTAAATCTTATACAATTTGTCTCAACATGATTGTAAAAAATGAATCGCATATTATCGTAAAAACACTTGAAAACCTAACGAGTTATGTCGATTTTGATGCGTATTACATCTCGGATACGGGTTCAACCGATAATACGATAGAACTCATTCGTGAATTCTTCAGCAAAAAAAACATTCCCGGACATATCGAACAAGTGGAATGGCGTGATTTCGGCTTCAATCGCACACTTGCCTTACAAATGGCATTCAATAAAACCGATTATCTCTTTATTTTCGACGCAGATGACGCGATTCATGGTGATTTTCGGATGCCGCGTCAGCTTACCCATGACGCATATCAACTTAAGCTTGGCCAATCCTTTGTATATTTACGGACGCTTATTGTGAATAACCGAAAACGCTGGCGTTATGTAGGTGTGCTTCATGAATATATCACCTGCGTTGATAAAGAAGAAAGCTCACAAACGATACAAGGGAATTATTATGTCGAGTCGGGGCGTGTTGGGAGTCGTAGTCAAGACCCGAATAAATATATCAAGGATGCGGAGGTACTGGAGCGCGGGTATCGCGAAGAACTTGCAACTGGCGGCGAGAGTGGCCGGGCACTTGCCGAGAGATACGCGTTTTATTGCGCACAAAGTTGGATGGACGCTGGACCCGCATATATCGATAAATCGATTGAATGGTATCAACGTGTTCTTACGCAAAATAACTGGAATCAAGAAAAGTATTATAGTGCTTTGTCTCTTGGCAACCTCTATTACAAAAAATCGGACAAATACAATTCCATGAAATATTACTGCGCAACGATGGAATATGACGAAGAGCGAATTGAAGGTATCGCGACCTTAATGGAGAACCTACGATCAGAAGGGAATCATCTATTGGTGAATGCGCTTTATCACAAGTATAAACATTATAATAAGTATCCGCAAAATAAACTATTCCTTACCACCGATAAATATGACGATATTATTGAATATAACAATTCTATATCCGCGTTTTATATTTCCGACAAAAGAAGCGGGTACGAATGTTGTAAGACAATACTTCGACACAATCTTATGCCGTACCATTATATGAGTTCAACATATAGCAACTTAATGTTTTACCGAAACTTTTTTGAAGAGGAATCTTATCCAGAATTATTGCGGTTATTTTTTGTTGTGGATCATTTTCTCTCGATTATTGCGTCAAAAAATGACAGCTTCAACAATGACGATGTCGAAACATGGAATCGCCTTTTTGCGAAAGTAAAAGATTCGCTGATTGCTCCATGTGAGGTGATATCGGTCACGTCGGCTACCGACGCCATCCCTCCGTGCGAAGTATTTCATCTTTCACGTTCATTAGAAAAACTCCCTTATATTGACAGGAACATACCCGTGACTCAAATGGCTGAGGAGGCCAGAAAAGTCATCCTCAAACGAAATCGAATCTCTCCGCGAATCGTGATTACCTTTACGACGTGTAAGCGCCTCGACTTGTTTCAACAAACGGTGAATTCAATTCTGAACATGTGGCATGATATTGATAAAATCGATTACTGGTTTTGTGTCGATGATAATTCGAGTGAGGCCGACCGCGAACGAATGAAAGCGATGTATGCTTGGATTGATTATTACATGAAATCCCCATCCGAAAAAGGGCATCGCCCAAGCATGAAAATCATATGGAATAAGCTGAACGAACTGCGTCCTGACTATTGGATTCATATGGAAGATGATTTTCTTTTTCATACACCTGGTAGTTATATTGAAAAAGCAACACAAATGATGACAGATGCGCGAAATTCGGGCTATAATGTGCGGCAAATCTTGTATAACCGGAATTATGGCGAGACAATTCAAGATTACAAAATACAAGGTCATCGTTTATTACGGCGTATGAAACACGAGGTAGCGCTCCATCAACACAAGAATGTTGGTGATGATGTTACATACCCAAATTGTCATTATTGGCCGCATTATAGTTTTCGCCCGTCCATTATTGATATGGAAGCAATTTTTGCGGTTGGAAATTATGATACCCCGAATCAGTTTTTTGAAATGGATTACGCAATTCAATGGATGCGCCTCGGATTTATGTCGGGGTTTTATAATCAAATCACAAACCGACATATTGGGCGTCTAACCTCAGAAAGAAACAACAAGACTCTACCGAATGCGTATGAGTTGAATGATGAGAGTCAGTTCGTTGCACCGCCGACCACCGAGATTTCGCCGCCACCCGAACAAACGATATCGACATCATCATTGTCATCATCCATGACGATTCCACAAAAAAAACAAAAATATATTTCGTCACTACCATTCGACGATGGATTCGGTGCGCAATATCAGCGATATATTTGGACATGTATTTACGCAGAAGAGTGCGAAGATGCTGTATTTGTATATAAAAGTCCAACGAAAATCGCGCATAATTATACTGGCGAACCAAGTTTTTATCAAAAGATGGAAGAACTTATGAATATGAAGCCACATTATGTGAATTATCTAACGATGGATATTGATCTTCGGAATTCCATTTTGACGCCGGACTTTTATGATATATTTAATTATGTCGAAAGAAATATTGACGCATGTATGAAGAGTAAGAGTATGATGCGAATCAAGAAGCATTATTGGCAGAATAAAAATCGAAACGCCGAGAGATTTCGTCTATTTCGTATTACGTCGGCGTCATCGGTCTATACACATCATCTGGCGGTTCATATGAGACGCCCAAATTGCGATGATACCCGACCAAATAGTGGCGAAGAATATACGAATGAATATTATATTCAGTCTCTTTTAAAAATACGCGGTACTTATTTGAAATATGACCCGAATAACCGGATACAAATTCACATCTATTCCCAAGGCCAACCAGAAAAATTTGCGAATTTATGCGAGCATCCGATTCTTGGAAAAGACGTCATGATGCATCTGGACGATAACACCGAAGATACGTTTGTGGGTATGACAGTAGCTGATATACTGGTTACATCCGCAAGTTCATACAGTTATATTGCCGCATTTTTATCGGATGGTGATATTTTCTACACCGAATTTTGGCATAAACCGTGTAGTTGGTGGAATAAGTTAGACAAATTGGTTTGAACACTGTTTTTATTCTAATCGTATAATAACAGTAACGTATAATACACACCACTAGGATAGCACGGACGTAATACAAAGATGAAACTTCAAGAACACGGACACGCAGAAGAAGATTTTGGCGATTCAGATTTTTTAGCTTATCGAGACATCGCAACGAATGATTTTCGTAAAAGTGAAAAAGAGTCCAAAATTCAAATCATCAAAAAAATGCTTGAACTTCGTCACAATATGAAATACAATCAACATTTATTGTCGGTGTATTTGAAGGCGAAATCTCTATTTGATACGATGGTAGATGAGCAAAGGGCACAGATAACCTATTTAGAAGAAATATACGATCACATCAACGGTATGATTCGCGACACGCATCGTAAAAATACAATCACAGCTGAGTTATTAAAAGATAAAAAGCGTATTGGACTATTACTGAAAAAAATGCGAAATAGTTATGACAAACTAACAAATGTATATACGGTGATTGATGTTACGGTTCAAAAAATGAATGAATTGATTGCTTCGATTGAAGAAGCTGATAATAATAGCGAAGACGAAGCGGTCGAAGCGTATGATAGCGACGTCGAAGTCGATGATATCGAACATTCAGAGTTGGATAGCGACGTCGAAGCGGATGAAGACGAATCTGACGATACGGAACTAGAACACGAAGATAGCGAATACGAAGTCGATGCGGATGATAGCGAAGTCGATGCGGATGATAGCGAAGACGAAGCGGATGATAGCGAAGTCGATGCGGATGATAGCGAAGACGAAGCGGATGATAGCGAAGACGAAGCAGACGAAGACGACGATGCGGAACTAGAACACGAAGACAGAGAAGACGATACAGCGCTAGAAGTCAAACACGAAGAAGAAGAAGACGACGAAGAAGAAGTCGATGCCGACGCACCTTTCATAATGGTATTTTAACAACGGAACGGTATTCCCGTTTTAGAAGAAACTCATATAGTTTGGTTGATCGAGAAAACCTGCGTTGAATCAACCATTTTCGACATATCCTTTGAAATATGCGTAACCAAAATGTTTTATAAATAGCAACCATTTCTTGGCCCGGATATAATATGAGCGGTTCTATAATTTCAATCGTCGCGTTATAAAATGGTGAAAGAATCATGAATGTTTCAAACAATTCATTCGAACTCGGTGAAAGGTCAAAATTAAAGGTGTATAAACAAATATAATGGTCTTTTATTTCATGCGAGCTTGAATGTATGTCAAACCCATGAATCGCCGTATTAAATTTTTGACATAATCCGATTTCATAACGAGACATATACAATATAACCTTAATGACCTGAGATAATAACTCGAATTTATAAATCAATTTTGATTAAATTATCAATCAATTTATTATATTCTTACAATATATATATTATCATTCGTCACATACTAATATATATTATGTCATCGTTCATCAGCAAGTTGTTCAACACACCCATTTTACAGAACAAGTTTGTATTATACGCAAGTTTATTTGCTGTATTATTTAGTCTTGTTCGCCATATTTCAAATCAAAACATGAACGCAGTCGTTCTCATGGCATTAATCGGAATTGTTACATCCTATTTTAGTAAAAATATGATCATCATTTTATTGACCGCATTTTCTACTGTTTTCCTTCTTGAAATGTTAGGCTCGCAGGGCGTGGAAGGAATGGAGAATAAGAAAAAGGATGACTCTGACGAAGGAGAGGAAGATGTGAAGGACGATGCGAAGGACGATGCGAAGGATGACGCACCAAAGAAAACAGAATCTAACACAGACAAAGAAAAATCAACGGTAAAAAAAGAAGCCAACACAACATTACACGGAAAGAAGGCAGATAAAAAGAATAAGACAAAACAGGGAATGGCTTCATTATCCCCCGCAAGCTATGACGGCGAAGAACACGGAGATGACGATGGTGAAAATGCGCACCATGCCAAAGAAGCCAACCGGATTGACTACGCATCTACGCTAGAACAAGCATATGACAATATCGAAACTATTATTGGTGAGGAAGGGGTTCGTGGTTTAACTGACCAGACGAAATCTCTCATGAACCAACAAAAAGAACTCATGAACAACATGAAAGAAATGGGTCCTTTGTTGAAATCAGCCGAGAGTTTTATGGGACATCTTACTGGCAACGGAGGAATCAAAGGAATTACCGATATGTTGAAGGGGTTTGCGACACCCGGCGGCGTTAAGAAATAAAATAGACTTACTAATAGTAACGCACATTCGGATTATCTTGAATCGTCCAAGTATAATACACCAAAGGCTCGCTGATATACAAACAATCCGTATATTGTAGCGCACGTTTCCAATAATCCCAGTCTTCTTCCCCTCTTACGATTCGCTGTAAGCCAGTTTTTTTTACGATCGAGTGATGAATTATCACAGTAGAATTCGCAATATGATTGTTTTCCGTAATCATTTTGAGGTTAAATATTTTATTTTCACGTTCATTCGAATTATGTAGTGTTAGCGTGTTTATGTCTAATTTATCCATCGATAGATTACGATGATTTATCATGTACATATTTGTAGTTGAAAACAGAATATTTTCTTTTTTCATTATTTCTAACTGTTTTTCGATTTTATGATCAAAATAAAAGTCATCATCATCCAAAAATGCTATCCACTCTCCTCTCGCTTTTTCAATACCATAATTGCGCGTCATTCCTTGCGCCGCAGGGACTTTATGTTTCACACGCATATTCTCTGGTAAATGAATAACCGTCGTTTTTTCATACTTTTCAAGCTCACCAGAATAATATTGTTGGTCGGTTGAACAGTCGTTAATTACGATGACTTCGACATTCTTATATGTATTTGCGAGCACACTTCGAATGGAATGATTTAGCAATACATAACGATTATATGATGGTATAATCACGCTTACTAAACCTGACACAAAATCGGCGATGGACTGTTCTTGTTCGATGGATGCCATGTTATATATTTCAATAACAACAGTTTGTTTTATATTATAATTAGTATTCAAAATAATGAAATAATAAATAAAATGTTATAATAATAACAAGCTTATCGCGTTTGATATTATTATTTATTTGAATACTTATTCGTATGGCTCGTAGATGTCCGCCTGGGGTGCTTTGTTTTGAAAATGTCACGTTAGTGATATTCGCGGTGATTATAGTTGTTGTCGGAATTTATGCGCATTCTTATTTTTTCGGTCATCGTAGCGGCCACGCCCACACTCACTACGGTCATACTGGGCCAGTATTGATTGCGTCATCAGATCCATTAGCTGATTCATTAGATTTCGGTATCGGCGGTCCTTCGTCAAACCAAGATGTATTATTAAATCCATATGTGCCGCCTCTTCGCGACAATTCAGTCGGTGCAACCCGACCGATTTATGATATTCGTGGCGGTGTTGAAACAATCCATTACGGCGGAATGGATAGTTATGGCGGCGGTGGTGGTGGCGGCGGCATTCGAGTAAATGTTCCAACTCGTTCGGTGGATACAACCTATCGCCAAGTTGGTATTCTTACGCGCGGCAACGGTAGCGGTGGCAGCGGCAACGTTCCATCCTCTACATCTTCACAAGAGACGATTCTTCCTTTGATTGGACGCCCTTTATTCACAAACCGCGACAAGTGGCAGTTTTATACACTTAGCGACAAAAACAACGCAATTAAATTACCGGTGATTGTGAATGGAAAAAGCGGAACAAACGAATATGGCTGTAATAATGTGAGCACCGGCGACATGGTGTATGTTGAAGGTTACAACGATGCCTTCCGTGTCACCGCGTATGATAGTGCTTCATTACGATATTTGCCGTTTTGAACATTTTTGTAGTTATTTATTTTTTTATTTTTTATTTTTTACTTGTTGAGCAACTACTTGTGTGGCTGCTGTTGTCGCTGCGACCTCAGCAGCTAGTTTTCTGCTGTATTCTAGATCCTTTTCATGTTCTTTGTATTCTTCCGCTTTTTTCCTTGCCTTTTCTTCAAGTTTCGCCATGTCTTCCTTCTCGTATAACTTCATAACCTTGTCGGGTGTATCATCAAGGGATGTGTATGAACCAGTCTTTGGTGTTATTTTTGTATTTTCTCCTCTATTGAATATTCGCTTTGCTGATTCTGGTTCCGGTATATATTCATCGCTTCCGGTTCCCCAGCCCATAAAATGAACTAGATTTATATTCTTTAAGTCGTTGGACTTGTCATCGAATATAAATTTTCGTATTACATACGCATGATATGGAATACCTAGTGAATCAATCGCATCAACCTCTTTGATTTGGTCTTTCGTCAAAGGTTGTAGATTTGAATTCGCAGCGGGAGTAGTAGCGGCAGTAGTAGTGGCAGCGGCAGTATCGGCGGCAGTAGTGGCGGCAGAAGCTTCTGTACTTTTCGCAGTTCCTTCTCCTGTTACCGCATTTGATTCGTCAGATTTTTTCGCGACTTCACCGGCACCTTCACCTGCTTTGGTCGATGAAACTTCTTTACCCTCGCCTTCATTATTTCCTTCACTTTCGCTCTTGGCCTCGCTCTTGGCCTCGCCTTCGCCTTTGCCTTCGCCTTTGCCTTCGCCTTTGCCTTCGCCTTTGCCTTTGCCTTCGCCTTTGCCTTCGCCTTCGACAGGCGACTCTCCAATTTTCGATAACTGCTTCATAAAACCATTCATATTCGACGTGTTCTCCAACGTTTCTACTTTTTGTGTTATAATTTTTCCATCCTTTTCATATGTGCGACTGCGTGAAAGCTCATAAAACGATGGAGAAGCACCATCAAAACGCAAGCAATCTCCGTTGGCTCCAGCTGAACCATGACCTAATAAATTCAACAATTTGAGGAATTCCTTTGTCACGCGCGGCGGTAGTACGTCTTTTTTATCGTCGAAGAATGTTTTCAATTGCGTAAATCCATACAATCTCTCGGAACCCCCAATTTTATACGAGTAGTCAAAGACCTTATCTTTAAAATCATCATATCCGTCGGACTTTGCAAACTCAGGGTTCTGTAATAAAGAAGTTAGCATCAGTAGAATATTTAGCGCGGATTGTTTGATCGGATCCTTCTCATCTTCAAGACTTAAACGCGCCTTCTCTAGAGATTTTTTAAGAGTTCGGATCGAAACAACCTTACATCCTAGACTAAGATTCACGATGTAGGTATTTGCTTCATCAACGACCTTCTTTACTTGTGGGTCTTCGCCGTTTGAAGCAGCCATATTTTGTGCGTCCTTCTTCAACTCTGCCTCCGTCATCGGGGCGATTTGTAGCCTGAACTCCGACATGTCGATTTTGTTGGCTTTGTCGAGCGTTGTCAATAATTTTATCGTATCAATAGAAGCCGGCTTAGTATCAGTACCCTTTCCTTTGAGTTTATACAAACGTTTGGAATCCGTAAGTGACGGCATCGGTGCAGCGTCTGGGTCAGATTGTAATAGTCGCACTTGAATCGAATTGTCTTTTGAATCTTTCAATATCTGGCCTTTTTCACCGGTATAAATGAAGATTCCGGGTTCGCTGCTGCCATATAATTCGCTATTCGCAACACCAACCGTATTTTTTGCTTCCAAATACAGTCCTCGTTTTTTTTCATTTATATTTTTGATGTTCTGTGCGAATTTACCGTACAATATACGGCGTAAGTCGAATACACTCGCATCATTTTTTTGTAAAGGCTTATCGCCAGATTTAAGTTGAATTTGAATATAATACGGCAATCCTTTTTCGATTAAAAAGCTTACCAGTTTCGATACTTTGTGGTCTTTTTCATCTGTACATTCAAATTCTTCCATGCCGATGCTTATATCTCCTTCGATTTCGGGGCCTAACTGAAACGGCGGTTTTTTGGTGCCATCCGATTTTTTGGCATCAGGTGCATGAGCATCACCCGTGGTAGCACTTGACCCAGAATCGGATTCGGGTGCGGATTCGGGTGCGGATCCGGTTTCTGTACCCGGAACAACATTTGAATTCGTTTCAGAAGTGATGGGTGAGTTTTGGCCATCGGGTTTCACTATATCTAAGGGCGTTTGTTTCGATTGTTGTTGTTGTTTTTGTTGTTCTTGTTGTTCCAACACGATTTTAACCGCCGCTGTCGTAGCTACATTAACCGCTGCTTGTAATAATTCCGGCGGAAACGTAACACCATCCTTTTCACCACCAACCTGCTGCTGCTGCTCATGAAGCCGCCGCTTTTGTCGCCTCTTTCGTTTTTCCCTACGCATTTTCTCCTTTAATTCACGTAATTCATAATCAGAAATATACTTTTTCAACGTTCGATTCATAAGTTTTGGTCGATCTACATAAACGCCGCTACCGCTCCTGCTGCTACGACGATACCGACGACTTTGTCTAAATGAAGCGGATGACTGTTGTGCTTTTTTCCATTTTCGAACACTCTGATGTTGTTGCTTACGTATTTTTCGTATCTTATTACGTGATAATTTCATCTATACATAATTTATATATAATATTATATATAGAAATACACAACGTAAGTAAATAAATAAATTCAATATGTCTCGTGATGCGCCAGTCAATCTAACATCAGATATTATGCGAAAAGAAGACCGCGCGTGTTCATCCACGTGTAGTTATTCCTATCAATATAACACAAGCACATGTAATGTGTTCCACAAAGGTTCGCATCTACGTATTCCGTATGATAGTGGTAGCGGCGGGATTTATCCAGCGAGATACAACGGCGTGGATTACAAAGTCGAACATATCCATATTTATCAACCATCATTACATCGCTATGACGGGGCTCTAGCCGATGCGGAAATACTCGCATATCATTCTAGCGCAGATGGGCGTAACTTAATCGTGAGTATTCCTATTAATATTGGCAACGGTACTGGCAAGCAAAGTTCTGACATCATGAATACGATATTACAGAATCTGCCAAGTCGATCAAGCAGTGGAGGCAAATATATTTCTGATGTGAATAATTTCAATTTAGGCAACCTTATTCCGAAAGAGGGGTTCTTCACGTATGTCGGGCGCCATTTATTACCACAGCATACAGGTGTTTATAATTACATCGTTTATCATAAAAAGGACGCGATTTTGGTGTTTCGCGATTCGTTGGCGAGTTTGACCGATTCGTCGCGTGATTCCGCCATCACCAAAACTGGCCCCATTAGCGAAAATAGAATGCCGAAAAACATGTATTACTATAACAAACGTGGCGCCAACAACGCGAAGGGTGGCGGTGATATCTATATCAAATGTAATCCAACGGGAGAAGACGGCACCGTATTATATCAGCAATCCGCGAATAATGGCGAGCTTGGTAGTCTCGCAGAACTCGACCTCAGCAAATTTGGGTTGAGTTGGGATGCGATTTTACAAAACGATATTTTTAGAACGCTTATCGGGACATTGGTGGGTCTCGTCATCGCGGCAATACTCTTTTACATGTTTCGATTCGTCTTTAATCGGATTGGCAACCGTGTGAGTGCTGCTGGTGAAGTAGCTGGACAACGGGGCGGTGGTAGTCGCGGCGGAGGTGGCGGACGTGGGCCTTTGAATAACTTCGAGACGTATTGGTAGAAGCATTCATTTTCTTATATTAGTATCAGGTTGTCTTTGATACATACGACCGATGAATCGTAACGTATGTATCAAGGGTTGGTGTGTGGTGTGGTGTGTGTGGTGTGTGGTGTGTGGTGTGTGTGGTGTGTGGTGTGTGCGTACTCTCTAAATCGGACCGGTATAATCAGGCTCCACCGCGCCATGGAGCTCGCCAAGAACTGGCTGGAATGAACCGCCATCCGAGAGACCGGTATTCTCATCATTCGGAGAGATGACTACCAAGTTATCCACCAACTCCTCTTCAAGAGTCTTCACCGGCGCAGGGTTCATCGCAGTCATCACTTCCTGTTTCTTCTGTTCCGTTGGTGAAAAGGTCTCAATTCCATAAACACCAGTTACACGGCTAGACCTACGAATAAATTCATAAGCGGCTAAAAATCCTAAAATGCCGACAACCGGGTTTGTGCTTAAAAAGAGGGTGATCGCCAGAATGACAACAACGACCTGACCCATCGTGCTTTCAGCATACTGGGCGAGAGCAGGAGGAACAGATGGCGTGAAAACAATATACAAAATCAATAAAACAAAGATAACCATCTCATGTTGTTTTTCTTGACGCATTAATGTGCGAAAAGTATCCATATTTGCTTGTTATATATAAAAGAGATAGAATGTTATTTATAGTAGAGAATATATATTATTACTATTATTATTGAATACGTTGTTGTAAAACTAATACCCGATAGAATTGAAATCTCTCGAACATTCATTTTCATAACTACACAGACCGATAAATAAACGGACGAAACAATCGACATGTCAGACCCCGCATCGGCCGCCCCTGCGTCTTACTATGGCCCGCGTGGTTATACACTACTCAAAGAATGCTTGGAAGCCGACGATTTGAAACTTCTGAGAGAAGAACTCACCGTCGGAGCATATGTTCCTAAAGCACCAGTCCAACCTCCTAAATTCCCGATATATCGCGAATGCTCAAAAAAGATATATATTCCTCGGTTTTATGGAACAAAAATATACGGCCCACCAGAAGAAACGCGAATCCCCCCTGGCACCAGCGTGAGTGATTCTCTCGTATTTGCCGGAGAGATGCGTGAATACCAGAACGTGATTGTTGATAAATATATTCATCAGGTGACACGGCCCGATAACGCAGGAATGGGCGGTGGCGGGCTTCTCGATGTAGATCCAGGGAAGGGGAAGACCGTCATGGCGCTAAATATCATCTCTCGGCTTCGCATGAAAACTCTCGTCATCGTTCATAAAAGCTTCCTTTTGAATCAGTGGATCGAGAGAATTCAACAGTTCTTGCCAGCAGCGCGAGTTGGAATGATACAAGGACAAATCGTAGATATTGATGATAAAGATATCGTCATCGGAATGCTTCAATCACTTTCGATGAAGGAGTATCCGAGAGATTTATTTGACACGTTTGGTCTCTCGGTCTATGACGAATGTCATCACATGTCGGCGGAAGTATTTTGCCGCTGTATGATGAAGGTTGTCACGAAATATACTTTGGGATTATCTGGAACGATGGTCCGCAAAGACGGGCTTACAAAAGTATTCAAATATTTCTTGGGTGATGTTGTTCATAAGGAGAAAAACGACACGACGAGCCATGCCGTGATTGTGAAGGGAATTCAATATAAGGTGGATGACGCGGAATTCAACGAAACGGAATATGACTATCGCGGCAATCCAAAATTCAGCACGATGATTTCGAAGGTGTGTAATTATAACCGGCGCAGCGAATTCATATTGGACGTTTTACAGAATGAGTTGAAGACGAATCCGGATCAACAAGTGATGATATTGGCACATAATCGGTCGTTGTTAGAGTATTTTCATGACGCAATTGAACACCGGAAGATTGCGACGGTGGGGTATTATGTGGGCGGAATGAAAGAGGCGGCGCTAAAACTGAGTGAGAGCAAGAAGGTTATTATTGCGACATATGCGATGGCGTCGGAGGGGTTGGATATCAAGACGCTGACGACGCTGATTATGGCTTCGCCGAAAACAGATGTATGTCAGTCAGTAGGACGGATTCTGCGCGTAAAACATGCCGCACCTCTTGTCATCGATATTATCGACCCTCAGGATGTATTCCGGAGCCAGTGGCTGAAACGACAGACCTATTATATTAAACAGAAATACCGTATTATTATGACGGACACGGAGGGGTATTACAAGAACGCCTGGACGGTGAAATACCAGCCGCCGACCGCTGCCGCCGCGAAGAACGCAAAATCAAGTGCGAAGGAAGAAGACTATGAAGCCGCGTTGGCGGATGCGGATATTATTGAAATCGATGAAGAGACGGGAAATCTCTCGGTCACGACAGAAGTAAGCGCAAAATCGAGGATGAAATCAACCATTCCGAAAACGAATGGGAAATGCTTGATTCAGTTAGTTGAGTGAAAAAATTGAAAACATTAAACTGTGATTATCGTATTACAATACCTAAGTTACTACAAAACGAAAAATGAATATTACACAAGCAACTTGTTTAATATTTTCAGAGGAGAATATACGAAGCAAACAAGATTTGGATATATGGTGCGGGCCGAGGGGACGGCAAAAACTATATTTCTATGTTAGACATTTCGCACCGGATCATTGGGTCAGGATCAAGACGCCAGAAAATAGTGTTCGGCGTTGTTACCAAGAAATGTTAGAAGGATATAAAATTTACAAATAAATTACACGACCGGATGACAACTATTGTAAGCAGTATGTGGCGCAGGATTAGCTAAGGCCGTCGTGGATGGTGTGACTTCTGTTTGCGCCCCACCAATCGAATATGCGGCATTCGCGAAACTACCGTTGCCGCCTTGTTGGCTCACACGACGCCTTATACTCTTCGTTTTTTTACAGTATTTATGCTTACATGACCTACTATGGCGACGAACACCGCCAACGCCAATAATGATATCACACTTACACTTCTTAGATTTCGTGACACGACGACGACGCCGCGACGCCGATGCCGACGCCGACTTCTTGGAATTTTTCTTTCGGCGTGTAGAACCGCCACCCGTCGCAACCGAATTTATTCCAACAGTTACTGGCGCGTATGAACCACGCGCATGAGCAGAGTCGGCATCGTTGGCACCAGGATTAAATGAATGAAACTGACTCATACCACCGCCACCTTGAACGAACGCACGACCGCCTTGACCGTCATACATATTACCGGTTCCGTTTTGCGGGATATCTTTGCTAGACAACGCGATGCCGGAGTTATGCTCGGCGAGAGGATTTGAACGCAAATATGACATTATATTCTATGATATAATGTGATATTATTAGTATGATACAATTGGTATGAATTCTCATTTACGACCGGTAGTTCTTGTTCGTGCGCCTGCGGCAGAAGGAACGCTTCGCACCACGAGCATACTTACAGCTCTTGCGAAGTTTTTTGCTGTCACACTTCTTCTGCGATTTCGACCGACAAGGAGATGAACGCAACCGCTCTAAATACTTGGACGGGTCTTTTATTGTAAAAGGCTTGACGCGTTTGATTTTCTGTCCGCTGATGGGTGCGGAAGGTTGAAGATTCATGTGGTGGTCTTTCAGCATGATTTTACGCTTGGCGCCACCGCCTTGAAGAGGTTCCTCTGACGACATATATTTGCGAATTGACAACGATACGTGATATATATTATATAACATATAATAAATTACAACTACGCAGTCGGCGACCAACGGTCGAATAAATCATCAACAATCAACTGAAAATCTGTTCCTGAACCGGTTCCTGTCCCTGTCCCTGTTCCTGTTGATACGGAAATCACCGGTTCAATACACGAGCGTAACACTTCTAAATGCTCAATACGTGTAATATGTCGCCGTCCATCCATCATAATACACGGTGTCATGAAACCATAATCGCGTTCAAATGGGCGAACGATGTTACGTAATACGTAGTCAAGTGCGATTTTGTAGCTATAAATCGGCGACGACACCGAACCGTGCGACGAACCCGAAAAATTATGAATATCAAACACCATGCCTTTCAGTATATGCTTATGTGCCCATATATGCTCAAACATTTTACGTGAATGTTCAACTCCGTCATGTGATATTCGGGTATAAACCCAATACGGTGCCGACCATTCTTGAACGCGCCCGTCATTCCTTCTGGTGTCGCGTATTTTCCGCGCAATATATTCATTCCCACCAAAACGTTTATTTTCGATTGTAAGTGTGTAGTCATTCGCTGCACTAGACTGTCCAGGTGTTTGACACAGCATCGGAATACGATGTTCGCGCATGAATGCGATGGTTTGATGCGTTGATGCGTTTGATAATGCGTAACATGGGCGAATCAGAGGAAGTTGTTGTCGCCATACTCGCAATACATCGGAGTGTGGTGAAAACATACGATGAAATGACATAGACGTTGAATAAGCAGGTGGTTTCATTATTGCGCTCGGTCGGTCGGTGGGTCGGTCGGTCGGTATGCTATACTAATCTAGCGTAATCCATTTATACTTATTTCATACGATTATGCCATGACAGATAACGCATCTCATGCTGTTTCACTTGCTGCCGTGTGATAACATCTTTTTTCGTAGCGATTTCAACCGGAACCCACTTACAAAATCGTTTATTGAACCGACATGTCATAATATACTCTTTTGATAGTGTAACATATTTGTCGGGTTCAGTATTCTCGAACTCGGCTTCATCCTCACTTTCTTCCATCGTATCAAGACGTTCATTTTCACAAATATTGCGAAAGAGACGGTTCATGAATACGCTGGTTTTAAATGTCGGAATGAGAGCAAAATTATGAAAAAGGGGTTCGCCGCCGCCGCTTCTTGACGCATCCGGCATGACGAACAATTCATAAATATCATTTTGTATATTTGGACGAACAATAAATACAGCTTGAATATTGGTAAGCATATCATCGGAAGGAGAGACAAACCATCGTTTCATATTAGATGTGGGCGTGGGTGTGGATGGTGGCAGCGTCGTAGGGGTCGGCGTGTTGTGGTTCGTAGAATGAGAAGGAATGACCGGTACCTGTGATAGAGACGGCTGTTTGATGGGTGCCGACCGCGTTGAAGGAATCGCACAGTCATTATCACCGCGTATCAATATCTGGAATATTTGGGTCGTTCGAATCGAGTGATATTGAATAGAAAACACCTCATATGGAAGCGTCGCAGCAATACGTTCGGCGTTCTGTTCGGTATTACATAACACCGGCAACCCAAATATTACACTATTTTCCTTCGTATAAGCCACCTGTCGAATATTATCTTTGCTAAATAATTCTTCGCATAATGCGATGTGTTGAAGACCTGAAAGAGGCGGGATAGGGTTACCCTTATACCAGTAAATCGTATGGATTGAAAATAAGGGCGAATCGGTTGTAGGGTTACGAAACATCACACCGCCAAATACTGTGCCATATACGAGCTCGCGGTCAAAACACGCATCATACATCGTTACTTTTCCAGGATACCATCCATTTTCTTGATAAAATTTACGGATGAAAGGTCGGTCGTAGTCATATCCGCCGTTTGTGCCACCGCCACCACCGCCGCCATTTCGATAGTTTGGCCGCTGAATATCAATCATTACTACGATTCGCTTGCGGCGCCATTCGGTGGCCCATGCGAAACAACGTTTGCCCTTCGGAAGAATAAAATATGTATAATGATTTGGATTTTTGACCGCAGCATATTGTGTGTCGTTCTTATGAATAGACACTTCATAAGAAAGTCTCGTAAGCGGAAAATTCGATAGTAATTCATCGGATTCTGTTCGATGTAATATACGTGCGGGATGTTTATTTTCTTGCTCACGTGAGCGGTTGTAGTTCCGATACGATGACATGATTTGCGGAGTATATAACTATATTACGATATCACGATATAGCTTTAACTCGTTTCATAGCTCGCGCGAAATAATGTCTCGGTATTTGATTTCGATTTTAATCCGATGCCACGTAAAAATGCCTTCAAATCAGTTTTCATCGTAGAACGATCATCGCTTCTGCCACCGCCGCATCCGCCTCCGCTGCCGTGTATCGAATTGGTTGATTCATGGTTTTTCGGTAAAAGACCAACTTCTGTTCCGTCATCGGCGCCTCTCCCACCAACACCTGAATCATCTCCTAAACCCCGAACTTTTTGTGAATCATGATTGTCTAAATTCTTGTTGATTGTATCAAATAATGATTTATATTTTTGTTTTGGACAGTGGATAAGATCTTTTACTTTCGGCGCAGTCAGTGTTGTTTCAAAATAGATGTACAAATAATGTATAACTACGATAAGACTAATCGAAAAAAGAATATTTTGAATAAACCACAACATTACGATTAGGTTATATTGTATTCATGTGTATATTACGAACATAATTTGAAGTGGTCGATAAACGATATAATATCATCTCTACATGTTTTCGTGATTTTGTCCTTGCTATTTTGAATAATCCCGTTTTCTGTAATAAAATAAAAATCAAGCACTTCTGTTTCATTTTCATTCATCATAAAAACAAAAGATGTCATCGCTTTCGGATGTAATTTTACAACTATTTTCGTGTATTGATTTACGATATGATTAGGGGAAATATACCAAGACGTCGCGGTCGCGGTATTTTGATTCATAAATTTATAATAACTCTCATCTACCAATAATGGGATTGAATTCTCCACTCTTATAGGTTCGTCAGACGCCGACATGACCGATAGTTCAACGGTTGTAACATCGCCGTCAACAGGTATTCGTTCGGAAAGAACTGGCGGTGCTAATGCCGATGCAGGACCAGACCCGCGTTTGATTTCATATATGGCGTCATCACTAAATATCAAGTGTTCTCGTTTTTTATATACGAAAAATACTTCTGTTCCTTTCGGTCGCAAACGCCCCTTTTCGATGATTGCGTGAATTTTAGCATACATCTTATTCATCTCTTCCAACGTTATATCAAGCATAAAAATACGTGGTTCGGATTGTTGATGCGTTTGTATCGAATGAGTCATGCTTTGATTGCGATAAATGGTGCTTAATCCGGATATCATGGTTGCTTGTCGCGCATTTTGATTTTTTCGTTGATGTCGGACTGTGCTTGCTGTATTCGCCATGCCCGTTGCCATACTATATATACCGCATGACGTATGTTTATATCTGTATCATCCATAACATCGTCGTCATTCATAAACAGCATGATTCATAAACAATATAGAAATATATTGATAGTATTATACACCCACCCGTTCAATCCAACGATCGAAATTATCATGGCTATCAAAAAAAACACAACGACAATCGTGATTATTTCAAAAACTGGCACGCTATCAGAAGTGTCGGTTGAGCCGCCAAGTAGTGAAACGACATTAGAAGAACTCACACTATTACTTTCCAAAAAATGCGGTTATCGTAATCCGGATGGGTTCGGTTGTTATCATACGTATAAATACAAGAATAAGAAGAAATTCAGTTTCAGTGACGGAACCGGAACCTCCGATGAACACATTCCAAAGTATATCTACGTCGATGTCTGGGCAAAAACAGATGGACGCGCCGGGAATGAAAACAAGTATGAAATGCCCCCGCCGGTGGATGAAATTATCTTTTATGGAAATATCGCTCTTGTCGCGCGTGTTGATAAAGAACACGCAGTCAATCTAACCGTTGATATCTGGAATGTCATCTACGAGCGTTTGTTCGGCGGGTTTGAAGACCTTGCTACAACGGCTGTCGAAGACGAAAATGAAATCGATGAATTGGATTTGGTGCCCGCTCATCATAAAACCTTGAACGGATATTTTAAAGATGGATTCGTCGTAGATGATGATAGTGATGAGCGACCTGGACATAGAAGTCGTAAATCAAAGGCGGGTGGAAGGAAAAAAAACAAATCAGAATCAACAGAAGAAAGTGAATTTGTTACGGAAACCGATACAGAATCTGTAACACCTCCTTCCGAATCCCCGAATGATTCTGATGCGGCAGATGCGGATGCGGATGCCACTCAAAAAAAACACGTAATCGAGAAAAATGTGAAGAAAAAACCAGCGCATTCAAAGGCGGCGGCGGCAGCGACATCCAGTAAAAAACCCACGAAAAGAACAAAAAAACAGGCGGAAGAACCCCCATCGGAACAAGAAAGTGAAAAGGAATTAAGCGAAGAAGAATATCTCTAAAAAATTGAATAAAGAAATCTATTCTACATTATACTATACAAGATGTCGAATATTGAGACGATTGCTTACCCCGACCAGTTCCGGGCTGAAATACGAAAACGGATTGCGGCTCTATTACATACTCATGGCGATGGCGATGGCGGTAGCGGAGGCGACGACATCGAAACTTTCTCCACGAATATCGAGAAAGGTATATTCAACTGGGCGATTCAACATGCGTCAAAGAACAATATTGTGAAAAAGTGGTCGAACACGTTTTTCGTGACGCTTTATATTGACCGCCTACGTTCGGTGTATATCAATTTAAAGAAACCAGATGTGGCGAGTGCGGTTCTGTCAGCCAATATCAAATCACAAGAAATCGCATTCATGACGCATCAAGAGATTTGCCCTGAGAAATGGAAAAAGCTTATCGACGACAAGAAAATACGCGACAAGCAAAAGTATGAACCGAATATCGAGGCTTCAACCGACAATTTCACATGTAACAAGTGTAAATCCAAGAAATGCACATATTACCAGCTTCAAACTCGTTCGGCAGATGAACCAATGACGACATTCGTCACATGCTTGGAATGCGGAAAGCGGTGGAAATGTTAATAAATAAATATAATAAATGGATAATACATCGGTATAGTAAAAAGATGGCGACAGACAATTTTTTTACTACATTACAAAATTACTTCAAATGCTGCTTTTGGTGTCGTAGTGGAGGTTGCTGCTTTGCGGAGAAAAATGTGAAAGACGGCGAAAATAGTAGCAGTAGCGAAAGCGTCGGTCTAGGGATAGGAGATAGAAGCCCGTATTCATTCGACGACCTTTCAAATCCTCTATCACCAATGTCGAATTCATCATCCGGTTCTTCTATCGATAGCTTCTATAAACGCCCCAAATTCAAGCCTTATGTGGGTATAATACCTGCGAATTATTACAGCGACTAGACATAAAATTGATTCTGTTTGATTACTATTTACACACAGACACACACACACAGACACACACTTGATGCGACCTCTCCGACTTGTTGCTCCGTCCGACCTTCGGGTAGGAAAAACGTACCTCATCCAAGAAAAAAGGCCCGAATACGCCCATCTTAACAGCAAAGGTGTATTTGTAAAAAACGATTATCCAACCAAGCTGTATTATTGCACGATAACACACTTCACGAATGTCATGGTCAAATCTGGTAAGCGTTCTGACCTCACACTTCAAGACTTTTACTGGAACTATTATGAAGCCGACGCCATAGAACGATCCTACACTACACAAGCTCTCCGTGTGATTACCGGCGACCCCAACTTTATGTTTGATAACTACTGATAGGATTACAATATCTCTAAATCTTGGACTCGCCAATATTCAGAACCGCCATTTGGTAAAGGACGACGAATGATGAAGGGCGTCTTCTTCTGTTCCAGTTCTTTCACCGCGATCAAGTAACCATCAATCACCGTAGAATCGATTTTGATGAATGCGGGCGCCCCTTCGTTCAGTTGTTTGGCACGCTGACCCAATATTCTCGTTTTTTCATACTTTGTCATAATCGGAATTGTGCGATGTAAGTCATCCACGATGACGCCGGCGCTATTCCGAACCACTCGCGCAAGTGTTTGAATTTCGTCATAATTGTGGGACATCGACTCCGGATGATAGGTATCGATATAACTTTCATGAACACTCCGCTTCAATTTCTGAAAATATTCTATATCTTCGTCGGAACTTTCATCATCTTCTTCGTCGTCATCAAACTGAATTCCATGAGGAACGCCAAGTAGAGTCATATCGTCTTCCATGTTTTTTTTACGTCGGGATGTCGCCGCAGGCCCAGCTCGCTTTTTCTTCTTTTTTGCTGCGGCTGCTGCGTCATCATCATCTTCATCTGCGTCGGCGTTGTCTTCATCGCCACTATCATTTCCGGTTGCTCCGGCTCCTGATCCAGCTGCTCCTCCTCCATTCTCATCGTCACTTTCATCTTCTTCGCCCGATGTAAGCGTTCCAGCTGTCGTATCGTCGTCATCCGTATCTTCGTTCATTTCCGAACCCGCAGCGGCCGACTCCGCATCGGATTCATCTTCTTCTTCTTGAATAACTGGGGCATCTTCATTATCGGAATCGGCATCGACTCCTTCACCGCGCAACAACTGTTTCTTAGGCAAACTCGGAATTCCACTTGACATCATAAAGTGTATATATATATTATTCACACTTTATTATGTTTCAATTTATTGTTGTTCTGTATTCCACACTTTGTCGCATTTGGTACATAAATAGACATATCTGAGATTTGTGTCATCATAACGGACGTATATGATTTCATTTTTCGATTTCTTCTTTTCTCCCGCGCCTGCCGCACCCGCGCCCGCATTACTGGAACATTCATCATTCGGGCAGCGAATTGTATGAATACGAGGCAATGTCGGATCAAACTTCGTATATTTATTCACAACCTGAGAGAATGATTGTTGGGTCGTCGTATGTTTTATATTGACTTTCGAGACACAAATGTTATCCGCCGCAATCGTATCGTCGATATTCCCGCAGTTCCGGCAGTAATACTGAAGTTCATTTTCGGGAGTAATACTGATATAATACATGTTGGCACATACAGAACAGAAATGCATCTCTTAAATTTCGAGAATCGAGACTACTATGTATATTGTAGATACATTTATTTAATTTCAATTTAAGGCATGAGTGTATCATATAAAATACTTATCTTATTCGGTAGCGACCAGCGTGTCGTAATCCTTCATTACCGTAGCATATTCGATCGTGGTATGTATTCCGCCATACAAACCTACAAATATGGACTTACGGTCGGGGTATCGTTTCATTCGTTCTACCAAAATCTCTCGAATACGCCCCTTATTCTCTCGAAATGTGACATTCATAAACTCCGTGAAGTCGGCTACAAGTGCCGGTTCTATCGTGACATGTGTCGTAAGTTCCTTCATTAATGTCAAGCATGCGTATTTGTAGTTATAGTATTCAACCATCATGTGATAGGACACAAAATCGCTGTGCTCTTTACGAATTCCCGGTTCATGAAGAAGGGGCTCTTTATCAAGCAACGACTGAAATGTCATTAAAACTGACCGAATATTTTGACATCCGGACCATTGCTCGCCTCGCCATGTATTCACGATTGAAACACAGACCTTCTTGTTGGCATAAAAATTGGGGTGGAACCGTATATTTCCGGTATTTGTAATAAAACTGACAACAGGTGGTGAATGTGGATAATTCGTAGGGAATTTAAAGAGGTAGAAGTAGTAGCCTCCGAAGTAAAGGGTGTCGGCTGGACCCACGATACACGCATATCCGGTAAGAAGGTCGGTCTCACTATGGCGATAGATAATACCGCATTCACGTAAGGTAGGGTCGGTCATTACATCGCGAATATCACGAAGAAGGCGCGTGACTGTTTCTTTTGGAATCGCGACTTTGGCGGGGGTGGTGTCGGTTTCGTCGGTCATCACAGATGCGGTGGGTCTCGGTGCGGGCGTAATTTATAGTAATCACCGCGATTGTTTTTATGTATTTTTATGAATTTTCAATCGTCGTGCCACCCTTTTCAATCGCCACGCTCTTTGCTACTTTCCGTATCACCTTATCGATGTTCCCCTCCTTTTCACCATCCGTTACAATCTTTGACATCTTGATGTATTTATCATTCTCTCGGGTAGTGCTATTCAGACAGCGCGGGTTGGCCTTCGCCCATTCATTCACGAGGACCACATTCTTGTGCTCCACCGCAAGAACCGCGTTTGTCATTTTTGCGTGGTCAGGGCCATCGCGTTCCCACTGGTTGTTTTCCTTGACGTATAAGGTTTCGCGCTTGACGTCACTGCAATGGACCGGTCGCTTGTATAGGTCGGTTTTCTGGAGGTTATTGATAAATATATTCGACATGCCCTCGACATAGCCAAGCCTGTTCATATTCTCCATGTCGGTCATGTTCAACTGGATTGAATTCACAAAATCCTTCATGTTCATTGCGTCCTTACACTTTTCGTTCAAGAACATATTCATGTTGAAGGTATTGTTGTTGCTGTTGGTGGTGCTGTTAGTAGTAGTGGAATTATCATGTATTGTAGATGCGGTAATATTATTCGTTGTTAATGCTTGTGATGACTTACATATTTCATACATTTGGTTTTGTAATTGAGTGTTTGATTTGATTAGTTCAAGTATTAGTTTATTTTGTATATTATTATCACTCATCAACTGTGATGTCTCAGCCAAAGATATCTTAATATTTTGTTTCGGATATATATCATTATCGTCGTTATATTCTTCATTTGTTGATTTATCTTTGTGTTTCAAATCGAGTAATAAATGTAAAATGTTATTATATTCATCACGTGTTATTGGCTGGGATGTTTCATCCAGTGTATATTTTTCTGGTTCGGGGTCTGGGTCTGCCTCGGTGTTCGTTTCATAGTTGATTGTGCTTGATATCGATTTATCTTGTTGATGCTTTGTTGTATCTAAATGCTTGTTATATATACTTTGTTTAGAGCATTTGAAGTTACACTTTTCACAATAAAAACGATAATTTGTTCTTCGAGGGTGAGGTAGCGGTTCAACACTATTTAAGTTGGCTTGTAATAATACCACATACTCTTGTTCTTTCTTTTTCGCATCATACATGTCATTACAGGTAATAACGTCGATTATTTCCATTTTCCAGTTATCCCAGCCACCATTATTTCTTATCACTTGATACAACTTACAATTGCTTGTGTTAGTTGTATTGTTTGTGCAACAAACCTTATGAGCATATTTCCTCTGGACAAAATTAGTGGTATATCCTACATACACGTCACTAATCGTTTCATTTTTACATGATATTTTGTAAATAATAGTATTGGAATAATCAATATATGTTTTGGGCATAATCTTATAAGAATCTTATAGGAATCTTATCTATCCTAAATCTTATAAAATAATCTTATAAGAATCTTATAGGAATCTTATCTATCCTATACATAAATGTCCGATTTTAACCCCTCAAAATGGCGGCAGCCGCCGACCCCCCCAAAAAAGTTCAGTCACAGTTTTTTAGGGTCGAAAATACGTTTTGAGAGCATAATGGTCACAAACCCATTTTTTGGTGTTTTGCATTTCATGTTTAAAATTGACGGCGCGTAAAGGGCAAAATGGACATTTTTGGATGTCCAGAAAAATGTCCAAAAATAGGGGGTCTAAATCCTTCGTTTATTCTTGCCTTCGGCGGTTTTGAACGAAATATTTTCGGCGGTTTTGTCCTTGAAACATAATTTTCCAACTCCCAAGAATCCAAACTTTCCAATTTACTCGTTTTCAAACGGAATATTTTCGGCGGTTTTGTCCTTGAAACATAAAATTCTGATTCCCAAACGCATCGGATTTTTATAATATTGAAGCGAATATTTTTGGCGGAAAAGAAGGAATTCCGACCTTATGAATTTTCAATCGTCGCGCCTCCCTTTTCAATCGCCACACTCTTCGCTACTTTCCGTATCACCTTATCAATATTCCCCTCCTTCTCTCCATCCGTAACAATCTTGGCCATCTTAATGTATTTGTCATTCTCTCGGGTGCTGCTATTCAGACAGCGCGGGTTGGCCTTCGCCCATTCATTCACAAGGACCACATTCTTATGCTCCACCGCAAGAACCGCGTTCGTCATTTTTGCGTGGTCAGGGCCATCGCGTTCCCACTGGTTGTTTTCCTTGACGTATAAGGTCTCGCGCTTAACATCGCTACAATGGACAGGTCGCTTGTATAGGTCGGTTTTCTGGAGGTTGTCGATGAAGATATTCGACATGCCCTCGACATAGCCAAGACGGTTCATATTCTCCATGTCGGTCATGTTCAACTGGATTGAATCAATAAAGTCTTTCATGTTCATCGCATCCTTACACTTCTCGTTCAAGAACATGTTCATGTTGAAGGTATTGTTGTTGTTATTGGTGGTGCTGTTGGTGAATGTGGGATTATCGCCATTCAAAGCAACACCACCATATATAGATGAGGAATGCGGCTGTCCCTGATTATGATTTGTAAGTTGAGCCTGAGAATTATTCATTAGTTTCAACATTTGTAATTGAAATTGACTATTTGTTGCCATCATCTGAAACATCATCATTTTCATCTCACTATTTTCGGCAATAAGTTGTTTTAATTTTTTGTTCGTTTTTTCTTCGTTGTTTCTTGGTCTCTTACGTATAATAACATTATCTGTCTGTGATATTTTATCTTCACTGAACTCGGTAGTAATATCTGTATCATGTATAACAGTATCATCAATAGAACTATCATCAATAGAACTATCATCAATAGAACTATCATCAATAACAGTATCATCCATAAGAGTATTATCATCGTGACAATTGTTTTTATGACACATACGCTTATGACGAGATAATCCAGACAGATATTTATAAGATTTACAGCAATATTGACATATATGTGGGTGATTTACATCTAAGGATATGGTATTACCGGATATATCCGAGTAAGGATATAAATAATTACCCATTCGTTTGTGCTTGGTTGTATCCAAATGTTTATTATAAATACTTTGTTTAGAGCATTTAAAGTCACACTTTTCGCAAAAAAAATTATTAGGCATATGTGGATATTTTTGGGTAACTTACCTAAATCTATCCTATACATAAATGTCCGATTTTAACCCCTCAGAATGGCGGCGGCCGCCGACCCCCCAAAAAAGTTCAGTCACAGTTTTTTAGGGTCAAAAATACGTTTTGACAGCATAATGGTCACAACCCTATTTTTTGGTGTTTTGCATTTCATGTTTAAAATTGACGGCGCGCAAACGGCAAAATGGACATTTTTTGGACGGCTCAAAAATGTCCAAAATTAGGGGGTCTAAATTGGACATTTTTGGACATTTTTATTTGGATTTTTCTGTTTTCAAACGGAATATTTTCGGCGGTTTTGTCCTTGAAACATAAAATTCTGATTCCCAAACGCATCGGATTTTTCTAATTTTGAAGCGAATATTTTCGGCGGAAAAGAAGGAATTCCGACCTTATGAATGTTCAATCGTCGCGCCACCCTTTTCAATCGCCACACTCTTCGCTACTTTTCGTATCACCTTATCGATGTTCCCCTCCTTCTCTCCATCCGTAACAATCTTGGCCATCTTGATGTATTTCTCATTCTCTCGGGTTGTGCTATTCAGACAGCGTGGGTTGGCCTTCGCCCATTCATTCACGAGGACCACATTCTTATGCTCCACCGCAAGAACCGCGTTCGTCATTTTTGCGTGGTCAGGGCCATCACGCTCCCACTGGTTGTTTTCCTTAACGTATAAGGTTTCGCGCTTGACGTCACTACAATGGACAGGTCTCTTGTATAGGTCGGTTTTCTGGAGGTTGTCGATGAAGATATTCGACATGCCCTCGACATAGCCAAGACGGTTCATATTCTCCATGTCGGTCATGTTCAATTGGATGGAATCAATAAAGTCTTTCATGTTCATCGCATCCTTACACTTTTCGTTCAAGAACATGTTCATGTTGAATGTATTGTTGTTGTTATTGGTGTTATTATTATTACTATTGGTGTTTATTGTGCTATTACTAATGCTTGATTTTTCTGCCAGTGATTTTATTATTTTCATCATCTCTCGATTATCTTTTAATAATTCCATAAACATTTCTTTGGATATCACAATATTCTCCGGTTCTTTTTCTTTTTGATTTACGGTTGTTTCACTTGATGATACATGTAATGAATCACACGTTCGTTTATGCTTTGCCAGACTCGAATGATGAATATATTTCTTACCACATTTACAAATATACGTATTGGATATTTCGGAGATTTTTTGAGCGTCATGTAGTCGAATATGCTTGTTCGTAACAATATGTCGATTAAACTCGGTTTGTTTAAAGCATGTAAAGTCACACTTTTCGCATGAAAATTTTGGCTTTAGTTTGGGTTTAATTTTTGATGTAGAAATATCTTCTGATATGACATTATTAGGTTTCTTTGTAGGAAGCGGTTCAACACTATTCAATGTCGCATTTAATAACACATAATGTTCTTGTTCTTTCTTTCTTGCTTCATAAAGGTTTTTACAGTTACCAAAATCGATTATTTCCATTCTCCAATTATCCCAGCCACCATTATTCCTGATTACCTGATATAGCTTACAATTATAGAGATGTGTGTTTTTACTATCACATGCTATCTTGTGAGCATTTTTTCTTTGAACAAAATTTGTAGTATGACCTACATATACATCACTTATATTTTCATCTTTACATGATATTTTATAAATGATTGTATTTGAATAGTCAATATCTTCCTTTGGCATAATCTTATTATATTAATAGTCTTATAATAACATACTTCATAAAATATTTTTAAATTGAACACATAACACATAACACATAACACATAACACATAACACATAAAAGTTTTTACCGTCTTACCGACCTTATGAATGTTCAATCGTCGCGCCACCCTTTTCAATCGCTACACTCTTTGATACTTTCCGTATCACCTTATTGATGTTCACATCCTTCTCTCCATCCGTTACAATTCTCGACATCTTTATGTACTTCTCATTCTCTCGGGTAGTGCTATTCAGACAGCGCGGGTTGGCTTTCCAATTTACTCATTTTCAAACGAAATATTTTTGGCTGAAAAGAGTAAATTCCGAAGGAATCCGGTTCCATGAACAAGGAAAATTCCAAAATACTCATACTATCGCAGCCTCCCATACCTGACACGCACACACCATCCACCCCATTTTGTGACGATAAACCAAGCAACAACCGCGGCAATCCCGTCGCAACATCCGCACCATCATGCTCTCATTTTTAAAACTCTTACGATATATCGTCACAAATCCGAAAATCAAAACCCGAAAATAAAATCCACCGTCTAAAATTATTTTTTTACAAAAGTCCAGCGCCTAGGAAAACCCAAAGAAAAGCATCCCCTTTTTTCGCCCATTTTTTAGAAACTAAAATTCAAAGGGCCATTTTTGGGGGATCAGATTTAGAGATAAAACCTTTGATATATATAGACCGGAGGTTTTACATTTTTCAATTCATATTTCGAAACAAAATTGAAGCTTGTGCCTGCCAAAATACTTTTTACAAGCAACTTTATACCCTGTGAATACCCTACGACGAACATGACAACGACAACGACAACCACCCCCACGGACCCGATGGCTGCTTCCTATCAGTCGCTTTGTGCGGGGATGACCTATGAACAATTTATGAAACATCACATATCCAAACCAGGCGAAGCATATACGCATACACGAATCGGCGACAAAACGCTGAATGTTCATGGCGGTGTTTATACGATTCCGCCCGCGATTCTCCCCGTATTCTGGAAGAAATATTACGCGCACGTCTTCGAAAATGGAAAGCAGGAATTCTTGACCGAAAAGCAGAATCCCGAACGAGGACTCATCGCCGTGGATTTCGATTTCAGGTATGAAACCAGTATTACCAAACGCCAACATTCAAAAGAGCACGTCTTGGACATGATTCAATCTTATATTCAAACGTTGGAAACCTTAGTGGAGATACCTGATGACGCCAAGATTCCAATCTACATCTTCGAAAAAAGCGACGTGAATGAACTGGATGATGTGACCAAGGACGGGATTCACATGATTATTGGCGCCAACGTTGAACGCCCGATTCAGCGGATGTTGCGTTCGCGCATGTTGAAAGAGCTTCCCGAAATTTGGACAGACTTACCCATTACAAATTCATGGAACGATGTTCTTGATGAAGGAATCTCGCGAGGCCACACCAACTGGCAGTTATATGGTTCGCGCAAACCTGGACATAAAGCCTATATGTTGAAGTATCATTTCGTGATGATGCGCGACCCAGATGATGACGACCATGATTGGATGTGTCGAGAAGAAGAGACGTGTAAGTTCAAAGTGAAAGAGAATTTCGCAAAACTGTCGGTTCAGACCGCCCCCGCTGGAACACCTGGCGCGATTGATACCGAACACGCCGCATTCGCTCTGCGACCCAACAACGCCGCACTCAAAGCCGAATATGATGCGATACACCGCGGCGCATCTGGTGGTCGAAATGGCGCAAATGGCGGGGCGGATGGTGGAAAACGAATCCGGCTTGTCGTCACGGGCGGCGGTGCGGGTGGCCTGTTGTCTGGCATGGGTGGCAGAGGAGGTGCCAACGGCGGCGGCGGCGGCAACGGAGGCGATGCTTTAATGGCACACAACGGCTCAATCATGATGGATAAAATCACCAATCATTCCGAACTCTCGATGGCGGTCGAAATCATGCTGAATATGCTTGAACCGAAAGAATACGAAATTCGCGAAACACATTATTATACGATGGCGCTTCCGGCGCAGTATTTCGACCCCTATGACCGATGGCTCCGCGTCGGCCTCGCACTTCACAACACGAGCGATAAGCTGTTTCTGACATGGATGCTTTTCAGCGCAAAATCCGCCAAGTTCGCATATACAGATATCATGAAACACTACGACACGTGGTGTGGTTTCCCATACAGTCCGGATGGTCTAACCCGTCGTTCTATCATGTATTGGGCGAAGAACGACTGTCTCGAAGAATACACGCGTATTCGAAATGAAACCATCGACAACTTTATCCATCAGACGATTTGTAACGAGACCACGAATGACGCATCGACGGATGTGGATCTTGCGACGGTGTTATACACGATTTTCAAAGACCGTTTCGTCTGTGTCAGCGTGAAAGACAACCAGTGGTATGAGTTCGAGAAGAATCGCTGGGTAGAATGCGACCAAGGCAACTCACTTCGTGCGCTCATTTCGAAAGATATGCACGATATTTATACGAAGAAACATCGTGAGATCATGGACATGACGTCTGGAATGGACCCTACTTGCGACCAATACACATCCGCACGCAAACGGTCGCGTCGTATCGTGGATATCTGCACGAAATTAAAGACCACGAGTTTCAAGAACAATATCATGCGTGAAGTTCGTGAGCAGTTTTATGACAAGGATTTCGAAGAGAAAATCGACACGCGTCCCGAGCTCCTGTGTTTCAAGAATGGAGTCATCGATTTCAAGACAAAGACGTTTCGTCGTGGTCAGCCCGATGACAATCTCTCGAAGACCACGAAAATCGACTATTTCCCACTGGATACCGAACGTCATCGCACACAGATCGACGAAATCAACGAGTTTATGGCACAGTTATTCCCGGAAGAGGAGCTTCGGACGTATATGTGGGAGCATCTCGCATCAACGCTGATCGGGACGAACCGCGAACAAACCTTCAATATTTATATCGGCGGAGGTAGTAACGGAAAATCGAAACTCATCGAGCTGATGTCGGCATGTTTGGGAGAGTATAAAGCCGTTCTTCCGATTACGGCCGTCACTCAAAAACGCGCGATGATTGGCGGTGCTTCGCCGGAACTCGCCGTTCTCAAAGGTGTGCGTTATGCGGTTATGCAAGAACCGACGAAAGGCGACCGTATCAACGAAGGTATTCTCAAAGAAATCACCGGTGGCGATGATATGACTGCCCGCGCCCTCTTCAAAAACACGATTACGTTTGTCCCGCAGTTCAAGCTGGTTGTATGCACGAATGTCCTCTTCGATATCAAGAGCAACGACGATGGAACATGGCGTCGTATTCGCTTGTGTCCGTATAAGTCGAAATTCTGCGAAGACCCGAAAAAAGATGATCCTGAAGAGCCATATCAGTTCCTTATCGACAAGAATCTCGATGTCAAAATCAAAACGTGGGTAAATGTATTCATGGCGATGCTCGTCAAGAAGGCATTTGAAACAGACGGAAAGGTCAGGACATGTGCTGCGGTGACTGCGAGTAGCAACAAGTATCGCAATACTCAGGATTATCTCTCGGAGTTTATGCGTGATAAGATTCGCGCGGCGGATGAAGATACGTATATCAAGAAGACCGAGGCATATGAAGAGTTCAAGAAATGGTATATCGTCCAACATGGCAAGAATGTGCCGAAAGCCAACGAGTTATATGAATTCATGACGAAGAAGTTCGGAAAACTCTTGTCGAAAGGATGGCGTAAGTGTCGGATTGTCTATGATGACGATGACAACGACGACGACGGAGAACACGGTGGTGGTAGCGGCGCCTACACCGAAAACGAAGAAGACAACTGATGATGGCGCCAACACAGACGGTTAAGTCTTCACTCCGCAGATTTCCAGAATCGCACATTCTTCAATCCCAAGATTTCACCGACTCGTGTGAGTCCATTCAATATCCACAACACAACCGGTAAGATGTATTTTGGATAAAGGCCAAGTAATATCAATATCAAAATATTGCGTTTGTCGTAAGCCCCGCTTGATGAAAAGAAATCACGCAACGACATAATGACAAAAATCGCAAATACCGCGTAATAAAGAAACGAAACCAAATCCTCATAAAAAGAAAGACTATTGTATTCATCATAATCATAGAGTGCGTTCTGTTTATTCAACGCAATATTTTTCTTCTGATTTTCAAGGATGGCTTCGAGGTCTTTCGGGTCCAACACATTCGTATTTCCGCGAAACGAACTTTTCAACTGAATATTGTAAAGTATATTCAATAACCGGTCGGCTCGGTCAAATTCGTTGTTAATCGTTTTAATATATTTGTCCTTTTCTTTATTTGCGTTGTTACATCGCGTTCTGGCCTGAATCACGTCGGAACCACTACCTGGATGAGCTTGGCCGCAATCGACATAATATTCAGACCATGGAAGAATAGTTGCACCACCAGCTTTTCCCTCATTCGCGACATCTGTGGTGCGGGTTGTATCATCATATGACGGAAGCCGCACATTCACTTTCATGACGGCGGGTGTTGTTCCAGATGCGGGACTCACCACCGATTGGGCGTTGGCACCTGTATCTTGATATACAGTCCCGTTATAAAAATCAAACCCCTCGATAAGTGAGCCTTGAAATTTCTCGCGTGTGGTTGTCGTCGAGCCCGAAGGTATCGTCGCAGGATATTCATCCTCCGCCTTCTTATTCTGACGCACACGTCGATCCACCTCGATGTATTTATTCGCTTTCTCCAATAATTCCGAATCGATTTTACTACACTTTGTTCGCGCAGTTTTCCAATCGCTATGCGCCTTATTGATTTCATGCGTTTGCGCCTTTCCATTCACGAGTGCCGTATATTTCACGCTAGTTTCTCGGACATCATTATCGCATTTGCGTTCGATATTTCGCGCATGAACCCATTCCGCATGAGCCAAGCTGAGTTCATATTTATCTTTCTCAGGTCCCGAAAACCCACCCTGTGATATAATTTGCCGGACTTTTGTTAGGTTTTTCTCCGAATCTCGTATCACTTCGTCGAGAGATTTATCATTGCCGCCGCCGCCACCGCGGTTTGATAATTTCATCGCATCTCCATCCGCGCTGACAGTTGTTCTCATCGTTGATTCACCGTTTTTTGCTTGTTCTAAAAGTTCGGGTTCAATCCCTTCCGCATCATTAAAATCGATACCCATAGACTACTATATTTGTTAGATTATATTTCAGAGTAAGTCTCCGAAATATAGTCTCGCATATCGCCGCCCGTTCTCGTCTTACCCGTCTTCACGACGGTATTCCCGTGATATTGATTCCCACTTCATTTACATCCTTCGATGATTTCACCTTAACTTGCTTCGATCGAGTAGAAGAATCGCTGGGCGTTACAGCAAGACCCGTAATAACGATATTGGGAATCGCCTTTGTAGTCGCATCACTGACTCCACCTGCTGCGACAGTCAAACCAAATGAAGATGATACAGAGGGCGTTCCAGTAAATCCAGAACCAGATAATGCGGCAGATGAACCAGAAAAGAGACCCGACGGCAACGAAACCGTAATCGTGTCGCCAACAACCAAAGAATTTGTCACTTTCAACGAGAGCGTTAATGTGCCTCCTGCCGCGTTTGTCCATGCGGCAGTTCCACTCAATCCAGGCACGCTCGGAATACATTTCTTTGCTGCGTCATTCCATGAAGTTCCGACATCGCAGCATCCAGGTCCATAGCACGGCGCCATTCCCATTCCCATTTCTGAGAGATTTGCGGGGTCGCTATTCTGTTGAAGAATCTGCTTTCGGTTCATTTCATCCTCGTTAAAGTTCCAGTCATATTTGTCAAAGTCATGGTCGTTACGACGAATGATATCAAATACCTGCTTTCCGACAACGATACCTCCCAACGTAAGAACGAAAATAACGCCTAAAGTGCTAATCGATGCCGGAATAAGGTCTTTGGTCCGCAATACGGCCAGTACAATCAAAGCAATCGAAATAAATATAATGTTCTTCATGACCTCGGTATTGGCTTCATAATTTTTCGTGTAATACGTGTTGATTTGCGCCATACGACGTTTATTCAAATTATCCTGTTTCAAAGAATTCGCGTTTTCAGCAGCACGGGCTTTCTCGTTCTTGATAAACTGGATTGCGGTTCGTTGGGCTTCATACAAGGCGTCAGAATCGAAGACTTGACCTGCTTCTTTCACAGTGCCATAGGTCGATGCCATTAAAGTGACCAGCGCCGACCTCGCTTTCAATAAGTTGGTTCGTTCAGCATCCGTCATCGCAGTTCCACCAGTTGTAAGACGGGTATTGATATCGTTGATCGCGGCTTGGATTTCCGCGGTTGTTCCTTGGTATGGGCTTAAATATTGCGATGGACCCGATTCAGCAGCTAGTATTTTAAAATCTCTCGACTGAGCGGATTCGCCATTCGACGGAGTAACTGTAAATGCGAGTTTGCTATCCGCCTTCGACCCTGGGTAAATCGTGACATTTTTTACGGTGATACGGATTTTAGAACCGGCTCGGATGGTCGCCGACGGTGTGAATGTAATCGGGCTTCCGCTGCCGCTCGGACTCAAAGTAGCGGATGTAGTTCCGCTGACAACAGCAGCGGTATAGTCGCCACCCGACCCGAAATTTGTGCCAGTAGTTACATCAGCGGCAGAAGCAGCAGCGTTGCCAGTCCATGATAATTGAATATTCTGCGACGTCGTCAAATCACGTTCCAACGTAGCCACTAGATACAATTCTGCTGTAACGTTGGAACCACCAGTAGCATTACGCCTCAACTGCGTGCTTGTCTCCGTCGTAACTGTCATGCCTTCGACATACCCCCGACGAAACAGATAATCTTTAAATAATTTCCCAGCACATACAACGATCACCGCGAACAACGCGACCAAGATTTGATTTTTTTCACTTAATTGATATGCCATATTTATAACGAGTAATGTTACAATCCATAAATACTCGTTATATTATTATTTCTTTTTACTCTTCAACGCCGATGCCGAGCCCCCCTTGCGCCCACCTCCACTACCACCGGTTGTCGGAGCCGCCGTCGAGCCGCTAGAACTACTCATCATCGATGAGGCGGCCGATCCTGCTTGGTCGATTGCGTTTGACGCGGTTTCTTTCGCTTTATCTACCATCGCAGTCGCACCTTCAATCGCCCCCGTCGCCATTTCATTCGCTGAATTAACTAAATTGTCGGCACCTTCGGTGATACTCGTCGCGATGCTTGCGCCTGTTTCTTGAAGTTGTTCGCCGGCGGAACTCAACGCGGCCTTTACATCCTGAGTGCGGTCGGGAATATCACTTGTTGATACGCTTTTTACGCCGAACCAAGCGAGGATTGTTGCTAAAAGTCCGCCGCCCGAATCACCTCCGTCAGCACCCCCATCTTCATCCGCGTCGTCCTGTCCAAACATTTCTTTCAACTTCAAAAGCGCCAAGACCGCCAATATAGCTAAAATGCTCCAAAGTATGAATTTATAGGATTCAGAGATGAGATTCTTGTTACTTTCTTCTGTCATCGCAATCAGTCGTTCGCGCTGATATTTTGAATTCGCGATTCTCTTCAAACTATCCTGAACACCTTTCATTGTGGTGCCATAATTATTGTTGGCGTCAGTATAAAAGTTGTCATTTCGGTCTTGAAGAGTCATACCTTCTGTCGTGTCCGACGGCGGCGGTGCTTTAATCGCGGTTTGAGCACGATATTCCGCGGTTTTCTTTTCGGTTTCATCGAACTCTTTATCAACCGCACCAAACATGGCTTTTAAGTCGGGGGGTGCGTTTGTTCCTTCTTTCGGAATCATATTGCGAATATCACATTTCGAACTAGATGTCATGGTTCCCGTATCAGGATAATGTGAGTATTGAGCACTGTCAATCATTTTATACACGTCGCCGCCGCCACTGCCGCCGCCACCGCCACCCTTACAAGTCGCATCACTGATGGTGCCGTTGATGGTCGGCACTTTCAGCATCAACTGCTTCGTCGGGTCGGCCACACGCAAACCAACAGGATACATCTTCGCACGGTCTTTCAGTTCGCATTTTCCTTCTGTGCTGGCACTACCTTTCGTATAAACGAATCCACCGCATTTTTCATCCGCATCACACATACCGCGGCATTTTTCGAATGAAGCAGACACACTTTCACCGACAGGCATCGTGCGTAAACGACGCGAATATTCTGGCGGATTTGTTCGCGGAAATGTATTCGCATCAACAGAATACACCTCAATGTCTTGTAATGTATATTGTTGATATCCACCCCATCCTTTTCGAGGAAACTCTTTATATTGGTTTAAGTAATTTAATAAGTATGCTCCCTTATAACCAGTTGTTCTATAACTGTTCCAGTTTGATGGATTGAACTGGTTCATGGTTCCATTATAATATTTCTCTTGTCCGTCAGCTGTCACCATTTTTGTATATGGCGAGTCTTCACACACATATACGACCCGACCGTCATTTAAGAATTTAATTTCAGTGGGAATCTGACGGCCTACCGCAGGACCATAAATATTGGCCATCTGAATTTTTCGTGTAAACGGAGCAAGAAGTTCTTTTCCTGCGACAAACGAATACGCATTCGAATACATCGTTTTTCCAGAAATATACAAATCGTGACCGCCACCGAAAGTAGGAAAATACGATGGATTCGTATAAGTGGCATAGGTTCCCGCCCCCCAGTGCCCCATCTCAGCAGTATATTTCCGCGTCCCATCATACAAAAATGCGGTGGTATCATGCTGATAATTGGATATACTCGACGACCAACTTAGAGATGTATAAGCACCGAGCACACGACCGTCGTTGAGAATCGCGCGGGTATAAGTTGCCCCCTTATTATCGCATCGTTGATGAAACGCGGCCGGCGACCACCCATCTCGACTTGCCTTATAAAGAAGGTTGCTGGCTTCACTGAAACTGCCTGGTGTAATTTCTTTAAGACTGTAAGAACTCTCAGCAGAGCGAGTATCATATCCCCCTAAATTCAGGTAGGTTGCTGGGAGTGTATTGCCTTTTTCGTCCTTTGATGGCGGCATCATCGAAAGTGCCGACGCGGGGTAGTCGTGTCTCTCGCCATTATGGTCGATATATGCGATGCGACCGACATAACCGCGACCGCCACGCCCGACTTCATCCACGCCGGTTGGACCGCCCGTTTTGAGAGAATACAACGCGACAGCTCTGGTTGTTTTTGCTTCCGCGTTTTTTTCGAAATAGGTTCCTCCATATGGATTTACAACGGGTTTTCGTGTTACTTGAAATTTGTTATGCTGTTTCATATAGCCGACGCATGTCGGGTCGGAAGAACACCAGTTCTGCGCATCGTCCGCTGAATCGAAAATACAATATCGATTAAAATCCCCCCAATTCCCTGTAGTATTACGTCCTCGCGCACCATTACAAGTGTATTCATTCGCTCCTTCTCCTGCCCACATACCACTTCGTTTTGAAATATAGGAAGTGGAAGAACCCTGATGATTTTTACCATACAGGCGTTTCAAGGTAGTAGATGCGTAGGCTTTCAAATAACCGTCCTCATCGGATTCTTTATTATTCACATTATGACATTTACTTTCATCGGCACTCATCACCATGAAGTTATTTATGTTCGGTTTGCCCGAAGAGGTATAGATCCAACAACCACCGCGATTATTCGGCTTTCCTGGTTCCGGCGCACCTACCAGAAAATAAGAACTACCCAAATCTTCCGCACGGCGCTTACATTGCGAAATCGACGCCTCACTTAAATCGTCCTGAAATGTAAAACCGCGGTTGGCAAGGTCGCTGTCTTTGACGTTATCACCGAGAAGATAACACCCCATTTGAATCGTATCAACACCTGAACCTGGAAATTGAAAATCCGCGGAGGGGCGTTCTTTGACATAGACATTTCCGCGTTCGTTGCCGCATGAAAAGAGGCCTCTTCCGCCGGGTGTGTTTCGCGGGTCACGCACAGAGTCGTTTATCACCATAAAGAGCGGGTTCGTTCGTGCGCTATCTGTGTCGGCATAGACCAAGTCATACGGTTTGATATCGTCCCATTTTCCGGCGATTTTGATTTTCTGCATTGCTCCACTTGGAGCGGGACAGCCAATGACGCCGGTATTTTGCTTCATTTTGTCGGTTTGAAGCCAATTGGCAGGATTGGATGACGGAGAAGCAGGAACATGCCATATTTGAAATACACCGTCTTTCGTGATGTAACCGTATTTCGTGATTCCAGCTGCGTCAGTAACTTCAACCCAATTTTGGCGCCGGTTTTTGTCATCTCGTTCGATAAGTTTCATGATACCATCGACCTTTTTGATATGTCTTAATTCTTGTTCGGTATATTTTTTATCCTCAGCAGCCTGACTATTTATAAAATTGGCTTGACTCGTTTTCCCATCGCCACCAATACCGGTAGAAGGGTCGGCGGGGGTTGCTGCGCCACCGGCACCAACAAGTCCCTCTTTGATTGAAAAGACCTCTCCGACTAAACCTTGAATCATGTTTTGAAACTGCGCACCAATGCTAAGCGATGCTCCTGCGCCTCCATCTGTGCGCGCTTCCACCTCCGTACCGCCATCATCATTCGATGGATTCATCACCGGCTGCGAAGCCAACAGTTGTTGTGTCTCTTTCGAATGCTGTTGATGCCCTGATTTCAAACTCGCATTTTTTACTAAATCATTCGAGTTTTGATGAAACATTATATATAGTAATATGATAATACTATATATACCTGCGAATATTTTTGTAGAAAGTTACTCTGTCCCCACGGCATCGCTGTCCATCGCAGATTGAATGTTCTTCAGCCCGGCATCAAATTCCATAAAAAACGACTTGAATGTCGCATAAAAGAAAACAATAAACAGTAGCAAGAATGTCACACCAACCCACCATAATTGACCGGTCCAAAATGCGGGGTCTGTTATATACCGTATAATCATCAATATATTTCCTTTCATATCCCAACCAAAAGACGAGATAATAAAAACGATAACCACGGTTGCGACAATCCACCAATTTGTCCACCATCCCCAGCCGATATACTTGCGAAGATTATCAATCTGGTCAATTAATGATAACTTGGATGTGTATGAGCCATATCCAATAATCACCGCGATTGTAATCACAATAAAAAAGATAAACCGATACTTTCTTGCGCGTAAGGTCGTCTGTTCATTTATTTCGGCATAGACATTACCCAATTCTTTGCGTTTATTTACTAAATTATAGTCTGAGGTAATCCCGCTGACCGCATCATTCATATAATCGTTGATTTTGCCGATACGCTCATTCGAACCCGCCGCGGATGCGACCAACATATTCAATTCATTATTGATACCCGCATCTGATTGAGCGGTGATTTCTTGTGTGAGCGAATTCACACGCAATTGAAGGTCGTATAATTTCGAAGCTTTTGCGACGTTGGTATTCACCGTATCTTGACTCGCCCCGCTCGGTTTAATTCCCAGTTTGGTATAAATGTCGTTTGTTTTTCCCGGGCCGCCATCACCGTTGCCGACCATGAAAGCATAACCCGCGGATTCATTCGAGTCATATGACGCCGACGCCGGCGCATCAGGCACAAGCCCGTAGCACAAGTTGTCCCATTTGGGTTGTCCGACATTTACGCCGGTATTCCCGGTATAAACCACTTTTTTAAAGATTCGAGGGTCATTCGCAGCGAGATTCCAGCATTTTTGTGCATTTTTACGTAGTGGGTAGTTTTCACTCGATGCTACCGGTGTAATCTTGCCAATATACTTCCAAAATTCGGCATAATCTTCACCTGGTGAAACAACAAGTGGTGTTTTCGTGTTTGAAATCGGGTTTTTATCAAGTGTAATATTGTATTTATCAAATGTATTATCGTCATAATTTGTATCGGTGCTTACAGCACCACTTACATCCATCGATAGCTGGTTGTATTCCCCCTGAATCGCTTTCAGCTCCGCCATCTTTGTAAGAAATCTCGAATAATCGCCCATTTTTATTCTATGTTATATGTGTAATATAATAGGTAAAATAGACCGATACATATTATATATATTATTATAATTTATACCATCGTATATACTGTGTCAGAATCAGTTCGCGTGACACTCACATCTAAATCATATGTATATGAGAAGTAGTAATACACCGCGAATATAATAATCAGCGACATAATAACGACGCCCAGTAACGAAACACCGCCGCCGCTGTTGCTGCTGCTGGATGAGTCATCGACATTACCATCGCCACCACCCCCAGGCGAAACAAAGAAAAATGCGAACTTAAAGATTGTCAATACGGCGACCAGTATAATAAAACACCAAAATACATAAACCGCGGGATAATAATAATTTCCGAGAAGTTTCTTAATTTGAGCTAAAATATCATCGTCGAGTGATGCCCATTTTTCAGCGAACGTTTTCTCTCGTTGAATGATAGTCGTATTGGCCGCGTTATTCAGAATGTTTTGATTTTCCTTCTTGATTTCCGCGACGGTCTCATCGATTTTCTTCTTAATATCAACGAGTTTGGAGTTGATAGTGGGGCTAACACTTGCGCGAAAACATTCGCTATCAGCTTTCATAGTGGCGTCTTCGGCACTCGGAAGCGAATTATATTGATTTGCGGTGAGTGTAATGGGCTCGCCAACCACCGCCGTAAGACAACTGGAGTGACGTTTATCCGGCCATACTCCTGCTTCATAGACATGTTTCTTGCCTTCGAAATCGACCCACGCATACTTGTCTTCTGACGATGATGCACCAGGTAGTTTCACATTTCTGGTGGTGATACATGGCGTATATCCTTTCATATCATAACTTGCTAAGTCGAAAAATTTGCTAAACCCGCCCCCCGCACTTCCACCACAAATATCTACAAAAGAACCCGATGTTATCTTAAATGGGTTGGCTCGGTCATCGTTAGGGAGTGCTTCGTTGCGTGTAATCGCGGGACATGTCTTGTCATCATACAGCAGGACTGATGATAAATCTTTATAACGATGAGTATAACCAAATGAATTCACATAATAAAAAGCCGCACTTGCGTCGCTTCCGGTATAAGATAAATCACGCACCAATTTATTCAAGTATTGGCTATTGGTTTGAAGAAACCTAGAACGCGTGAGTAAGTCTTCGGTGTATAGTCGATACTGATTGGTATAATCCGTAGTAAGTTGGCTTAATTGTTTCTCAAGGTCGAGCAGTTTTTGGCTTTTGCCGGCGCTTGTCGTTCCGCTCGTAGATGCGCTTACTGTGTCGGCGTTCGTGAGACCTTCTTTATAGGAAACGACGGCTCCGTTATCCGCGCTCCCAGAAAGCAGAACACGTTCTGTGAATGGCTGTATTGGGTTCTTATTTAAATCATATCGACCATATTGTAAAAGGTCGCCTTGAAGCAGATTCATATTCAAAGATGTGCCGGTAAGTGAGCCCATCATGCCTTCATGAGTTGTTTTTCTTCGGCTGCCGCTGCCGCTGCTGCTGCTGCTGCTATCGACATCCTTGGCGTATTCGGACATAAGAGACGACATCGCTTTATTCAGGTCGTCGTCATTTTGAAGTGCCGCACCTTCCTTGATCGCAGTATGCCGATTATCAAAGTTGTCGAGAGATTGTGGTGTGGCATTCGGAAATAGTGTTCTTTTTTCATCGATATCCATTATATACAGAATATTCAGTACGTTATATATACTGAATATTATAACATCGAGTATAACGCTCGCCGCATCCAGGATGGGGTTATCTTGTAGATAATGAGTATGGGTTATTCGCAAATACACCTGTAACACGTGAGCGTCCGCTACGACCGAGACCAAGTCCGCCAAAACGACTAAATATTCCACTACTGGCGCCTAGACCAAATCCGGTGAATAGATTTCCGAAGAACCCACCACCTCCGCCGCTGTCGCTGCCCAGACCGCCACCACCGAATGAAAAATATTTTCGCACAAGTTGTGTTCCTACTAAAAATATACCCACGACGATTAAAATCAAGTTCAGAAATTTCTCTCGGTAAATCTCATTCTCTCGACTTGCGATGGTTTCAAGCGTGGTTTGTATTCCCCGACGTTGCGCATATTTTTGTGAGATATCAGCTGTGTTCTGTGCTGTCTCTTTCGAACCAGTCATTCCCTTTATGATTTTATCAATCTCATCTTCAAGAACATTATTTAAATTCACGAGACCGTATATTCCTTTAAAACTGTCGGGACTGCTCGTTATGCTGGTTTGTTGGGCGGCAGCAGGCTTTCTATAATTTTCGGTTGTGACTCCGGCATTATACACACCATTCATGATAGCGTGAATTGCGGTTCGATAAACTTGGTCATCTTCTGTTTTCGGCGGATTCGCAGAAAGCATATTGTTAAATCGCCCACCGTTGATTTGTTGTCCATCACTCGTTTCATCGAAAAATGTGGATGAAATTTTGGGTTGTTTTCGAAGATAAAAAGATGGTTGACTTACGATTTGACTACTATCACTTCTTGAAGTATATTTTTCTGTACATTCGCGATGAATACGGTCGAGGATTTTGTTGGCGGTGCATACCAGTTTTTCTGTGGCTGAATTCGCTATTAAATCTGTATCACCGCTTGATTGAATTCTATATTTTTCGCCACTATTACACGCCATCGTTATTTTGCGATAATAATACTATATTATCGCAATAAAAAATAATGCCATAGTGCCGTCGCCGTAGGCTGGCACCGTCGCCAGCTTTAATTCGCAACACAATACCTGTAAAAGTTGCTCGTGACCGACGTCTTGCTAGACCGTGTTATTTTACAGATTTGACCTGGACGCAGTCCAATCGCAAGAGCCACAGGGTCATAGCGCGAAATGCTCGGCATCTGTTTCGCATCGGTGATATTGTATTTCTTCAAGACATCCTCTTGTTCGGTTTCGGTGAGAACGACGTGTTCGGGAACATACTGGTGTTCAAGGAGATTGAATTGAAGACGGTCGAGAGAATGAACAACGATGAAAATCCGATCCTTTTCCCAAATCTCATTAAGAATACCGACCACCGTGTCATTCACTTCCTGTTTCATGACGATGATGAGTGTATCGGTGGGTTGAAGAACCTGCTCGATGTAATACAAGTCATCAATCATATGGTTGATATTCTCTCGACGAAGTGTTTTGGCTAAATAATACTTGACATAAACCTTTCGTGCGGGATGAATGTCCTTTTCCGTCGTTAGAAGCATATCCAATTGATTGTTGGTGTGCATAGTCTGGACTTCTGCCACGCCGTAATCGGTGTAATTCGATACGTCCATTCCTTGTCGAGCAAGCAATTGAAGAAGAATATTTCGGGATTTGAATAAGGCAGAAACGGTTCCGCTGCTCACGTTGGCCATAATGAATAATAATGATTCGAAGCTACTATATAATAATAACAAATCTTTATTATTCAATTTTACATGCGGATTGAAAATGTCTTCACGCCTTGTGCATTGGGTTCATTCGTTTGCTCACCGGTGCCGCCTCCGCCAAGTTGTTGCTCCCCTTGTTGTGTAGTGGTCGCCGATGCTGCATTAGGTTGGCCTCCAAGTTGTGCTCCCGCCGCTGCCGCCGCTGCCGCCGGACCCTGTTGAACCGGCATCATACCCGCCATCGGCATAGTAGCCACAACTGGTATATTCATCGTTGGAAGACTGCCAAGGCCTACACCACTACCACCGCCACCGCCAGTCATCATTCCAGACATAGGTGTAATCGTTTCAGTAACATGTTTCGATGATACGCCATACTTTGAATTCAAGTAATTCTCGAGAACAGCAGAAGGAATTTGAGGGATGAATTTACCACCGCCACGTTGTCTGCCGCCGCTGCCGCCGCCGCCGCCGCCGCTATACATCGAACTATACGCCGGCGATGATGGTGTGCGCGGTGTAAAATCGTCAGTTTCAGGTATATTCTCATCATTCTCTCCATACTTTTCAAGCATCTTCGCATTAAATGACCCGACAGCACGACGTACTTCATCGGCTTGTTGTTGTTCATCAGGCACCCCCTCAGGTGTAAAGATACTTGAATACTTGGGAGATGATGGAGAATATGTTTGACGTTGGCGTTCTTCGTCTGCTTCCATCTCTCGTTTCATCTCTCGACGCACCGAATCTAACTTCACGCGTTCATCCGCCAATCGCGTCATCTGAACTTTCAGTCTCTCCTCCTCCGCAATATTACCTTCACGCTTCGCACGCGCGATTTCATTCGAAACCCTTTGTGTCTCTCGCTCGTTTTCAGCAAGACTACGTTCATTCTCGTCTAACGCAATATCGTTTTGTGACTTTACTACGGATGATTGACTTCTCACCATTTTGCGCCGAGCATACTTATCCATTAACGATATAATCGACGTCACCCAATTCATAGGCTTACGCGTGGCACGTAATTCTTCGACCATATCACTTGGCGATATCGGCGTGTCATCTGGATAAACAAGCATCTCTGATAACCACCCATCCGGATAACGTGTGGGATAATCACCCACCCATTGACGTCCGCTGATTGTCCATCTCTCAGTAGGCTCTCCATTTTTATCCAAGATAACCGATTCAAGAACGAGGTCTTCGCTATTGACATCACTGGATGTAATTGTCGGTATTTTGCCGCTTCTGGCCGTACCACTGTCGGCAGCCTGTAACTGCCGAAGAACATCCGCTTTCAAGGCGAAACGCCAGCCTAAATTTCGAATACTTTGTTTGGTATCAATATCAAGGTCGGGAATGATTTCATCGATGCGTTCATCGGGGTCAAATTTCGCACTCGCATTCGATGCTGTCCTTAATTCTTGTGCCGACAACCGTTCTTCCTCTTCTTGTTCGCTACGGCTTGGTAAATACACGCGGCTTCCGATTGTGGCTTCTTCATCGTCGTTGTCGTCGCCCACGGCTGGCACTCCACTCTTTGCCGCCGCATCCGCCGCCATTTTTCGCATATCGCGCGGTTTCAATCCTGCCGCCAGACGATTTTTCTCGATAATATCATCCACACCCATAGCACCCTTGCCATCTTTCAGAACGCGATACACATTCTTTGAATACGACATACTCGGGAGTTGGTCGATATTGTCCTCCGTAATAATACGCATCTGAACATTCATCACGATGAGTTCCTGCATCAACAGTTTTAAGCAATACGGAATACGTACGATACTAAACGAACGGCCAAACTTCGTCATATGAATCACGCTTGCGCCACCAGAAGCGGAAGAATCGTTTAATCCACCAGAAAACTTGATGGGACCATCCACCATCGGGCTCATAAATAAATTCTGCGTCGGATTGTATATCGCAATCATACCCGACTTGTTACATACCGCCATATAATATTCGTCACCGCGCACCATAAGTGACTCATTCAAGAAATGTGCGGCACCGTGTCCAAGAATACCATCACGCTCCATTTCACCGACACGAAGACCACCATCGTTGGCACGACCTTGAACCGTTTGACGCGTAAGTTGGGTGCGTGGTCCCTGCGAACGGTAATTGATTTTATCCTTCACCATTTGTTTGAGACGCATGTAATACGTGGGTCCGATATAAATGTCGCTCTTGATTTGCTCGCCCGTCATTCCGTTGTATAGAACCTCAGTTCCCGAGGAATGAAACCCGTATTCGGTTAAAACAGACCCGAATGATTCGTGTTTTGTCCCGTTATTGGTATAAGCGGTACAGTTGCCGAACCCGCCATGAAGCACACACGCCTTCCCCATAAGTGACTCGATGAGCTGGCCGATCGTCATACGTGTTGGAATTGCGTGAGGATTAATAATAATATCGGGGCGAATTCCGTCTTTCGTGAATGGCATATCCTTTTCTGGGATAATAAGACCGCAGGTGCCCTTCTGACCGCATCGAGAGCAGAATTTGTCTCCAATCGACGGAAAACGTTCCTCGCGAATTCGGACTTTACCGATGCGAAAACCGGTCTCACCTTCCGTCATAAACGCTTTATCGACGAAACCAAGCTGGCCTTTCTTAGGCATGACCGACATATCGCGCATTTGTCCGCCGTCATTATGAATACTGACCGACCCCATTCCGATGACGACTTTCTTGTCATCCATCTCGGTGTTTTCGCGAATAAGACCGTGTTCATCGAGGTGGCTATAATCGTAACCGGGTTTAATGCCAATTGCGCCTTCTTTTTGGATATTTGCGAAACGGGTGTCGCGCGTTGCTCCACGGACGCTGCTGCTTTCTTCCCGAGCTTCATACATATTGTAATACGTAATACGAAACATTCCGCGCTTCACTGACGCCTCGTTGAAAAGAATTGAGTCTTCTACATTATACCCGTTGAACGACATGATTGCGACAATTGCATTGAATCCGCACGGGTGTTCTTCGTGATTGATGAGGTCGAGGTAGCGGCTCTTTATAATAGGGACTTCACCATTATTGATGACAACGCCCATCTTATCGATACGAACTTGATAGTTGCTGTGGTAGAGAGACGCGGCTTGCTTGGCTTGACCGCATCCGAATACATTACGAGCGACAGGATTATTTTCTGGGAAACAGATTTGGTTGCCCATTACACCCATTAAGAGGGATGGATGGATTTCGACGTGGGTGTATTGCTTGCCGTCGCTGGAAAGGACGCGTGCGCGATGACGATAGCTGTGCCGACTGCGGCGGCGGCGAGCCCGCCTATGCTGACCGCTCTCACTCTCGCTCTCGCTTTCGCTTTCACTCTCGCCGCTGTCGCTATCGTCGCCCTCGCCGCCGCGGTTCTTTTTCTTTTTAACTTCTTCCCCCGAAGCAACCGGTCTCTCGAACTTATGACTCATCGAAATGAGCGTAGATTCGGTCTCCGATGTATCGATGTATTCAATAATTGCCTGGGTTGCCTTCAAGCGTCGGAAATCTTCGATGGTATTCACACGTGCGACATCTTCGCTCACTTGTTGTTTCGCAGCCAACGCCGAAGTATCGTGAGCCCGGCCATACAACTCGTCGATCGTATAATAATTACAGTGCGATGGATTGAATGTCGGGTCGGATTTCGCAGTAAATCCCGTCGTCATCTGTTCCCATGACGCCTTCCCGGCACGTATCATCTCCAGAATTTCGTCCTTGTCATAACTTGGACGGCCTGTATCTTCATCGATGTAAAAAATCGGTCGGCAGAGACGTCCAGCGTCCGTATATACATGGATTTCGTTGTTTTTGATATCCCACTGGCAACTAATATAAATCGGGATAAGCGCATTTCGGCGATGGAGGCGAATCAATCGCATCGTTTCTTCTGGGCGTGTGACTGCGCCTACCCACGTTCCATTGACAAATACCTTCGTGGTATAATAAAGGAACATCCGTGTGCATTCTTCAAGGAGCTGCATTTTCACAACTTCGCGCAACCATTGCATCATCGGATACGCCGAGCACTGATTCGTAACCCGCGTTCCAAATGCGAGATGTTTATGAAACCCAATATTCGCACCATCCGGTGAATCTACCGGGTCGATCATTCCCCACTGTGATCCGTGAAGCATACGAGGTTTGGTCACTTTCGCGCTGCTATCCATCGGCAGGTTGATTTTACGAAGATGCGAGAGAAACGAATTGTATGACAACCGATTCAGGTCTTGGATAACCCCGATTCGTTTCGTGTGGTCGGTCGCACCCCAATTTCCTTTAAATGCTTTCTTGAATCCATTTTCAACGATGCGTTCGCGGAAGAACTCCTGATAGTTCATTTGGATAAGGCCGACGAAATTCTTCTCGTATTTCTTCGGGTCTTTGAAATATTCGCGGTCCATCGAGAGACGGATATGATGTTGTTGAAGCGCATAATATTCCTTGAAGAGGTCAAAAATCAGCGACCCACTCAACTCGATACGCTTGAATTTAAAACTGTCGCGATCGGTGGGTGGGTCGAGTTTGAGAGATACGCGCAGTAATTTATAGACCATATTTCCAAGGAAATACGCCTTCTGGATATAATTCGTCTCACCTACTTGTGGTAAGAAATAGTTCATAAGAATATCATGGACTTGCGGAATCGTCTTTGACTTCGTGAGCGTGGCGATGAATTTGATTGCGCCTTCTTGTGTGAAGACCTTATTGGCGTCATGAATCGACGGGATGAAATGGTCGAGGAGTTCGGCATTTTCATCGAGGTCGAGCAGACAGAATTCTAAAATATCACGGTCGGAGATAACACCCAGCGCACGCATAACGATGAATAAAGGGACAGGCGAACGCACATTCGGGATATTGACGACGATTTGCTTGTTTGTAAGGAGGGTGGTAGGTGCGACGATACGAACCGACAAGGTGCGTTCGGGTTTGGACGCATCCTCGCTTACGGTGCGAATATCGGCGGCATGCGTATATACATTATCCTCGTTGTTTTCGCGGATATAAAGCATATTGTCGGCAAATTTCTCCTGTGAAATAATCGTTTTTTCCTTGCCGTCGATGATGAAATAACCACCGTAGTCGTTTTTACACTCGCCCATATAGAAACGGGCTTTCGGTTCAAGACCATGGAGAATACAGAGATTGGACTGAATCATGATGGGGAATCTACCGAGAAGAATTCTCTCGAGAGTTGCGGTTGTGACTTCGATGCGTCTTCCACTACCACCACCGTCGCTGCCGCCCACCGTATCATCCGGCACCGCAATCTTGAATACAACATCTACGTCATAATGGATGGTGGTTCCATACGTCATATTACGCAACCGGGCTTCATTCGGAAACATATAATGCTCACGGTCATCATCGTAAATAATCGGTTTGCCGAAATAGACTTTATCGCCGTTTTTTCCACCTAAATACAATTCGCAGCGTAGATTGAACTCTTGTGTATCGGGATCCTGCTCTTTTTGAAGAATGATGGGATTTCTCTCGCGAAATATCTTGAAGATTCCTTTGCCGAAGAAATCGTTATATGAATCGATATGATGACGGACCATCATTTGCGGGTCATCGTCAAATAACCGCTGGATAACTTTCCATGGTAATTCGGGGTCAGAATCCATTTTACTAAAAATAACGGCTTCTCTACTATGTATTCGTTATTATTATTTATGTGTGTTACAATAGTAATCGATAATAAATGATAATAAGCAAGCTTACATCGTCGCACGCTTTACTTTCGGGTGCTTCGACGTGAATATGATTTGCGGTGCCTTCGCGTGCCGCGCACTTTTCGTCTGGATGTAGATGTCATTTTTTTATTCTTCCTCCTAAAAACGCGCGACTTGCCTCCTTTTATTTTTCTTGTTTCTTGTAAAGTCGTTTGCTTCATTTGTTCGTTCCATTCGGGGTTGCTTTTAACAGCTTCAAATGCTTGTTGCGGTGTCATTTGGCGCATCCTAATCTTAACTAATAAATCTTGTACTCTTGGATTTTTTAGTGCTTCTTTTAAGCGTTTCATCTTTTCTATTTTTTCGTTTCTTACAGATAATAATACTCTTTCATGGTCTCGTTGTGCGTTTAGAGCTACGTTTTGTCGCAGATTTTCACTACGTTTTTCTTCGGCAATTTCATCATATTTTCTTTTTTCCAGTTCATCATGTAATTTATTTCTTATATTAATCAATCTTTCTACATTGGCAGGGGTTCGTGTTCCTGTAGGACTTCTTTTGTCAGCTGCTATATATAAAGCATCCATTAACAAATCAATTTCTTCATCATCTTTAGGTTCATATGTCTTAATAAATACATCATTATCAAGTAAAACTTCAGGAAGTTCATACTCAGTAAGAATTTTTATTATTTCATTGTCTGGTTCATCTTCTGAATATGGCATTTTTTACTATTATATATCAACAAATTTATTTATCCATCTTCAACCCCGGAAGCTAAACGGGTCAATAATTGCCACACTCGCTTCATTCATTTTATTCGTATTACGGATTTCTGCCGCACCAAACAGAAGTATTGCGAACAATAAAATATAAGGGAAAAGCAGTATAAACCATGCGACATTCGCGTAGCCGCGCGAGCAAATCGCGTTCAAAAACCATGTCCAGAAAACGAGGAAGATGATTTCGACGATGAAAATCGTGGATGTGTTGGCGACATTACAGCTCACGTTGCCGAAACAATATTGATGCGTGTTTTCGAGGTTATCGAACAGCATAACCAACAACGAAATCACAGAAAGAACGAAAAAAATAAACGCGGGGGTGCATAAGGATTGTATCTTAGAAAGGACGCCGTCCATCGTGGTGTGTAGTGTAAGTGTAGGTGTAGTGTAGGTGTAGTGTATATATATTAGTATTCGAATAAATATACACCTAAATTACTTCAATTGAACCGGTTGTGCGATGGGTTGAACTGTGGGGTTCGAGCTTACAAACGCGGTAGAATCGCCTTGTAATGCGTTGGCGACACCCGCAGGGACTTCTGTAATCCCGCGCAACGACGCGTTGGCAGTCTCTGGCAAATATTCGGCCATACCGCCATGCTGTTCGCCGATATATTTGCGATGACGACGACCACGACGCCGACTACGGCCGCCGAACATCCCCTTTTCAACGAGATGGTTGCTGCTTTGTGGAGGTGCCAGCGTGGTGGTGTTCAACGAGTAGTGATTACCGTTGATGGACTGAGGAACTGCCGACGCGCCACCAACGCTACCACCACCGCCGGTGTGTTGAACGTCGCTTGGACCCCATGGCCATCCACCCGTCATACTACCGCCGCCGGATTGACAGCCTTTTTGATGCCATTTGCGTGTGCCGTTCTTTTTCTTGTCCTTGCCAGAACGACGACCGCCGCGACGCGACGACTTCCCGCCATAACAAGAACGACGATTGCTGTTCTTTTTACTACGGCTACGGCTACGGCTACGACTCTTGATTTTTGTCATGCTTATTATTATAATAAATAGAAAAATAATAAACTATAATTAAGATGAAGATTTAAAGTAAGTATCAAAATTGTTTTGTGATAATTGACCAATAGTTGTTTCTCATTGTGCAAAACTATTTATTTGTGTGTCATCAAGCCGAGCATTCTCATTAAAAATTTTTTGTGCTATTTCTTTTGCTTGAGAATCAACACTAGATTTATTAAAATTATTCTTTATCATAAATTCATGAAAAAAATATCCTCGTCCTCATCCATATCATTATCGTTGTCGTTGTCCTTTCTGTGACACGGCGACTAAATTATATCCACATGGGTAAGCATATGACGGCGACAGCACATTTTTGTAAGTCCAAGAGAATCCATGACTTCGCCTTCCGGCGTCTTGTCGATATATTCCGCGGTGAGGTAAATGACTTTATCAACGTCTAAATCCCGCGAAAGCTTGATTTTACGCACTTCGGCTAAATAATACCGGTATTTGTCGGCGAGGACCTTTCCGCAGGTGAAGCATTTAACGGGGATGATCATAGCGAAGCGAAGTGTAACGGAGTAGCGAAGAGTAACGAAGCGGAGTAACAAAGCGGAGCGGAGTAGCGTAGCGTAGTATTGATATATGAATACATATTGTTTTTATATATCAATTTATTCGGGTCGTTTGACTGTCCTTGACCGGGACCTCGACCGTGAGCGAGGCGTACGTGCCGGCGTCTGCGTATTCGGAATCAGGTAACCACCTTTCTGGGTTTTATTTTTTTTATTCGCAGGTCTCGTTCTGGTTCTGGTTCTGGATTTAGTTCTTCGGTGGTTCATCGCCATCTCTATTATACAATACCCACATATTTTACGCCCGAACCGACCCCTTTTTCATACACCCTCTTCCACCGACACATTGTCCTAAATAATAGTAATAGTCGATATCGCGGTTGTTGTTATTCGCGTCTTTGATATCAAACGGCCTCTTCGCATTTCCAGACACACATTTTCCGGGCACAACCGCCTCAGCTGGCTTGCCGCCACGACCGCCATCATTCGCAAATTCAGCATTCGCTTGTGCTGTATTCATAACAACTGTGGGATCATTATCACCTTCAAACCCGTTGTATTTCGCCCATCCGCAGCAGCATTTTGTCCCGCACATCTTTTTCGTGGTGATCGAATTACAAGCTCGTTCTAACTCCGCAGGCGATTTATTATGCATCACACAAAACGAATCCGAGCACGATGTTTGAATTTTATCCAACTGGGATTCCGTATAAGGTGTGCCGAAAGCCTCTTTCATTTCATTACGCATACTTATGAGGGGTGCGGTCCATGCGACATCAGTCGGTAATACGCGCGCACCGATGCCGCCGCTACTTCCACCTCCGATTCCAGTATTTGGTTCAATAAATACCTTCCGTTCAACCAATTCTTGCGCTGCTGCCGGTCCTTTATTCCCACCTTCCGCCGCCGCTAAATCAATATACAATATTCCACCTAGTAAAATAAAAACGACAACCATAATCGCGCCGATGTTTTTGAAAAAGGACTCGCCTAAACTGGTTCCTTTGAACGCTCTTACGCCGCTGTCGGCAGTTGATGATAAAAAACCACCTACGGTGTTGGCACCAGATGCCCCGGCTTCTTTGATTGAGGATAGTGCGTTTGTAACTCGGTCCATTTCCGTTGATGTATTATTCGATATTTTCAACTATACGTTACATTATAGCTAGATTATTCTTTCTTCGCCACTATCCGCACCCCCTTCCCCGTCTTCACCTTGACGTGTTCCACCCCCGTCGTATGAATCTCTCGATGACAGTCCTCGCACACTGTCGCCAAGTTGGCCGGATGGTTCTTATGAATATGACCGATGAAGTCATTCGAATCAGCACTTTCTTGATGTTGAAGATGATGAACCTCCGTCCCTTTTTTCTCTCGACACAGTTCGCATAAACGCCGCAACTTCGCCGCATTATACCGAGACGGCACAGCGTCATCCAATATACTCGCCGTTGGGGTTTTCGTGCTTACCCCGCGATACTTCACACGAATCGTATTCGCATTTTCCAAGAAATCGTCAGGGAGATGAAGCGACTTACACACTTCCAGACCATACATGCTTTCGCCCGCACCATCTTGAAGCTTCCGATCATACACAAGCGTGTCGCGTGACTTATCGTAGAATACGCGCATATGTGCCAAACGCAGCCGCGGGGCCATCTCTCGAATCTCCGAATACCCCGCGATTTCATGAAGGTGGGTCGCGAAAATGAAAGAAGCGCCGGCGCGGTAAAGGTGCTGTAAGCCGGCGACAAAGATACTAATCGCTGAATCCATTTCGGTTCCAGAGCATAATTCATCGCCGAGGACGAGCGTGTTTCGGTCGGCCATCCGCAAAATCACGCGAAGCTCCGACATTTCAACGACGAACGTCGAGAGACCTTTGAATAAATTATCGTTGCCTAGGATGCGTGTCATGATTGCGCGGTAAGGGCGATAGACGAACCCGCTGGCCGGGACGTAAAAACCGGCTTGTGCCATAATGACGGCGACGCCGATTGCGCGGATGAGACTGGTTTTCCCGACCGCGTTGGTTCCATAGAGAAGCATTCCATCTCCGCCGAGAGATACGTCGTTGGTGACATAGCATTCATCTTCGTTGATTCTCTCGATAAGACAGTGACGAAGCCCGGTTGCGCGGACGAATGACGACGACGCCTCCGCCCCCGCCTCTACGGCCTCCGCCTCCGCAATCACCGGCCGGCAATAATTATATTTTCGTGCGACGTAACACCTGTTCTGTATCATATCCACCGCACTCACAAACGATATCATATTCTCGAAATCATGGTAATATTCATGAAGAGACCCAATAAATTGCTGATACAATACCGCGACCATATCCGATATTTTCACCCGTAATGATACCACCGCCGCGCATAATTCATAGATTTGCGGGCTATGAATTGTATTGTTGCTTCCGGATGCCGCGGGGCATGTAATACTCCCCGTGTCGAATAATAAGGTGCGGTTTGTTTCCTTATCTACTACAATCGTAATCACTTTTCCGCCGACGGGAAGTTTCTTAATGCGGTCTTCCAAGATTTTCGTGCGTCGTTTGGTTGCTTGAAGAGAGATGCCCATCTTATCGGTTTCGTGGATTTTCACGTAATCGGCCGCCCCCGCGCTCGCACCCGCCGCGGATTTCTGTTCGCCAGCCAGAATCATCTCGTTTAAAACCCTTTGAACCTCGTCGAGAGATTTCTGAGTGTATCGGTATTCATCCGTGAGTTTATCCAATTCCGCGGATATTCCGCGTTGAATGATATTCGTATCAAACTGAGTATCGGTGATATCACGACACAAATCGATGTTCAACGTCTTTTCAAACATGTCCAATAGAAGGGTGCTTTTTCCGACAACGTCGTCGCGAATTCCCCATCTCTCGGAAAGGTGTTCCAGAATCGTAGAATCTCTCAAACACATCGAATACAATTCGCGAATATGGCGCAGATTATGGAAAAGATGAAACGTATGGAATGGCGCAATCTTGCGTAAAATAATATGACGATGAAGTTTCTCGATATCCTTCATGAACGCTAATTTCTCTCGGAATACCGTATGAGAAAGGCTGCCACCGCCCGTAAGCAACAGCATGTATTCGGTGATTGCGTAGTCTTGTTCCAATCGTGTTTCATCAAATACAGGATGAAGAAGAGCATACTTGTAAGCACGCGAACCCATCGGAGTGACTGTATGATTGAGGAGCGAGAGAACCGAACTAAGCCGCGCACCGACGCCGCTACCGCCGCTACCGCCACCGCCAGCATTCCCATCATCGATAATATTCAATTGACGGAGAGAATGATTTGCGAGAACCAATCTCTCGGACATGTTTTCGAAAACAGGCTCTTGAATCTTAGAAACCAGACTTGGATTATGTTCGTAGATGAAGTTCAGAAGATAAACAAGAGATTGGGTGGCGATGGTATAATTCATAAACGATTGTTCGAGAGATTTGGATCGTCCGTCAGGATAAAATGTATTCAATACTTCCATTTGGTAGATTTGTTTCGTGCATCTCTCGGCTTTCACCGTGCCTGCCGTCGCACCCGCCGTCGCGCCCCCCGTCGTCGATACCCGATGAATAACCTTCGCCTGTATATTTGTATAATGAATAATGTCTTCGACTTCTCTCGTCGAGAGATTGGAAATAAGAATAACCTCAGACGGCATATAAGATGAAACAAATCTCTCGACTTCATCATATGTGGTCGGGTTATGCGAGTCCTTATTCTCCGTCTCGAATATCGTAGCACGTCCCGTATAAATATCGATATTTGTCATTCCCATAATGACCATCCGAGAGATTTTCTCGACCCAGATACATGCGATATTATTTGATAAGGTGCTGGAGCCAACACCGCCACCGCACCCCTGCGCGACATCCGTCGAAAAATACGTTCCAGGCGAATAAATACCTTGGAGCGACCGAACCGGCGGGTTTTTTATACCATCTTGAACATACACCACCGCAGTATATCCAGCGTCTTGTAATTTCTTCAAATACTTATCCAGTCCATAATCACGGAATCCGGCCATCACGAATCCAGGTGTTTTATTCGCCTTCGCTAATTCGCAAATGAAGCAGAAATCATCGATACGGCTTCCAGAACACGTGACGGTGCCCGTGTCGGCATCGGCCGCGGCCGGAGTAATTATTTGTCCATAGACCTCGAAGAATGCGCCGACTTGAAGAAGAACCACCGTTCGTTCGCCATATTCCGCAGTATATTTTTGAGTGAGCGTAAAATATTCTTTAATAAGTGCCATCGCGCACAAAGAAATGATTATGAATGATTATGAATTATTAAAAAATGAATGAATCGTTATATATATCTCGCGTTATGCCTTTATTATACATTCATAACCCGCGTAATCTCCGCACGACATATCGGGCACTCATTTTTCGACATCTTCGAATAACACTCGGAACAGCACACTTTATGCTCGCAGGGTGAGAAACGCGCATTTACGAGATAGCGAACGCATAATATACACCTTTGGTCCGTGTCCGTGTCCGCGTCCGTGTCCGCAATTTCTTTCAACGGCGATAAATGTGCCACCGAGAGAAGGTTCGGCGATGCCGACGGAATGGACGGAAGTTCAGGCGGATAATTTACAATCATACCTGGATCCATCGTGAGACGCGTATAATATCCAAGATAACCGATTCGCGCAAATTGACTATCACAGATACGGATGCGTGTTCGCATAGTGTCATTTCTCTCGTAATACACGCTATTGTTATCATTTCGAGAGATATTGAACACGATATTGGGTGGAACGTTGGCAACATCGATTGTCACCATTTGATTCGCGAGCATATGAATATCATTTTCATAGACAAATCGATACGTGCCTCGTGTCATATATGACTTTTTCACCATTCGATTTCGGTCATACACATAATCGCGATACGCCCATATTTGGTACGACCGCGCAGCAACCCAATTCGGGTCGTTTGGAGGATGGTCAGTTAGAAAGACATAAATGTCGTTGATGTCGATGATGGGAATGCTCACATGATTATTTTCCATGATTTCATGGACTTCTGATGTGATGTGTTGAAGATTGATATTCAGCTCTGGAAAACGTTCCACACACGCATCACTTCGTCGCACAATATAGGTTGGTGAATAAGGGTCGTTGTCTGAACGATATACAATCCATTCATCTGAGACATACGGTTTTTCTCGAAAATGAAGATGTTCCGGATCTTCTTTATAATTGACATATGCGTCACGCATGCTGGGTGTGAGAAACTGAGGGGATGCGCTCCATGTATCGGTTCCAGGGAGTCGGATGGTTATGTTCATTATAATGCTTAGTTATAACTTATTACTTATTGCTTTTATTATGTATCATTATCGGTTTATATTTGTTAGACACATAACAGCTTAAATATATATGATGAATACAGAACAACAAATGTCAGGAGGTAGTGCCGCCGCTTCCGCAAAAAATGCTCGAAACAGCATGATTACACTTGATGTCCGTATCTCGTGTGATACATTCTGGGAATATTCATTCAATATCCCGATTCGTATTGATGACTATTATCATCCGAATATGCATAACATAAATAACATAAATAAATCAAATAGTGATGATAGAAGAAGTGGGTCGTGTGAAATTGGTAATATTGGACGAAGCGACTCCTATTTTCTTCATTTGGAGGAATACTTGGTCGATTATGTGATTCAACATATTTATGATGACTTGAACCGAACAAACCGAGCACGTGATATTCCGATACTATTGAAGAAGGCGAGAAAATTTCATATACACGGCCGAACGATAGAAGATTTATTATTTCCAGCGAATAGCACAAACGATCATATGAGAGAAAATATAGTATATATTTGTACTCATTGCTAATGAAATGAAATGGAATAAAATGGAATGGAATCGCGAGAGGCAGCGTAGCGTGTCATTCATTACTACCCCCCGACATAAAATTATGTAACATTACACTGTCGTTCGTATTTTTTACATCGCCTGTCAATATTGCGTCTTCATACATACGGCGAAGAACATCAGGTGGAGCATTCGAACCAATCTTTAATAGATGATGGTCGTATAAGTATTTTCGGATTTCACCTATGGTTTTCTGCCGTAGTGTTAAATGCTGACTTTGAATATGTCGCTGTGTCTGTTTATTTTTTAATAACACACCGACTACATCATCATGCTTACCGATACGGTAACGTTTTTTATGCGTTTTGCGGATTTTTACACGCATGCCAGCGATTTGTGAAGGGTCAATACCGCCACTCCCGCCGCCACCATCCCCCCCGTGTGTCTTGATATCAGTGTTGGTTGTTAAATCTTCCCCTCCGCTCATCGCACCGCCACTCCCTCCGCTCATCACACCACCGTCGTTGGGGGGCGGAACCCCCGGCGGAACCCCCACTCCAAGAATTTTACTCGCCCATTCTCGAAATGTCGGTTTTTTCCCATTTTTTAAACAACCATGAGGGGGTTCATCTTTTATAAAAATAGAAGGCATAAAGTCTTCTGGTTTTTGTGGAATATGAAACGGAGCATCGGAAGCGGTAGAACCATTAGAAGAATCCTTTTCAGGAGTCGGATAAGGAGCAGAAGCAACCGTATTATTATACATCTCGGCTAATTCTGTTATATTCGGCGCAGGTGAAGGTGGAGGAGGAGGAGGTGGAGGAGGAGGTGGAGGTAGATTTTCTGGTAAAGATAAAACAGACGATAACGTCGATACATCCGGTGAAAAAGGGGTTGGTATCGGCATCGGCATCGGCCCGATCGAAATACTCGGCGTCGGCACAGATGAATGCTGCTGCTGCTCTGGAACAAGCATCGGAACTACCGGTAATCCAAGCAATCCTGTATTTGTTACAATCTCACCATGATGTAATGTTTCAGCAACTTTATTCAGAATTTGAGATTCTGGTGTAGTATTCGCATTCGAACTCGATGATGATGCTGCTGACGATGGTCTGTGTTTTTGTGTCATCTGACGTCGTTTCATCGCCAATTTACGAAGAAAATCAATTGATTGTGAAAAGTTATCAGAACCGCCACCACCGCTCATAGACTCGGCCTGTGTCGCCGGCGCGGGCGCGGGCGCGGACTCGGACGCGGACGCGGATTCTTCTCTCGAACGTTCGCGTGTGCGTTGATGTTGTTTGATTCTCTCGAGCAACGTTCGTTTAAGAGTGCTAGGTTGAACAATCGAGCTTGGTCGTATTTTATGTCGTCCGCTTCCATCACCGTTGGAACGTCGTACAGACTTTCGTTTTGAAGTACTTCCTCCTCCCAATAACGAATTCGAATCTATCGTTATACTTTTTTTTTCACTCATCGCGTGCGCGCTTCGTCTTATATATATCTTATAAGATACTACTAACTTATAACATATTACGAGTATATATTTACAAATATAACGTTTTCATATACGGCCCGCCACCGTTTTTCTCTTTTCTTTCACTTACTTCCGGATTTTCAATAAATAATTTGAATCCATTCTCTAAATCCGCGAATGTCACTATTTTTTTTTCGCACATCGGCAGACAGAACACACGACGACTATGCGCGATTTTCGTTTTTGTGAATAATGTTTCCATATCTCGACCATATGTCGTGAAATAATCCATCTTCAAAGCAAACCATGACTCAGAAACAACGTCGCGTTCGCTGTCGCCGCCGTCGGCCGGGTTTGCGATCGTCCAGCCATAATCACGAACTTGCTTCTCATAAATCGCTTTTAATTCGCAAGGTTTGTATGCGTCTAATTTGAACCGCCATGTAAATCGCGAATTTAGTCCTTCATTTAAACTGAAAAAACAATCGTTGAGCTCTTTTTCATAACCAGCAATAATCACCATCCAATTATGCTTATGCTCACTCAACGCCTCACATAGCGTATCCACGCATTCTTTCGCAAAACTGTCGCGTTTTTCGGAATTGCCGAGAGAATAAGCTTCATCGATGAACAATACTCCGCCCAGCGACGCCTTAATCATATCTTTGGTTTTGATTGCGGTTTGCCCTAAATACCCAGCAACAAGGTCATTACGGCTCACCTTTTTGAAGATTTTCTTGTTCAATATACCGAGATTACTGAATATCCGGCCAATAATTTTCGCCACCTCTGTTTTACCTGAACCGGGCGGACCATATATGACTGTATGCATGAAATCGCCTTTTGTCGGTAAGGCGAAATCATCGATTCCAATAGCACTAGAATTTGCCCATGGATTCTTTTTAAGATTCATCGGAAATATAGACGCGGCACCAGTTCCTGTGCCAGGAAAAGCAAACGGAAATGCCGATGCCGATGCCGATGCCGATGCCGATGCCGATGCCGGAATAAACGGATTAGCAAACGGATTCAATTGTTTTGGTTCTTCTGAAACTTTTTCCTCGCTAACAGCCTCTTTCTTTTCTGTCTTCTTCACATCTGGAATATGAAGCTCCTGTAAATAATAGAGAATCTGATCTACAATCGTTCGTTTAATCGTCAGCATTCCAACCATATTTGATAAATCACTTAACGGCTCACGTATCGCGTGGATTGCCGACATGTTAATATTGTATTTTTTGTCATCCGCTAATGGATATTTATCACATAACGCGATCAGGTCATCAATATGCTCTATTTTTTCACGTATCTCGATGAATACCGGTTCTTTTATAGCCACAGGGGGAGGAGGAGGAGGAACCGCTGTCACGGGCGGATCTTTCGTTTCCGCGTTTGAATCTACGATTTTCATAGGAAATAATAAGGTTGGTATTAGAGATGCGTTTGAAAAAAGTGATGCTGCTGGATTGGACGGGATAAACGGATTAAATGTCATATTCATAAATGGATTCGTAGTTGAAGTCGAACGAACTGGTTCTTTTCCATTTTCTGCGGCATCGTTAGTGTCGGTTCCACGAACTTTTTCTTGTGTCAGTGTAAAGTTGTATATACCTTTGTCGTCAATATAGGAATAAGGTGTTTGGGTTTTATGAAAAAACTCGTGTAGTTGTTGTTCCATCTTACTAACTTGTTTTTCATTTTCTTCTCGTTCTTTTTCGTATTGGTTTAATAGCTCTTGGCGTATATCGCGTGGAACCGAAGATGGAACCGAAGGCGTTTTTGAATGATTCGGTTTTTTATTTGGGTTAGAATAATACCAACGTCTCTTTTTTCCACGTGGTCCTTCATTACTGTTATTGTTATGGTTACTTTTATTGTTATTGTTACTGGGCTGTGACATCACGACGTATATGTTATCGTCTTTGTCGTGTCGGTGTAATAAAATAAACAAAAACGGTTTATATCGGTTTGTGTGTGTGTGTGTTACACTGACACCCGAATTATTATTTGAAAACAACATAAAAATAAATTGAAAATACATTATAGCTTACCCCGATATATATCAATCAGGGTAAATTCAAAACATTATTGTTATTCCAAATGCCGAAACTTATTCGTAAGCCCAAACAGCCTGTTGCGGTCGATGCCGCTGCTACCGCTGCGTCTGCTACGGAACCAGAGAAGGAATCAACCCAAGCCAATAACAATAATGAAGACCACCAACCAAAATATGAAGAACTCAATCCACGATACGCCGCAGCAAACGACTACGACAACTACGACGCACCGGTCTCAGCGTCACTCCAAGAGAAAATACGAGCGAGAATCGGAACATATATCGAAGAACCTTGGACGATTATCGGTTCCTATTTCGAAGGCAAGCATCTCGAACAACTGGTCCGTCATCAAATCGAGTCGTATAACGACATGATAAATGTTCAATTGAAACGAACCGTTGATATGTTCAATCCAGTTAAAATCGCATCAGAACAAGACTATAACAAAACAACCCACAAATATCACCTGGAAGTGGAAGTGACTTTCACAAATTTGTATCTGTCGCGTCCGCAGATTCATGAAAATACAGGTGCGACCAAAATACTCTTTCCACAAGAAGCCCGCCTACGTAATTTCACATACGCGTCGATGATGACACTCGATATGAACGTGAAATATATCGTTCGCGGTTCGGGTTCGGGCGGCACAGACGCCACAGCGGCGACAGAAGAACCTGTCAGTATTCATCACAAAGTCTTCCCAAAAATCCAAATCGGAAAGATGCCAATTATGTTGAAATCCTGTATTTGTGTCCTCACGCAACACAATCACCTCGACCATAATGTCACAGGAGAATGCCCCTATGACGCAGGTGGCTACTTTATTATCAACGGAAGTGAAAAGACGGTGCTTGGTCAGGAACGCGCCGCCGAAAACAAGGTTCTCTGTTACAACGTCGCAAAAAACAATAACAAATGGCGGTATATTGCCGAGATTAAATCGATACCTGATTCCAAGTGTATTTCTCCCAAACAAATCAACATGATGGTCGTCGCAAAACAGAACGGATTTGGGCACCCCCTCGTGATTCAAATTCCGAGAATGAAGCAGCCAATCCCTTTGTTCATCGTGTTTCGCTCACTTGGTGTATTATCTGACCGCGAAATATGCGAATACATCGTATATAATATCAACGCCGACGGTGCTGCCGACCACGATGGTGCTGCCGACGGGTCGGCTGTCGCAAAAAAACTACTGGAAGCACTTCAAGCATCCATCATCGATGCCAACGGAATCATGACGCAAGAAGACGCAATACGGTATTTTACATCACAGGTCATCTTTACTCCTATCAACATGGATAAGGAAAGCGGGGCCGCGAAGAAGCGCGAATTCGCACAAGAAGTCCTTCACAACGACCTTTTCCCTCACTGTAATACTGCGAAACAAAGGATCTTCTTCCTCGGGTACATGGCGCATAAATTACTGTGCGCATTCTTCGAAATCAACAAACAGGACGACCGTGATTCGTATTTGAACAAGCGCGTAGATCTCACCGGCCCGCTTCTCAACAACCTCTTTCGCAACTACTTCAACAAACTCGTGAAAGATATGTCGAAGCAGGTTGTACGCGAAATCAATACTGGTTCATGGCGTTCAACCGAAGACTACCTCAGCATCATCAACGATACAAATATGTATAAGATCATCAAATCCACAACGATTGAGAATGGGCTTAAACGTGCGTTATCCACCGGTGATTTCGGCATCAAGAGCATGACAAGCAACAAGGTTGGCGTCGCTCAGGTGTTGAACCGTCTTACGTATTCGTCGAGTTTGAGTCATCTTCGCCGTTTGAATACCCCCATCGACAAGAGCGGCAAGCTCGTTCCCCCGCGTAAGTTACACAATACATCATGGGGATTTCTTTGCCCAGCAGAGACGCCAGAAGGTGGCAGTATTGGTGTCGTCAAAAACATCAGCTATCTTAGTCATGTCACGATTCACAGCAATCCTGCGTCACTTCACGCGTATATCGATGAGTATATCGAACGCGTTGAAACCCTGACACCGCAACAAACATTTCGTGAAGTGAAGGTATTTGTGAATGGAATATGGGTGGGGATTACACGCGACCCGATGCGACTTTACCGTGAATTCAAATTGAAGAAATGGCGTGGTATCATCAACATTTACACGTCGGTTGTGTTTGATTATCCGAATGCGGAAATCCGGATTTGTAATGATGCTGGGCGAATGATGCGGCCGTTATTGCTCGTGAATCCAGATACGAACGAACTCTATATTACGCGTGATATGATACAGAGGGTTGCGGCTCACGAGATTGGATGGGATGACTTATTGACGCATATTGCGAGCTGTGGTAGTGAGCACAGCAGTAGCGGCGGCGACTCTCACGGCGTCATCGAGTATATCGATCCAGATGAACAGGCTTTTAGTATGATTGCGATGCGCCCGCATCATTTATATCGGAATGAAATGGATACCGCGAATCCGTATATGTTCAAGTATTCACACTGCGAGATTCATCCGAGCATGATTTTCGGGATTTTGGCGTCGTGTATTCCGTTTCCAGAGCACAACCAGGCGCCTAGGAATACGTATCAGTGCGCCATGGGCAAGCAAGCCATCGGCATCTACGTCACAAATTATCATCGCCGCATGGACAAGACCGCATATGTCCTCACATACCCCCACCGCCCTCTCGTGGATACTCGTCTCATGCAGATGATTCAACTCGCGGAAATCCCCTCCGGTGCGCCACTCATGGTCGCCATCATGTCCTATACTGGCTACAATCAGGAAGATTCGGTTCTCGTGAATCAAGGTGCCATCGACCGCGGCATGTTCTCTGCGACCATCTACCATACCGAAAAGGACGAGGACAAGAAAATCAACGGTGACGAGGAAATCCGGTGCCATCCCGATGCGTCGAAAACGAAAGGTATGAAGTTCGGGAATTACGACAAACTGAATCAACGCGGTGTCATGCCGGCGAATACCTTCATCGAGAACCGCGACATCATTATGGGCAAGGTGATTCCAATCAAAGACAATCGAAATGACCCCACCAAACTCATAAAATATGAGGACATCAGTCGCGTATATCATACATCAGAGGAATGTTATGTGGATAAGAGCTATATTGACAGCAACGGTGAAGGATACTGCTTCTGTAAGGTTCGTGTCCGCGCATTTCGCAAACCTGTCATCGGCGACAAGGTATCAAGTCGTATGGGACAGAAAGGCACAATCGGCAATATTATTCCGGAGCGAGATATGCCATTCACAAAAGACGGGATTCGTCCGGATATTATTATCAATCCACATGCGATTCCGTCGCGTATGACGATTGGCCAACTGAAAGAGACGCTCCTCGGGAAAGTTCTCGTGAATTTAGGGCTGTTTGGCGATGGAACATCATTCGGTGAGTATGACATCAAGGATATTAGTAAGGAACTTCTGAAGGTGGGATTTGAAATGAATGGCAACGAACTTCTTTACAACGGTCTTACTGGCGAACAAATCAAATCGGATATCTTTATCGGACCGGTCTTTTACCAAAGGCTGAAACATATGGTGAATGACAAGCAGCATAGTCGATCGATTGGACCGATGGTGAATTTCACACATCAACCGGCGGAAGGACGTAGTCGTGATGGTGGCTTACGTTTTGGAGAGATGGAGCGGGATGCGATGGTTGGACACGGTGCTTCGCGATTTACCAAGGGGCGTATGTATGACTGCTCCGACAAATACGAGGTTCATGTGTGTCGGAAATGCGGGATTATCGCGTCGTATAATGAAGAACGGAGTATCCACTTTTGTAAGACGTGTGACAATCGCTCGGACTTTGCGTTGGTTCAGATACCATATGCGTGTAAGTTGCTCTTTCAAGAGCTGGCGACGATGAATGTGGCGCCGAGGATTATGACGTAGCTTGTTCAACCCCTGTCCTATGCTATGCTATGCTATGCTATGCTATAATTTAGGACATACCTATAATATAATAACATTTTTATCTATTCTATTCATATCAAAGAAAATTTGAATACCATGGAATTTTCATCGTCATCGAGCCCGGCTTTGTCATTCGCCGATTCCCCCGACACAAAGGTCGCACCTATCGTCATCGCCGGCGCTTCTTTCGTCGGTAGAACAATCGCAGGTGGAGTTATCGGTGGTGCCGCATCATGGGGTGTCAATCGTGTGCTTGACAATCGTTTTCCCGCCAAAAAGTAAAGACATAAACTAGAAAGTTTTATATATTTTATAACTTATAATATATAATACAATCACATGAATTTTACTTTAGGAGGCGGTGTCAAAGGAATTTCTCCTCATCCTGTTTCAAATGGAACGCTCAAAGGTAGTTCGGAATTAGAGATGATGCGTTTTACGCTTCGAAAGGCGTGGAACGGAGCAGCCGCCGGTGAAAAATTGGGCGGTCGTGTGCCTGCTGCTACTCCTTTCCGTGTCGTGAATAACGCCGGCGATTATCTTTCTCGTCAATACTATACTTCTGGCGGCTCAAATCAGGTGACATCCGCAAGGCAGAGTATCACTTCGGGTTGGCGCGGATTGGCCGGCGGTGTTCATGTTCAGAACGACGGCACTGGTGTTCCTTCCGCTACTTGTAACACGAAATTCGTCTATGACGGTTCTGATTACACGAGGTTTCGCAAGCAGATGGCGATGAATCGCAACTACAACGATGCCGGGTTTGGTGGGGCAAATAATGCCGCACAGTCGGCAATCCGCGCGATTCGCAGATAGATGTAGATGTAGACGTAGTATAATAACATCGCGTGAATTACACCCCGATGATATTATAACAAATTACTGAAATTTAGGCGGAACAACATATCCTTGTGCCCTCGCGCGTGATAGTGCCTCGCGGACATCATTTACATTCGGCGCTTTATATTGAATATTTTCTGTTTCCTTCACGCGCATCGAGCTCTTTCCAATCGCCTGTAATTTAAGCCGTTCCATCCGTGACGACGCGTCATGGCGATTGTAGATGAGTTTTTGTTTGGTTATATCCGCGGCGGCAGCTGTATCGGTGATGCGCGGGTAGTGTGTGCGCATATATGCTGCGCGATTGCTAGAAAAGGTGGAGTCGTCGGCAGATGGGTAGAACTTTTTCGGCATCACGCCGGTTTGTAATGTCAGGACAGGCATCATCGCCTTGTAGGTTAAGCCGAGACGACGAGTATATAGTATCATTTGCACTAATCCACCGCTTACAGTAGAAAGTGCGACACCTTTGTTGTTTGCTGTATTTTGCCATGTGCTCACATTCGGGTCGGCGTATGTTATAACAGTCGTACCATTTATCATAACTGTCCATGTGTTGGCGGCGTTCTTGTTATAAATCACTCGAACAGGATACCATGTATTTTCACCGGTTCCTCTTGGTCCGGGTGCGGTAGTGCTTTTTAGGACAGCAACCCCGCTTGTATTTAATATATAGACACCTTGCCCTGATAATCCGTTATTCGTATAACCGTCCAAGAAATTAAAAAAAATTGACAGCGTCATCGTGCTTCCAAACCGGATTTGGTAGTTATCGCCGCCAACTCCTAAGGTTGCTGTCCAAAATATCTCGGTATTGAACTCGAAAGAATTAAGTTCTGGATTGATTAAAAAATCGGCGTAGGATATTGCTCCTGTGCTGCTTGTTTCTCCATTAATAAGCCGAAGTTGAACATTCGGGTCAGTTCCGGTAAATGGTTGCGCTGCCGCCGTTCCGCTTTTGGTGACTTTGTTATACCAATTCGTTGCATTTAGACTTTCAAATGTTTTTTCGATTCGCGCCATCTTATTTTGTAAAGATTATTGTGATGGATACTATTATTTATTGTATAGATAATAGTCCTAAATGAATGATTCCGTTCCGTTCCGTTCCGTTCCGTTCCGTTCCGTTCTGTTCCCTCCAATTTAGGAATAAACTTTTTTATTTAATTATTGTATAATAAAAATTTTATAAATGCTGAACAAGTATCTGGTTGAGTTCCTTGGAAGCGTGTTCTTCCTCTATGTCATCATCGCCACCGGCAACGCTATCGCGATCGGTGCTGCGTTGGCCATCGCTATCATGCTCGGTGGTCACATTTCCGGCGGCCACTTCAACTCCGCAGTTACTGTCATGATGGCAGCTGCTGGAAAGATTCCGATGTCCGATGTGGTACCTTACATCCTTGCCCAGATCGCTGGTGGTCTTGTCGCTCTTGAGCTCCACAAGCGCATCAAGTTTTAAGCGTTGTTAGCTCGTTCGCTCACTGACTCGTCGTCGCACAAGTAGTGCGGTAGTATTTAGTTTGTAATCTGATACAATATTATATCATATTATATCAGAACCGAAGCGTGTATCATGACAAGTATATCTAGCATAACGCAAAAGTATGCGAAACAGCAGCAGCAGCAAAAACAACAAACGCAAAAAGGAGGGGCATTATTTGATTTTTTGAAACCAGACCAACCGGCTCCTGCTCCTGCTCCTACTTCTGCTCCATCAGTAGTTCCTCCTCCTAAACCAGAGGAAGAAAAAGAACAAGAACAAGAAAAAGAAGATAAAAGTATTATTGATACAATTAAGGAAAAGTTAAGTTTCAATTCTGATTCGGATGAAACTGCTGCTGCGCCCGCGCCCGCAGATGCTTCGGAAGCGGATTCTTCTTCTCCAGCAGAACCTACACCAGCAGCTACCGCTCCTGCTCCTGCTAAGGCGAAAGAAGATAAACCCGGAATTCTTAGCGGCTTATTCGGTCTAGGCGCATCAAAGAATGACGCAAGTGAAGAGAGCGAGAGCGAGGCAAGCGAGGAAGCGAACGATAACGAATCAGCAAACGATAGTGAGGACACAAGTGAGGCAAGTGATGATAATAGCAGTGATTTTGAAATGGTCGCGCAAAAAATGAATTCACTTCGCGAAAAGTATGACAAACTTAAAGCCGACCATGCTGCTTTGAAGACTAAGATGGAAACACAAAAGGCCGAAGAGAAAAAGTTAGATGACAGCAAAGTTACGACATTAATTGCCGCATTTACAGCATCTCAGGGAGCCTTAACTGTTTTTAAAGAAGCACTTGTCGAACATTTGAAAAATAATAACTATCCGCTTGATGGTATTGAGTTTGATTCGAATCAAACTACACAACCCGCGCCCGAACCCGCACCCGCGCCAGCACCCGAACTCGCGCCCGAACCCGCACCCGCGCCAGCACCCGAACCCGAACCCGAACCTGCGCCCGAACCCGCTCAGGAACCCGAACCTTCCGCAGAGACACAAGAAGAACCAACGAATGAGAACGAACTCGTTTCTGAATCATCGGAGTCTGAATCAGAACCCGAACCCGAATCCGAAAATGGGTCTATTCCAGTACCGCCGCCTGTACTTAAACTTCAAAGTAATGAAATGCCTATATCATCTCCTTTACCGGAGGTTCCTGTGAATAATGAACCAGCGACAGTAGCAGGCACTCCACCACCAGCAGCATCCACCGAAACGATTAACGGCGGACGCAGCCATTATGTTCATTCTTCCAACAAAAAGGCATCCACGCATCGCCACCACCAACGCCGTAAGCGTCATCAAACATTACGTAACTACAAGAAATGAACACTACTTTCGCTTTTTATACAGGATTCGATAGAATAGATATAATAAAACGGCCGTAACACCGTAATAATATACTTGCGACATCATATCTCCTCGAATCGTTGATAAATCGTCTTCGTTGGAGTCGGCTTGTTCCATTAAAGATGAAAGTCGGGAAACAAGGTCATCATAAAATGACCCGATGTCTGTCATGCTACTTGATTTTTCCGACGACGACGATGACGTTTCTGGTGTCATGGTGGTCGAAATTGATTTTTTATAAAATGATGCGGCGTTTTGGTGATGTTGTTGAATGACCTCGCGAGCATTCACCTCGCTGCCTGCGCCCGCGCCCGTAAGTGCGGCGTCTTTTTGAAACGTATCAAACGACAATTCTGTCATCGAGGATGATTTCGTAATATTATAACTCAAAGGACTACGATGTGATGTTTGATAAGCGACTCCGGATGAACCTGCTAAACTTCCATATATATCACTCTGTTTTTCTTTTTCGTCGCTGTGCACGGTCCCGTCGGCGTCGGCATCGCCGCCCTTGACATTCAACGTATGAAACCCATCTCGTGCGCCTTGACATGATTTTCCAGACGCAGGATTATAACCACTCGGAAAGCTACATGGATTCAGTTGTGCCATATCAATCATCGCAATGTAACGGGTCTCGCTACCTTTCGCGTTATTATTATCTACTGTTTGGAGTGTGACTTGCGCACAATCTGGATAAGTGCCTGCCGTAAATCCATTAAACAACTGGACAGGATTTAATGCGCCTAGATTACCAAGAGCACCTGGAATAAGACCTCGAAGTGATTTGAATCCGCGTCCATCCGCACCGCTCGAAATAAATGGAATCGACCCATCAGGTATATTATTCACATAAATCCACCGTTCCACCTTTTCTTTTTCTTGGTTTCGTTCTTCATCCCGCTTCGCTTTTTGTTCGTTGAGCGCATTTTTCAGTTTTGTCGCCTGGTCCTCTGTTATTTCCTTCGCACCTAATTTATTTTCAACATCTTCATACGCTTTTTCCCATGCGGCGTCTTCATCCTGTTCCTTCTTCCATTTTTCGACAGTTGTTTTACTACACTTACCCGTTGTTTTTAAGAAAAACTTATTGCCGAGAGGCTTTCCAGTTACACTCGCATTACCGGTTCCTGAAATAAGAACTTCCACATACGATAAGAGTCCATCGACGTTTGTGGCAAGCGCTCTGAGTGAAAATCCGGGCGACATGCCCATTTCATCGGGCTGTTTTATACTTTTCCAATAATCATAGGACGGGCCTAATAATGATGACATACTACTACTACGTTATCATTAGATTAAATTCTTTATTGTAATTTACATTTACATTTACATTACATTTACATTACATTTACATAGTAATATTCACTTGACCCCCAGGTGAAAGCGACTTATTCAAATCCTCGATCTGTTTTCCTAATTCTTGTAATTTGTCCGAGGTTTCTTTGATTTGAGCAGTTTGGTCTTTCACCGCATTTACATACTTCGATAGGTCATTTATTTTTCCTTTCAGTTCGATATATTGTGAGCAGTCTGTCGCGCAAGGGGTTTTCTTTTTCTTTTCAGCACTTTCTGTATCAGTGCTAACAAACTCGCCTGATTTGGTAGTTGCTTTGCCATCTTTCGTCGTAGTAGTGTTCTTTGTATTCGTGGTCATACCTTCGATTGCTTCACGAAAAATAGCCGCTTCCGAATTTCGATATTTATAATCGTATCCAAAAATCACATCGTCGTCATCGTCGGCCGCGTCGTATAAATATCTATCCCTCAATTCCGAAACCGGAATAAACAAATGTTTCCAAAAAGAATGACCTAACAATTTATCATTATTGAACAATAATAAAATGATGAAACCGGAAAGGACGAGTAAAAATGCGAGAACAAACCCCTTATATTTTACTATGGGGTGCGTTTCTTTATCATTTACGAATTGTGATACATTTGACCTAAATACATCACGTAATGTGGTTCCGTTGTTATGTTCATCCGTCATGATAAATAATAATGATAATAATAATGATAATAATTATGATAATGAATGAAACTATACTATATATTACTTTGATTTTTCAATCAGTTTTTGAACACTCTTCTGCATATTTTCGATAGTCTTATGTTGTCTCTCGATGATTTCGTTGTTTTCTTTGATTTGTGTTTGAAGTTTAGCGGCGTTTTCAATTAATCCGGTAAGTTTGGTTCGTAAAGCTTCGACTGCGGTGCAGTCTTTGGGACAATCTCCCCCACTACCGTCGTCGGCACCTGCGTTGTCTTTCGATGCTTTCGTGTCTTTCGAATCTTTCGTGTCTTTTGTAGTCATGCCTTCGCGACCACGCATATTATCTCGAACATTTAGATATACACCTCGGATTATATTGCGGATCGTAATATCCAATATCGCAATCACGACTCCAATCAAAAGTAAAATCGTGAAGTTTGAGAGATTTTTGGTATAGAACTGAATATATTCGAACATACTATCTAAAATACTATCTAAAAATAATATCTAAATTATTATCTAAAATATACTATCTACTTGATATATACGAATACATAAAATGAGCAAGAATTTCGTTTCATGGCCTCTTAATTTTAGAACGATGAAGGTGGCGATTCGTTCGACGAAGCAATCGACAACACGAAGCGTATATCCCGGTTTTACTCGCCCAGCGGAGAATGGTCCATCCACCGCTGGCAACCCCTTGAATGATTTCGGCCGCGACACCAAATGCTGTGAGTTTCCCCAGACCAAGAATGTCATTAAGCGGTCCAGTTTTCGCCCGCGACCCATCAAGCACTGGCGTAAAAGTTTAATGCCGTCTTCCACCAATAAGTCGCGGCCTACCATTGGATTCATCGACCGTCCCGGCGGTATTGTATTCCGCGGAAGCGCGTGTGGGTGTGACGCCCGTGTCGCCTCCAAACAAAACTACGTCGTGGAAGATATCCAGCGCCCCTTCTTACGCGAATGTATGCCGGCTGAAATCATACGGAATCCTGGTTATAAACAGGTAGGCGTCGCAGGCCAGCCGGGTTCGTATCAAATCAATACTGGTATTTACGAAACCAAGAATCTCTCGTTCAACCCGAAGAAACGCATCATTCGTAGCGGAAATACGAATGTCAGCCGCGCGTATCATACCAGCACCGCTTCCTACCTTCAAGCTCGATGCCGCACCTATCAGCAACAACAGACGTTCTCGAAGATGTCAGGCACACCGAATCAGTATGTCCTCGCTGACGGAACTCCCGCGAATCCGAGTGATTCCAAGACGGGTGCGCAGGTGTATTATTCTACGAATTGTGGGAATGCCGAGAGAATTTACCCCAACGCGGCCGACCGTGCCAAATGCCGCACAACCGTGATTCATAAGCCGAATAATGCGAAGTATGGCGTTCAAGGTGCGGTAAGTGCGGGGACACGTCTCGAGAGATTGAAATTGGAGACCATCACGAAGAATGGCGCGTCATTCAAGACAGCGTATGGTGTTGCTGCGGGGAATGCTGGCCAGTATCATGGCGACTCGATGGGTGCGCCTTACTTCATCAAGAGCAAGATATTCAAACCTGACTGTAATCTCTACAATCGGGCGGTGAAGAGGCCTCATTTGAGGTGCTAATGCGGGCATACATATATATATTCTTACCAGTATATAACCGTTGTATATATACTGGTGTAGGTGTAAGTGTAGGTGAAATGACACATACAAAAAAACACCGACATACTCGAAACTACCACCACCGTCATACTCGTAATACGCGAAGTCATGTAACCCAACGCCAACGAGACCGCGCACTCCGCGCCAACAACTTTTATTTATGGGCCAATCAGAAATGGTTGAGAGAAGTCCCGAAGACCTTGCCGAGAGAATTGAAGTATATCCGGCCTTTAGACAATTTCAAATTAATTCAGGATGAGATGTTCAAGAATACGCTTACGATGATACGTGACTATACTCGCTCACATGCCGAGACCGCGGTTGCGCAGCAAATGAAAAATGTATTCGCATCATTCCGCGACCTACATCCCGAACCCATCCTCGCACATATCGCGGATTTTTGTAAATTATACAACGACCTCGTATGTGAAAACAACCTGTATAAATTTTTGGGTGTCATGAATCAGAATGAAATGGTGAAGTGGGCGCTTCCGGTGGTGTGGAATGTGCTTCCCGACGAATACACACCAGGTAAATTATCCGCGCACATCGGGACGCCGTCTCTTTCATTATACGACTATCGGTTTTATCTCGCGGATAGCATCCTTGAAAAACAAATGCGGGGGGTGCGTTTGAATGTAAGCACGAATAAGGTGATACGACAAACCCAAGACGGCGGTGCCGCCGGTGCCGCAAGTAGCGACAACGACAACGACATTTACGCGGGCCCTGAAATGAAAACCGTTGAGTATCTTACATACAAAAAACGAATCACGAATGCGTTTCTGCGTTTCATCGATGATGTCTTCACAAAATGCTTGGGTCGTGATTATGAAACCACCCATAATATTAAAGTCGCTGATGTGTATGATATCGAATGTAAAATACTGACATGTATGAACAACCTGGACTGTCGGTTCGATGAAAGTTATGCGAATATCTATGATTCGGGAAAACAATCTGAGAAACCGCCGCATCTCTCGTGTTCGCCCACGAAAATCACGAAGCATCGTAATTGTGATTGTGATGCCGAGACCGACGCCGACATAAAAGAACGACTTAAACTTCCTCATTACAAACATAATATTCGCGGTGCGACACGAATTCTCTCGCAAGATGCGATGTCTCTCGTCGGTATCGATTGGCAAGAGATGGCGAAATGGATTGGATATGGTGAAACGTCGTCGTCGAATGTTCCGCCCTATTTCATCGTGAATCAAGTCGGCTATCTCTCGTCCGTCATGAAACTTCTTAAAAAGGAATGGGCGTCCGACACATGGAAGAGTTACTGGTATTTCATGTATTTACGCCAACTCATTTGTTTTCACGACAAGTGGCGAGAGATTTACCTCGATTTCAACGATACGCTGATCCGCGGCAAAGATACACACTTTCCGAGAGAATATTTCCCGATTATTGGATTGGCCTATGCGTTCCCGAAGACGATGACCGAAGAATTCACGCGCCGCTATAAAAATGAAGAAATGATTTCGAAAGTTCGAGAGATTGGAAATACGATGCTGGATTGTTATAAGGCACGTATCATGCGGAATACATGGATGTCGGCAACAACGAAGAAAGGTGCGATGAAGAAACTCAATACAATCCGACTTTGTATCGGCGAGGCCAATCTCTCGGCACCTGATCCTACAAACCTAGAATATGACCCGAAAGACGCATGGGGCAATCTGCTCAAACGCAGCATCCAGCGAACGGAATATATTGCGAAGCATCACCTTTCATCCAGCGTATCGAAACTATCATCGGAAGACCTTGATATCATGAACTGGGGAACAATGAAACTTGTTGGATTTCAATCCTTCGTCGTGAATGCGTATTATACACCGAACTCGAATAGTATCTATATTCCGACTGCGTATATGCATAGCATGAATGTCCAGTTTGGACGTGGGTATGAATACGATCTCGCATCGGTCGGTTTTACATTCGGTCATGAAATCTCTCACGCACTTCATGTGAATTCACGCATCTACAACGATAAAGGCGTCATTAAAAACTGGTGGTCGAAAGATGATACCGCGACATATGAACGCAAAATCGCCGCAATCCGTCGTCAGTATGAAGAAATCTCTCGGAAGGATGGATTTGTAATCGACGGAAATCTTTCGTTATCCGAAAATCTAGCCGATGTAACCGGTATTGCTCTGTGCGAGGACGCACTCAACAAGTATCATCAGCATATATATGACGACGTAAATGATATCACGAGAGACGAACATGTTCGAGAGAACTCTTTCTTGAATTTCTACACGTATTATGCCATTCAGAATCGTCAGTATGCCAACTTCCGAGAGATTCTTGTCCAAGTCCTTACAAATCCACATCTGAACCTGAAAATACGAACGAATGTTCCGCTGATGAGAAGTAAGACGTTTCGTGATGTCATCGGAATCAAGAAAAGCGATAAAATGTATAATGACGATTTTGACGTGGTATTTTAGGCGTTTGGGAATCAACATTTTATGAATAATTTTGTCAAATAGGTATAAAAATATATTGTATGGTATTGTAATAAATGGGAGCAAATATATCGATGGATGTTAGTGCTTCATGCACCGGAACGGATGATGCTAGTGTAGCCCGTGACGCGACTGAGTCGTCACCTTTGTTATTACCTATGCTGACACCGCCACCAACTCTTCATGCGCCAAAGTCATTCGAAGATAACTGGCGCACCGAATCAATACTTATACCCGAAGACATGACGGATATTCATATCGAGGCTGCTGCGATTAATGCCGCCGACACCACTACCACGACAGATGATACCGTACCACCAACCATAGACACACCCGCCGATAATATGCGTTACGGAAAAGGCAAGCACTGGAAGCGAAACATGAAAAAAAAACAACAAGCTATAGCATTAGCATCCGCGTCCGCAACAGAGTCCGCCAGCACCGAACGCACCATCGAACAACGCCGCCAACAGGTGCGACCTATTATCGATAAACTCACCGAACTACAAATGAACATTTCGTATCCAGCAATCCGCGAGTTATACAAACAGCTCAACCAGTTCGTTAAAACAGGCGAAGATGCGAAAATCAAGATCGCATTTCCAGAATTCTCTCGTAAAATCAAGGGCGAACTGAGCAATGCTACGTATAAGCAGTGCTGGGTGAAATTAGAGATGGAGTAACGAACTACAAATGCTTGTTCTGTGTGCCGTCGCTCGCTCGCTTGCTAAAACACAATATTGTCATCAATCCATTTTTTGATGCGAATATTCACCGGTTCCAGAATTTTATTCAACCCTTCCACGTAATTCAAATAATACTGTGGGTCATTCTGGATTTTTATGAGTGTATGGTAAATAATCGTGTAATCCTCCTGTGAATACAGGTCGGTGATTTTTATAAATATCAGGTCAATATTTGTATCCGCCAAACTGTCGATAGGAATACTCGTGCCGAGAGATGACATTGGGCGTAAAGGTAGTGATGACGAGGACGAGGACGAGGACGAGGACGCAATACGTTTTGGAAATTGACAAGGTAAGTCTTCTTCGTAGGCACCCGTGCCCGTGCCTGCCCCCGCCCCCGTCCCACTTACAGGCTCTGGCTTATCCGTTGCTGCTAGCCTACGAATCAAATCAGGATTATCCAGCATTCCTTTATACATTTGAAGCGTGTGTAGAATATGAATCTTATCGGTTTGGTTATAGGTTCGCGTCAAGTTATTGATTCCGGTTTTTGCGAGTTCATTCAATAACGAGAATAATGCGGTGTTTTCGCCCGCCCCCGCCCCTGCGCCGCTAGCAAGCACCGTCTTATAGAATTTGTTGAATCGAGAGAATACATTATACAAATAAAACACATCCTCTTTTTTGTCATTATTATACCACCTGCGAACATGCTGTATATAACCAGGCGCTTGAACCGTGAGTATATTATTGTGTATCGCTAATTTACTTCCAATCGGATAAAACGCAAGAAACCCGATTTGAAGAAGCGCCTGAAGTGGTTCCAATATCGTCTCAAATCGTTCGCGCGGCTTCTTCAATTGACCCGCAATAAACTGTAATGTGCTTTGCATTCGTAGTATATTACCATACATTTGGATATATATTTAGACTGTTTTTTTAACTACGTCGGCGCTGATGCTGCTGATGCTGCCGATGCTGATGCTGATGCCGATGCTGTCATTACTACCCGTGCTTGATTAGTAGGAAGTAGTGACGGTTGTGGCGGCTGAATCGACTTATGAAGAAATATGTTCGTTGATTGAAAACACGCATGTTGTGCGTTATAAGGTATATCGTATTTTTCACACCAAGCGATACATTTATTTACATTCGCACGTTTATACTGTTCGAGCTTCTCCGCATTTCTATGGTTCGTAATGATGGAAAGGGTGGATGTGATATTCTCGATTTGCTGAAAACTCACCATCGCGTTCATCTCTTCAATTCGATTCAGATAATACAGGTCATGCTGAAATGGAAGAAACGAAGATAATACACCGTTTAACAAAGATGGAAAAATATTAACAAATTGTTGGATGATGGCATGAGAATCCGCCACCTTGAACCCCTCACAAATAATATATTTTTCCGAATTCGCCACACGACTTGTATATGGCTTCATAATCGATACGTTATAATAGTAATAACTCAGTATGTATAAAATATCAACAGTCGTTTTATGAAAAACATCGAAAATTTTAAGGATAAATGACCCGCCTTGTTTTTGAATCGCAAGCGCATAAAACACTTCACAGAAAATGAGCTGTGTTGCCATATTTTCTTGTTGATTGAAGTCTAATGAAAAATCGAATCCACCATCGGCAGTAACAATATCCATCGTATTTTTATACTTTTCAGCACAATAGATAAAATTGTCCAACGAGATTAAGTTGCCGGTTTTATCCGCACCATTTTCAATCATAACGTTCGGATGACTTTCCAGAAATGCGCGTGTTTTTTTCCAACCGGGGCAAATCGGATCATCATTCACTAATGTCATGCCGTAATATCTGTCGTTGGCATAGACCGTCGCTGTGTTCGCATTCACATTCGCCCTTTCTTTTTGACTATCAAAAATGCGACGCGAGACCTTTAAATTTTCTTGTTCTTTCATATACTCATCGTGAAATTCGGTATTACGTTTGAGAATTTGTATCGGAGATGAAGTAGAATCGCAGCCACCACCGATGAACGGGCCTACGCCCGCATTCTTTTCATTCAATGTATAACGTTGATATCCTAATCCACGTAAATACGCGAGTGCTTCAATAAACCCGCCAGGTCCTTCCGCCAAGTGAAACGTTTTTATCCCCATTTTCAAATCTGGTTTGGTAGCATACATTTTTTCGTATCGCGATAACATATTCGTATTTTTCATAATTTCAATCATCTTATAAAATGACCGCGATAGAGGACGCAATTTACTAATATTCGTTTTATTACCAGATATGTTCGAATGGATGTATTCATACGGATTCGTAAATTTCTTTATATTATCCCATGTATCTTGATACTGTTCAATCTGATGTTTAATGTCACACAAATGGGTGTAAATCGATGATGACACATACACTTTTTGTTGATCGTTCGTATGTGTAATTGTCATATCAAGTGGCTTATAATCGCCATTTTCACACATGTGGGTATCAACCTGTGGTAATAAAAAATAATTGAAGTAAGACAAAATTGGGCCGCCGTTATTTGTTTTACTTGAATCAGAATGATTGCCTCCTCCGGCCGAGGAGGTGGCGGCGGAAATATGTGTGATTGTATCATTAATTCTCTGTGGTGCTACCGCTACCGCCGCCACTCCTATGGATGCTGATGCCGACGCCGACACTGACGCGGATGACTGTAATGATGGTTTAAAGCAATTTTTGGGCGATTTTTTATACATGGCTCGTTATATTCATTATGAAAATCTTTATAAGTCACTTTTTTTCTTCGTTTGACGTTTGGGCTTCGCTGGTGCCTCCGCCGCCGCCGCATCTCCTTTTTCTTCTACTTCCGCCCCCGCAGCTGCCTTTACTTTTTTTGTTCGTTTTTGTATTTTCTTCTCGATTTGTTCGATTGGTGCGGAAGGAGCAGTAGGCACAGCAGATTCAACGACCTCAGCTGTTGGAGCAGGTGCCTTTACGGTAGCGACCCTTTTCGATTTTGGTTTTGCTTTTAATGTCGCTGACGACGACGCCGACGATGCCGATGCCGCAGCAACCACCGCGGGTTCTTTTTGTTCTTCAAGAATATGCGCAGCGATGGCTGGTTTTGACGCAATATCAATCGGTCGCGACGCCTTTGCTATTTTTTCAAGTGCGATTGATTCTAATGTGATATCCCCCGTTTCTGCGGGGCCTGATGCCGACGACGCCCGATGTTGTTCCTCTTGTAATCCGGCATAACTTAGTAAACTGCTCGTCAATTGCTTTGCGTTGATATTTCGGTTCTTTCGAAAGATGAAATACCGATTATAGAACGAAATTTGTTTCTCTTCTGTTGTCATCATCATCGCAGAGCCATATTCATGATGGCAGTGACGCTCCCATTCGCCCGCACTCGGAGCGCCGCCGCCACCGCCGCCTTCGCCATCACGTTTCTTCTTACACTCGATTTCCATCTCATGATACATCGTTTCAAACGTAGCAGTTCCATCCGGCATACGGAATTGTAATGTCGTCTCAGCTTCTTCCGGAGTAACAAGGTCAAACCCGTAATTTTCAAGAAGTTGTGTCAGGTAATCAAAATTCACAAGATATTCACGTGTCGGCTTATTGATGGAGTCCTGATACACTTCGATTTCATAACCAATACTACTGATATCTGGTTCAAATTCTTCTTGATGATATCTCTTACGAACAGACCACATCTTTTGCGGGTCTGCCGATGCTCCACCCGACGAGAGAATACTCAACTCTGAACCGCTTTCAAGACGAGCCAACGCGTGAAAGATACGCACACCATCAAAGCATGTTCCGATGAAGTAGCCACCCAACTTCGTGCATTCAGAGACATTTTGAAGAAAGGTATGGACTTTCATGATGTTTTCGAAGAAGTAGTGGATTGCAAACTGAACAGAGCAAATGTCGAACCCATCCGCCGCCCGACCGTAATGCGGATAAACACCTCGACCAAGCACACTCGCATCTTTCGCGCCTTCACCGAAAACCGCGCGTGATATCAATCGATAACGCTCGCTTATTGCTGCTTGACCCGCGCGTATTTCTTTGCTGCTATCTCCGTGAATGAATATCGCGTCCGGAATATTGCGCTTGCGTTTCTTTGTGTCAAGATACCGCGCACAAACTCCATCAAACTTATGTTCTAGATTGTCCTTCGAATAATCGATACCGAACACAAATCCAAGTTTTGCGGCGATCCATTTCGGTAAGTCGCCGCCCTTTCCAACCGCAAGGTCGATAAGTGTCTGACCAGGTCGCGCAACACTCATGATAAGCTTGCGTTTGACAAATAAGTTGTGGAAGTCACGCATTCCCTTTGTAAGAGTGCGAATCTTCGTCCCACCGCCGATGTCGATGCCACCGCCGCGCCCACCACCGCCCCCGCCCCCGGCGTACGATGTTTCCGCATTATTGTAATAAATATCGTCGCTCGTAAGGTCATCGGGTATCCCTTCTCCCGTCATTATCATCTCGGGTGTAATCGCGTTATGGATGGAATGCCAGTTATTGTTGGCGACGTGGTAAGCGTTGCCGTAATTCTTGCCTCCTGCGCGATATTCTGCGGTTTTATCATGGCGAACACGTAATGCCGACCACCGCCAATTCACCGGTTTCGATGGGTCGTAGCTGAACTCTACAATCGTCTCGTCTTGGATGATATCGTTTTCAAGCGTCATCATCTGGATTACTCCGGCTTCATCTGGACGCAACATCATATGGCAAATATGGGCGTCGTTGTCATAAGGGTATGTTGGATAAAATGGCGCTGGTTTATACGTCTCGGTATTCTCGCCGCGGATGCCCGTCGTCGTTGTCGTCGCACCGCTGCCGCTTCCACCCCCCTCAATCATCGTAACACATGGATTCAAGTAGCCATGTTTTCGTTCATCATATCCAACACGCAATACTAATGTTTTATATTGTTGAATCTGCACACACCGCGACATATCAACACCGCTCTTGAATATATTACTGACAAGGTCTTCATTGTCTTCACCTTTCTTCGTGGTAACAAGAAAGTCGATTGTATTCATATGCGCGGGTTTCCATTTGAAAGAATATTCCCATGTAGCCTTGTATAATGGTCCGGCTGCTGTTGGTTCATTTCTCTCGACACTTCCAACTCCGAAATCAATCGGAGTGAAAATGAGACCGTCGGTATGATATTCGAATTGATGTTCAGCAGCTTTGCGCAATATAAGCGCACAACAATCAAAGATGGATTTCGATGATGTCTGTGACGCGACTTCAAATTTCTTTGTTTCGATACGAATCGGTGCGAGCGAATCCGCGCCTCCACTAACACATTTCAGTTGAAGATTCTTGACAACACTTTCCATTAATGGAAGTCGAAAATTGGTGAGGACTTCATCTTCGTTGATTGGAAAGAAGAGTCGCGACCGCACATCCGCCTTATGAACGAAATATACATCAAATACGAGAAAGAGGTTGATGAAATCCCCGTTTTTGTTATGAAGGATATGCTCGCCATCTAAGAGTGTATTATGTAATTTGGTATTGAGTGATACGGCACCTGTAAATTGGAAGTTCATATTCGTGTCGATAAGATAGACATGTCCTGTTTTGGGTGCCACAAATAGAAGCTTTCTTTGTCCATCCGCTTTTTCGGTTACGGAATAATTGAGCCGAATATTTGGTACTTTTGAATCAGGATCGATCGGCTGAATGTTTTGCATTTGAAGTGTATAAGAACATGGGCCGATAAAATGCTTCGGGCGAAGTTGGATTTCTTGATGTCGCAATCGTTCGCGTTCTTGCTGTCGCAATCGTTCGTCACGTTCTCGTTCAGCCTGGTCTTCTTTTCCTGCGCCGTCTTTACGATCGCGTTCGCGCTCACGGTCGCTGTCGCTTTCGCTGTCACTGTCGGCGCTTTGTTTCTCATCCGGATATAATAACTCATAATACCGGCGCTGAACACCGCGCATATCCGATAATGAAACCGGATAGTTGGTTCCTTGTAATCCTGACATGATAATCTTAATCATCTTGCGCAAATTATCCAATAAATGTTTCGGATGGTTAAACGCAGTTCCAGGCCCGACTAACTCGTTAATAACCTCGATTTCAATTTCATATCGAATCGGGCTTTCAAGCACTTTCGCGGCATCAAACGTCGATGCTGATATATATCCGGTTTGGTCTTTATGTGACTCCTTGACAACACTCATATCGATTTGAAACGGGAAATCCGGATGTTTCAGCGTGCTCCGATTAATATAACGAAATGTCTTCTTGTTATCGTTCCATGTTTTTAAAATCGACCTTGCGAGTGTTGATGTATTCGCCACCCGCTTTTCACGTTGATAACTTACTTTGAAATTGAAGTCGTCGAATATAACTGGGTGGATGGTCGCGCCTCCGCTTCCAGCTGTCCCTTCGCCACTTTCGACACCGCCGCCGCCACCACCCGTTTTGGCATACATTTTTTGAGTAAATAGAACGTATTTTTCATCCGGCATGTTTGTTTTGCAGTAATTCTGAACTTCGTTGATACCATGGATTTCAGCGCGAATGAGCGAGAGTTTTGTTTGTCCGGTTTTTTGGTCGATGAATTCATTCTGGATTTTCAAAGCATACGCATTTTTCTTGATGAACGAGAAACCACCGGACAATAATTTTTGAAGAACGTTGTCGAAGTTTTCTCTGGTCGTCATCGGATTTCCACGCGTCCCAAAACGTATTTCCAACTCCGGAACACCATCAGTCTTATCTGTGATACCTTCTAAATAATGTTTTACGATATTTGAAAACTCGGATTGCTTCGCTGCCGCAGTCTCAGATGACGACGACGCACCTCTTTCGCGATTTCTCCGCATTATATATATGAATAGGATATATTATTTATATATATATATATAGTTCAATTTTATAGATATCGGCAAATGGATTCGTATAACTCGGGTTTCGTTTTCCGCTTTTCCGTTCCAATCGACCCAAACTTGCCAGGAATTACGCTCACTACGGCCAATCCAAGTTTCGTCGAAATATCCACCAAATCTTGTAATTTGTATGCGGATAACGGGCGAATCGGAGCGGAAATACTTTCCATACGCCAGTAATTTTCCCGAATATACGTAATATACTTCATGACTACGACGTGTGGCGCATTATACAATACGTATTTTCCCTTTATTTTTTCGATAATGAATGTCGTGCCTTCGACGCCACCGCCCCCGACGACGTCGTAATACTTTCGGTCTTGAACAATCGCGATGGACCACGCTTTACAAACAACCACCGCATGAACCGTTTCTAATGTAATGAATGGTTTATGGACAAGTGACTCTTCTAACGCACTTATTTTGAGTTTGTTGGCCTTCAAAATGGGCTTATTCTGGCGGAGCAACTCAATCAGCTCAAACTTGAAACGATTCGACTCGGTATATTCATTATCGACCATTTCGAATTTTTCAACGCCGTATAACATAATATACAAAGACCATAGTAACGAATCCGAATGTTGGTTTGTTTTTGTAGTTAAATATGCGTATTCACTCATTTCACTAGGGTGAAATGGCACATCGGTGGAAGGAACGACAATAGCGACTTCGGATGGCGTTGAAGACTCACTTTCACCACTCAATTGTTCATATTCAGACTCGGACGACTCCGACGACTCTGATGAGTCCTTCTCGACCACCGGAACCTTTTTAATAAATATCGGTTCCGGCAAAATCTGGCTATATTCACTACTGTCGGTATTTATATGGATAGACTGCGATTTGACTTCACAACGTATATCATAACATAAAATATCAGCGAGATTTGCTGGTGTGAATGAAAAAGAGTTATAGAGACAAGGAATGATACCTGTCATCATATGGTTAGTATATTCTATCGTTTTATCTTTATACGTGTTATCTTTATGCGTGTTATGTTATTTGTCAAAAAACTCTTTCGTAAGCGTTAGCTTCTGTTCTTCAATTTCGTTCAAATGTTTTTCTTGATGGATCACGTATTTCATATAATCGTATAACTCTTTTAACATATCGTTATTCAACCGGGAAATATTGACAAAGACGCCATTCTTATTTTCGTTAATGTGCGTGTTTTTTGAATGTAAGATTCGTAAAATCTCAACCTGATGAACCGCCGGCATATTTTCAATCCCTTCTTTCAACGACATCAAATAATTCGTTTTTGCTTCTACGTGTTGCGCAATCGTTTGAATTTCGTTCATCGCGGATAAACTCGCAATCGCAGCGGTCATTTTGTTTTCACAATAAAAAGAACCGCTTGCCGAACCTGTTCCTGAACCAGACCCACACGACATATACAATACAATACAATACAATATAATATAACTTTATGCTGTTTCCGCTACGGACATCAACATCGCAATAATGGTCACATGGGTATCATGAAGCACAAACCTGCGTCCAATAATTTTCACGGTTAGAATATCGTTTTCTTCAATCCGAGAGAATAGGTCGCGCGAAGATGCGTGCATGTCCCGTGAAAGGAATACTTCGATCGGTGATACTTTACCTCGCTCTAAATCTTTCGCACCAGCACGAATTCCCGCTTGTGTAATCGTCTTCGCAACACATTTGATGACGGTATTCTCATCGGGAAAGCATATCAAGCAATCTGCTACAATGTCGAAGTGTATGCTTGACCCGGCGAGTGTGCCGCATGAATACGATGAAATCGCGACGGAGTTCGGGCAGATGTAGCCTTCGATGGAGCATCGCCCTTCAACTATCTTTGCGAGTTCGGTTCTTAGCAATTGTGCGACGACCACGTTTTTTCCCAATTTATAGAATGGAATGCTGATTGTGCGTCGAATCTTGCGCTTGACAAAGAGGTCTGGGTCGCAATATACCGGTTCTTCCTTTTCTACGGTGGTGTCGGTGGCGGTTTCGGTGTCGGTGTCGGGGGTGGCGACGGCAGGTGCGGCGACGACGACGGCGGCGACAGATTCATCATCGGGTTTCATTTTTGTCCCGTTGGATTTCGGTTTCGGGCGTATTGTTTTTGTTGGTGGTCGTTGTTTCATTCCGGCTTCCGCTGCTATTGCTACCGAAGATGCCATTCTTATAAAATGACGATGACTATATCATTTCTAGTTATATGTTTATATTTGTATCAATTTTATTCATATATAGTCGCATATAACCACGCGATACGTACCGCCGCCGATACCGTCGATGATTTGAAGTGGCTTACCGCAACCAAATATCACACCATCGCGGACATATGTATCGCATTCTTCTTTCGAGCTGTGTGGATTGATGGGTTGTAGATTATGTTTGAATACCCCGTGCCGCAAGATACGGCAATTGAATTCGTTATGCGCTACGACAAATGATTCATTACAGTGAAGGCATGTGAAAGTATGGTCCATTTATTATACTATTATACTATTATACTATTATACTATTATACTATTATACTACTTATATATTTATCATAAAGAACTTAAATGTTTAATATATGTAAATGTATTCTATCGTATCTGGTCTATTATGAAGGTATTATTGGTGAATAATGGTATGCATCATAAACTATTACATTCAATCCGTAATTATAAAAATATTACATTAACAGAAATAAATGATATCAAACATATTCGTGAAGATGAATTAAAAACATACGACGCAATATATTCACCGATCTTACCAATCGATGTAAAAAAATATCATTATTGTAAATTTATATTTGGCCCACAATTTTCAGTTTTTCCTGATAATCCCAGCGCGATTGAAATGATCAAAGGCACGAATTCCATGTATATTCAACCATCAAAATGGGTAATAGAAATATGGAAAAATTATAAATTTCATAATATGAATTTATGTAAAGAGTTAAATATAGTGGCATTACCATTTGGAGTTGATACTGAAATGTTTAAACCTCGTATTCAGACATGTAACAAGAATCGTGTATTTTTATATAAAAAAACAAGGAGTGGTTATGATTACAACGTTATCATACAGTTTTTACAAAAACGTAATATTGAGTATAAAGTGTTTAGTTATGATCAAAAATATAGTGAAGATGAATACATCGAATATTTACAACAAGCAAAATATGGTATATGGGTTGGACAACATGAAAGTCAAGGTTATGCCTTAGAAGAAGCATTATCGTTCGATGTTCCTTTATTTGTTTGGGATGTTACATCCATGAATCAAGAGGTTGGTCCAAACTACGACAATCATCCAGCAACTACAATTCCCTACTGGGACGAACGATGCGGTGAATACTTTCATCGAGAAGATGAGATGGAGCATACATTTGATTTGTTTTTATCAAAATTACATACGTATAAACCGCGAGATTATGTTGTTGAAAATTTATCACTTGATGTCTGTGAAAATATGTTTATAAATTATGTCAAAGAGCTTACTACAGCATAGAATACATCAAATATTTACAACATTACAATACTGAATTAGTGTAATATTGTATTATATTTATCAAGCCAACTCTGCGATAACAGATATCGCATCATCGCCAATCTCAAATCTTTGTCCGATGACTCTCACGCGTATTTCTTCTTCCTCTTGAAGTCGCGTAAAATCGACGCGGTCATAATGATGGTCGCGGGCAACAAATACGACAACTGGACTCTTCGGCTCATTGAGTGTCGCGCGAATCCCCGCCAAGCTAATATTTTTAATCACACATGAAAAGACAACGCCTTCCACGAGAGAACATGATTCACATTCATACACAACTTCGAAAATCGCGTTCTTTCCGTGAAGATAACCGTTCGAATAGGTAAGTATTTTGACACTCCCTGGTCGAATAAAACCTTCCGCCATACACTTTCCTTCCACGATTTTCGAGAGAATATGTTCGAGTGTATCTTTTACATTACGCCCAATAATACGAAATGGAATTTCCAATTTACGTGTAAGTAAAATCGTAGTATATAATCCCAACTTAGGTGCGGCGGTTGTTGGTTGGGTAGCCATTTTACCATATCTTGAAATGCTCGCACTCATACCGGTGCCCGCACCCGCAGTTATTCTTTTTTCACTCGGATTCATTTTATTGTCCTACTATACAACTATACTTTATTTCTCTATATGTAATCTCTCGATATCACACAACAAAGCCTCGCACGGCGTAAAGAACCATTTCTTGCCGTTGATGGCCTTTCGGTCAAACGTCCGCAATAAAAACTCTTGAAACACACACAACTCTTTTTGGGTTCTAAATTTCGTGTTTTCAGTTGTAAGTTTATATTCATCACCTTGGGTAAGTGCGTTCAATCCCAGCGCAGTATTAATGATTGTGATTGCGTCTGTTTTTCCAGATTGGTCGCATCGTGCGCCTTTATCGCGTTTCTTCGACATGACTTTCACCTTGAATACCAAGTATTCCATTTTGAATAATGAAATAAAACCGACCATTATATTCATTTTTTGGATTTGCTCGGTCTGGACTTTCGCTAAAAGGAGTGAGAAGTCACGTTCGTCTTCGGGTTCCGCAGAGACCCATTCGCGTGTTTCATAACGGAGGACAACGAGTTCGAATAATTCCTTCTTTGCCTTATTGAATAATAGCATACCTTTGTCTTCGGGCATAACACTCGTGGCGGACCTGGAACCGGCAGTGGCGGAAGCAGCAGCAGCAGAAGCCCTTCGTCCTACCAACGGTCGGTGTATCACCTGTCTGGCGTAATATTGAAGAATCATACGTTCGAATGTCGAGAGATTTTGAATCGCCATACTAGCGCTGCCGCTGCTCGCACTTCCGCCAGATGGTTCCATCGAACCATTATTCTTTTGATACAAATAATTCAATATACCGATGGACTCATCAAACGTCAAGTGTTCAATCAAATTCGCGATGACAAGTTCATGAAGCTCATCCATCGAAATTTGGAATTCATCTGTCTGAGAGATTTGAAGAATCACCTTACCGCAATAATAATACCACTCATCTTGTTCTTTTGTCGGTTTTTCAATCACAGTCTTACATGTTTCAAATGTATCGAATAACATTCCGAGTGTATTTTCTGATGTGGTTTCTGGTTCGGCGGCTGCTGCGAGTTCGGGTGCGGGTGCGGGTGGTTCAGGCGCAACGACCTCGCTCGCCACATCCGCCGATGCCGACGCGAGTCCCGCCACCTCCGCCGCCACCTTTTTCGCAACCTTTTTATTTGGAACCACCGATGCTCCCGTCGGCCCAGAAGGAGCAAGAGCAGAAACACCCGACTTCGAGAGAATTCCCAAATAATCCTCTGTTATATTTTCTGGAAGAGGATATTCGATTGCGGTATGCTTAAAAGGAACAGGCGTGCTTCGTTCATGAATACTAATACGTTTATCGGTGATTTCAATCGGTTGAAATAAATAGTAGTCGCCGACATTTATGATACGCCCAAGACGCCCATATTTATCATTTACATACTCGTTGGGGTCTGTCACCATTTGTGACAACGCAAGGTTGATTTGTGCGATGGGATATTGACGTATCGCATTTACGTGCGCGATGATTCCGTTGCGTCCGGTCTTCTTGTAAAAATACGACTCCTTATACAAATCGCGGATTTTGTGAATGATTTTATCGAGATTCATCGACATGAATTTTTCATTAAATGTATCCAAGCGAACGTCGCCTTCTCTCCGCTCACGCCCTTGCGCACCTTGGTCGTCGTCGCTGTCGTCGTCATCACCCATTCCATATAAATCGCTCTGTTCTTGAATTGGTCGGCCATTTGAAAATGTCGGCCTACAAACATATTCGCATCGTTCCATATAATCACATAATGCGGAATATGGACGTGCGCCGACCTGATAGTCGATTTGTTTGCGCGACGAGAGATTCAGTTGAACCACTTGATTCAGTTGCGCGGCGGTTTGTGTGTTGTGCTGAACATTCAATAAACAATCCACCGCGGAGGTTCGTAGCACGCGAGAGACAACCCCGATTTTTATCGCTTTAAATTCAGATAGGCGATATAAATAAAGGTCGATCGCTTCAATATCCGGATTTGAAAGCTCGGTTCCGTATAAATACAATTCGACATTTCTTTGCGCAAAGGGCAGACGCTTATGACTACAGTTACGGATAGCACGACCGATAATTTGTTCAAGGAGGTTCATGTTATACCACGGTTCCAATATATGGACTTGGCGAATGTTTTTGAAATCGAGACCTTCACTTCCAGCTACTGAAATAATGACGACTTTCACATTTTCACCATTTGTGTTATATTCGCTCGTGAGCGCTTTTAATTCGTGTAAATTATCCGGTGAAATCGTGGGATCGCCTGTGATGACCGAATAACGCGCGGGGCGAAATAGTTGGTCAGGATGTTCCGCCTGATGTCGTCGCTGGGGAAGCATCGTAATCGAATCGATATTTTGCGAGGGTTTGCTACGAAACAACGACGAATTTCCACCAGCCACGCTATACCTGATGAAACCTAGCTCTTCTAATGCGAGAGCAATCGGAACAACACCGCCGTCGATATACTGACTGTAAATAAGAATAACACCGTCGCTCACCATGACCTTATCCGTAATGTTTTTTATTTTCGCGGAATACCTACCGATATTGTCAGGTGCGAAGATACGAGACGATGTTTTTGTCGTTGTTTCGCCGCGTGGCAGTTTGAATCCGCGCGTGAATTCAGGGCGGTATTCGAAATTCTGGCGCATCGGTGGATTCCCAACCTCTTCATAGGACATGATATGACGCAGACCCTCTTTTCCGATACATGCTGTAATATCAAATTCATCGTTGGGGTCGTTGATGTATTCGATGAGAGATGGATGCGGATATACTATATTCAAGGCTTCAAGAGGTCGTTGGACCGCAGCATAACCAATCGTGTCCATATTTTCAAAGGAAGGGAAATCCGCGGATTCAACCACGGTGGTTTCATCGATTACAGCGACGTCGCCTGTGCCGGTGCCTGTTCCTGCCGCGGCGGCGGCCTTCCCTTTGCCTTTTCCTTTTCCTTTTTCTTTGCCTTTGCTTTTACCTTCCTCTGCTTCCGCAGCCGCCGCCGCCGCCTTCTTTCGTCGAACCATCGCACTCTTTTTATAGATGTACATCGCCTTCATGTCGTTTATTATAAATCGATAGGCGGCTTCTTGTATATCGCCCACGCGTGTCATATATACATCCATATGTTCAATCGGTTGTTCAATATACCGCCCGTTCAATTGACGGCGCGGATACCCTACCGCTCCCGCCACCGCTCCCGCGTCCCCATGAAGACGCGCAAGAAGCGAAAATTCAGGCGAATGTTCTCTCGGATATACTCGGTATGGAAATGTGTATGGGTTTTCACCACGCACGAATGAAACATAACCCGTCGCTTTACGAACGAGCAATTCTTTTCCAATCTCTCGACCATCCGCATCTAAACGGAAATTACCGCGGTCATCAAACACATCCGTGATGTCAATCGTCGCTCGACGGTCATTCAGGTTCATCAAGTTAATCAACCACACGATTTCCTTGTAACTGTTATACATTGGTGTTCCCGAGAGAAGGAGCAAACGCACATTATTCACCTTCTGAACAATCTGAAACAATATCTTCGCCACACGCTTATCACGGTTATCATCGGTGATGCGGATATTATGAACTTCATCGATAATAATCAGCGTATTTGCGAACAATTTGCGCAGCTTTGTCACCGAGAGAGTTTCAATCGCAAGTGTCTCCATTTCGGCAGCTTTTGCGAGTTCAGCGGCTGATTTGCGTCCTTTTTTCGCACTCGACTCCACGGGAGCAGCAGCAGCAGCAGCACCAGCAGCACCCTTCGCACCTTTACGACGCACCTCTTGTATAACAGCATCATCTTGCGAAACCCCAATACTTGATGCGTTCGCCCGCGCATAATTCGCGAATTCGTTATAACCGAAAAACAAATAGTGTGATGAAATAAGCCGCCGTATCTGTTTGATGATTTTGTCACGCGTCAGTCCTTTCATATTCATCGGGTTGATTTCCTTGATGAATTTATTACCGGTGCATGCGCGAATATTCCATACACCCGGCTCAATCTCTCGGAGTTCGCGTTCATCAAACAGCTGGAGCCGGAAATTCTCCTGAACATTCGGCGAAGCAACGACAATAATCTGTTGCGTAATGCCCATCTGTTTCATATAATCACGCATCTCTTCCGCAACACTAATCGCGGAACATGTTTTACCCGTGCCGAGACCGTGGTATAAAAGCAAACTATTATAAGGTGTCTCGACGGAAAGAAAATTACGCACAAATTGCTGATTCGGCGCAAGTTCTATCTGTGCGTTACATAAAACATCGGCCTCTTCCATTACATTTTTCGAGTTATCAACATCCATCTTGGTATCAAAAAACTCTTTTCGTAAGGCAATTTTGGTATTAAAATTCGGGTCGTTTAAGGTTGGGTAAAGACCATTCATGGCGGCTGCAGCGATTCGTCTGCCTTCGGCGTTGGCGTTGGCATCAGGGTCGTCACTATCTCCCTCTATCGGTAGAATCCCAATATCATGTATCGTCATCTCTCGTTCAAGCAATTCCTTTTTAAGAAGCATCTTGTTGAATTCCTTACTAAATGGATTATTGAGTTCTTCGGGTTTGATACGCCTACGTCCTTCTTCTAATTCACGTTTCATATTCGCAATCGTGGTTTGGGGGTCGGAACCAGAGCCTGCGGTGTCTGCGGAGGCAGCGGCAGCACCGACGACGGCTTTGGCTTTGGCTTTGGCTTTGGGTCGTATTGTGCGCGGTTTTTTACTTGCCGCTATCTCATTTGTTGGTGGCATGACCGCCATAGCAGCAGCAGCAACGGACGCGACCGATGGCGATGGACCGCTCGATGACGACGGTATCGTTATTTCTATGGGTATATTTTCTTGTTCTTCGGCCATATTGTCGTTGTCGTTGTTATTATGTAATGATATACCCTTTATATAATTACACGAAATAAAAAGGATTAAAAAATCTGATAGCGGGATAATATGTTATTGATTTTACGAACAATACCGATTTTTTCTAAATTGTAAGGTCGAATGGTTTGAATACACTCGTCAAATGCCATCCATTTCATGAGACCAACCTCCATAATGTCGTGTGCTTTTTTCGGTTTCTTATCTAAATCCACCATCGCGAGAAAATATTTCTGTTTGTAACACTTCATGTCCGACCCCATGAAAATTTCTTCATATGGCGCGATGTTTTGTATTACATTATCATTAGAAATGTCGTAGCCTGTCTCTTCAAGGCATTCTCTCAGCGCACACGGCAGGTCTTTTTCATTATAATTGCGTCGGCCTTTCGGAAATCCCCATTCTGTTTCCGTCCAGTTCGTGGTCGAATCCTCGATAAATTGATGGAGCGTCTTCACTCGGCCATCCTTCGTGCGTATTCCACCAAGAACCTGCCTATATTTTTCATACGAAATATGCTCTTCATTTTTATATTGACTGCTTCGCGTATATTCACCCCATAATAAACGCCAAAGCTCTTCGAAGGTGAGACGCAACAGATTCGCTTTTTCGCTGACCGTCATCTCGTCGATAATCCGCTGAATATATGCTTCGTCGTTTAATGAATATTTGCCGCGAACAAAATCGACGAACCCGAATGAATCACGGCGACGAATCATGAGAAACTCTGGACCGGTCTCACCGCAACGAAACGCAATCACACCGATACTTGTAATCGGCGCACGGCAATTGTTATACACATGATTTGTGCGATTACAATTATTACAGAAATATTTATTGGATTCTCCGGTGTTGGCACCCGCGCCCCCCGCCAAATGCTTACTTCGATGATTTCGTAGTTGAGTTATTTCAAGATATGACAACGCAGATTTAGGATTGTTTAGCTTTACGGCGTCATGAGCAGCCAGAGCCGTTTCATGTCCCGGACCTTGTCCTTCTTCCATCTTTTGAAATTCGCTTATCGTAGTTCTATGGTTGTTTTTATGTCGTTTCATTATAAGCAAACGATGATTAAGCTTGACGCGAAAGTATGGGGACCGCAATACTGGTTCTTCTTGATGACCGTCGCCGTAAATTACCCCAACCATGTGAATGATGTTACGCGTAAAAAATACTATGATTTCATCCAGAATTTTTCCATGTTTATTCCTGAACCGGAGATGTCGGCAGAGTTTGACCGAATGCTTGGAAAATATCCGGTCACGCCGTATTTAGACAGCCGCGATTCATTTATTCGCTGGGTTCATTTCATTCATAATCGATATAACGTTCTCTTGATGAAGGATGAAGTGAGCCTACATGATGCGCTCGAGAGATATTATTTACATTATCGGCCGCGGTCTGTCCAAATCATGGAGGAATTGAAGTATCGAGAGAAGCTCGTGTATTTGGTGTTACTGGCGGGGCTGGGATACGCCGCATATTACTATCATAATCGGTGAAGCCGAATATGCCGTGTATAATATTTAGTAATACGAGAAAATAAATTAAATATTGTTATATATTATAATCGGCATTATATGGATTTGAATAAAAAGGTTCAAAGCCCTTGGGCTACCGTTCAATCAGCAACAGCCAGGGCATCTTATGAGAATCTCCCTCAAGAGTTTGAAAAACTTAATCTTGGTGGTCCAAGGAAATCATCTGGCGGAAGCAACCGTAACCGTAAGAGATTTGATTCGCGTAAAAAATTACGCAAAAACAGACGCGCTACCAAGACGCGTCGGTATAAAAAATAATCACATTATTTTAGATGTATTATATAAAATTTAATAAATATTATATGATATGGTAAAACCCGAATACATCGTATTCATCGTTACAGCAGTTCTTATCGTGAATACATACTATGATGGTCAGCCGTTGAAAATGTTTCAAAGCAATCAGAAGTGGATTAAGATGGCGACATTCGGGTTCATTGGTCTCTCACTCTTCCTGTTTTTACGCCGCAATCCAGATAACTCTAGGCAATTGTTGTTTCATGCGAATGATATCATCAAGTATATGCCGATAAGTAAGGGGACAGCGGATATGATAACGCCGTTTTTTGATATGACGGGGGTTCCGCCCCCCCACGACGGTGGTGCGATGGGCGGTGCTATGGGCGGGGGGGTAGGTGGAGCTATGAATAGTGCGATGGGCGCAAGAACCGCGCAACCAATAGCACGGCCGTCGTTGGGGGAAGGAACCCCCGCAGAAAGACGCTTGCTCAACTCCGGCAAAAATTCTAGCAAGCGTAGCGTAAGTGAAACAAAGAAGAAGTACGTCGCCGCACAACAGGGTTGGAAATGTGGTGATTGTCAGCGCCAGCTTCCCGCTTGGTTTGAAGTGGATCACGTAATTGCCTTAGAACATGGAGGTTCCAATCACATCGATAATTTAGTCGCTTTATGTCGAGACTGTCATGGAAAAAAGACCGCGATGTCCTTTTTATAATATCGTAGTGAGTATCACATTTTTATATCCTATAATAATAACTGGGTGTTGTTCGTATAAGGAGGATATAAAGAAATAAATGGCCCCTCCCGTTAGTGTAATATCAGCAGCAACCGCGGCCGCAGCCGCAACGATAAATAAATTAGACAGTCTAGAAGGTAAAAAAGAATCAAATAAGGTTGAGACGATCCAAGAAACGTTCCATATCAAAAAGTTGCTGGATTATCTTCCGATTATTATTCTCGTTCTAATCGTATTTATTAGCATGGTTTCATCTGACCTACTAAAACATAATTGGCATGTATTCGCGACACTCGTCATCGCGTTCGTATTTGTTACGTTTATTCATTATTTTTCCCCATCAAAGTTTCTTGAACTCGAAAATAGTAGCACCCCTCCCACATTTATGCCAAAACTTGCCGACACTATCGATTTTTCAAACATAAGCACGCGTAATTATGTCATAGGTATCGGCATCGCCGTCGTAGTATTCGGGCTTGGTATCGCGCTAGGATTTTCGAGCATTCATGTCTCTGGACGAAGCACCGATTATGACCCATCATCCGGTCTCATTACTGTTGGTTCGCTATTATTGATTGCCGGATTTCTCTATTTTTTACTGATAGCGTTCAAATACATTCCGGTCATCGCCGATAAAATTCCTTTTATTCAAAATTTCACAGCATCACGCATACCTCTGTTTATCCTCTTCATTATCGTGGGTATTCCTTTGGTTGTGCGCGGAAGCGAAATGAAGCGTGACTTAGGTAGTAAATTAAATGCCGACACGATAGCGTCCGGTGAATACAAACAAAGTATCGCAAATACGAGTGCTGATGCCATGTTAGGAACCGGCTTATTTTTCCAAATCGCGGTGTTTATCGCAATCGGGTATTGTTTATGGAGCTTGGCAAGTGAAGGGAAACTCGCCGATATAAAAACGTTGAGCGCTGTGATTGCGTTGATTCTAGCGGCCATTTTTATGCCGGGCGGTTTATTTTTATCTAAAAGTCTTGGTGGCCCTGGATTTGAAAAAAAAGATGACCAAAAAGCAAAAGGTTCGACCTACGAGGATAAAGCATTTTTAGTCCATGGTATCATTTACATCATTATCGGTATTGTATTTTGCTTGATATTATTCGGACAAACCGAAAAGTTGAAAGTATTCAAAGGTGCGTTCGGGTTTTTGCCGATTGCGTTTTTGATTTTTGTTTTGATTTCATGGGGCGTCGTGGATCAAGAGGCAAATAAGTCCGTGGATGTAGATGTAATCAAGGCCGACAAGGACAGCGTTTATTATGAGCGGTTGAGACAAGAGGCAATAAAGGAAGTTCAGAAGAAATCGCCGAATGCGTTTGCCGATACAGGAGAATTTGAGGCAGCAGTAGATAAAGCAATCGAAGAACGACTTCAAAACATGTCGGACCAAACAAAATCGCCAGTAAAAGCAGTTGTAGGTGTAAGCTCATTTTTATCCATATTTGTGATCGGGTTCTTTATCGTTGTTTATGCCTACCGTAAAATGTTTATGGTTTCTGATCATATTGACGAGGACATAAAAGACAAGGTGAAAGCCGATAAGATGCTTTCAACGGACTGGGATAAAATATTCACGGAGATTGATGAAAAGACGAGTAGTGCTTCAAAAACACAAGTGCGTTTCGCCAAATGGTTTTCGCTGATTCCCTTTTTCTCGGTCATTCTCATCATCATGTGGGTGAGTGTGCTTTTTACACGTGTAACGACTTCATCAAAAACAAGTGATTGGATTGCGGATACATTTTCGGGAGATATGTTTGCGCGTGTAAAAGAACTCATCGACACATTTTTTATCGTCATCATCGTCGGCCTCTTATTGTGCGCAATTTTATTGCTTCCGATGGTGAAAGAAATGAATGTGGGTGGTCTTGATTCGATGCTGAAATTCGCAGAGTCGATTCAGGTGTGGCAGTTCAAGAAAAATGACACGAACCCCACGCGGGGCGGCTGGATTGGTGTGTTGGCGTTTATCGCTGTATTTGTGATTGGTCTCTCGTGGTGGTGGGATTATCTGGCCAGAATAAAACCGGCAGAGGAGGCGAAGAGTGGTGCGTCTTTACCTGTTATTCCGGAGAATTGGGGGTGGGCAATCACATTCGTCGTCCTTCTCGCGATTTGCGCAATACCAACCGGTTATCATATCTTCTCAGATGGTGTGCATGAAGATTTCGAAAAAGAGTTCTTTTTGAAACGATGGCTGCGTCAGTTATTGACAATCGTATATCTAGTTCCATGGTTATTGGTCGTATTGTTCCGCACAGGTATATACAGTATCGCGTCCTTATCAGGTATTCAAGAATTCATAAATAAACGCAACGAAGAATTGGACAAGCTGAAATTCTGGGACTGGAACGCTGGCGACATCGATCTTCGTATGTTTCCCACAGACAAAACTCCGCCGACACCTGCGAGTGTAACATCGGTTCATCAAAACGCATCCGTTGCAGCTGCTGCTGCCGCCACCGCTGCCTCCGCTTCCACTACCCCGGACGAACCCACCGGAATCAACGAAGCCAAAGTAGGCGCAATCGGTAAGCTCATTAAAGTGTTATTACTCACCATATCCTTTGTCATTCTTATTCTTGCCATAGTGTATTATGTATATAAGATTGATGCCGAGTTCGTGAATCAGGGCGGTGGCGCAGAGACCGTCGCATCTGGCGGTGTGATGGCGAATCTGAACTCACCTACTGCTCACATCATATACGCAATCATCGCGATTGTTGCTGTTGCCGGTGGCGTCGCGGCGCTTCGAGAGAAATTCAAGACAGCCAACAATAACAAAACGCCCGAAAAATACTTATTCGATGACATGAAAACCGAAGATGAGCAAAAACCGCTTCGTCAGCTCGCATTCGGTGCGACACATATCGTGTATATTATCTTGATGGTGATTGTTTGGATTTATGACCGTGATAAAGACGATAAAGACCGCATGTCTGTTACTGGAATGACTGTATTAGGTATCGCCATTCTCTTATTTCATTTCGGGTTGGAATTCATCGATACGCTGAACCCGTCTTCGAGCACACCAGCAGCAGCTAGCGGAACGAACAAACCATCTCTCGCAAGTCTATTTACGAATGTCCGCTTCATTATCAATACTGTCTTTTTTATCGTGTTATGTGCGCTTGCGTATGCGAAACAGCATGCCGTGATGGTCGTGCTTATTTTGGCGATGTTCCTCTTTCATCTTACGAAATCCGCAATCGGATTGAAAATATTGAAACTATTATGGCTCGGCATTTTATTTATTCCTTGTTTATTCCTCGATATGCTGACATCTTCACAATCTGCTGTTGGTGATACTACCCGCCCCATCTGGATTATCGTCGCAATCGAGTTGCTTCTTATTGCGATTTTATACGGTGGTCCTTACCTATTAAATTATATCGGAGCATCCGCATCACAAATCGTGGCTGCTCCTGTATCGCTGAAACAGAAGTATGACACCAACCTGAATACGCAAAGCCCGCAAATTTTCATTTATCATAACACAGGTATTGATCGCTCACCCGAAGACAAGGCGGCAAATTGTCCGGTTGAAGAAAAAAAGCGATACAACTATTCGATTTCGGGTTGGGTCTTCTTGAATAATCCGGTTATTAGCACCAATAAAGATTTAGAAATATTCGATTTTGGCGGGGTTCCGCGAATGACGTATAATACATCGACTACCGAACTGAAATTGTGGTGTAATACACTCGACCTTGGGGGTACTCCGGTATCCAGTTCGACCTTGATTTACAATTCACGCACGAATTACAATACGATTATCAAAGGGAAATCAAAAGATAAACAGGACCAAATCCGGCTGTTGGTGGATAACGATGAAGAGCTCGATGCGACAATTCCTCTTCAACGATGGAATTACTTTGTCGTGAATTACAACGGAAAAACGATGGATGTATTTATGAATAATCGACTGCTTGTTCGCAGCGACTTCATTATGCCGGATATTGTATTGAAACCGATTACTGTTGGTGATACAAACAACAACAAGGGGTTGAATGGGTCGATTTGTAATTTTGGATTTCACAAAGTTCCTCTAACAAAAGAACAGATACGTTGGACATATACGATGTTGAAGTCGCAGGATCCGCCGATGATTGGAATGAAGACCATCGAAGATGAAGTCAAAGCGGCAGGAACCACCACAGTCTATTCAAAGTAAATAATATATGTAATTATTATACGAAGAAGAAAAAGATGAATTCAAAATTAGTTTTAGCAATCGTTGTTATTCTTTTACTGTTGTATGTCATTTTCAAGGCTTTGACGACGACCTATACAACTTTAGGGACGATGCAGAAATGGGGTAACAAAACAACACTACAGGGGTCGAATCTACCGAGTAGTTTTAAAGCAAATAGCGCCATTTCTATCTGGTTTTACATCAAGAAGTGGGTGAATGGGGCGAATGTCGTGAGCTTTCACACCGGTGGTTCAGGAGATGCCGGTACTACCATGTTCAAAGTTCAGTTTAAAGCCAACACGAACACAATACAGATTTTCCCAAGGTCAGGCGCACCTGATGCACAATATGACTGCGAAATTGCCGAATTTCCTCTTCAAAAATGGGTTAATCTGATTATCAGTTTCAACGGTTCCGCGATGGATGTTTATGTCGATGGAAAACTCGTAAAATCGTGCGTTGTAAATCAGGGGTCGCGACTTCAAGAAACCCAAAGTATTGTTTTAGGCGATGACTCCGAACCAGTTAAGACTGCGGATGTCGGTTTTATTACGAATGTAAAACTGAAAGCCGCACCTATCGCCCCGCAAGAAGCATGGGATATTTACTCCCAAGGATTCGGTGGAAGCCCTTGGAGCGACCTTCTCAATAAATACAAGGTGAAATTAAGTTTCATCGTGGATAATCAAGAGCAGGCGAGTGTTAGCACTTAAACCATTAACGCAATACCATTATCACGCAAAACAACCTATTCATTTGAATAGATTGTTTTTTTATTCGATTATATTAGTAAGAATACAATAATAATGAGTGAAACCAACGGCGACGGAGGTGGCGGCGGATTTTTAAAAGGAATAACATCAAGTTTTTCAAATCCAAGTAGTGCTGGGTTGTCTTCTAGCACCGGAAGCAGCGGCAGCGGGTTTGGTTTGAGAGAATTCATGGAATCCAATAGTCTTGTTGCCAAATTCGCATTTATTTTAATGGTGTTTATCGTATTTTCAGTGGCAGTAAAACTATCCATTATCGGATTGTCGTATTTATTGCTTCCATCGATGTCGCCTTTTGTGTTAGACGGAACCGCAAATACGGAGGATATGGTCATGGAACGAACACAGGACCCAGCGAAAGAGGATTCGGTATTCATCTCGAGGTCTATGAATGAAGACGGTGGTTTAGAATATACGTGGTCGACATGGTTTTATATTAATCAGGTTCCTCTCCAAAAAGACAAATATTCAAGAATATTTAGCAAAGGCGGTGAAGGAACGAAATCATCTGGGGATGGTATTTATTATCCAAATAATGCTCCGGGATTGTATATTAAATTTACAGAATCCGTCACCGCTACAAACCCCGACCGCACCGATAAAGGTGTGAATGTGTCACTATTGGCGGTCGTTGATGTCAACGGCAAGAATGACAACGAAGCCGACAAGAAAGAAAATTTACACGAGAAGCTTATCGCAACCGATATTCCGATGAAGAATTGGGTGAATGCCGTAATTCGAGTAACAAATAACGTGATCGACTTATACATCAACGGTCGTCTCGCACAACGTCGTAAAACCGCAGGTATTCCATTACAGAATTATGGCAAGGTATATATCGGCGAAAGCAAAGCAAGCAACCGTTTTAGTGGTTATATTTCAACCATCCAATATTTCAATTATTCCGTCGGTTCGAATAAAATCAAGAGCATCGTGGATGAAGGCCCGAACATGAAGATGGTTACAAATACCGGCGGACAAGGATCTACTAAGAATGTCGGTGCTTACTTGTCGAATAATTGGTACATGAGGTAATATTTTTTTACATGGAGATATCAGCAATACTGGTGTAAAAAAATATAACAAATGCCCGCTGTCGTTCCAACATGGACGCCGTTATTACAACAAGATTCGCCAACCGGTGATGTCTATTTTGTAGGCGAATATGGGCATCGTTTTAACATATATTCTTTGAATTACACTACTACATTTACACTTCTACCTGGCACATTTACATATCCTAGCACACTTCCGGGTGTCGGACCTCGTGACACAGATATACCTGCGTCTATCATCGCTAAACGAAATTCACTTATCGGATTTATACCGCTGATTAACCTCGCATCCAACAATAATTACACCCCTATTCGTTTTTCATTTCCATCCAACAATTTCGCAGTCAGCGTCGAACGTTTGGATCGAGACTATTATGTGATTCCGCAAGCATCTGGTGATCCGGCAAATACACCGAACCCAAATGGTTTATATAAAAATCCGGGCGCAGAAGATGTCCGGCTGCCATATCGTAATGCTCTTCTTATCAACGGTGTTTATGATAACTCAGGCGGATTTCGTTATGACCAGCCTTCGACTATGATACGTATGGAAATAAAACAAGCCATTACAACCATATCCGGTGAAACCCTCTTTTTAGATAAGACAATCAACGTCCCGCTTACAATCACAAAAGCGACAACCGATATTAGTTTGAACACACCATTTACTGGTCTCGGGCGAAGCAAATTAAATTCAATACCCGATAGTAGTGGGAATCTTGTGCGAGAATGGCTCGATGGACATATCGACCTCAACTTTCAGGATTTCGCAAGAACTACGCGTAAAAATATTCAAACTGGCGCCCCTGATTATGGAGATATCCAGTATTATTTGAGCGTGACTCTTCCGCGAACATTCGAACAAACCAGCGAATATATAAGAATATCCGGGAATCGGATTACCTTCATCAAAAGCACACAAACGAGTCCGAGCCAACTCAACCCGATTTCAATTAAATTCCTTCAAGAGGAGACCCCAATCTATAAACGGTCAAACCAGCGAATTGGGGATATGGCTGCTTACACGAATACAATTCGTCTTATTATCAAAAAATCAACACCAGAATTTATAAATCAAACGCCCGAAACAAATACCGATGACATAAATACCATTTATAAACTACCCAACATCAATAAAATGACGTCGGAGGGCTCGTTTGTATTAACTCCGCCAAACTCGAATAATAAAGAAGCCGATGGTGTGATAACATTTGCATCATCGAATGAAAGTTTATTAAAATTGCGTGTAACTGGCAGCGGCGCTTCGGCCGTATATACAGCATTCGTATATGGTTCAGGGACCGCGACTATAACTGTAACGCAGGCAGCGACGACGAATTTCAACCAAAAGGTCGCAACATTCGACGTGAATGTGTTTGAAATCACACCTGCGATTATTAATTGTAATACAAACCTTTTTTACACAAACCCATACAATCGCCAATTTTGGACACGTTTCAAGCCAGAATGTCGGTCGTCGAATTTGGTGAATAGTGTGACTGGACAACCACTTACTGCGACGCAAGTCGATGAAGTCTATGATATGCGACGCAAGGCTGAAATCCTGAAATACAATAAAAATGCGGGCGGACTCACGAAAACGCAAAAATATGCGAAAGCAGCACGCGGTGAGCTCATGCGGAATATCGGAAATTCGGCTAGATACACGACCGATACCGCGAGTCCATTTGCGTTGATTTGCCCCCCTACTGCCGCCAACAGCCGTATATTATGCGGTCTTACCAGCGCATGTGGCGTGCCTGGACCCGAACGCGTTCTTTGCCTTGACCCCTCTATCAATTTATACAATTACAAACGCACCTATCAGTATGAAGCAGGTCTTCAACTCACGCTGAATATCCCAACAACGATTTTAACTGAACCAACGAATTTACGAATTAGTAGTTATGATAACGTAAATAAACGGGTCACGTTGTCATGGGATGCGCCGGATTCAAATGGTGGCTTACCTATCACCGGTTATGTCATTACGTATTCCATAAATAACAAAACATGGGCGCCTTATAAAAGCGTATTTCCATACAAACCAGCGGCGGGTGATCCACCCCCAACATTTAATCCTGTTAGCGGTGAAATCAACGGAAATTCGGTTGTCTTTGAACAAATACCGGGATCTTCTCCAATTCTTGATAATACTGTCTATTATTTGTCGGTGTTTTCGGGGAATGAACGCGGTTTATCGAGTGTGCCGGCGACAATCACGCTGAAAACATCATCAGTCCCGTCGATTATTAACGATTTCGGATTTACGAATACGCCGGATGAACGGGAAAACTTAATGGTGAATTTGAAATGGACAGACCCGTCGAATACTGGAAGTAGCGGTGGTAGTGCGGCGGGTAGTAGTGCTAGTGGGGCGGCGACGGCTGCGGGTGCGGTTATTTCATCCTATAATGGCCCGCCAATCACAGCGTATAATTTATATCACAGAAAGGTTCCTGATACAACATGGACAAAAGAAACACTTACAATATCGAATGTCATTATTCCAACCGCCGGTAGTCAGGTGCGTCGTTATGTCCTGCGGAATTTATTCAACGAAAGTAAATATCAGATAAAAATAGAACCCATCAATAGTGTTGGTATTGGTCCAGAATCTGCGATTATTAACGCGCGAACACTTATGAAACCGGGTGTTCCTACCAATATAACCATCACATCCAAATATGGTCTATTACCGCCATCGATAACCGATATGTCGCGTAATTACATTAACATTACATGGTCAAAACCTGATACAGGCGGAACCGTGATTAAATATTATAATATTACGATTACACCACCAGCTTCACTCGGTTCGGGTCTTACTTATCCATATAATATTATTTCTTCCACCGACACCAGAACGTCATATAGCGAAGATATCGGTGTTTTAAATAATGCGTATTTGGTTGATGGGTCGTATTCGATTATCATGGAAACTTATAATGGTTATTTGACAAGTAAAGAGAGTGCGCGTTTATTTTTAACCATTAATCCCACATCTGCGAAAGCGTTCATCTATAATATCGAAGGTTATTATACCTCTTCTGGTTTGTCATATGCGGAGATGACATTTTCAATCAATACGCAATGGCAAATCGCGAATCCAATTTCATCTGTAAAAGTAAATGGATTGAATGCTCCTTATTCTACTTCTTTGAATACAGATAATCAACCTATCTCGGGTTCAGGACAACATAAGATTCGTATTCCGGCAACAAACGCTGGTTCTGAAATTATTATTGTTGGTACAGAATATAACGTAACGATTACACTTATCTACCGAGACGGGCAGCAACAAACCAGCGAATTATTTTCATATACTCCTGAAATTCGGTATCTATCATTATAGTCGTCGGGTTGCGTTTGTTTATTCTCTCAGAGTAGGGTCAATACAAATGTCATGGCGTGAATACACTTGTCCCGACATACATTTATCTGTTGCTTCCACCTTCACACAGCTACGAAATCCGCGGTCTTCGCCTATGTAGCAGTAGCCGCCTTTTCCACTTTGATGTTTTTGTGTTACACTCGTGCTATCATCAGCGCGTGGCGACGGCCCGGAGTAATTACGGTCAGCTTTGTCTAAAAAGGTATATTTGTTATTGTCAGTCAAGAATCCGGGTTTTTTATCGCTGCTGTTTGTTGCGTCGGGTGGGACGGGTGGGCGATGTGCCGACGCGATCTTCGATGAATCTCTCGGTCGTTGTCGTCGTACCGTTGGTTTGTCGCCATCGTCATCGCTATCGCTATCGCTATCGCTGTCGCTGCTATCACTCTTGGTGCTGCTAGCGGAGGTGGTGGTATTCAGGGGTGCGCCCGTGAGTTGAGAGATCACCTCCCGCCCCTTTTCTTCCATCGATTTCAGAAACGTATTTATCTTTTCACCAAATTCTCCCATGCCTAAAGAAAAATCGCTATTTGATGACAAACTACTCCACATAAACCATACAATCACAACGATGATGATAAACTTCACCAACGTCCAAATCGAAAAAAAACTGTCGCCGCTGTCACCCCCGTCACCGCTGCCGCTCCCGACGTTATCGAGAGACAGTTCAGGCATCTTGATGTCTTTAAATGTATCTTGTGCTTTTTCTTTGATGTCGGCAATAATCCCGGATTTCGCCATTTTGGAAGAAACAGACAATCCACTATTTACGCTGTCATTATTGGTAGGTGCGCCGAAATTCGTAAATTTAAATGTTGGAAGTGACATTATACACGTATATATATTTACTTGTATATATATTTACTTGTATATATAATTACTCGTATATATTTACTCGTATGGGCTATATTTCTTAGGAGCCGTCTCGCCTACCGCGGTTTCGTCGTCTTTTTTCCTGACGATGGTATTCATCGAATTCAACGCTTCAAGACGTTTAATCGTGCGTTCTAAATCTCCATTTTTATCACCAGCGTAGCCTGCCGACGAAAATAAGTAATCGGTATCAGGGCTAATTTCGTGTTGTTTAATCTGTTTATACACCGAATTGATATTCGCAACTGCGGTTTCAATCACCATGCGGTCATTTATCATTTCGATTTTACTATCATATTCGGCGGTTAAGAGTGATATCGCAAAATAAATGAGATAGCGTCGTTTTTTGCGAACACCTGGTGTAAAACGGATACAGTATAAGTGTAATAGACTTGTCACGATTTTTTGTGTGAGAGGAGAGAAATCTTCGGTGTTGGCACTTCGCGCAAGAATCATATCCCAAATCATCCAGATGGGGTCGAATTGTAGCTTGTCATCAACTGGTATATGCGACCGTCTCTCGCAACGACATGTTTCTTTCTTCGCCTTACAGATGGTTTCAAACTCCACAATCCATTCCACCCAATAACATGCGAATAATGTATTTTTAGAATCGCGAGAGATATGATAGGCGAACTCATTCATCGCGATGAATATTTCCTTGGGGTCTCTCTCTCGGAAAAACTCCTGCGCATAATCGACACGTGGTGCTTTCAGACGCTGCGACATCGTCGCGATATCATATTCTTCCTTTTTCTTTATTTTTACACTCTCGTATTTGTGTTGTCGCTTCGAATTTGCCAGAACACATACAATTTCCGCGAAAAGCGATCGCATCTTGGGATGATTTCGTAGGCGGAGTTCATTCCCCGTATAACCGTTGGATATAATCGATTTGAAGCTATCATACCGCATTTCAATATACAGCGGTAGTTTAGGACTCGCTAAATGAATATATTTACTCATGAAAGTGATAATGATATCCCAGAGTTCGAGATAATGCCCGGAACATACGAGTTCCGCACTCCAATAACAAGCGGGTTCGATTTTAGAACTGGATAGACTATTCAGAAGTTCTTTGCGAACATCGGTTTTTTTATAAGAAGAAAACGTGATGCCGCGAAACTCGCTCTCTCCGCGTATATCATTTATTTCATTCGGGTCGGTCATTACGAGTGGAACGAGTGGAGTGAATGGAATTAGTATTACTATCTCGGTGGTTTTTATTCACGCGAGAATAACGATAATATATTTTGTAACGAAATACTAGTAGATATGACTTCTCTCTATACATCATTTTCGGCATATATTCGTTCCATCACACGATGGGAAATATTAACTTTCTTGTTCATTTTACTTATGATATTCTGTTTTATTAAGCGCGACTTATCCTTTCATGTCGAAGGGTTTGAGCAGCGAGAAAAATACAAGGTGTATGAGAATGACACACTTTTCGATAACTTTTATGCCGATATTTATGACGAGCTGTTTATTCAACCGAATAAAATCGAGGCCGAAGCCGATGAAGTTATCCATATCACGGGCGCACTTTCGGGGTCGGACACTGACAAGAAGAAATTCAAAGTATGCGATATCGGGTGTGGTCGCGGCCATCACGTCCATGAACTGAAAAAGAAGGGTGTCGTGAATGTTATCGGGTGTGATAATTCAGATTCCATGCTTCAAAATGCGAGAGATTTATATCCATCATGCAATTTCATCAAGGGGGATTTCATGAAGCCGATGTTATTTAGTGAAGAAGAGTTTAATGTGCTTACTTGTTTTTATTTCACGGTGTATTACGTGAAAGATAAACGCGCATTCTTTCGCAATTGTTATCAGTGGTTGAAACCAGAAGGCTATCTCATTATTCACCTCGTCGATCGCAATCACTTTGACCCCATCGTTCCCGGTGGAAAACCTTTGTTCATCGTTTCGCCGCAATCCTACGCAAAAGAACGCATCACAAATTCTCTCGTCAAGTTCCGCAGCTTTCAATACAAATCGGATTTTACACCGCCACCGCCAACCAAAAATGCCGCTGCCGCCGCAAAAGGAAGCCAGAAACGAAACACCGGTGAGAAGAATATCGGGAAGTTTGTCGAGAAGATCACCGACGATAAAACCGGGAAAGTCCGAGAGAATATTCACACCTATTATATGCCGACAAATCGAGAGATGTTGGAAATCGCCAAAGAGGTCGGTTTTACTGTGACTGGACAGGTCGATTTGGTTCATGTTTTAAACGAATATCAGTATTTGTACATTTTGAAGAAGGCCGCGTAGGCTGCGCGCTCGCATTTTTATCCTTGTAATATAATGAACGACGTAGTGTTGAGAGCATCAATACCGCCGTTTTTCTTTCATTATATTATCGTTTTCGTCGTCGCTGTCGTGATCGTATGTGTTTGTGTATTAAAATTCAAATACTTTTATTGGTATGAACAACCTCTCACGTTTCGGTGGTCGATTCGCCGTTTCTTTCGTAATCGCGGCGCAGGCGCCAACCGCCACGCTACAAGTATCATGAATCCCCTATATCTCGGCACACGATGTTATACAGCGGTTGTATATCCATTTCTACATTATGTAAATCATGATACGGTTCGGGTATTTCGCGCAGCACATGATGAAGATATTCCGTTCGAGAGAATCTCTCGGTTGTTGATGCGGACCAGCTCGAAAGATGAGGGAATAACACATAAGAATGCCGGACTTATCGCGGTCGGGGCGGGGGCGGGGGCGGAGTCATCGGATACGCTCCGTCTTCTTCTCTCGAAAGAAACGTTCGGTCTCTCCGCATTCATCGGTGTATTTATGAACAAACAATCCATGAATGCCGACGATATAATGGGTGTATCTGTGCTTACACCGCGCATCATGATTTCATTTGATTCATCGTTGTCGGCGTCGGCGTATCGCTCTGTTTCGATTTATATGTCAGAGTATCTTGCGTGGAATCAATATACGATGACGGAACGCGAATCTCTCGAACTTCTTGAAACAACTGAATATATTCAGAAGTGTCGAGAGATTGCGGGCGAACAAACACTCTATCGTTATTCCGAAATTCCATGGGTTGTTATTCCATTTTCGACAGTGTATTCTTACGTGTTTAGAGCAGCGGCGGTAGCGGAGACCGATGTGAATACAACAAGAAGACTCTTCCAGCCCGGATTGCGGGTTGTTCGTGTTTCATCGGCCAACGTTGCCCTTTTTTATGCTTTTGTAAATGACCGCACGAGAGATTTCCGGATATGTATTCTAAATGAACTCACGCAATTACAATCTCTCGTTGAACATGAATTATACCAAATTTATATGTTACTCTTGAATCAAACACGTGTCGTTGCAGTTTATGTATTTACGCAGTCGCCATTGTCGGCGGCAGCTACGGCGGGTGCGGTTATGCCTACGGTTATGCCTACGGCGAGACCACGTAAAAAGACCAAAGGAAATCGAATTGCCGACCTTCACGATTATATCTCATCATCATCAACAGCACTCGTGAAATATTTGCCGCCGGTGATTCCACCCAAATACGACGCATTCGGAAAACGTATTGCGATGACAACGACACCGACGACGACGACACCAACGACTTCTAAAATACAGAGTCCGAGAGATTTTACGATGATGCGTTTGATTTCATCAATACAAGATAAAACGGGATGTGAAACAGCGGATTTTTTACGTGGATTTCAATATTGCGTAGGTAATCTGAATCGGACTAGCGCGGTTGGAATCGATACAATCGCACATAATCATCGCATCATCGATGCTCTACTTATTACTACGGCATCATCGTCATCGCCGTCATTCGTATCAAAAGAGAAATGGTATTACATCCTATATAATGCCATTATACACGAAGAAACGTTGTGTAAAGATATTTTCATGGTATGACAACGACCGCCAAGCGCTTCGTTATCGCCGATAATATTGCGTCGAAGCGAGCCTACGGCCACCAAACATGCTTCTTCCTGCGCCTGCGCCGCCACTTCCAGCAGCAGCATGTGTGAATGTATCTACGATGAATATGATAAATATGCCTAAAAAGCAATACAACACGAGTTCTTCGATGACATGACCTGTCTTCTCATCTTTCTTCTCTTCAAGCATATGAATAATGTAGTTCAACTTTTCGATGAGCGCAGCGTTTGTTCCAGACGATGTAGTGACTGCGTTATTGCCTCCTGCCAGTTGATTCGCAAGTGTTTCAGCATATGGGACAAATTGTTCATAATACTGCGTCGCATATGTGCTCGTTTTCGGATTTGTGCTAAATGCTGATACATTCGCTGCCGCCGCTCCTCCCGCAACAGTATCTTTCTTTGGCGCACCAGAAATTCCAGTCAATTTCTCGAAATAAGGAGAAGCAGAAGCAGAAGCAGAAGCAGAATCGTTCATTCCTTCCAGTAAAGTGGAAGAATAAGATGACGACGGATTTAGGGAATTCATCTGGGTTGTTTTTCGAACTACTTGTCCTGTATTGCTAGATACTGTCTCTGCTCCTCGAATAACTCCCGAATGAGATACATTCGTCGCATAAATACCCATACCTTGCGCTGGATAGGCCGGAAGTATCGATGAAGCGTCATCAGGGTCTTCTTCACTATCCTCCCCTCCTTTACGGTGAATATTTTCGATATAATCTTTGATTTGCTTTATCTTTTTTCCGGCGACAGCCGACATGCCCGATGTCGCCGCCGCCGATCCCGATGTATCAGTATTTGATAATTCATGATTTCGTGGAATCTTTAGGGTGCGATTCTGCCGACCTCCGATACCTCCGCCGCTACCGCCGCCGTTTCTTCTATTGTTCTTTGGTTCGTTGCTATTAGTTTCGGCGTATTCCGAAAAACCTAAAGATGTCATGTTCCCTATAAAAAAATGAGATTTTAATTCGGTGAAGATTCTTCCAGTTATATACGAAAAATATATTTGTTATGTATATAAGACGAAAATGGTGAAATTGAACAAAGAACTCACTTTAGGTGTTTTATTGGTGGTGATTGTCATTATGGTTCTTAAACCTAATCTCCTTGGATTTTTGTACAACAACGTTCTTGGTAAGCTCATCTTTGTTGCCGCTGTTGTTTTTCTTTCATTGAAGCACACCGCTGCTGGCTTACTTGCCGTAGTGTTTGTCGCGATGATTGCCTCGATGACCGGATACTATGGTTTCGAAGGTATGACCGCCGACCAAGAGGTTCTTGAAGGCGAGGAGAACATGAAGAAGGACGAGAAGAAGTGCGAAGGCGAAAACTGCGAGAATGGTGACGCAAAGACCAAGGAAGGCGCTGAGTCGCAAGAAGACCTTGTAAAGGAAATCAGCGATAAACTGAAGAAGAAATGAGCCGATGAGCGAATGCGATCGTAAATGAATATACACGACACATCACGTAACGATTGTCGTCTATATTATCTAGCATAATACTAGTAGTAGTAATCGTACATTTACTCGATGGAAATCCTGTATTCTATTCAATATATCATCTCATGGATTTATCATAATGTGATTCACAGCGAAGTCATGTATGCTATCCTAAAAATCCTAATCATCATCGGGTTGGTGGCATTATTGGTATATCGAGAATATACTTTGTTTCTTTTGTTATGTGTTGTGATACTTTCATCTGAATGTTTTCGATGGATGACGGAAAATAACCGTGATTTTGGTGAGGTTCAAAAAATGTTGGCGTCATCATTATGGAGTAATAACGCCGCCTCGGCTGCTCAATTTTCGATAACATCCGGCATAAGCGACAAAGATGAGCTCACGCGCGGAATTTCATTATCAAGCTCGTCGTCGGAACGTGAAGGATTTTCTCTCGGCATGCCCAAAATCATTAAAGGAGATGATAGCGGGAAAGACCATCGGAGGTCAAATAAATTCATCGAAGAAGATAGTAACGATTTTACTGAGAAATACTTTAAAAGCAAGCAGTGCTCGATTGGAAGCGGGGCTGGAAGCATCACGATGTTTGGAAGTAACGAATTGATTGGTGATTCGCGAACGGTGAATATAAAGACGATATATGATTTTGCGGGAAAGGCGCCGAGTAATGAAAATATCATAGGTAATGACGATTTGCGTGCAAGGTATTTCATCGATTGTGTGTATAATCCAGTAAAACGAAGTTACGGTAAAGTCGGAACATTTCGGGTCTCGCCTACCGATAATACATACCAAGTAGGCGACTTTCGCGATATGAAAACGCTGATGTATAATGACATCAACAATCGTATCATCGATATATCGCGTTGCCTCGCACGGTTTAATACGGAGGTATTGTTCAATACAGTTTCGGATATTACGGCGGATAGAAGCCAGCGATTGTCGTTGTCGGATCGGAAAGCAGATGATAGCATCATTCAAAAAACAAAGGAGGACGAATTTGTGTATAAATCTCTCATCGCAGGGAATTCAAACGCAGATAAAATGGTGAATATTCAATCGTTGAACTCAGGTCGCGCGGGGGATAATCGAAGCGATAGCACATATAGCCAGCTTCTTGACTCTGTAAATTCAGATGAACGTTATAAAAACAACGATACGTTGAAACAACGACATCTTAGCGTCTATGGTAAAGTCTATGGATTTCGCAAACGTATCGACGAAATTCTCTCGACGATGCGACAACAAACCAAGAATGATGCGGCATTATTAAATACGATTCGTGTAGGCGAATCCGTTGTTCAAGAGCTACGAATGATACTCGGATATCTTGCGATTGTTCAACGAACCGCCGATATTATCAAATTTGAAAAAGATACAAAGATTTACGAGACGAAACTTGATACAACACCACCACCGACTTCACTTTCATATCTTCCAGCCGACGCATCGGCGATCAATAACAATCGCAATATTTTTAGACTGCCGCATGATGACGACACGTATAACACCGACGACGAAAAACGATATTTATATGGAATTACGTATTACTTCGGCGGTCGGCCTCATACTTCAAGCTAGGGTATGTACGCACGTCACAGGATTCGCTTCGTGAAATATTTTTTTATCGACGTAGTATAGACAGGATTATTCATTCATTTTATTCATTTTATTGATTTATTCGTCATCATCAAAAATGGAACTACGAACAGTGGCGATTTTAGTATTGATGGCCACGATTGTTGTCTTGACATCGGCATTCGGAGCATATCAGGATGGGATTGAAAAACAGAAGGAACATGAGTTTCAAATGAAGAATAAGGCCGATAAGGCCGCCGATACTCCAACTGCGCTTGTAGGTGCGTCAGGTGCTGCAACTTCCTATAAACAAAGCGCCGCTCATCTTAATACGTCCGAAAAAGTGGATATGCCATATGTGAAAGAAGGTCCAAACGCCTACCGCGGAAAGGCGGGTGGGTATGACCTTCGTGACACCTACGACAGCAACGATGACCGCGATGACAGTGATAGCGATAGCGACGACGGCGAGCCAACGACCGAATTTCAACGAAAAATCAAATACATCAAAACGATATTCAAAGAAATATTTAGTAAATGGGGTTCGCAAGAACCGATTATGGCGCCGGTGAGTGTCGAAGAAGACCCCGATAATCCGCTGGGTGAAGGTTTCAAAATCCGAGAGAAATTCAAGAAAGGTGCGCGTCAAGGAATGCGCAAGTTGAAAAATGCGTTCCGCGGGCGATTCAAGTAACGACGACGCGGATTCGTAGGCGCAAGAAATAATCTATTGTAATACTAATAGTTACAGTATTCCAATGTCAAAACATAAGCATCGAACACGAAGTAAAACGCCAAAAATATCGATGAAAGCGGGTGCGGGTGCGAGTAGTGGGCCTGTCGCCGCTGCTGCTGCCGCACCCGGAGCACCAAAACCACAAGTTGGCGGAGCACCGGGGTCAATCGCATCATCACCACTCATACCCCCAATCACCTTGAAGTCATTTACAGACCTTTTTTCTGGAAAAACAAACTTTTTTACACTACAATCACCGGCAAACAATATTATGGATTCGAAAGTATTGACCGCCGCCCACAACTTCTTCCATAATCTGAATACAAGCACATTTTTCGCCGGTTTTGTCATGATTATCTTGAATATTGGGTCTCGATATATCAATCTCGAGTTGAACTCTTCAACCGAGTCGTGGATTAAATACCTCATGAGCAAAGAGGTGCTCGTATTTGCTGTGAGCTGGATGGGCACACGGAGTATATATTACGCACTCGTGATTACTGCATGTTTCAGTATTGTCGTCGATCATCTCATGAATGTAGATAGCAAGTATTGTGTTATTCCGTCAAAGTTTAGGGACCTTCATACGATGACCGAAGAGAAGCATGGACCGGAAAATAAGGTGTCGGACTTAGAAATCAGTAACGCATTACACACACTTGAAAAAGCGAAGAAGGAGAAGGAGGAAACCGACCATCTAGAAATGGTGAAATATCATCAGCTCTTTAAAGATGATACGTTTGACACGTCACAACCAGCGAAGGTCGGGGGAGCGAAATAATGTAGCAAAGCGTAATTTGATGAGAAGAAAAATAGAATGAGTATATAGTTAGTATAGTCATTCTATCATAGAAGGATAGGTATAATGTCACTTGAAGGGCCAGAATTAGAAGAATTTATAAGAAGCACCGAACATTCTCATGATACCGAAGATGCTGTATTACATAGAATGAAAAATCCAATATATGGTTTTACTGGAGGAGCTAATAATTTATGTTGGTTTTATTCATCGTTACAGTTGTTATTGAATACACATGCGTATCGACAATGGATATCGAAAGAAGTTTCAACTAAGAGAACAAAATGTGAAATGTTACACCATATTTTTAAGGAATTTATTCATAAACAAGAAATATATCCTTTAAAAGAAGATGTTCGGGTGATTGATGTTGGCGGTTTTATTGCTGGGATAAAGTCAGTCCCAGAAAACCTACAATTTTTATTTTATACGATTTTAACCACCGGTGAGCAACAAGACCCATTACAAATGCTTGACGAAATAAGTGAATGTTTAAATATTAACTCCTTTCAAGTAAATTATAAAACAATCTTTTATGATGAACGTAAAAAGACATTAACATATTTACCATTATTACATAATCCCCGACCCGAAACAGTATTAGCAAATTTCTCGTCTTCTGTGCCTAAGGCATCTTTTGTCTTTAATAGTACCCAATTAATTAATAATAATTCTACTACATTTACATCACTACAACAGTTAATTGATATTATACCGGTTTTTCCAATAAAAGAAAATAGCACATCAACATTAGATACACATTTTATATCAAGCCTAAAAACATCTTCATTATCGCGCTATCTCGAAATTAAACAAAATATTAAAGATTTATCGGGTAAAAAAAAAAGTTTTAATATCTATGATTATTTCGAAGTATTGGATGCGGCTTTCACTACTTTATTCAATTTGACAGGAAAGGGCTTTTCATATGACAGCACGGTAATTGATTGGTTTAATGATAAAGTAAGTAAAAATATACTTCGAACATATGTTGATAAAGATAATACTACACGTTATGAGTTTGTAAATAATATCAAAAATTCTATTAAAGATTATATAAATACAAATAACATACGCACGTATGATGCTTTTTTAACTGGTTTGAAAAGCAGTTCTGAACAAAATGTAAAAAATTTACATAACGTATTAGAATTTTACGAAGATGTAGTATTGAAACCGATATTACAAAATATGTATGACGATTTTACTACATATGTTCCTGACACAAATATAGTTATAATTCAACCTTCTGTTACTCGAAATGTCATTCATAAGAGTATTATGCAAACTCAAAGATTCAACCATTTATCTCGTATAGACTTTACTACAATTAGACCAGAACATGTATTTAATTTTAACGGCAAAAAATATTTTTTAATTTGTATTGTATGGCAAACTAGTGAAGGGATAGGGGAGGCAGGACATTATCAAGTTGAAATAAATATAGTTAATCCCAAAGATAAATCCATTCAACCTGGATTATATCACTGTAATGATTCATCTACCAAAAAAATAAATAATTGGAATTATGATATTATAGGAAATAACCCAATACCATCACTATTTGTATTCCAGAATGCGGCATTAACGCCAGGTATATCTCCGGTAGATTTTCCCCCAGTAGTTGGCGGTTTGCGCGGCAAAACTAGTAATCCCCAATTACTCACGCCCGGCGGTGTTGTCCAGGTTCATGAAGGGAGCGGAAACTGGGGTGATTTGCAGAACGACTATACAAAGATTTTTGCTCCCATAAAAACGACCATCGATTATCTAATTAAAGCGGGTTATAAGCATATTGGTTTTACATATTCTGCAAACCAAGCACAGACTCAGGAAATGTTTAGAGCATACGAGTTCAAACATGGCGAACAAACCGGATTATCCCAAAAGCTACAAAATGGTATTATCAAAACGAGTCAATTTAAATTACTCAGGGGTACTGGTCAAGGATATATAATGGGTGAAATAAAAAATGAATTGAGCAAAGACGCGAGATATGATAAGGTGTTTAGAATTATTCCGTTCAGCACGATGAGATATATTGGTGAAAACACACAAGAATACGTACCAGACAGGAATTCTCTTGGTAACGTAGAAGATTGTATCAATTTTGCTAATTTATTTTTAAAACTACCTAACAGTATAATTATAGGTTGGGCAGCTTTTAAAAATCCAAAATTAACGGATAAAAACATATTACAAGATAACTATTTTGCCATAGGTGGCGATAAAGCGAAATACGCAAAACAAGCGAATCCAAAAACTGATTATAAAATAGAAGATGTAGTGCCGGTATTCCGGAATTGGGCTCTACAAAACTGGAATTCGGATGCTCAAAAATTGGTTGATCATCCTTCATCAACGCCTCCGCCTCCGCCGAAAACACCCCCCGTTAAAACACCTCCCGGTAAAGGTCTATCTTCTCCTCCGCCCCCTTCTTCACCGCTTCCGCCTCCTACTCCACCAACACCAGGATTAAACGAACAGACCGGATTTTTAAATGGAATCAAAAAGCGAATTGAAGAAATAACCCAGGCCGCGTCTAAATCTATGGATGATGGTAAGAAAGGCATAGCAATCCTAGTAAATGGCGGTTCATTCAACCCAATACATAATGGTCATTTGGAAATGTTCTCATTCGCTAGGCAACGTTTGTTGGCTTCTTCATCTCATCCTAAATCAAGAAGCGAAACTGGTGGAGGTCATACATATTTCGATGTATTAGTGATATATGTTGTTTCGCCGGTTGGCGACCTTATTGAAAAAAATAAAGCAGATTCTTCCAAAATAACCTACGACGAAATTAACAAAAAATACAGAATCAAACTTTGTCGCGAAGCATTTGCGAGTATCGATGACGTCGTTCCCAACCCTTATGAAATAAAACGAGCAACTGACGGAAATCATCTTTCAAAGAACATGTTTGTTTGGCCAGACGAACATAATTCGCCAAATACGGTTGGTAATGGTTTAAGTGAATATTTTAATAAATCAAGCATCAATAACGTTACATTCTACGGTTTGGCTGGTTCAGATAAAGTAATCCCGGATTCAGGTAAAACAATAAACCCTCGTGAAACATATTATTTTTTACATGGAATTGGTGGTAATTCAATTATTGTTGGAAGAGCAGGTCAAGACCTGACGACGGTTTTTACTAGTTTTAATCCTAGCGCGGTTGGTTTGTCGGCACAACCGTATGACCCCACGAATGGAAAAATTACGATACCTACCGAATCACAAATTTCATCCACAAGGATTCAGCCGCAAATTATTGAGTTGCGTAACTATTTAATATCGATAGTTGCCAATCAAGAATTCACAAAAATTATGTTAAAAGAGGATTGTGATGACTCAAAACCTACAACTGATTGTATATCGTTTGCCAGTCAAGAACAACGTATCAAATATGTCCAACGACTCGTCAATCAAATCGAAGTTCCTCGAAGTATTCTTTTTAAGTTAGTTACATACGGTGAGTATCCGCAACCTTCTATTCGACGTAATGAGGTTGGTAAGGCTTGGTGCGGCTATAAAGAGTTCCGGAGGTATTTATTTAGATTCGAAAATTTTAATTTATTTCGTAGAATCGCCGATACATTAACGATAAAAAACTACTCGGATGAAGAAGAACAAAAGAAGCTTAAAAATCATCTCGCAACTTTTCAGAAACGCCACATAGTTGAACCAAAGACATTATCGCCCGCCGGAGATTCAAAAAATGGAACAATCGAATTTTTACAAATGACGACAGCACACGCATTATTTATACAAGGGGATGTTGGTGCGGCTACTAGTATATTGAATTTTGCGAATGCGGAACATGTTGGCGGCGGAGTGCTGTATGGTTCATGGGTTCAAGAAGAAACTCTTTGTATGTTGTCGCCTTTATTGTATTTGACGTTGGTGAATTTAAATAACTTTACTAATAATCGTGATACGCCTACTTCACGATTCGTATATGGTGAAAAGTGGGGTGAAACAAACTGGAAAACTCAATTTTTTTATACAAGTGAAAAAACACCCGTTGATTTTTTTACAGATGATGAATTTGCGTTCGTTCAAAGACCACCGCCTCTGCCGTTAATAGATGGTGGAACGCCAGACCAGGTATTTCCATATTACGGACACGTTATTACAGCAGCTGCTTATGACTGGAGAAACAACATTAAAATTGATAGTTTTAAAGGTTATACCGATCCAAATTTCAACAATTCTATGATTACTATAATTAAAAATATGGCGTATGTCGCAGCGACACAACAACAATGCGATGTATTAGTTTTGGGAGCATGGGGGTGTGGTGCTTTTGCGCCAAAACAGGAAAACGGAAGACCGGTTGATGGTTATATTGAACATGTCGCGCGACTATTTTGCCGAGCTCTTTATACGGTTATTCCAGATTCCGAAAAAAATGTTACATATAGAAATTTATTTAGAAAGGTTATTTTCCCTATCCCTGATTGTAATACATATGACAAATTTAAATCCGCGTTTGATTCGGAAGAAGCCGTTATACAAAGGGGTGGTGGGTTTATAAAAGAAGAACATGCCAAAGAAGTGTCACACGATGGCGATGGCGATGGCGATGGCGATGGCGATGGCGATGGCGATGGCGGCTTAAAAAAGAAAAAGGCGTCATCCATGAAATTACCCATCACGGATTCACCACCACCTCCCTATATCACAATAACAAATATGATTGCGGGCATCGACTCTGGGATAGACCATTTTGTCGAACAAGTAAGTAATCGCAATCCTCTGAGAGAAATTTCGGTCAACGAACAATCCGCCGCCGCGAACCAAAATAAAGATGCGTTGAAATTTTCGCGTGTTGACGGCTATTTTCCGAAATCAACCGTTCCTTTATTCGAGCAAATGGTGTATCATCGCGCCGGTTCCATGAATTTAAATCCTCTCACGGTTTTCATTCCAACCGGTTATAAAATCAATTTCCAAGAAATCAACGAATATTTCCGAGAGATGGTGCGACGTAACGACCCTGAAACCCAAGAACTCATAAATCTAGTAATTAACGCATATGGAAATAACAACAATAGTCTATTTTACAAGCATACACTTCCTGGCAAGGTATCAACTGCGGGGGCGAGACCAGTTATGGTTGGTGGAGCATACCCTGCTCCAAACACGACGAAAAGTGTGTTTGATTTGGATCCTAAATCAGCAGAAATTCTTCAGTTTAAAATCGATAAGTGGCACCGGAGTTATATTGATTGGTGCTTTTATCGAAACGCAACCCGGTTTTTCGTGGAAAATCAACAATTGCCGAAAGGAGAGTTAGTTAGCTTGAAAATGGAATTTGATGAAGTATATGATGTAAGTGGGGGAAGAGGGTTGATGAAAATGGTGGATGTTATTCAAGGTCATTATGAAAAAATATCCGATTATTATAAAATTAATGTCAAAGATAATGTTAGTATAAATGAACAATCAGATGAGTTTACAAATTTCATGTACTTATTTGATATTTTATACGCTGAAATTCAAAAATACAAGCAGGACCCATTAGATTATGTCACAGAGCGAAAAAAGTATTTTCCGTCATATTCATTCGACGTAAATAGTAGATCGTTTCTATTACAGGTCTTTGATAAGTTCCGTTCCATTTTTATTCAGTTGAAGTTGCTCAAAGACGCTCACACCACCGAAAATTTTATCGATACCGTGCCTTATTTATCCCAACTTGAAACATTACAATCCATCTCTGACGAATTTACAAAATTAAAACAAAGTATTGAAACGAACCCTGCGTTAAAAACCGCCGTCGATATATTCGAGAAATATATACTCACGTCTAACGGGTTTGTTGATGTAAATCGACAACAGAAACATATACCAAGTTATAAAATCATTCAGTATGTATTTCAGACGATAAGTTATTATAACGATGAACCACGGACTACGTCGTCGCCACCGCCGCCGCTTGGGTTATTTGAGAGTTATGTCGGAAATTTATACACGACGGGTGGTGTCGTTCCAAAAGATCCAAAAGATATATTTGTTAAACTGATTGACGACGATTTTATAACAACGTTGTATGAAGCGACGCATATACCATCACATCCGTATCATAATGAAATGGTTAAATTGACTGAAACAATTGACAAGCATGAAGATTTAATCAAAAAATTGACAGAAAGAAAAGATTATAATGATCCAAATTTTCTTCAGAAACAGTTCGACAATACCATCAAGAGGAAAAGGTTTGAATTTGGGGTGGCAACAGCCGACGGCGCATCATTAACAAAAAAAATCAAAGCCTTAAATAGAGATCTAGTGGCATATGTAACCACAGCCGACGCAGACGCTGATGAAGTCTATACAAATAACGACTCATTAGACAATAAAATCAAACAGGTTGAAGCAAAAATAAAATTATTAAAAGGTAAATATTTCGTGTCGTCATTATTGTTTTATAATCATCAATTTATTACGACGACGACGACGCCGGCGCCTAAGGATATCACGATGACCGTCGCCAATTTCTTTAAAAAATTCTACACCGAATCAAAATTGGAGACACCCGACCTAGATTCATTCCAAAAGAAAAATGAGGTCCCTTTTTCATTCGGCATAGATTTGATTTTTTGGGTTCTGTTTCGTATTTCAAAGTACTATTTCGCGTCTTTTCATGCGAATTTTATCGAAAAACTAAAAGAACAAATCGGGCCGCAAAATCAAACACTACGTTTATTACGACAGAGTGTTCGATACAAAGAAAGCAAACTCAATCATCTGTGTGAAATTGTTGCGAAATTACTTGGTATATCAGTTGTCCGTATTATTCCTGATAGGTCAAGCTATTTAATTAAAACTGAGGATTCTGTTTTTAAAGGATTTGTAAGTCATAGAACCTATAATTCTAAATGGGAAGATACTCTTGTCAAAAATCCAACATACTCAGGAAAAATTAAATATGTTAGCGACAAAATGACGAAAGGGTTAGATAAGACGCTAGGGTTGGCGGATGAGGCAAATGGAACGAACCCGAATGTAAAAGAAGAAAACCGCAAAAAGATGAAGGCGGCGTTGATTGAGTTGCTCGAATACAATACAGTTCAGGTTGTTCATATGTTGTTCGCCAAACCACGCGATATTTGGTATTCTCCCGATATGCGAATTGGTAGTTTATCGGCGGTCTCAAAATGGGTATTCTTTCGTTTAGAAAAACCGGAGATTGTTACGAAAAGTGCTTTCAAAATGTTGAAAGACAAAATGTGGGACAATCCGGTGACATCGAGTAGCGGCGGCGGCGGCATCACACAACCACGTCTCGACTTTATTATTGATAAAACACCGGCCACACAAGATGTATTCGAAATAGAGATAGTAAATAACAAGGAATTCAATACCAATCAACTCCCGCAAGGACAGAATGGATTATGTGTTTTATTGATTGCGTCTCAACCATCGCCGCAAATGATAGAACCAGGTAAAGATTCGGCGAATGATTCACGGTTTCAAAATTCGTCATTTCGTGTCGGCGATGTTCAACCTGCCGTAAATGATAACCATGCGCTTGGGGCTAAAATAATGGATAAACTTGTTGGGGCAATCAAACCTGACCCGCAAAAATGTAATAATGTTCGTGGTTTGATTCAGGAACAAGCGAACGAGATTGCTGCGATGACGAAAAACTTACTAAAAGCGGCAGGTGTTGATATGTCCATTCAACTCACCGGGCTTAAAAATAAATTGTTGGCGACATCCTCTATTTTTAAAGCGATGACGTTACTAAGTGTTGTTGTTCATCCGTTTTCTAAAAACATGAAGAACTCTCCGCCACCCGCAAATGTAAGCGCCGCACTTAAACTCACTACGCCATATAGTGGCGACCCTGATTATGATGCCGTAATCGGATATTGTCAATATTTAAATGCTCTACGTTCAACACCACCTGACGATTTAAAAAAAATGGCCGGTGTAGATATGATTATGAATGCTTATAATAGGGATAGTGTTTATTCGTATAATATTATTGGATTGATAAACTTACGAGACGATACAACTAGTGATGTTATGGATAAGATACTAGGGTTTCTTAAAGAAGAAGATAAAGAAGAAGACGATGAGGGTGACGGTGATGACGAGGTTAGCGAAGACGAGGGTGGCGAGGGAGGTGACGAGGTTAGCGAGGACGAGGGTAGCAAAGGTGGTGACGAGGGTGGCAGCGGCGAGTTCTTTGCGGGTGGAAAAAGACGAAAAATATATATTGGTGGCGGACTTAACAGAATTCGAACAGCCGCAAAATTATTTGAAAAAGCCGCAAAGACGCTTTCATTCGCGAAAATCGAACTGGTGAAAATGCGGATTGAGGGTAAAGTCGATGATGACACATTAACACAAGCTAATGCGATGAATATGGTTCAAACCGCCGCAAATGAATATTTTCCGCCAGCAGAATATCTTCTTGGAAGAATATCACAGAACGACTTATTGGGCCAAACCGGAAAACAAACACAATCTGTAAAATATTATGAACGTGCCGCGCTTCGTGGTCATAAAGATGCTTCGTATAAATTGGGATTAATCTATTTAAATGGAGCGTATGGTGTGAAAACGGATACAAATAAAGCCAAGAAATTATTGGCTATCGCTGCGAAAGAAGAGAAAGGGGTGGTTGATTATGATTATACTCTTACATTTATGGCTAATGCCAAGAATAGCCTGGATGACATCGCCCAGAAGGAAAAAGAAATGAAAAAAAATATAGAAGAGAGTGCGAAAAGGGAAGAAAAGCCGGAAGAAAAGCCGGAAGAAAAGCCGGAAGAAAAGCCGGAAGAACAACCGGAAGAACAACCGGAAGATGAAGACGAAGATGATGATATATATATAGTTGCGGCGGACGAAGCTGCTAGGTTCTTAGAAGGTAAGAATGATGAATACGGGATTGTAGGTGATTCCAAATATAAACAAAAGGAGAAACCTTCTGTTAAAGTTTTTCATATTCCTATTCCAGATTTATCACCATCGGAAAGTATTGATGTTCATGAAGATGAAGAAATAAAAACAAGAGACATATCATTAGAGATAGACGACAAAGAAGAAGCACCGGTTAGACCAGTAACGCCAGTTATTGCCGCCGCCGCAACCGCAGCAGCAGCAGCATCAACTATAATACCTCCGGTTAGTAAAATAACTGATGCGTCGGTAGATTCTGACACCGAACACGAAGGTGCTGGCGACGAAGACGAAGGTGCTGGTGTTGGTCCTGGTTTGAGAGTAAGTGGATATCGTACATCACCACCGCCCCGTGATAATGGCCCGGCACCACTTCCTCCGATTACAGAAGTTAATAAACGAGATTATCAAAGTTGTATTAGAACTATTAGAACGGGAATAGAACGTATAAATAGACGTCTAAAAAGTTATAATAGTAAAATAGTAACACCTGCATTTAAGAATGCAAAATTCCGTGAAATACAAGATCTTATACAAGAAATAGAAGGTTCTTTTGAAAGAATAAATGCTAATAACTATCTGAGAAGAAGTATAGATCCATCATTAGCGGATCGTTATGGTAAAGACCTTAAAAAAGCAAATACAGAATATGCCGCGCTTCTTAAAGATTACGACGAATTGAAGCCAATCCTAGCAGATTTTGTAAGCAAACATCGAATCGAAACAGGAAAATTCGTGATGGACCCAGAGAGTGAATTATTTCTAGTTACGGGTGACGAAGGCCAAGGCCAATCCGGAAAAGCCGAAGCAACTGTCGGTGGAAGTCATCATGGTGGCCGCGCCAACGGCAGCACCGGCATTCAAAAAGGAGGACGTTATCGCATACCTCCTGATTCCGAAATATATCGCATGTTTGCCATCGAGGTAGGACATAAACCAGATGAACTTAAAAAACAACACCCGGAAATATATGAAAAAGTAATAGAAGGTATTAAAAGCGGTGAAATAACGCCGAGTGAAGATGATGAACCACCGATTCAACCATCTGACAACTCGAAGTCAGAAGCGTATCGCACCGCACGCGATTCGAATGTTGTGCGCAACATGTTACGCGGTCTTACTCAGACATCGGTATCGGCGATGGCGACGACCACTGATAAATTAATCAAAGAATACGATCAGCTGGTAGCAATGTGTCGGCCCGAAACTGCGGTAGCACTCATAAAAGCACAATTAGAATTAAAAAATATTGACCTGCCAAAAGAACCATTGTCGAAAGTGAAAGCCACGGATAATCGCATACGTGAAACATTAGGTTGGAATAATAGTGAAAATACACTATTGTATGACATAAATCTAGTAAGAAGAAATACCTCACCACCTACCGCGAATGGTTTATTTTCGAAATTTTGTTATCATAAAGGAAAATTCTCGGTTTTTATGAGCAGAGGTTGTTCAGCAGATTATAGTTGTATGTTGAATTGGGTAATTATCTTTGCGTTTCGATTGCTAACTCATGAGCCTGATAAATATAAAGATGAAAATATTGTCGAGTTGATTCAAAATCTTCACAAGACATTATTCGGAGATATATTTCGCGGGGACGATTTTGTTGGCAGATTTGTTTCGGATGAAAAAAATACAACCTTTTATGTCCAAAGCGTGAAAAAGCTGATGGGGAATTATATATTTGATGACGTTACACTCGCACCGTTGGTTCTCGGTATCAAAGAAGAAATACAAAAAATGCCAGAACCTGCGATTGATGCGAGAGTTCGTAAAACGACTGTTGGGCGTATAGGTGGTATGAGAGACATCGTCACGCGAAAACGTCACGTCGAAAAAAATACCCGAACGCGAAAACATAAAATAGTTACAATATCTCTTAATAGAACGAGACGAGCTAAAACATAATAACAAGTCGTCGATTCGTGCGTTCAAATGCGTCATGGTAATAATCTTCGAATATTCTTGCGTAATCAAATTGCGTTTTGTATGATTTTGTCTGGTGAACTACGTGGTCGTCGTCGTCATCATCGAATCCTTCTGTCCCACTTTCGTCATCGGCATCATCGGCCGCCCGACGATCCTCGATAAAAGCGTGGGCATCGGCGTCCTTGGCATGTTTTACAACATAAAGTATCATCTCTTCGTGACTCTTCCACAAATCGACGATACACAATACATCACGAGCGATATCATATGATGGGTAATGTTCGTGTATTGACTGGTATGGCGTATAATAACATTCATCCACCCTCGGGAAGAAAAGTGGCTTCGTTGGCAACGGCCAGTATTTGATGAGATGATTCTCTCCGATTGGGTTCATCGTCGCCAACGTAGAATCACGGACAATTTGAATGACAACATTATGTTTCGAGAGATTTGTTCGGATGATATCATTAAAATAAGAGGAATCAGGCACACCCTCGGTAGCACTAGTAGTATTTGTGAAAACAACCACGACTTTGGATTGCGGCGTCGGTAGCGGTATCGTTGTGCGCCATACATCACTCGCCCAATCACGTTCCGGTCTGTCTTGTGTATCATTTCGGTCAAGAATCGCTGGATATATCTTTGAATTCACACCACGTGCGTTCATCTGGCAATAAAGGCTGTGTGTATCTTTCGGAAAGCATGTGCCACCGAACCCACGTCGTCCATCCGGGCCTGGAACTTGAAAATGTGAAGTCCCCATTCGTGCGTCGAGTTTCGCGAGTTTGACGACTTCTGTAAGGTCGGTTTGGGTTGATTGAGAGAAATCATAGAATTCGTTCATCAGCCCGACTTTTGCGGAGAGAAAACAGTTCTTCATGAGTTTCAGCATTTCGGCTTCATTCGTATTACAAAATACAACAGTGCTTGAATCAATCGAACCGTTTTTATAACTACGATTGATGAGCTTGGTTACACGTCTTTTGAATTCTTCTCGTTGAATGTTTGTTAATGTTGCTGCCGATATTAAAGAACTTTCTGTATTTGTAGAAGTTATTGCTGCTGATACCCCCATCGGAATACCCACAATCCATTCTTTCATGCTGCGAAAATCGTTCTCCCAACGAGCTTCTGTTAGAAACTCTGGCATGAAATAACATCCGTGTTTGGCTGCGAAACCGACTGGAATCGTGCTGCGGATGATTTTGTATGGATTGGAGCATCGATAGATTGCTTTTTCAAGAATCTTTGTGTAACATGTTCCGTCATGATTGAGTGGTGTCGGAAGACAGAAAAAAAGAAGGTCGCATTCACGGTCGAGCTCTTCTAGCGTGATTCCTGGCGGTTTGCATGCCTCAGGGCGAATGTCATAAATAAGGATATCGATAGGTTTGAAGAACATGCGTTTGAAGAATGGGGGGGAGGGTCCGACCCCTTTCGGTTCATGTGGCGTTCCATCCGCAGTATTCGTCATCACCGAGTTTGGTTTGGCGGGCGTTGTCACAGTATCCGGTAAAACCTCAAATCTATCGACATTATCTTTGTCCTTTGAAAAATAATTCTTCGCAAATATAGTTGTAGCGCGTCCTACGAATCCGTTGCCGATAATTCCGATTTTCATGATATAATCAATAATAAATCGTATCGTTTAATATTGATTTGATTGTGTTTGATTACTCCGTTGGCTCGCTTTCCTCGTCCGGTTCTTCGACTTCCTCGTCCTCCTCGTCATCGTCCTCCTCGTCCTCGTCCTCCTCGTCATTACCGCTTATATCGATATTAAACAATTCCACAACAATATCTGTCATATGTTGCATATAGCTCATCTTGCTTCCAAGTCGTGTGCCTATCGAGTCCATAATCGCAACTGTAATGAAAAGACGATAAAGTGAGCGTTTGAACATCAAACCGTAATTATTTAAAATGTAATTAATTTCGTATATTTCGCTCACACCAAAGAACTTAATTTCGGGTGTTGTATAACGCACGATAACGTCAGTCAGTTCTCGGCGAAGATTTTCATATTTCTCCGTATGTTTTAAAGGGATTATATTCTGGATATCACTTTTCATGTCGGCACTTTCCGATAATTCGCAACTCATAATAATATCGATGATTTTATCGAATTTTTGTTGATACATATACTTCGTCGCAATGAACAATAATTCTTGGTCATAACGCGAGAGATGACCGATGATACCGAAATCAAGAATACATATTTGATGTGTGGGGTGTGTTGATGTCGGCGCGTTCTTAATAAATAGGATATTCCCTGGATGAAGGTCGCCGTGATAAAACGACGTGCAAAAGGCTGCTTTCGCATTAAATGACGCCAATATTTTACCAAAATCATCATTATCCTCCGGGTCGATATCGGTGATTTTCATACCATGAACATATTCCATCACGATTGCGTCAGGATTTATATTTTCGGTAAATTCCGGATAAGGTTTCGGTATTTTGATATATTCATATTTATGCCAGTGGCGATAATATAGCATAATATTCGCAAGCTCTTTCCGAAAATTGACTTGGTCTTTCAAACACACAATATTTTGAAGAATAAGACTTTCAACGTTGAGTGTTCGGAGATAAGGAAAATATCTTGTCAGTTTCGCAAAAACAACCAAGTTATTCATCGATGCGGTGAAATTTATATTGATATTTTTACGTAGATACTTGATGACGACTTCTTCGTCTTCGCTGCCGCTGCCGCTCTCACTCGATGTAATCAGGACCCCCTTGAAAATCAACGACATGAGTCCCGACTTTATCGGTCTATAATCATTCAAGATACGTAACTGCCGATATGGTGCGCATTCTATCGAACGTCTTTCAATCTCTTTAAGTTCGTCGATGTCGTATTCATCCTCTGTGTATTTCACATTATCTGTAAATTCGCAAAAAAACTGATTGAGTTCAGGTGATACGATATTTCGGTTGGTTGCGAATGCTTGAAATATTTTGACATACATCATGTTTCTGGATGAAAGACGCTTACTCACATCAATTATCGCGTTATTGCGTGACTTCCAGCCTATTGCGTATTTTAAATATTCGGTTGCGCAGATGTAAGCGGATGAAGCAGTGAACCACAAAGCACGAAAAAAATCACCGAGGGACATCCTGTAATAATATTCTTTGGTCCGCTCGATATAATCCAAATACTCTTGCTCGTCATCGTGCTCGTGCTGTATGCGGAGGCCATTTTCATCTTTTTCGTATTCACTACTATCTAATTGTTTTTCTTGTTCTATATATTCATTCAATAAATCGTCCATAGAGTTGGTTTATCGTTTCCGTCGTCACAAGTTAATAACTATATGATGGTTCGTTCTAAATACATATTAATTTATTGATATAATATGTATCACAATTTTACGCTTTACCGAAGTGATTCCATCGCAACTTTCAATCGAAAATACATCTTTTTAATGAGAATTCCGATTGCGTTTTCCATCGCCACCGTAAGTTCGGTATCTTGGTCGGGCTTGAGCTTAAACATATGAAGAACTTGTATATTTGATACACGCTCTTCATCCGATGCTGACTGATATATGAATTTTTGTATATAAAGCGGGTATTCGAGAAGTTTGTATTTCTCGTCATGTAGAATGGAATGACTGTCAAAAGGAACACTTTTGCTTGTAAAAATGATTTCTGTATTTCCGTTACTTGCGAATCTTTTTGCGACTTTTGTATTGACAAACATATATGTTTTCAAACCGCCTAAATCACCGCCGATATCACGGAACTTATAAAGAATATTGTATTCGCTTGCATCATCAGGGTTAGGTATAATATCGATTGCTTCCATAATATCTTTATTGACTTCGTACAACAATTTGTGGATGTTGATATTGATGAGTCCCAATAAATGAAATTTTGGATTATGGTAGTTGTATTCAAGTGTGAAGAGTTTCATTTCGGTGTTTTTACCCAACCTCATATCATTCTGTATGCATATGGGTCGAAACTGAGCAGAAGATGATGACGACATTATGTATGATTGTGACTACTTACTATTATGATAAAATATTTATATCGGTTTATAGGTCCAGGCTTACGGTATTTCTATCAGAGCGTTGGCGTCTCTTTGATTTATGTGGTGTAGAATCCTGTGGAAGTTCGCCTAAACTACTCACATTCACGACGGTTGGCTCGAGATCGATATCATCACCGGCACCGTTGGTGCTACTACCCGTCATACCTGAAAGTATATTTTGAAGTGTGAGATTGCCCGCTGTGTCGGAATTCATGGGGCCAGAAGCGGAGCCCGAGCCCGTAGGTTGAATATTAATCGTCTTTGTTTTCAATCGTGACATCATATCAGATACATCTGCGGTGGGTCCTCGCATCTCTGGGCGGCGTGATTTTTGGTCCATCGACATCGGGGTCGGCATCGCCGTCGCGCCTGGGCGAACAGGTGGAGGAGGAGCGACCGGGCCTTTTGTTGCGATAGGTGGAGGGGGTGGTCGATGTTGTGCGTAAGGGGGTGGTTCATTATTACGACCAAAACCGCCTCCAGATGGGCCGCCGCCGCCTATGATATCATTCATGAAATTACCAAATCCAGAACCGCGTCCGCTGCCACCACCACCAGGTGCGCCGCCACCACCACCACCAATATTACTCGACATCGATGAAACCGCTGCTTGTGTAAATTGCTGCATAAGTTCTGGGTTCTGGCGCATAATATCATCCATACCTGGAAGCGCCGACTTAAACATCGTATTCGTCATATGAAGCATAATCGCGCTTCCTCCCAATTGAAACAACAGTTTGAGCTCTGGCGACATCTTGGCTTTGGATTTGTATTTCTCATGAAGCTCGCCGAAAATCTCATCGTATTCTGTCAAGTTTTCATTCACTTGTTCTGACCATCCATCCAACTTCAAATCAAATGGGTCGAATTTATTATTGAGAAACTCCAAACCGGTAATACAAGCGAGCAACATTTTCCCCTGAAACTTCACGCTATTCTGTCTCTCTCGCTCTTCCATTTGTGTGTCATATTCGCCCTTCATCTCTTGATACGACGAATCCATCGAGTAACGCTTTGTAAGTTGAACACCCTTTTGTTCGAGTTCCTCCAATTTACGAAGAAGCTTGAACTTTTCTTTCAACATTTCTTCTTTTGAAAGCTGTGGTGTCGGATCCGCGTTGGCATCAGGATCCATCGGAATATTATTGAATTTACCATACCCGTCCCATGTGCGGTTCTCTGCGTCAGTATTTGATGTGGATTCTCCTAAATTAATGCCACCACCGCCAGCCGACGACTCGCCGCCATCACTCTTGCTAAGATTGAAGATTCCGCTCAAAAATCCGCCACCACCACCACCGCCACTGCCGTCGCGACCGCTATCCGATTCACCACTACGTCTGGGGCCGACATTACTGAGGTCATTCAACTCATTCTCAAGTGCGGTAAGTTCGCTTAAATCGATATCTCCGCCGCCGCCGCCGCCACCGCCTTTACGGTCGCTGTCCTTGAACTTATTATTCATGAGTAGCTCAATACCGCCACCAAAATTACCGCCGCCGCTACTGCTAGATGATTTACCACCACCCCCGCTGCCGCCAAACGTAAATGTCGGCATCGTATCTAATGCTCCTAAATCGATTTCTTCCGCCATCGTAATCTCGTATGTGATATACTAAAACGTAATCTTTATACTAAATTAGACGAACTATTTATTATTTGATTTATACCGCACATGTTTGTACCGCCAAATGAACCCGCCATAATCCCTGTAAAAAACAATCGGCGAGGTCATCCTTCTTTTTATGATTTTCGAAAACGGGCATCCATTTTGCATAATCGGATTTGTGTTTTCGAGAGATTTCGCCGAGCCATCGGCATACAGCAATTCCGGATTTCTTGCGGTCGGCATATGTGGCCGCGTCAATACAGATACCTTCGTCGATTGATTGAGAGATTGGCGTATCTGTGAATAGTTTCAGCTTACACGACGCTGAAATAAATTCGATTTGCGGAACATCCTTCATGATAAAATACTGCGTAATCATCCCTTGAAGTGTCTTCATCCGAGAGGCGAGTGTGCTGATTTGATTTTCAATAATCATCATGTTGATTGGGCCGCTACATTTAGTTAAAATTATATCTAGATGTTTCATCATATTGCGGCCGTATGTGATTAAATCGAGGTCATGAGCATACGTATAGTTTGCTTTTTTTGGTTTCGTGGTGGGGGAGGCAGTCGCCGGCGTTCCAGCAATATGATTCGAATACTTATTTTCATCAAAGACTTCCATGAAATCTCTCGAGAGTGTTGTTTTGATTTCTTCGATGATGTCTGATTTTCGAAGTTTCAGATTCGTTGCGGCGGCGGGGTTGGCGGCCGACATTACATTCGCCTTAATATCCATGAGTTCACCAAGCTTCTTTTTCAGTAATAACTCGGGTTTACGCTGAAACGGTAAAATCTCACGAGATGGGAGTTTATATTTGGATCTCTCGGCACATTTCGCGCAATACAATATCGCTGATGAAGACGCGGACGCGGATGCGGACTGACGAAACATCCACTTCGCCAGCTTGTTATCATTATTACATGTTCGTTTTGGAGCTGGCATGGCCACTTCTGTGGTTGTTGATTCCGAGAGATTTGGTTCGAACCGTAAATCGATGACATCCCATCTCTCGATTTGGATATGATGAATAAGTTCTGTTGCGGATAATCCGGTGAATGCGACAGAGTCGGAGATATGAAACACGCAATATGCGAGGTTTTTCATACCTACATCGAAACTTATGATTCGCATTCTCTCGAACGTTGGTTGTTGAGAACTTGTAATGTTGAATATAACAAACATTACAAATAATGGTTTATTATGATTTCATATCCATATCCATATCACGATAATGATTCATTTTATTTTTATTGGTTCTGGTTCTGTTTTTGCTGACGCTGAAAAGCGAGAACTTGCTCTTGTGTTATTTCAGGCGCAACCATGCGGGACTGAAGTGCTTCTCTCGATAGATACACATCTTTGAGATCACTCTGAACATAACCGAATGGTTCTCTCGTATCCATGACTGATGAATACATAAATGGAACATTACGATGATTGTCTTGTTCATACGGATTCACTTCGAATGAACCATGACCGCTGGTATTCACGGCATCAATACGGTTCATATTCATGATTTGATCGGCATTTGTTGTTAAATAACGACGATAATCCCAGTTCGTGGTTATACCTTCCGCGCGACGTAATGATTCATTTACAGCGTTGCCTGGCTGCCAACCAGCGAAATTACGTCCGTCGTTCATCAGTGGTGGAAAATCGAAATAAACATTATGACTCGAACTGTAATTCTTAGCCCAATGAGGTTGCGAATGTGACATTATTATGTATATTATGAGAATAAAAAATCGATTTACTGTTGTAATTGTTTAATCGCATAAATTAACTCGGGTTTTTTGAGTCGTTGAATTTCGGCATGCTTTTCGGGTTGATTTTTACATAATTCTTTAAGAAGATTTTTGAGGTCGGGGACTGACATAGCTGAAAGAGGGACATTTACAGGAGCGGCAGGAGCGGCAGGAGCGGCAGGAGCGGCAGGAGTGGTGGTTGGTACGACAGGTATATCTTGAATGGGTTCCTGCGGTGTAGTAGTTGTTATTACAGAAGCAACCGCATCTTCTAAATCATTATCGTCAGGCAACGGAGTCATTTGAGCCTTCTTGTATAACAAAGAAAGAACATCGTTCGGTTTGGGTGCTACATCCGACTTCTTGTTGGTATCTTGTTCTTGTATTGTTCCTAAATCAACTGTGATTGTTTTCACTTCGCTTTCATGGATTTCTACTGATTCAATTTGAAGTTCATTCGTAGTATTCACATTCGATGGAACAACCTTAGTGTCATAGTCGTTGTCCGAATCGGTCTCTGACTCTGACTCTGACTCATGAACATCGTGTTCAGTTGTGCTACTACTGCTGCTAGTGCTATCATCAGAATCGGTCTCGCTGTCTGTGGTATCTTCACTATCCGATGAAATTTCAATCAAGTTACTTCGTTTATTTTGAAAAAGGGCAGTATCTAAATGAATTGTATGTGGTTCATGATATGCGATTGGTTTTTCATCCGACGTTTGGTTTTCATTCGCATATTCTAGTATAATGCTTCCTTGTGGAAGTGCTGCGCCGTCTGAACCGTTATAATGCGCCGATGACATTTTATATAAACGATGTATATCCGACGATGATTCTTCAATATATTGCTGTAAAATCATGGCTTGTTCGCGATGAGATTGCTCTAAAACCGTCAAACGAATCTTCATATATTGAAATATTCCATACACGAGTAATGAACAAACCGCTAAACTAATGATGATTGTCAAAATACTTAATTCACCCATCTCTCGGAACTTTGCGATATATAATATAATACTCGGCGATGTTATATTCTATAAACAAACGATTATATTGTTTTCAGGATATTCCGATGAAAATCGGATATTTCCATGAAATCGGTAAATCCCAAAAGTCCGTGGCTAGGAAGGACCGAAGGTCCGTGATCAAAGACTTTTCAGCCAAAAATATTTCGTTTGAAAACGATGAAAATCGGATATTTCCATGAAATCAATAATCCCAAAGGTCCATGGTTAGGAATGACCGAAGGTCCGTGTTCAAACACTTTTCAGCCAAAAATATTTCGTTTAAAAACGATGAAAATCTCAAAAGTTCATGGATAGGAAGGACCGAAGGTCCGTGTTCGGACGCTTTTCAGCCAAAAATATTTCGTTTGAAATCAGAAAATAAATATTACCATATATCATCACAATTCTATACGTAATGCCTGAAATGCTGACCTGCGAAAAATGTTGCGTAAATACGCAACAAATGGCAACATGCCCCAACCATGTCCTTTTTCGCATTTTGCGTAGAACTTTTGAAACACAAATTTTCATGATTTGTGACTGACCAGTCACAACTTTTTTCAATCCGACGAAAAATTTGTGACGATAATTTTTTCGACCTTTCGTCCGACCCCCCTCCGCGTCCGTCGGTGGGCGGTTTTTTGTCGTCCATATATATACCTCCCCCATTTAGGCAGCATTTTACGCAAGACTGAAAAACACAATATGTATTACTGCGACACATGTGACATCAAAACCAATAACAAATTTGATTATAATCGCCATCTTTTATCGTCAAAGCATCAACGGTTATGTTCTGAGAACGCCAAATGTAAAAATTACATTCACAGTCTCATTTCGGTGGGTGGCGGCGGTTCAGCCACGGAAAGCATCCCCAAAAAACCGACATCAAATAATTATGAAAATTTGTACCCCCAAAAAACACCCATCAAAAAAGTGGTCCAAATTAACCTTCATGAAGAGGATGACCAAAAAAATGTGATTTACGACGAAGGTTCGAATACCGATGCTGAAAGTGAGGAGGACGAAACAGGTGGTCACGTGACCAATCCAACCACCGAAGGTCACGTGACCAATCCAACCACCGAAGGTCACGTGACCAATCCAACCACCGAAGGTCACGTGACCAACGACAACGGTTCTGTGACGTCGTCCGGTTCGGCCTATGAATGTAAATATTGTCGCCGACCTTATATGAACCGAACGGGATTATGGCGACATAATAAGAAATATGGGGTATCATGTATTACAAAATCGATGGATGTTAGTAAAATAGAAAGCACCGCCGAATTGAAGAATGTAATTCATACGATGATGAATATGAATAATGAATTTAAAAGTCAGATAATGGAAATGTATAAAACAAGCATGACCGCTCTAACAACGGCTTCATCTACGAATATTACGAATAACAATACCAATACGAATACAAATAATATGACGAATTGCTATAATCATACATATAATATGCAGTTTTTCTTGAATGAAAAGTGTAAAGATGCGATGAATATGAAGGATTTTGTGAATTCGATTCAACTGAATACGGACGACCTTGAAAATATGGGAAAACTGGGGTATGTTGAAGGAATGTCAAATATTTTTATCACGAACTTGAATAAAACCGAGCTACATAAACGGCCAGTACATTGTAGTGATGTGAAGCGAGAAACGCTTTATGTGAAAGATGCGGATAAGTGGGAGTGTGATGGACCAGATCATCCGAAAATGACGAATGCGGTGCTGGCGGTTGAACATAAGAACGTAAAACTGATGGGAGAATGGGCGGCGCAACATCCGAAATGTATGACGAGTTATACCAACGACAACGACCAATATTTCAAGTTATCGAAAATTGTAACCGATGGCGCGCAAGATGGAAATATATCGAAGGTTATAAGGAAAGTCGCCAAAAACGTAACGATTGATAAAACAAAATTGTTGTCTTCAAATACGGCATAAAAATAAATTAATGTTTATGTCGTAGTGTAATGAATGGAATGAATGGAATGAATGGAATGAATGAAATGGATGAAGTCATCACTCTTTTTGCCAATTTCATCAATTATTTGAATTCGTCGTATTATGAATATCATTTTACACATTCTCATCAAGTTGCTCGTTTGAATTTGGATTCGTTACTTACAGAAGTATCAAAGACGCCTCAAACATCGCCCACGCTTGAACAGTGTGTATCATTTTATAATAATGTTCGTATTCTTGAAAATGTCACCGAAACTGATGACCCAGATTATCACAGATATAAGAGATTATTACGAAGGTATATCGCGGTGCTTACACCTACCCCTCAATAATCACCCTCGCACTTTCTACAATTTCGGAAGGATATTCAAGGTCGCGGAGAACCTTCAATCCACCTTTAATAGTTGAAACACCATCGGCAATTTTATACAAGTATTTTCCAGTTTCAGAGCAGACAGACATATGTAAGTTTGTAATCGATCCCGAATTCTTCTTTTCGAGAAGCCGACATAATTCAATATAATGTGTGGTGAGAATGAGATCAACCTTCGGGTTTTTCGAAATATAATCAATATATCCATATGCAGCTGCTACGGCCTCATACGGATTTGTTCCAGAATAAAGCTCATCGAATATACAGAAATGCCGCTTTGATGGATTATCCATGATACAACGCAATATTTCCATACAACGGCGAGATTCCGCTTGGAATAGACTATCGCGTCCAGACGTATCTGGAATATTGAGATAACAGTGAAGATAGTCGTATGGATTTATTTCGGCGCGTTGGTAAAACCCAAAACCGAGTTGTTGAGAGATTATGATATTGAATAGAGTGGATTTGATGACCGTTGTTTTACCTGCGGCGTTGGGGCCAGTTATAATGAGTTGTTTGTCGAGGACCACGTCATTCGTTACTACTTCTTCTGCTCGATGTGCTTTCAGCGGCGCATACACTTGACTGAAAAGCTTAGTGATACCACTATTACGTTGTTTTACCGGTGAGGATGGGGGTGGTGGAGGCGGTGGCTGGGTATGAGTGTCGCTCACAGGTTCGGTGTCAGGTTCGGCACCGGATTCACAAATGGGCTTAGCCATTTCTGGATCTGGCTTATCCTGTATATTTGAATGAGCCTCCGATTCAGGCTCTAGTTCCACCTCTGACTCCACAACTCGAACAAACGAGCATTTATGGATCACACCTTCGATGACGAAGGAGCGGCATGCTGTCAAATGTTCAATGTACGCGTTGAACCCAAAGCTGTATTCTAGTAACTCATTCAAGTCTGTCTGTGAAAACAGGGAATAGTAATTCTTCATGACATATCCGATTTGAAAGAACTTCCCAACACTCACAGAAAATGGCGAAATATCGGAAAGTGCAGTCGTTACTTCTTCCAGTAAGCGATATCTCTTGGCAAGTTCCTCGCGAAAAGGTTCATATTCCGATAGATGATAGGTCTGAATAAGTTGAATCATATAACTCATATTTACGCCAGTAGCTGTCAAATATCCGTTGATGGTATGTATATGTGTATGAACCAATTTGATGTTATTGTAAAATCGAATACACGCCATGATATTCTGGTAAATCTGGATGAAGTAAAACACCACGGACATCAAAATATACATTTTCTGTTCAACATTCACTGTTTCGAACTGTGTAAAGAATTTACCTACTGAATGCTGGCTTATAATCTGTTTTAATATTTCCACGTATTCTGAAAAACTCACGCCTAACCCGCGCATTAAAAGAATGAAAAAAGGTATAATCAGAATAATCAAAGGTGTAAGAAGTGCGATAACTGGCGATGAAATATTGTAAAGGCTGAGAAATTGGAGGAATGATGAGGACGTATTGAGTTTTGAGAGGAAAGGGGTTTCAACATAACTGAATTTCTCTTTGAAATCGTGAAGTTTGCCTGTTCCGCGAAAGTCAGTCCATGTATTTTTCATTGATGAAAATGCTTCAACGCAGTCGTGATGGGCGGTGTTTTGAACGATATTACGTTGAAGTAGTTCGTTGTTGAACATCTCGAGTAAGGTCTGGGTTTGTTTTAAGTATTCGATATCGGTTGTATAGTATTTACTCCAGATGGGCAAATGTTCGGCACCATACACGGATTGCGGTGAAAATAAATAGTGGTATAGGCCTTTGACTTCGTTGTCAGTATCGTTGCTAGAATTGAGTTTTGGCTTGACGTGAATCATTTCGAGGTCTTCAACAATCGACAAGGGTAGTTCATGTAATTTATCCGGATTTGTATAAGATATTGGATGTTTGAATCGGTTTGTTGGTGTGTCAGTAGTTTCATTCGTCTGTGACGGTTTTGTGATACCTCCTAAATGTTCGAATAATAGTGCTTTTACTTGTTCGGGCTCGCGCGGAATATCGCCAACTGATTCACGCACATCCGCGAGTAAAGAACATACGCTAAATGAACAACTCATTATTATATTATTGTGTCATAACAATATAATAAATCAAACTCACCAATACCGCCGTTTTACAATAAACAAATCTTATCAAGAATTGCCATCACATTTTCTGGGGTATAAAACATGTAACCATTTTCGCTTACATCATATTTTTCTTTTGTAAATGTTTGTAAAATATCGAGAACCTCTTCTTGTGTATTATAAATCACCGCTTTTTCTTTGAGAATCAACAGATGCTCACGTTCAATAGAACCGCCATAAGTAATTACAGGTTTCTTACATATAGAAAATTCGCCACATGTTAGTCCAAATGTTTCACCTTCTATTCTAGCATGGATTAGAGCGTCACATGTATTTATAAATTTACGCTTAGATATCATATCGGAAGTTCCCGGCAAGTGTATTATATGTTTATGCTGATAAAATGGATGAGTATTCATAAATAAAAAATAGATATCGTCTCTGGTTTGAACAATATTACGAATTGCTTCATGAACATATTTAATATTAAACGTATCTTTTCCGCCATATCTCCCGAATACAACGGCATTTTCGGGTATGCCTAGTTCTGACCTGAGATTTTCATCGCATTCTGGTAATGTAACCATAAATGGTGTAACAGGATAGTTTGTACCGAAACGTTGATTGATTGTTTCACCAATAGGGGTATATACATCGCCGTGTGGTTGAGTAACAACAAACACACAATGAATTATATTAACGCAGTGACTTGAAAATAATCCATCGTCTTCTCCCGCGTTTATAATGAACAGATGTGTGATGTTATGTTCCAATACAATCTGGTCAATATCCGGTTGTGATTTATAATAAAAAACATCAAACCTTTCCTTAAATTTATCGTATGCCTGCTTATCAACATCATACTCATGCTTAATTCGTTCGTAATCACGTGTAATAATAATGCTTTTATTTCCAAGAAGTGTCTCATTATAATGAGCGTAATCATAGATTGCGACTTCTGTGCCTCGCAATGTTAGTTTGTTTGATAAAAAAGCGACCCGTTTCATGTTTATTATAATATAATACATTATGTCTTTATATTGAATAATGTATTACAATAGTGTGTGTGCGTGTGCGTGTGCGTGTGTTAAATCCCTTCCATGAAATTCATAGGCAACTCCGTAATTGATGTGTCATAATACATCTCAATCTCTTTCTTAATGCGCATATCGCGTCGAGTAACGAAGTTGATAGCAACACCTTTACGCCCCCAACGCCCTGAACGACCAATACGATGAAGATAGATATGAACATCCTGAGGCATGTCAAAATTGATAACTGTGCTTACTTGTTGGATATCAATACCACGCGCAGTAACATTCGATGAAATTAGGACACGATGAACACCAGCCTTGAACTCTTGAAACGCACGGTCGCGTTCCTGATTGTCGCCTTTTTCCATACCGCTATGAATACAGCAAACTGGAAAACCATCGAAAAGCATCGCCTCGTGTAGATCTGCGACACGTTTGGTAGAATTACAATAAATGATACACTGGGATACAGAAATTGTCTTAAACAAGTCTTTCAAAGTAAGATATTTTTGAACATCGTCATCTAGTGCGACATAATGTTGTTGAATACCCTCCAACGTAAGCTGTTCCGCCTTTACTTGAATATTTACAGGATTCCTCATAAATTTCTTGGTTAGGTCATACAATTCATTAGGCATGGTAGCACTAAATAATACAACCTGAATATCGGACGGCATGTATTGAAAAATATTATAGATCTGGTCGTTGAAACCAGCTGAAAGCATCTCATCGGCCTCATCAAGAACCAGCATATGAACATGTGAGCATTGAATATGGTTGCGACGGATCATATCGAAGACGCGGCCAGGGCAACCTACAATAATATGTGGGACAGATTTTCGAAGTTCCGCCGCGTCTTCCGAAGTAGAAGTTCCACCCACAAGAAGACGCATGTGAAGCCCACACATCATCGCCGAGAGACCATGAATTACATCATAAATTTGACGGGCGAGTTCGCGTGTAGGTGCGAGAATGACGACTTGTGTTGATGCCTTGCCAACATCAATACTTTGTAGTGCGGCTACTGTAAATGCGCCGGTCTTTCCTGTTCCCGATTGGGCCTGCGCAATTACATCTCGGCCTTGAATAATTGACATGATCGACTTTTGTTGAATATTGCTTGGTTTTTCAAATCCATATGCGTATATACCTCGAAGAAGGTCGGGTGAAATTTCGGGAACATCTTCCCAAACTTTGAATTCGGGGTATGAGCCAGATGCGGATGCGGACATGGAACCATTATCTGCACCATCAGAACTTGGAGTTTCGTCGTGATTTGACATTGTAATAACGAATGTGTCTAATAATGATAGTAAAATATATTTAAGTCGTTATATTTGTTCTTTTCTCACCCAGACGATGATGTTGATTTCCAACGTATAAAATTGATATAAAACTTTACTATGTAGTATTATAAGCAGTTATCGTTACGACAATAATCATGGCAAAAATCACTCATCGATATGACCTTCCGGATTATGCTGCTTTTATGAATATGGGATTTGAATTGAAATTACCCGACGATGTTATCAAATCGGTATCTGGGTTGGCCGACTTAGTTGGTGCTCCTACGTATATTAAGACGCCGGTATTTCCCGTTCGTGACCCAAGCGATTTTCGGTCTAGTTCGCTTCATAATGGTGGCAACGGTGGCGGTGGCGGTTATCATGTCGCTGGTAGTAGCGCGAATACATTCCAATCGAGGTTCGGTGGAGGCGGTGGAGGAGGTGCAGATACATCATCACAAGGATTTAGTCATTCGATTACACGTCAATCGTCGTCAGGTTCGGGTTCTTCGCGAAATCAGCAAATTCCGAATAGTGAATGGGATACAATTTTGTCATTTCAGAAGACCGAGTTGAAGAAGAAGGAAGGTATTGAGCTAAGTATTGATAATATTCGTTCGTTCCTCAACAAACTCACCGACAAAACATACACGACGATGCTTGCCAATATTTTGAAAGAGATTTCGAGTTTGTTTGAAGCATGTAAGAATGATACATCAGATGAGCACAACACCGAAACGGTTATGAACCGGGTTGCGTCGTCCATTTTCGCCACGGCAAGTTCTAACGCATTCTACTCGGAGATATACGCACGTCTGTTTCAAGATTTGATGTCGAAGGAGCAGGAACCTGACCACGCAGAATACGCGGTATTTCGCAACGTATTCGAGCAGAATTTAGCATCATTCATGTCGTTGTTTGACTCGATTGAGTATTGCGATCCAAAGAAGAATTACGACAAGTTTTGCGATATCAATAAGGCGAATGAAAAACGAAAAGCGATGTCGCTCTTTATCGTGAATCTGATGAAAATCGGTATCGTTGAAAAGTCACAGGTTCTCGCCTTAATGAAACAAATCCAAGAACTCATGTATTCGAATATTCGTCAAGAAGGAAAGACGAATGAAGTGGATGAGTTGGCGGAAAATCTATTTATCATGGTAAAACATGCTCATGCTTCTTTGAAAGACCCCCGCGCAAATGACTCGGAAACGATTGAACTCTTTACAACGCGGGTTGAACAAATCACCGAGATTTCAAAGATGAAAATAAAGAGCAAGCCCAGTATTACCAATAAGACAATATTTAAGCATCTGGATATGTTGGATGAGATTTCTGGAAAGGCGAAGAAATAGAAAGAAAAGTTATATAGAGTGCTGTGTATAATATAGATAAACAACACCTATCACCGCATCATAGTATTACCGCATCACCTGTATAGATATGTCGTCAGCACAGTTGGTATCAGAGAAACCAAAGAAAATGAGAATCGTCGTGTCATTCACCACAAGTCCAACCCGTATCAATAAATGTTCGCAGATGATACATAGTATATTGGACCAATCACGAAAACCTGATTTATTTTTATTGAATATTCCAGAAGTGTTTGCGCGAACAGGTGAATCTTACATCATCCCAAAATACATTCGTAAATCTCTCACAGTGAATAAGATAAGCACGGATTATGGTCCAGCGACAAAAATATTACCGACGGTCATGTATTTACGCGACGATAAATACGACCCCGAATATACACGAATCATTTATTTGGATGATGACATCGCCTATCCGAAGCGAATGGTTGAGACATATTCACAGATGATTCCGCCGAATGACCATAATGTATGGACATCAACAGGGTTTGATTTTGTCAATATGTCGCTGAATGGAAAGCGTACGCATCGAGACACCGCGACAATCGCAGAAGGGTATGGTTCTGTATGTGTGAAATTAAATACATTCGGAGATGATTTCGTCGAGTATATGACGCGATACACCGCGATTGATAATCAAATATGCCGTCTCTCGGATGATGTTATTTTAAGCAACTATTATCATCGACGTAATGTCGGAATTACGATTATGAACATGTCAGGAATGCTCTCGATTAATGATATTTGGGATGAAAAAAAGATTTTGGATTATGGAAATGAGACTGACGCATTACATTTGGGCGCCAATGGTACATCAGACAATAATGTTGATCGGTATAAGCGCGTGATTACAGCGCTGAATAAAAATAAGGAACGTCATTTTAAAATGTCGTTTATTACAACAGAAACAGATCCGTCAAGTGGGGTTATTCGGAATACGCTTATCTATCGTTGAAACGTGTTCGTTCGCCAACCCAGTAATTATTATTTGTATGCATATAATAATTACATTTCATTCCATTTCCATTCCATTCCATTACATATATGGTAAAGTCAAAACTCAACGCCAATATCAACTACCACGAATACTCGCATTTAGAAGAAGAAGATTTTAATTACAACACACCATTATTCCAAGTCCAGTTATTACGCGAACCTCAAAAAGTTGTGATCGGTGTTGGCCAATTGAACTATCATTTTGCGAAACGTTATAACGTCGTTTATGTGCCCATCTATTTATTCAATACAGATATGGAATTCATGAAGCAGATTGGTGTGTATGAAATGCCCTCCGGACAAATCAAAATGGATGAATCTGGTGATTTGGATGTCAAACGTTTGACTCCTTTATTATATGGATTTGTAAATACGGAATTATTGCGAAAGTCTCGTGCGAAGTCATCCGCGGCGGCGGTGGCGGCGTCAATGACATCGGCACCCGACTCCAAGAAGCATGCGACTGAAATCAACGAAATCAAGAAATCTCTCGGCAAGGAGCCGGTGAAACCTGCCACAGCGGCCGCAGCCGCAGCCGCAGCCACCGGCGTCATCGTTCCAACAAATGAACATGATGTCGAGAGCGATAGCGACGGCGCTGATGCTGACACGGACCCAGCCAAGGTATTCGGACTTGACGCACGACAAGTTCATCTATTATCAGGTGCGTCTATCTTGCCACTTCAAACAAAGGAACAATCCGAATTGGAGAGACGACAGTATAAACCGAATCCCGCGACCGACCTCTGGATTCAGAAATACCTCCGTAATAAGTATTTTAATTTTATAGATAACGAAGGCGGTAGCGATGCGATTTTTGCGGTGATTCGAGACGCACTTCTGACACAAGGACGTACAACGACCATTCTCGAACTTCGAAAGCAGCTCTCCGAAGAAGTGAGCGACGAGGTATTTCGTGCTTACCGAGAGAAATTTGCGATGTATCATAATCTCTCGAAAACGCAATTCCGAGAGACCAAAGAGTTGGTGAATAACTATAACGATATCAAGCGCAGGATATCTGCGATTCATGATCGCGCCCAACAACAACTTATGATTGCCAACGCGAAAAAATTGGTGATTGAACATAATCAAAAGCACGATGAAATGAAATATACGAAACTGTTGGGGGGCAATTATGATTATATGCGCGATGTTCGTTCTCTCGACCACCTGAAACAGCGAATGATGACCTCGGTGTATTGGCCGGATGGATGGGCCATCGCCACTCTCGAGCGTGTATTGAATATGAAGTTTATTCTATTTTCGAGAGATGCGTATGAAGCTGGCGATATCGACCACGTTCTTCAGTGTGACAACGGTGTTTCGGTGGATGAGTCGATTGACCCCGCCATTCGAAAACGTGGTGTATTCGAGCCTACGGCTTATATTTTAATAGGGAAGTCCGGTTATAATTCGGCCAGACCCACGGTAGGGGGTCGCGGTGCGCGTTCGCCACGTAAGCGCGAAGGACTACTTTCAATGTCGGCTACTGCGACGTATCAGCTTATTACCTATAAGACCCACGGAGTTCTCTCGTTTTCCGAATTACCATACGATATTAAGTTGTTGGTGACGACGAAGTGCCTTGAAACACAAGCCGGGGCATTTTGCTTGATTCCGCAGTTCAAATTATTTCAGCGCGAGCTTGGAATCCGCGTGGATGATATGCCGAACGAGAGTTTGGACGATTTGATTGAAGAGGTAAGCGGCACACGAAATGCTGCGAATTTATATACACCGGATATCGTATTCCAGTTTTATTCGAACTCAAACCCGAATGCGCTTCCAGGAACGGGTGCGGGAGAGAAAATCCCGGAGACCGAGAAAATCCATTTTCACAAGTTGGCGACAATGTTTGATAACTGGCGGCGTAAATTGGCGAATACATGGAATGAGCCGTTTATGCTTGATAACCATACATGGCAGAGTGTGGAGCATTATTATCAAGCCAGTAAATTCAAAAACAATAACCGCGAATTTTACTTGAAATTCTCTCTTGATTCGCGGTCGCAATTATCGGCCGACCCGGTTTTAGCGAAGGCGGCGGGGAGTAAGAGCGGTAAGTTGAATCATACCACCATTATTCGCCCGTCACGGATTACGATTGACCCCGATTTTTTCAATCATGGACGAAGCGAACGAGAGATGGAGAATGCTACATTCGCGAAATTCTCTCAGAATAAGAATCTCAAAGATCTATTGTTGGCGACAAGGAACGCGAAATTGGTTCATTATGTGCGTGGTGCGCCGCCAGAGATATATCATCACTTGATGCGTGTTCGTCATAAATTACGGACGGGGGCTAACACACGCTGAAATAAGACGTGAAAATCCCCTGTAATACCGCGAAAATCAACATAATCACGATAATACGCACCCAGTCAGTTTGAGACGGGTTTGTGAAATGAATACCCGCGACATTCGCGCTACCATTACTACCTTTGGCCTTGATAGCATGGCCTTCATGATATTTACCAATATTGTAATGGATGACATTTTCGATGACATTCATCACGATAAACACCATGAACGAAAATGCGAAAATATGTAGCGTTCCAGGTTTGAACTATTTCTTAATGATAAGGTGGAACATTCATATGATTATATTATAATACCGTCATATAATAATACTGTGATATTACTGTGATATTACCGTGATATAATATAATTATACCTCATGTGGATAGAAAACGAACTAAAAAAGGACGCAGAACAGATTCAACACTCGATACATGCGTTATCACGCGGCTATACCTCCAAGAATGTGCGACGTTCGCATATGAGAGAAAACAAAGAAAATACGACGCGTTTTTTTATGAATTTTTATGACTCTATACGGAAGGCCGAATACGAAATATATAAGCAATTTTCGGTATTAAATAAAGAATCGCAACACGGCACGGATTTAACTTATGACCTGAATGAGGTTCGAAACTCGTCAAATGACCTCCCACATCCGCGATTATTATCGGAGTTACGGCATGAATACGAGAGACGCAGCACTACCCGCGCCCGCGGTCGCGACGACAACGACGACGATGACGAAACGGCGAGACACCGTTATATTCCTTACCAAATATATTGTTATATTCGTGAAAAATCGGAATATTGTATTCGGTTTCAACATACGATTCGGGGTCGATTATTTACGCTGTATTTTATTACATTTCCGGAGTCGCATATATCGATATGTAAAACGGTAGCAGGGCCAACCTCGGCAATCCACGGTCAATGTGCCGCCGAAATCGCGGTCTATCAAATTTACGCATATAAGGTGTTCATTTGGTTATCGATTATATCAGGAATGTCGGATGTAGAATGTTCCGAAAAATTGGATATTTATTTTTATATGACACCATTTAAGAAGGAGCGTCCGTCTTCGTCGCCAACTTCAACAGCATCCGCACGCAAGCACGCAATTCTCTCAGCAATTCATGTAAATACTGGTCTGACTCGAAATTGCGAACGACATGGCGAAATCGTGGTATATCGCGCAGAAGAATGGTTTAAGGTTTTCGTTCATGAGTCGATACACAATTTTAATATCGATTTTATTGACTCCAACCTCCGTAACGCGAATGAGAGATTGCGTCATTCATTTTGTATTCCACATGACGATATTTTATTGTTCGAAGCATATACGGAATCATGGGCGCGTATTATCAATCTCATGATGCTAACGTATTTTTCAGGAAATGAATACGACCGCGCGAATTTTATACGGGTTGTTCGAGAGAAACTCACGCAGAACGCGTTCTTTCATGTATATCAGATGGTAAAAGCGTTGGATGTCATGGAGCTGAAATACGCACAAATGACCATATTAACACCGGAAAATATGGCGGTGTGTCGCAAACGATACGCGGAAGATACGAATGTGTATGCGTATTATATATTTGGGGGAATTCTCTCGGCATACGCTCTTCCATTTATATGTTGGTGCTGTGACCATAACACGTCATCGGTGATTCGTTTTAAAAAAACAGACAAGAATCTCTTTGATTTTACAGATTTGATTTGTGATGCGTCTAGTGATTCGACCTTAGTGAGCATGATTGAATATGTTGAAAAAGCGTCGGGATCGGCGTCGGGGTCTGTGCTTAAAAAAACGATGCGAATGACATTAGAATAATCTGTCGGATGTGTTAGTATTTGAATATAGCAAAATTGAATTTAAATCGATGTTCTTGTTATATATATATTGTCATCAAACGTTATTATGTCGTCAAGTCGTCGCCCTGTTCCTCAAACATCGATTGGAAAGTTGGTCTCTCTGACCGTGGATAATCCAAACTATTATACTTCTTCTCCTGTGGCGGAATCAAGGATGCCAACGTCGTCTCCATTACCTCATCTTCTTCCGATTAACACAAGCGCGAACCAAGAGAATAATAACGACTCGGAAGAAAAGACGATGCTATGGAAAAACGTTGCGACTTTGTTTGCGAAATATGACAATCTGGAAAGTTTGGTCCAAGACCATCAAGAATCCGTGAATCGAAGCACCGATGAAATATACCAAGAGCTTCATAATGTTCAAGGCCGACTTCATACCGAGATTACGGAAAATAACTTGCTTTCAAAGCATGTTCGCAAAATAAGGAAATATGTGAATAAGAAATGTGAGAAGTTGAAATCCGATGTGAATTACGGCACTTCATGTGCGGATGATGAAATCTTTGCGTATATCGATACTCTTCGTGGCGAATTCGATTCAAGGATAAAGAATCTTCAAGATGAAAATACACGCCGCGAGCAAGAGATATCCGAACTGAACGATACATACTATCGCGATTACGAGATGTTTGTTCAACGGGAAAATGACTTGATGGCGAAGTTGGATACAGCAGTAAAGATGAATGAGGCGTTGAATGCGCGTCTCAAAGATTTCGAAGATGCAATTATGCGGCAGTTGAATATCAAGCATAACGAAATTTATACGGTGCGCGAAGAGTTGATCGAACAAATGAAACAACACGATTTCCACTTGGCAGGCAATTTACGCGATGAATTTGTTCGTGCGATTACGAAGGAAGTTGCGTTTGAGAGCAAGACAAGCGCACAACTCGTTCAAAGTGTAAATGATGAACTCACCGAGATGATTACGCGTTCAAATGAATATCACTCGTATCGTTATTTTGGATTGATGGAAGAAGTGAAGCAGATTCGAGAGAATGGTGAAACACTCAAAAAGAGTATCGGAATGGTGGATGCCGAATTATCTGATGTCAAAGAAAATGTCGAACATCTTACGGATGAAGTTGGGCAGAATACGACCGATGTTTGTGAACTTCAAGAAGATTTAGCCGAATTGAAGGATGATATATATCGTGAGATGGACCGTGATTATTATGACTTGAAGGATTACGTGAAGCGTCACAACCACCGTCACGAGAAGAAATATCATCCTCATGACAACGATGTTCCTACAAATGCTGTTCAACTTATTGCGTCTGAATATGCGGAACCGGAGCCGGAGCCTCAGCCACAGCCTCAGCCACAGCCACAGCCTCAGCCACAGCCACAGCCACAGCCACATCCAGAGCCAGAAAATGAAGAAGAGCACGTGATTATTCTTGATGAAAACACGTTTCGTTCCGATGATGAAGAAGAATTAGCACCACAAGTGTAATAAAATAATAGCACCGCCAATAGCACTGCGTCGTGTGGGGCGCCACCCCAGGCGCAACCCCATCCATAAAATTGAATGAAATATATTTTTTTATGTTAAGTGTGTGTTTGACTTTACATAAAGAAAATGGGTGTTCGAAAATTGAATCGATTTATACAACATAAATGCCCCGACGCGTCATGCCGGGTTCATTTAAGAGGCTTGGCTGGAAAACGTATCGCGGTGGATACAAGCATATATATGTATCGGTATTCCGGCGAAGGAGCATTATTAGAAAATATGTATCTTATGGCATCGGTATTTCGGCACTACAATATTCACGCGGTTTTCGTGTTTGATGGTGTGCCTCCTCCGCAAAAAACAGAGATCATCGAAATACGCAAAAAAAAGAAGGACCAAGCAAAGAAACAATACGACACACTCCTGAAAATGACGAAAGAAAAGAGGGACGCGTCGGGATGTGAGATTACAACAACCGAGTTGGATGATATCGAAGAAACGATGCGCGAGCTGAAAAAACAATTCGTTCGACTCCGCGACTGTGATGTAAGCAGTGTAAAAGAGTTGCTTGTGAGTTTTGGCTTTGCCACGATAGACGCAGAAGGTGAAGCCGACGCATTATGTGCGAAGTTATCTATTCGCAAACGTGTTGATGCTTGTATGAGTGATGACACTGACATGTTCGTTTATGGATGCCCCGTAGTATTACGGAATATCAGTTTATTGAATCATTCGGTCATGCGTTATGATACGAATGTTATATTGAAAACGCTCGGATTGACACAACAAGAGTTCAAAATGATGTGTGTCGTGAGTGGAACCGATTATTCACATCATTCTGACTTATCGGCGTCATCGGCGTCATCGGCCTCCTTTGTGTCTCCTGACGCGGTGTTCAAAACACTAACAAAATTCAAATCGCTGCCATCAAAAGATATACAAAAATATCATGAAAGTGGCGGTGGATTTTATGATTGGTATTCGGAACAAATAACGATGAATACATCCGCAAAACGTATTAACACATCAGGGCCCGCGATTGGCGCAATCACATATTTAATGAATGAAGCGATGTTCGATATTTCATCAAATATATGCGGTGATACTAACGGTCACGGTCAAGGATATAAGCAGCTTGTTGTATTAAATCGTGACGATATACGCAGGAAACGAATCATCGAAATCATGATGAAAGAAGACTTCATATTTATTGAACCTTCGCCAAGTGATGAAGTTATAATCAAATCACTTTCGTCTGGAAATGGATCCCTCTCATCTTCACCGGTATATGGAATCAATCAAATCCCAGAAGAAAAACACGCGAATGTTCTGGCGTCGGAAGTATATGGAATCAACGTTTCCTCATTTCAAGAACTTCACAAGTTTCACAAGAAAAAGAAGCGGTAATCCCAGTAGTAATATAAGTATTTCAAAAACTGTAAGTAAAAGACAAATGAATCCAACGAGTGTTATCGTTGTATTCATTTTTTGTTGATTTTTTATGATTTTTGTTCATCGCGTACTGATAAACAGTATTTGTTTAGGCCTTGACAGCGCCACCAGCAGCTGCGGGGGCAGCGGAAGACTTGGCGAAGTGAGCAGCCATGTACTTCTGAAGGTTGAAGTAGGTAAGCTCCTCACCCTTCTTCAACTTCAAAAGCTTGAGCAACTTGGCGTCGGGGTTAATCTTGCGACCGTTGTCCTTGTCCTGAAGCTTCTGGTTGCGGATGTAAGCATTCACCTCACGAGTAACCTCGGTGCGGGCAAGAACGCTGCCCTCGGGCTTTCCAAGGAAGGCGGCAAGCTCGTTGGAAATCAAGGTGGGCTTCACGAAACCAGAAGGAGCACGGTTGGCGCTGGTCTTACGACGCTTGTTGGCCTTGTTTGCGGCACGAAGCTCACGGGCATGCTGACGCTTAAGCTCATTCACCTCAGAGCGAATGGAAGCAAGAACGGCCTGAGCACTCTGAAGCTTAGTAAGAACGCTAGAGTAGAGAGCGGTGCTAACAGAGCCATCGAGCTCAGCGACAGGAGTAGAGGCCTCAGCGCCATCAACGGCGGGGGCAGGGGCGCTCACGGGGGCGGCAACCTCGGCCTTAGCAGCCTTGGGTGTAGCGGGAGCCTTGGCAGGCTTAGCTGCGGCGGGGGCAGCAGAAGTAGCGGGAGTAGCAGAGCTAGAAACAGCGGAAGAAGAAGGAGCAGACTTGACCATGTTGTTGGTTATACACATATGAGTAAAGTCTTTTTAAGTTGTTTTCGCGTAGCAGCATAATTCGAGTAATTGTAATTCATTCATCGTTTGTTATAAAACCGCTTCATATAACCATGGCAACGCATTACGCGCATCTTGATTTACAATCGTCAGTGTGGCTAAAACATAAAATGCGCCGAGACACTGATCTTCGCGATTTATACCTCGCCGCGTCATTCGTTCGATGATGCTGACGCATATTGTTCGTAATTCCGCAGCGGTGAGTAATGTAATCACATTTAAATTTACATGAGCATTGTGAAGAACAAATGGATTTCCGTTTGGCGGAGAGATACGTTCCTTCATTTCTTGTGTTAAATTCGCACGATAATACCATATATCATGAATATGTCGAATGAATCGAATAAGTTCTTCTCGCTGTAATACGATAAACCATTCAGAATCAGAATAATTACCGAGCGTATTGATATGCTGAAATAAATCAACGATAAATAACTCTTCTTGTTTCTCACGCGATAATACTTGGACTCCGCCGCCTGCGCCTCCACCGCCACCGCCACCTAAAACCGCTAATCTCGACGAGTATGTGTCAGATTGACATGTAGTATCAATGACGTTGTCGTTGTCGTTGTCATCGAGCTTAATCGATACCCGAAATCCAATAAGCGAACCATATATTAATTTTTCGTATAGATTTTTGATGATACATGACGAGATGACATTACGATTATACGGATTTGTTATTGTGGGATACGAAGAGACGATCAGATGAAATATAGATGCAACGTGAAATCCATATATTTTATTATCGCTATCTTGATATGTAAAAAGTTGTGTTGGTTTAATATTGGAGATTTTATCGAATGTATAAAAGTCTGTGTCATTCACGCACTTCATGGAGTTGAGGTAGCCTGGTCCAGATAATTTCCGATATTTTCTGGATAAAAAATCCTTAAAATTACGCTGGATTCTTCGAATAAAGTATGTTTGTTTCAAAAATGTATATATGCGTTGTGTAAGGTCTGGTTTTGTTCCTGATTTTTTTATGTTGTAATGAGCGCATAACGCACGTAAATCCGTGAGGCTGTATTTTGCGTATGTCATTTTTTCATATTCAGACGGCTTCAATATAATAATGTTTATAGGTGGAGAATCCTCTTCGACTGTATTCGATAATTTAGGAATGTCATGATCGGTTGTATTTTCATTCGTAGCAGTCGTGGATGACGACGACGACGTAAGTTTCATTTTTTTCCGTGTCTTTACACCGGAATTGGGTTCCTGATTATTAGTTATAGGTGAATTTACAGGGAATGTTGCTGATACCCAATATGGTGAAAAAATAATGAATTCGCTTTTCAAAGTTGCTGCGGCAGATGTGGCGGAGGCTGCCTGTATTGGCGAAAAAACAAACGGTTGTTTTTTAAGTTTCAATCTTCTTGAATATTGTTTATAAGGATTATCGTATATACTGTACGGTAGTAGAAGAGTATATAACTTTTGTGTTTCCTGTCTGTTATGTATGTTAGGTTCATTTGTTAGTGCTGACGACATTATAAATATATATTATTACCATATAATGTTTATTATGTTTTGGAGTGAGACATAAAGATATTTTATGAAGATATAGTATAACCTCTTTTTTATGCGTCTTTCATCGGGACTGTTGTTATTTCTTCTCTCGAGTTCATTCGTCTCCAGTATTGCGATAATTGATGTTCCTGCTGAGCATTCAATACCATACAATCCAGATGGTGTAAAGATTCCTTTGAATACAAAAGTAACAGATATTATGACTGATACACTGCACAATCGAATTGTTTTATTTGAGCCAGATGATGATGATATCATGAATTCGGATGATGATGCGATTTCTTATGCGGATGACGATGAACATGCCGAAGAGCTTCATCATGAAGATGCCGAAGAGCCTCATCATGAAGATGCCGAAGAGCAAGATGATGAAGACGCCGAAGAGCAAGATGAAGAATTTGATGGAAACGATGGCCCCGATCGCAGGCTTTTAAGATTCAGACGTGTTATAAAACAGGCACAACGTATTTTCCATCGCCCCAAATCTCCTCCTCCTGCTCCTAAGGCAGCTCCTGCTCCTAAGGCAGTTCCTGCTCCTAAGCCTGCTCCTGCTCCTGCTCCTAAGCCTGCTCCTAAGCCTGCTCCTGCTCCTAAGCCTGCTCCTACGGCAGCTCCTGCTCCTGCTCCTAAGCCTGCTCCTAAGGCAGTTCCTGCTCCTGCTCCTAAGCCTGCTCCTAAGGCAGTTCCTGCTCCTGCTCCTAAGCCTGCTCCTAAGGCAGTTCCTGCTCCTGCTCCTGTGCCTAAGCCAGCAGTTGTTATCAAGGCAGTATCATCGGTTGTTGCTCCTGTTATTCTTACAAATAAAGTTCTGAGTCCTCCCTCTGAACCTAAAAAAGAAGAACCAGAAAAAAAGAAGGGTGGATTTTTTAAGAAGGGGTTTTCTATTATTAAAAAGGTTGCGCATAAAGTAGCTGATAAAGTAGATGATGTACCCGGAGCTATAAAGAAAACAGCATCCGCTACTGTAAAGGTGGCAAAAGCGGTAGCACCCGTAGTAAAAGCGGTAGCACCCGTCGCAGTTCCTGCGATCAATTTGATTCCTGGTGGCGGTGTTGTTATGACCACAATCAAAACGGTTGTTCCAAAGGAACATCAGGCGGTAACGAATATTAAAGATAAGGTTTCTCCAAAAGTGAAGAAACTTGTGTCCAAGGTCAAGACCGTGGCGCCTACCGTTGTGTCCAAGGTCAAGCCCGTGGCGCCTACCGTTAAGGAATATTTATCTAAAAAGGTCAAAAAGAGTGATGTGAAAAAGGTTATCAATAAAGTAAAGAAAGATACAAATAAACTCGTAACAAAGGTTAAGTTGGTTGTTCCAAAGGTGAAAGGTGTCAAAATATATGGAAAATACTGTGGTCCAAATTATTGTGGCGGTGAAAAATTTAAAGGCGCAGAAGGACCGAATTGTAAATGGGGTGTTGCGCCCAAGGATTCTCTTGATTCATGCTGCAAAGCACATGACCAGTGCTGTGGCACTCCCAGTACCCGTGGAACTAATTGCAATAAGGAAATTTTATCTTGCGTTAAAAAATCATCATGTAATGGTCTTGATTGTACGCTTGCTAAAAGCGCGATTCAACTTACTTTTGCGACATTAAAGAATAACGTATGTGGTAGTTTGAAGAGTGCGAAAAATACCAAACCGGCATCTAGTTACAAAAATTCTATTATTGAGCGTAAAACTTCTAGTAGTTCTACTGCGGTCAAGCCGGATTCTAAGTTGGTAATCAAGCCTGCGGTCATTTCGAAAACATCAAATTCCGTTGTTTCATCTTCTTCTAAACGTGAAACCTCAAATGAATCACCTTCATCGGTTGAACCAACTGCGGTCGTTACATCTGACACACCAGTTAGTGATAGTAATTCAGTCGTGGCGACTGTTATAGCAGGATCGGTCGCAGCAGCAACCACAGCCGCAGCCAATACTGCCTCTGATGACACTACAACATCAACAAGCTCATCTGCCAGTTCTGTTGTTTCCGTTCCAAAGGAAAACGTAGTGAATGAAATCATTAAAACGATGCCAAAGACGAACACAAAACTTGAAGCATTCCAAACAAAGATTGTCTTTATCATTAGAGAAATGGATGGAGAACAAGCGAAGATTGAAACTGAGAATCGTAATAATTTTAATGGAGTAAGTGTTACACTACAGCATGAACAACTTCGTCTTGAATCATCTCGTAAGCAAATGAAGGTTCTCTTTGATGAAACACAGCTTTTGAATACTACCATTCAGACGCATTACAAAAAACTAATCGCTGATACGAATTATTTACAAACGTTGGATGCGATGCGACCTGGTTTTCTCAAATCGCTTGATGAACTTGCGTCTCATATTGCTGCCGTGAAAGATGTTGTTGATAGTAAAATCATCAAGGACGAATACAAGGATGAAATGATGACACTTCTTACAGGGATTCATTTTAATACACATAATATCTCTGGATATGTTGCTACTGCATTCATTAATCATTATAATAAATACAAGGCATTAATCCAACAAGATAACAGCGAATATTCATCTGAACTTAAGCGTCTTACCACTTTATCGAATGAATATAAGTCTCAGGTTGAAAAGACTGCCTTGATTGAAAAGGAACGCCAACGTCTCGAAGATATTCTCTCGAAACTTAAGAATACACTTACACTTTCTGTCTCTCAACGCGAAGAGTTTGATGTTCTTGTGAAGGAAGTCATTTCGATATTCGAGAAGAGGGGATGTGCCACCCAACGAGGCTAAGAGGGTTGCGCTCAATTATGATGTAAATTTATGATAACAACTCTCGAATGTTATGATAAAATATTTATAGCGAAGCTAGCGTGTCCCGCATTCGCGGGGCATTGAGCGAAGCGTCAATCGTTGGGGGGCGCAACCCTCCCTATTAGTATTTGAATTTCTATCCGCCAAAAAAATTGATTTAAACAATCAACAAGAATACATATATCATCGTTCAACGTATTACATCGTCGTTCTTCTTACTCGCAATCACAATGTCTTCTGAAATGGTTATTCCCGGTGCTTCCTTCAATCCCGCTTCTGATATGAAATATACCAAGCCCAAGGTGAATTCTTTGGGTGGTCGCAGCGTCGGCATCGTGAATGCCAAGACAAGCACCGTTCTCAATCTGTCATCGCCGCTCATGCTTACATGGGGTGTTCAATCATTCACCGACGAGAAGACCGGCAAGGTAAGTTATGATCTCGCGCTCCAGTTTCCAAATGAGGGCTTCGAGACTCCCGCGACCAAGAAGTTTCTTGATAATATGACCGCATTCGAAAAGAAAATCAAGGGGGACGCAATCGCGAATTCAAAGGAGTGGTTCAGCAAGCCGAAAATGACCGCCGACGCAGTAGATGCGCTATGGACTCCTGTTCTCAAATACCCCAAGAACAAGGACACGCTTGAAGTTGATTTGTCTCGTGCTCCTACGATCAAGGTGAAGTTGCCTTTCTGGGATGGCGCCTGGAAGGAGTTGGAGCTGTATGACACCGATATGCGTCCTGTGTTTCCTGATCCCATGAATCCTGCGCTGTCTCCTCAGGATTTGATTGCGAAGGGCAGTCACATCGCTGTGTCGATTCAGTGTGGTGGTATCTGGTTCGCGAATGGTAAGTTTGGTGTTACTTGGAAGTTGTTTCAAGCAATCGTGAAGCCCAAGATGTCGCTCAAAGGCAAGTGCCACATCAAGCTCGATGATGAGGACAAGACGAAGATTGTCGCACAAGTTGTGCCTACGGATGTGGATGGCGATGCTGATGGTGATGACCACCATGATAATGTCAGCGCAGTCATCGAAGATGACGATGAAGAGCCTGTCGCTGCGGTTCCTCTTGCCAGAACTGCGTCGGTTGCTCCTGTCGCTGCTGCCAAGCCTATCACGCCTGCCGCTGCCGCTCCTGTTCCTGCTGCCGCCGCTGGTGGTGATGCCGCAGCAAAGAAGAAGATTGTTCGCAAGGTCTAAAATCGTGTAAATAAAGCATAGGCTGCGATCGCACGAATACGAATAACAGGTATGTTTGTAATGTTTGTAATGTTGTTGTTGATGAATAAAAAGATACTAACACTCGCCATCAGGTAATTTCATTTTTTATTATGACTATAAAAATGAAATACTAATTTGATTGAATGTATAATGTATAATGTATAATGTATAATGTATGTATAATGTATGTATAATGTAAATATATTATCATCTATTGTATTGTATTATCTCGCATATCCGGATAAAATATGTCTGACACATACGCATCAAATCAAATAGTTCCTATTCCTACTCCGGTTTCTACTGTAACAGTAAGAACTCAGAGTAAGTGGGCCAAAATGATATTAGAAGGAATTGGATGGGCTGGAAGTATTCTCGTATTATGTCCATACGTCGTTCATTTTGAAAAAACAACAGATTTTGTATTGAATACTCTTGGCGCAACTGGATTACTTGTCGTATGTATTACATCAAAACAGTATCAATCCATCATAATAAATACTGCTTGGATAATCGGCGGAATTTATAAATATTTTGCGAACTGACTCATGATAAATTAGGTGATTTCATTTTTTTTACGTATATACCAAAAAATTGAAATGCTATTTCAAGCTCTAAATGAATACAGCGTCATCGTCATTCGTAGTATCGTAGTATCGGCATTCCAAACGTGGAAATGAAACAGGGAATATCAGTTAAAGGAATCAACGGCAAATGTGTATTATTACTGCCGTTTATGTATTTGGGACATATCATTACCGCACGAAGCATCGATGTTCTATCGCGTAGTAGCACCTCGTTGATTGGGGCATATGGTCGCGGCCAAAACGATAAAAACAATAAATTGCGCGAAGCAATCATTTGCGCAGTCATCGATAACAAAGTTCCGCAGGCATACTACAAGACACAACGCTGGCAGGATTTGAAACAATCCGTCGATGGGTTTCTTCATCAAGTCATGCTTACAACGGGGGGCGGCAGCAGCTATACGCATGTGGAATGTTCTCATGCGGCAGGTAGGGGGCATAATTATGACTTCTTAATTCGATTCACAGGAGCCGACGGGACGACAAAAAAAGAACACAAGGTCGAATTCAAGTTCAACGCATCAAAAATCAGCGATACGCCGCAGTTTGTCTCGCCGATGAAGCCGAGCCAGTATTTATCGTCGTCATATGAAGAGTTCTTCTATGACAATTACATGACGAAGATTGCCGGCACACTACCACTACCACCCCGCGAAGACTGGTTGAAACAAATTCATAACAACGCACCACCATGCGTGAAGCACCTTCAAGACAAATATTATGCGGGGTGTTCGAGTAGCAGTCAATTTACAAACGCAGCCGACGATATCGCATTCTATAACCTCTGTAAGTCGATGTCAAAAGAAAGTATAGAGAAATTCATTACAGAAAATGACCTGGATATTGTAAAGCTCACGAGCTATCTTCGAGAGAGTCAGGAAGGTAAAATCTATATGCTGTTTCAGCCGGCCGCTGTCGATGTCGATGCCGATGCCGATGTCGATGTTGATGCCGTTGCGGGGTCGTTATCGTCGTCGTCGTCGCTGCCGTCCATCACACTCCAAACGGTGGATCCATCGCATTATACGATTGCCAGCTGTACGAAAAACCCTAAAAAATCGCGATATGAATGCGTCAGCGAAACTGGGAAAAAAATCAATATCCTTCTTCGTTGGAAAAACGGCAACGGAATTGCCTTTCCTGCGTTTCAAATCTCGTAGCGTAGTGTAGCGTAGTCTGTCAGTAAATTGGAAGCATATGATTCAATTCTGTTGTATTAATCGCACTATTTCCAAAGTAACACTCGATAAATTCTCTTGTGCGTGGGTCGCGAAATGACCGCATCACCCTTTGAATTTCTCTCTTCGCGTCGCTGCCGCCGCCCGCCACCCCCGCCGCAGCCGTAATACATATCAAGTGATTTTCCACCAAATAAGACTGACAACCCACAACATCTGGCGTAATCAAACAATAATCAAACTGATACTCACCTACACCATATCCCCGATTCAGCACAATCATCGGTGCTTGAATTCCTGGCTTGTCGATAAAAGCTTTTTTTTCAGTATTCTTGTATGTTTTATGAACAAACGCACAATCTTCAATATTCGAACTATAAATAAGACGAGTTTTCGATGCGTCATCTGTCAGGATGGTCTTACATTGATTCCAAACAACCGTTCCAACATGAACGTTTAAATGAAGTTCGGCTAGAGATTGGGAGCCGGAATACAAACGAATCAAACGAGGAACGTTATCCGATAAGATGGTCATTCCATGTTTCTCGAATACGCAGGCACCGCCTCCGCCTCCGTCACGCTTCTGAACAATAAGAACGATGGTATCTTGTGCCGTATCGATATATTTCACATTTTCACTCAACGACTCCGACCGTATCACATGGAGAATCGTAAAATGCGTAACGAGGTATTTCCGGGTTTTATCGTAATACGATGAATTCATGAAACTTGATGGCAAGACAAAACACAAAACTCCGCCTTCTTGTAACAAGGCAGCCGCCTTAATAATAAATAACGCGAAGATGTTCGGACGGCCGTCAAAATAGGGATAGTATTCCTTCGGAACCGCGTCTTTTTTCATGACGAAATAGGGAGGGTTGCCGATAATGAGGTCGGGGGGTGTGGTGGCAGTGGTGGAAGCGACGGCGGTATCTGAGAGAAAATCCGCATGATGAATCATGATATTTGGCCGACCTGCGAAATTCTTCGCCACCGAGTCATAAATTAAAGGATGAAACTCGATGCCGGTAATGCGGGCGTCCGGATATTCGCAAGCCAACGCACTTATGAATTCACCGGATCCGCAGGATGGTTCGAGTATATGTTGTATCCTTTTCGATACACTTTTACGTAAAAGCGCGAGGATGCCTTGAATACATGATGGCGGTGTGAAGAATATACCTCCGTTCTTTTTTTCCTCTTTTGATAATTTTTCTGTGAGTTGTATGGATAACTCCGAGAAAGACTGCGCTGCCGACATGACGACGTTCGAGAGATTCGTGTCCGTGGTGTGTGTGATTGAGTGTTGTGTTTGTGTATGTATGCTACAATAACAAATCAATTTTTATCACGCTACCAAACGAATATTCGCATATACATTCGCTCGTTTATCGACTTTATACATGTCGCTGGCGTGTCTATGCGTAGTAGTATGTATTGCCGCAATACCTCCACATCCATGAAGTAACACACGTTGCGTGATATCCGTTCGTAATGTAACGTCTGCTGCGTGTAAATAATAAATAAGTCGATTGGCTTTTGTTTCCTCGTTAATTACAACCGGCAATAATTGTGTTTTAAAGAGTTCATTTACACTAACGTTGAGAGATATATAGAGATTATTATGGTCGTCCATACTTACATTGTCGGGGAGTTCCGGGTCACACAATACGATGAGCTCACCGCTGCTTACCGCTGGTGCGGTGTTGGCACGCATCGACCCAAGTTTAAAATGAAGTTCGCTATGCCACAAAGGGATGTAATACGTATGACCGCCTTCATGAAGAATATAGACTCTGTCAAGTAGCATATCCAACAACGACGGATTCAACCGGATTACGATATCAGCACTCGTTTTTTCTTCCATGATGTTGGTGATTTCATCCATCGTATCACGAGAGATTCCGAATAAGTCTTGGTTGTTTGAGAGAATATCATAGATCATCAGTGCTGTTTGTTTGTCCATACTACGAAATAGAGATATCGCGGATTGGACTCCCTTTGTGATAATATGATGAATGAGAGATTGTATTGAATCCGCTGTGCGAATATTATGCTTTGAAATCATCGTTTGAATAAATAACTGAAGTATGCTGTTGTATCCCTGGTTAGAGGTATTGTGGTCAAAATCCGCACCCGAATAAAAATAATCAACGAGGCACTTATGTGCTTGGTTGATCTCTTTGAATTTTTCGGTTGCGGCGGCATCGGCGTCGGCGTCGGCATCGGCGTCGGCATCGGCATCGGCATCGATGGTGGCTGTGGCTGTGGTTGCGGCTGCGGCCATGGTATGAACACACTTATCCGGGTGATGTTTCAACGCAAGTATATGAAAACGTTTATTCAGCTCTTTCAACGACGCCGGCGCACTTGTAGTATCGGAGTAGTCAAAGCCAAGAATATGAAGTGATTTTTGTATTTCTTCTGGATACGGACACGGATACGAACTAGGCATCAGGAAATGTATGCGTGTATTCGTGTATCTTACATACTAATAATAAGACAAAATTCTCTAAATGATATATCGGGCGGTAATTATTATTGAAATACTGTAAAAATACATAGGTCTGTAACATAATGTCGTTCATCATATGAGGTAGCAATAACCCATCGGTGATTAGACGCCGCAATATAAACCAAACACATTCCTGAATATTGATGTCGTAGGTGAGAATATCATACAAACATTCCCTCAGTTCGTCGTATTTTAATTCTGTATTCGGCGACTTGATTATGCCAATAATATGATTACATATATTTTGATGCTGGTCGTTTAATTCTGTCACATTCGACTTCAAAGCCTTAATATTCGTAATGGTATCCAACTGAAATTTACTGTTAAGACGAACAGGAGATGGCTTGACGATATCCAATACGGTGACGGCGTGTGTGGCGGCGGCGGTGGCGGTGCTTGCCGTGAGTTTCAAACATTTATTATATGCCACAACGGTCGGTCGTTTGAATGGAATCAGCTTACAGCGGTGAAGTATATTATCGGGAAGAAAGCTGATGTGATCGCTTATAATGACGAAACGCAGCGATACATGTTCATTCGACAACATATAACTATAAAAGGTTTCCAGCAATTCGCTGTGTATTTTATGAAAGTTTTTACACATGACGAATGCGGCGGTGTTCGCTCTCGCACTGACAATATCTAGTATTTGGTTGTAGATTTCATTCCATAGATGTTTGGAATTACAGCCAAGAAGCGACATATCGATTTCAAAATGACAGTCGCTGATTTTCATAAAAAACGTGTCTTTATTGTATGCTATTGCGATTCGCTTTTCGTATTTTAAATGGGAAGGACTATAATGCGAGAGAAAGTAGAGTGCGTGACTGTATTTACCAACACCACTTGGACCGTGAAATATGATGTTTGGTAGAGATGGAATATCGCGGGGGAAGGTTGCGAATGTTTTCTTTATCACGGGATGTAATGAATATTCATCTACGTTATGAACGTAATCTGTGAAGTGTGATTCGAAAAACCGCATGTGTGTCTATTATATCTATGTGTTGTTCTTGATTTATACCTCTTTTTTATATACATCAAAAAAATTACCACAATAACTTGTCGGCCAGCCACCCATTACTCCATTTTACATGACGGTCACGTTCGTGTCGCATTTTATAAAGACGACGGCGGGTTTTCGCGTAAGCCATACCGCGAGTGCGAATATATGTAGGAAAGTCATTCATACCTGCCGCACCTACACTCGCGATTTTTCGTGATTTACGGAATACGTCTATCTTTTTTTCCGGGTTTGTGGATGGTTTCACCACTACGCCGATTTTATTCGCCATCTTACGTGTATAATTTGTAATGTGATACTTTCCTTTTATTTCTCTCGGCATGGTTGTATATATACCTGACATAATAAATTGTCGCTTAAACCGATTGATATGTAGTTATACAACAGCGCGTGCGGAGAGAATGAACGTAGTTATTACAGCATCCGAATATAAGTCATCACAAGTCTATTTTACAGAGAAAAAACCGAATACACATATCGCAAATAGCACATTTAACCGGATTACGTATTCTACAAATGATTTCGTAATGAATGGTGTGTATATTCAATTTGAATTATTTGTGAAACAAATTGAACAGAATTTCAATAGTAATATTTATAATTTACACTTCGACCCGCATCATGAACATAACCAGCGAATGATTGAGATTTTTAATAATATCGAAGTGAGTATTCTTGATAAATGGTTGCGATTGGAACATTCGATAACTAATACGCGTAACGATGACGACAAGCATCAGTATAAAATCAAAGATATCTATCAACAGCTTCAAAGCGGAGAAATTAGTGTATGGAAGAATGAAATGCGGCAATATGATAAGCCGCAGTTCCAACACTTCATTATTAAAATATCGGGAGTATGGGATAACGAACGAGGGTGTGGATTGACGTTTAAGTTCATCTAGTGGGGTTGCGCCCCCATACGACGCAGGGCAGGATGGCGGGGCGAGTGGCGGGGCGAGTGGCGGGGCGAGTGGCGGGGGGAGTGGCGG
>Ga0194118_10000083_pt1 | contig 170860 bp, 170 predicted proteins | sample TA2MahsurfametaG_2_FD_148662 | JGI IMG/M metagenome (GOLD analysis project Ga0194118, IMG submission 148662) | Freshwater microbial communities from Lake Tanganyika, Tanzania - TA2015013 Mahale N5 surface | ecosystem: Environmental > Aquatic > Freshwater > Lake | place: Tanzania: Lake... | reverse complement strand
TTGTTTAATACCTCCTTGGTCATAACAATCAATGTATGGTAGTTTTTCTATTATGTCTCTAATTTCTTTAGGTACAACATAATAACCTTTTTGATTTTTTACTAAAAGTCTCTTAACCAAACTTTCTCTATGATAGAGTTTATCGGGTTCAAAATATTCCTTAATAACTGATTTGTATTGGTTTTCGGTAATTAATATTTTCATAATATATTTTTAATCATAAATATCCATCAAAATAATAGTATTTCATATCAACACGTACAGTTGGTTGGGTGATTTTAATTATAACATATTCGGTTTTTGAATTGTCTAATTAATTAATTTATCATTTATATTCCTTGATTGTGCTTCGTTTATAAGAATCTTAATATAAATTTAAATTAAGATGTTTTTTCTGTTACCGTTTGTAAAAAGTAAGGAATGCCATCGTGAATAATGTATTGGACTGGAAACACTGTAACCGTTGAGTAGTTAGGCGTCCATTTTTCTGTAATACCAATTTTATTTTGTGGTTTCATAACCACTTTTTTATTGGAAAATTTAATGTTTCTTAATTCTATCATATATTTTATACACCGATAGTGGTGAATAATAAAATATAAACTTTTTAAATTGAAATGTGTGGGTTATCCTTCATTTGGTTCATTAACCATTTGGTCTTGAGCTAAAACATTTTTCATTGATTTAGTTAGAGAATTGTATACTTGTTCACCAAATCTATCCATTATTTCATTATCGTTTCTTAAGTCAATAAAATTACCTCTGGCCATAAAACCTAAAACATTTTCTAAATTAATACTTCTCCAAGCACCTTTAGCCGCCTCCATTTTAGCTTGTTCATCTTCAACACCCATTCCTCTTAATTCTTTTAACTTTTTGATATAAGAGTTCATGTCAACAACTTTTTTAATGTTGTTATTCATCTCGACGTTCATTTGTTTTTCGCTTTTTTCTCTATCACTACCAACATATGAACTTAGAGATTTTTTAATTGACATATGACGAACAGTACCATCCTTTTTCACAAATGCGACACTAACAAGAATGTTATTATCAATCGCATCTCTTAATTGTTGTAGGTCGTTACCTTGACTAAACCCTTCGTAATCTAATTTTTCCTCAACATCCATAGATGATTCGGTAATTACTCTATCTAATAAACGTTTTAGTTGTGATTCAGTTACTATAATTTTTTTCATTTTTTTCTTTTATATATAAATACCTTGATGAGGTAAGAGAATATAATTACAAAATATTTATTTAGAAATAACCAAATTTAAACAAAAAAACTATGTTACTTAAAAAAGGTTCTACAGGTGAAGATGTAAAAAAATTACAAGAAAAATTAGGATTAACCGCTGACGGTGTATTTGGTAGTGGTACCGAGTTGGCAGTTAAAGGATGGCAGTCCACCAATGGACTAACAGCGGACGGAATTGTGGGTGTTGGTACTTGGTCTAAAATGTTTGCAACACAAACAGTAATCACCGAACCGTCGCCAGCGCCTAACGTTGGTGGTTTAAAATTAGAAAAATTAAAAGGTCACATACCCGATGCGGTAATTGCTTTGATTCCTGACACCGCGCAAAAGTTTCAAATAAACACACCATTGAGATTGGCACATTTTTTAGCACAATGTGGTCACGAATCAGGTGGGTTTAAGGCGACACAAGAAAATTTAAATTATTCGGCAAAAGGTCTAAGAGGTATTTTTGGAAAATATTTCCCGACTGACGCATTAGCAGAACAATATCAAAGAAAACCCGAAGCGATTGCATCTCGTGTTTATGGAGGTAGAATGGGTAATGGTGCTGAACCAACAAAAGAAGGGTATAAATTTCGTGGCAGAGGGTACATTCAATTAACCGGAAAGGATAACTATACAGCATTCGGTAAAGCAATTAATGAGGATGTTATTTCAAATCCTGATTTGGTTTCTTCAAAATATGCCTTATTATCTGCGGCTTGGTTTTTTAGTAAAAACGGATTACACAAAATGGCGGACGAAGGTGCTACCGACGCGGTGGTTACAAAAATTACAAAAAGAGTAAATGGTGGTACAATAGGGTTAGCTGACCGTATAAAACATTTTAAAGAATACTATTCTTTGTTATCATAAAAAAAGGGGTTTAATAACCCCTTTTTTCTTTTATATCTGTGTAATCACCCGGTTTGTCTGTTTCGGGTTCACTACCATCATCAGGAGACAATTCTTTCATTAATATCTTAAATTGTTTAGATGACATAAAGTGTGCGTTGTATTCCGGATTTTCATCACCAACACTGTAAACTGAATAGAAAGAGTCGTCGTTTGCTTGAGTACTTGTACTGTAAACATCTACAACATATGTGTTTCCTTCCGTATCCACATAAACATCGGTATCGATGTGTACATATTTTGGTTCATAAACCTTACCATCTTTTTCTACCCATGAATTTGTCGACACGTTATACAATCCTGATTTACCGTTAATTTTACTTTCGTATAGTCTGATTTTTTTATTATCACCACTAACTCTCGCAATTTTAAATTCGTTAGCCATCAAGAAATCAACGATAGTCCCAACTCCGTCACCAATACCTTTTTCTCTTAAAGTTCTGTCCAATAAATTAAATTGATTACCAACTTTTTTAATTTCACTGAGGAAATCAAAGTTACCGTATCTTTCTTTAACGTTGTACTGATTTATTTCGGGGTACACAATATACAAATTACGTAGTTCGTCATCCATTGACCTCCATGATTCCGGTTTTGCTAATGTTCCACCGTTTTGGATATAAGCTCTTTTATATCCCTTTTCCATTCTTTTAAATTCGTATTGTCCACCAACTCTTTCGTTTATTTGACCAACAACATCTCTTAGAGATAATTCCTCTTGTGAAAATGGTTTGGTTGTTATTATATTTCTTTCGCCTCTAAGTTGTGGATATATTTCTTCTATCTCTTCCCATGTTTTAACAAGGTCACCACCATTCATCATGTTTGTAATTCTGAAACCGGTATTAACTCCTGTGTCTTTTTGGATTGTACTTATAAAATATGGGTCATTTTCACTTTTATTTTCATCAATAACAAAATAAAATGTTCTTTCTCCTCGGTAATTACCCCACATATTTGATTTACCCATATCAGGTCTCCAAGTTACACACCATGGAGAAATATCTCTGTCAGATTGTTCAGGTCTACCTAATGCTTTTTTGTACATTGTGTGATACCAGTATCCATATCGTATGGACATTTGTTGGTCTCTTATCGCATAAACCCTAAGACCATCTCTTTCGAATACTAAATTATCGTTACCAAACCATAATCTTCTTGACGCTTCTATTCTCTCTGGTGACGCTTTTGTATCACTACCGGCAAAAACATCTCTCTCAACTGCTCTTTCTTCAGGTCTAAATTCGTTTAATAAAAACGATAATTGAGAATAAGAATATTTTTCAATCTGTCTTAAATTATTTGGGTCAAATTTTGGATATCCGTGTTCACCGTCGTATCTACTTAAAAATGTAAATACTTGTGGTCGGTCAGGCCTTAAACCTTCTTTTATTTTAGCAAAGTCATAAAAAAGCCCTTCACCTTCTTCGTCTGTAATATTTGGTCTTTCTGTTTTCCAAATATCCATTAGGGTGTTGAAGAGCTTCTTGTTTTTTACCTCCTCTAATAATGTGTCAAACAGTATTTCTGTGAATCTCATTGTTAAAAATAATTATATACACATAAATACCCAATAATTTAGGTTTGTACATAATTATTCCACAACTTCACTTTCTGTTTTTACAAAACTACGCTTTAAATTCTCAACTTCCTCCAATAACGATTTACACATTTTTTCAATCATGAGAATTTTCATGAGATTATCCGCTTGCGGAAAGTTGTTCTCTTGTTGATAGTTGTTTAAGATAACCATTTTTAAAAGATTTTCATTTTCCAACTTGTAGGTGCGTTCTTTCTTCTTTTGAAAGTACTTTTTTGAATTTACTTTTGTACAGTCAATGCAATAGTTACTGTGGCCGTCATGAATCAGCTTGTTTTTGTAGAAATTAGACAAAGGGAATACCCCTTTACATCCTGTGCACTTCTTGTGTTTTTCCATTGATGATTGTTAATTTATACAAAGATAGTACTTTTTTTGATATATTTTGTATATTTCAAATAAAATATGAAATATGTATAATTTAAATAAATTTATATGGATAGACTAATCTTAAAGGTGGGGTTTTACTCGATATATGAAAAGGTTATTAATAATCGTAAAATTTATACCGTTGATAACGGTAAAATTATCTATTCAAATAGATTTAAAAAGTATTTTCCTAATTCAAACAGGGATGTAAAGGAATTTAGTGATTTGGATAACGCTAAAAAATATGTTCAAGGTGAAATCAAAAAACACGCGTTGAGTAAGAAGAAAAAAATAGAAAAGTTACCAAAATCACTATACTTGATTTTAATGAAAGAAGAGAAAACGCAAAAAATTTTTGTAAAAGTAGGTATTACATCAAAAAGATTTATTTTACGTAGATTTAGTAAGGGTTACGGATATAAGGGGTATACTTTAGAAACGATTTTAAGAAGAATTGACACTAAAGACGCTGAAAAACTAGAAGAAACAATAAAAGAAAAACTAAATAAAAAAAGGGGTGTAAAAAAATTTAAACCCATTTTGGAAAATTTTTCCGGTTATTCAGAATGTTTTTCTTACGATTCCCTAAATGAAATTATAACTATATTTGATTCACTAACAAAAAATTGTTAGATTGATTTTGGTTTTCTGCCTCTTTTTATTGGTGTATCTAATACAGACACCTCCGTTTTCTTTTTTAACTCTTTGTTTTTGCTTTCTAAAAACTCAACCTTTATTCTAAGTTCAGCAACTTCTCGAGTTAAATCTAATATTTTGGACCTTAGGTCGTCTTTTTCGGAAGACGACTTTTCTAACAAAATTTCAAGTTTTGTTATGCGTTCTCTACACTCATCTTTCATGTAATCCTCTGATTTTTCTTTTCTCATAGCTCTTTTTTCGTAATATCTCCACGCGCTAGCGGAACCTAAAACCGTGATTATTGTAATTAGTACCGTGTAAAAAGAATCCATGTCCATTAGCTAATTTTTATTTAATAAATATACCAAAATTACATATTGTTCACTTTTTTATTTAAGTTAATTTTAATATATTATTGATGTGAGCGTAATTGTCAATTTCTTTGGGGGGCCAGGTATTGGTAAATCAACACAAAGCTCTGAATTGTTTACTTTGATGAAAAAAAATCACATGGATGTTGAATTAACATTCGAATACCCAAAAATTGTTGCTTGGGAAGAAAATTACTCAACAATAAAAGACCAATTTTTTGTTACAGCTAATCAACATAGAAATATCAGTAGGCTTTATGGTAAGGTAAAATATATCATTGTAGATTCACCAATAATATTAGGAACGGTTTACAAAGATTTATATAATGATACACCCGAATATCCCGCAACCTTCTATGATAATTCATTTGATTACTTTATTTTCAAATTATTTAAAAAGTACAACAATTTCAACGTTTTATTAAACAGGGATGACACCACATTTAATGAAAATGGTAGGTTTCAAAATTTAATTCAATCTAAAGAGATAGATGATGTAATAAAACGTAGATTGATAGACCATTCAATTCCTTTTGTTGAGTTTTCGGTTGGAAAAAATACTGCTGGAGATATATTTAGTTATATATTAAAAAACCAACTATGAAAAAACTATCTATTCTTGTTGTTTTATCGTTTTTGTTGTTAATAACAACATCATTAACAACACAGAAAGATTTAATCCGTGTAAAAAATAACGTATTTGAAGTAAAGTACTCACAAATATTAGAGGAGCCAATATGGTTAATTTATAAATCAACAAATAGACGAACAAATGTTAATAGAGGGTCAATGGATTTTTATACGGAACAAGGTGTACACACATCTGACGGTGGCGATTATAAAAACAATGTGTGGGATAAAGGTCATTTAGCACCTGCTGCCACTTTTTCCGACAATATGGAAAATTTAAAACAAACTTTTAGTTATTTAAATTGTGCATTACAACACCAAGACTTAAATAGGGGTGAATGGAGGTTACTTGAGGAACAAGAAAGACTTTGGGACGATAAAGAACCATTAACTATTAAAATAGACTTGATTTTTGACAAAAATTCTCAGAAATTAGAGACAGGTGCAACAGTCCCATCTTTTTTTGTTAAACATATTCATTTTGATAAAAGTGAAAAATGGTCTTGTTTCAAGTTTGAGAACAAAAAACCAACAAAAAGGTGGACAGAACATCAAATAACCTGTAAACACTAATATGCTCTGTAAAGAATTATTTAATTTTCAAAATAAATTATATTTTATTGAACGAAGAATAAAAGAAACAAGGGTTAAACCTGAATTTATCGAGGACTTAAAAAAATATTGGGGGTGTGATAATGTTGTTCGTCAAATGAATAGACAAACAAATGAAAATTATCTATTATTTTTGAAGGAAATACCCGAAGCGGAAATCTTACCTGATTAATTTCTTTAATTCTTTTATACACTCTTTAGTGTATTTTATTTCATTTCTTTTCGCTTGTCTTTCACATGGATTTTGTGAATAGTAATAACATTTTTCATAAAGTCGATATAAATAACTTGATTGTAGGTAATGGGTATACTCATGAATTATTGTTGAGATTATATCATCTATGGTTTCGCAGTTAGAAATATAAATGACAATTTTGTTTTTATTAAAACAGTATTGTCCATAGTACCACATCTTGCCTTCGATTCGAGATTTATCATTAATTTCAAGAATTAACTTTTTTCTCTTTCTACTGTTAACCCCAAAATTCTCAACACACCACTCAAGAGCCATCTTGGTGTAAGAAATCTTCAACTCTTCGTCAATATTTCTTTTAGACATCGTTTGGTTTGTTTGTCTTAATAGTTCTTTTTGTTCTTATATTTGTTTTAGTCATATCTAACAATTTATCCAAGTTAGATTCTATATTTTTTAAGACTTCAGCAAATTCATAATTCTCCAAGTTTTCATTTCTATTTTTTAATGATTTTAATAAATTTGGTAAAATAGCCTCGTTTGTGTTTAATTTAACATTCATCGATTTGATTACCATTTTGAGTATTAAAAATTGGGTGGTGATTTTTTTCTCCTTTGAGAATGTAAAATAACTTTCAACTGACACATTTAGAAGTACACTTTTACTTATTGAATCTAAAAATTTGATTACCGCCACCGATTGTTTTGCTTTCATTTTGACCTTTCGTTTCAATATAAATATTTTATTATTTTATTTTGAATTTAAAGGGCGTCATTACCTTAAATTTAATTATAATATTGATAATCAATATATTAAATACTTTTTATTTGATAAGTAGTTGATTTTAAAAAATTATTTTGCCCACTTACCTCGACTTACTATTTGTGCGATTATACCATATACGGATAGGTCAGAATATGTGTCTTGAACACACTCACCTACAGTATCTTCTTTGCCCAATAATACTAACTGTTTGAGCCTTTGTATTTTATCATTCATTCTAAACCACAAACCCGTTTGAGATAATTTTATTTCCTCAGGAGTTTCTAATCTAGTACCAACCGAAATATTATCGGGTCCGTAGTTCATTTGTTTTTTACAAAACAGTTCGTACTGTTCTTTTAGGATTTTTTTAAATTCTGCGGTAGTTTCGGGATATCGTTCCTCACACGCTTTAATTGATGAAGATGGTTCTATTTTTCCTGTTGTCATATTACATTTAATTTATTATTTAAATAATAAACAAAAAAATCTGAAAAACCAAATATTTATATAAAAATCCCAGACATGGAAAATACAGAATTTAATAAAGAAACCAAATTTCCCGAAACAACAAAATCTAAACAATTAGTTCAAATGTTATCATTTAGAGTTGTTCCCGCGTATTTTAGAGAGATAGAAAAAGTTGCAAATAAGAAAAAAATGAGTGTATCTAAATTGATTCGTACCTACATTAAAGAGGGTATGAAAAGTGACAATGCAATCAGTAGTGCGGAAGACAAAGAATTTAGAGTTGAATAATTATTTATCAAATCTTTTAAATCCATTCATTGAAATGTGATTATATTTGACTCCGCCGATGAAATGGTGGAGTTCTTTTTTTCCCGCATAACTCATCGCAGACTTTAGATATGATTCAAAATTATTTACCCAACCCTCAATTGTATATTCAACCACTTGAGTTCGAACCACACCTTCTGAAGTAGTTAGATTTTCTTTTCCCCAACTCGTTTGAACTTCTTTGGTTGACATACCCCTAAAAGTTTTATATAAATTAATATCTGCGTCAAACATTTCTTTTGTTTCTTTTGAATATTGGTCAACTTTATCATAAACACTAATCGTTGAAGTTCCGGTTTTTTTACTTGTTTCACCAGCACTCTCTAAACACTTATTCAAAATTGAACCTAACATTACAATATCCGCACCTAAAGCAAGGGCTTTAATTACATCCGAGTATTTTTTGAATCCACCATCGGCTACTATTTTTGTGTTAGTACTCAACCATCTTTCGTTTTTAATTTTTCTACACTCAGATATTAATGATGCCATAGGGTAACCAACGCCTGTTTGAACAGTTGTCAAACAACCATTGCCATTACCAATACCAATTCTTACGTAATCAGCACCTACTTTGGAATATTCATAAAATGTTTCGGGATTTGCAACATTACCAACCATTAATTTAATATTTGTTCCGTATTTTTTCTTTGCTTGTTCGGTCATTATCAACAAGTCTTTCATGTGCCCATTAGCCACATCAATTAGTACTAACATTGGTTGTTCCTCGGAATATTCGGTCCTTGTTGACTCTAAAAATAATTTTTCAAAGTCAGACATACTGTAAGAAAGAAAAATACTACAATCCACCCACGATGAATCAGGATTTTTAATTCTTGGCAATACGGGTAAAATACCTTGCTCTTTAAATAAATCAAAATTGGTTTGACTTACAACCGTATCCATTGGGGCTGTCATTAATGGTAATAATCCATTACTCAAACGACAATTAATCTCACTACGAGAGCGGACATCAGAAGTTATTGCTGGTTCAATTAGTATGTCGTCAAAATCAAACAATTGCATTTTTTCTCTTTTTAGTTATTTATCAAAAAGGTAAGTAAAATAATTTAATTTACCAAACACCTAAACCAAGATATTTATAGGATATGGAATTAAACAAAATCAATGAAAATGACGTGTTGAATATACTTAGGAGCGTTTTGTATGAGGAAGTTTCTAAAGTTAACAGGAACGATTACAACAGGGTTCAGTTCAAAATCGATGAGTTGGAATTCCAACTTAGTGAAACCATTAAGGAGTTAAGAAAATTACAAGATTTAACACCAGATGGATTAAAAACTTTAACAAACGGTAGATTCAAGACGATATCAGATAATTTATCTAATGCACATTCTACGTTGAAAGTTTTAAAAAACAAAGTTAAAACCCATAAAAAATATTCTAATCAAAGTCAAGCTGAAGAAAAGAGAGTAAAATAATTATTCCTCATTATCTAACCCACTTCCAATATTCTTAACTATTTCCCTTCCTTTATCGGTCAAAAAAAACCTTTCTTCATTATTTTCATCTTCAATGGAGTCTATGATTCCTTTTTTTTGTAGTTCATATAAAAGACTACCGGTGACTATTTCTTTTAGAAATTCTTCCATGTCGTCTTGATTGAAGATATTTTCTAATGAGTCTTCATCTAAGTCGCCATTAATAAATTTTGTTGTGAGTTTATCACAGAAGAACTCCAACGCGTAAGATTCGTCTTCAATCTCATACTCATTAAAAAAATCAGATTCCCTAAGTAAGAGAACAATTTCACTCGCCTTTTCCATGACGATTGGTTGGTATATGTTTTTCATGTTTTAAGTGTCTTAGTAAAGTATAAGAAATAAAGATGAAAAAACAAAGACCTCTTGACATTGATACAATAAATGGTTATTTTTTAAAAAAAAGTTTACGGTATGCCTGATAATAGAAAAATTTTTATACAGATAGCGGCCTACAGGGATAAAGAACTGTTACCAACACTCAAAGATTGTATAAAGAAAGCCAAAAACCCTGATAAACTCGTATTTTCCATTGCCTGGCAACACTCAAAAGATGATGAGTGGGATAATTTAGATGAATGGAAATGTGACCCACGATTTAAAATAATCGACATCAATCATACAAAAGCTAAAGGTCCGTGTTGGGCGAGACATATCTTACAACAACAATATGATGGTGAAGAGTACACTTTACAATTGGACTCACATCACAGATTTACAAAAAATTGGGATGAAGAATTAATTATAGAATTAAAAAAATTACAGGAAAAGGGTCATAAAAAACCCATGTTAACGGGATACATACCCTCATACGAACCTGAGAACGACCCAAAAGGTCGTTTAGACGTACCATGGAAAATGAACTTTGATAGATTTAGTCCTGATGGTAATATACATTTTCTTCCGGCATCAATTGATGATTTTAAAGAAAGAGACGAGCCTGTCAAAGCTAGATTTTATTCCGCTCACTTTTGTTTCACTCTTGGTCAATTTGCGTTAGAAGTACAACATGACCCCGATTATTATTTTCATGGTGAGGAAATTTCGATATCTGTTAGAGCCTATACCCATGGATATGATTTATTCCATTTACATCGAGTTTTAATATGGCACTATTACACTCGTAGGGGTTCCACTAAACAGTGGGATGACGACCCGATATGGCACAAAAGAAATGAGTACAGTCATTATAAAAATAGGAAACTATTTGGTATGGAGAATGACGGTAAAGAAATTGATTTTGGTGATTTTGGTTTTGGTCCAAATAGAACTCTTGAACAATACGAAAGATATTCGGGTATCTCTTTTAAAAAAAGAGCGACACAAAGATATACATTAGATTACAACCACCCACCAAATCCATATATTGAAGACCAAATCGAATATGATAATTCATTTACTTCACATTTTAAACATTGTATAGATATTGGTTACCATGATGTACCTCATGACGACTACACGTTTTGGGCGGTGTCTTTTAATGATGAAAATGGTAATGAAATTTACAGACAAGACGCCTCACCTGAAGAAATTCGAATGATGAAAAGAGATGTGGACGGTTACTGTAAACTATGGAGAAGTTTTGAAACGGTAAGTAAACCCGCTAAATGGTATGTTTGGCCACATTCAGAAAAACATGGTTGGGGTAATAGACTAGAGGGTGTAATTTAATAAAATATATGGAAAAAATATTAGTTCATTTACCAGCATATAGGGAACCTGAGTTATTACCTACAATAAAAAGTGCGTTAGAAAACGCCCAGTTTCCCGAAAGAATTCACTTTGGTATTTGTCGACAATTTAACCCCGAGGATGGTTTTGATAATGTTGATGAGTATAGAGATGACCCACGATTTAAAATAAAAGACATTCATTATACCGAAGCAAAAGGTTTAGCGTATGCACGTTCTGTCATTAATGAAGAATTGTTAACCGATGAAGATTTTGTTTGTCAATTAGACTCTCATCATAGATTTTCTGAGAATTGGGATTCTAAATTGATTGGTTGGTATCACGAATTAAAGGAGGATGGACATAATCCACTTATTTGTGGTTATTTACCTTACTATGACCCGTTTAATGACCCTGAAAAAAGAGTTCACGAACCTTGGTTCTCAAGAGCTGAATGTTTTTACCCACATGGTACAATATTCATAAGACCTGCCGGTGTTCGTGGTGGTTGGCAAGACTTGACAAAACCATATCCCGCCAGATTCTTAAGTGGTCATTTTTGTTTTGGTCCTAATAAATGGGCTAAAGAAGTTAGGCACGACCCAAATATCTTTTTTGCTGGTGAAGAAATCAATCTTTCGGTTCGGAGTTTTACACATGGATACGATTTGTTTCACCCACATCAAGTTGTTATATGGCACGCAACCATGAGAGAAGAACGCGCTGGTAAATTGGTATGGGATGACCAACATAAACGGGGTGAAAGTATGTGGTGGAAAGGTAATGACGTTGCTCGTTCAAGAATTAGACAACTATTGTGCACTGAGGATAATGGTCACGATTTAGGACCATATGGGTTGGGAACTGATAGGACTATTCGTGACTATGAAAAATATGCGGGTATTCATTTCAAGAAAAGAGCGTTTCAAAAGTGGACAATTGACGATAAATTCCCACCTAATCCACAATTTGATACAGAGGAAGAGTGGGAGGAATCATTTATGAAATCATTTTACTATTTAGTTAATATTGATAGAAATGACCTACCTGAAAATGATTATGATTTTATATTGGTAGCGTATGATGATGAAAATGGGTTATCAATATTTAACAAGTACATTGATGGTCATAATTTACAAAAATTTTTAAATGGTGATGGACCAATTCACTACGAAGAAATGTTTTTGATTGAAAAAGAACCAAAAAGAGTCGTTTATTGGGCTCACTCACCTGAAAGAGGATGGGTAGAAAGAAAAGAAATAAATTTAAATAATTAAAAAAATGAGCAAATTTACAGAAGTATTAAAAGCATGTAGTAATTTTAAAAAAACAACATACTATTGGGACCACAATATTTTAACGCACGAGGAAAATAGTATTAGAAATTACCCCGCACCTTGGATTACAAAAACCGTAGAGTTATTGAAAATAATTGAAGGTAATGTTATCGTTGAAATTGGTTCAACAAGAAGAGAATTGACTCAGAGTTGTATTTCTTATCATAATAACTCAATGAAATTGGAAAGTAAAGACGCTCCCCCATGTTGTCAAGATGGTCATTCAACTTATTTTTGGGTTAGAGAAGGTTTTGAAGTACATACGGTTGATATCGACCAAATGTGTAAACAAGAAATTGAGAGTTCTTATGAACATCACATTAAAGAACCAATACCAAGTAATTTACATATGCACATTCCACATGATGGTATTGAGTTTTTGAAAAATTTCAATAAGAAAATTGATTTATTATTTTTAGATGGTTGGGATGTGGGTACTGATAATTTTGCTGAGAAACATTTAGAGGCGTTTATGGCCGCGAAAGATAAATTGGCTGACAATCATCTGATTTCAATTGATGACACCGATTTTGATACGGATTTAGGTGGAAAAGACAAATACCTTACACCATATCTATTAGAAAACGGATATATCAAAGTTCTATGGGGTAGACAAACTGTTTTTGTAAAAAATTCTGATTTAGAAAATAATAAAACGGGTCTTTTTTCTAAATTATTTGGTAATTAATGTCGTCAATCAAAAAAATAGAATTTTATTTAGATTTTCCTCAAGTTACGGGGGTTGACGGGTTTAGTGAATTCGACGCAGACGATATTAAAAATCCCGACATTACATACGATGGTGTAGAATATATGCATCAAATATGTCCCATAGAAATTCTTAGAAGTTTAATTAAAAAATATCCAGAAATTGAATTCATACCAATTAATACAAGATTAATAAACAAAGATTGTTGTTGCCCCGCATATGGTATTGCCACACCTGTCATAAAAAATCCAAAAACGGGAAAGTTTATGATAATATCGTATTGCGATAGGGGGTATTATATAACAAAGGGCGAATCGCCTTGGGGTTGGGATTTAGATAATTGTGTTGATGTGTTTCAACCTGTGGGCATTAATTTTGATGTCGTACATTATAAACCAATGATACCATTTGATTGTACCGATGAAGAGGGGTATAAAAAAAATTGTTTGGAATATGTCTACACACCGTGTACCATGTCAACATATTTTAAAAGTGGTATGATTGAAATTGAAAAGTTATACAATAGGGTCGATAGGAAAATACCCGAAAAATTGTTTTTAAGAGGTGGTAATGCCCCGTTTAGGGAATACTTGAGACATTTTGATGATAGGTTTAACATTTTTTATCCCGATAGGTTAACGGGTGATGAATTTATGATAGAACTTTCACAATATTCTATCATTATGGACGTAAACTCAGTGGTAGAAATATCAGGTCGTTTAATTGACGGTATGGGTTTGGGTTGTGCGGTTATAAGACCTGAATTAGCTATTCAATATCATAATAAATTGATTCCTAATTATCATTATGCTAAAGTTGATTGTGATGATTTGTCTGATTTTCCCAGATTAGCGAACGCTTATATTGAAAAATTTGAAGAATTAAAAAACAAACCGAAATTGGTAGAATTTATTGGTCAAAATGGTAGAAAATGGTATGAGGAAAATTCAAGATTAGATTCTTATTCAAAACTATTTGTTGATGAATTAATAAACTTAGATAAACTTTTATAGTGAATTATAAAAAATATGAAAAAATATGGGTAATCGGTGATTCGCATTCAAACACTTTTCATATTGGTCACCCAAAAATAGGGACACTAAACGTTGGACCAATAACCATGCATAGAGTTGGTAGAGATGGTTTAGAAGAAAACTTTGATAACTATTACATTCCGAGAGGTGAAGTTTCAAGAGAAGGTTTGTGGGTGTTGGCGTTTGGTGAAATAGATTGTCGATGTCATTTATGGAATCAGATTAATGTGAACGGTAGAAATGAAGATGAAGTAATAAACACATTAGTTTCAAACTATTTTGAATCAATTAAAAACGCAAATTATCATGAAATTGCAATAATGAGTGTCGTTCCCACAATAAGGTATCTCACAGGTAATTATGACCATAGTCGATTCCAAGAACAATACCCTGTAATTGGATTAGACAGTGATAGATTACGTTACGTTCAAAAAATAAATGATTTATTAAAAGAAAAATGTAAAGAAAATAACTACCCATACATTGATGTACATTCATTATACTGTGATAACGAAGGTTACATGGTAAAAGAATGGTCAGATGGTGAAGTACATATAACTGATAGAGATAGACTATTTGATTTTTTTGAAAAAATGGGATTACTATAATTAAAGATAAAGAAAAAATGATTGAGCAATTAAAATTATACGACGTTAAGTCACCCAAAGTTAGATTGGGAAATGAATGGGATGGTGGTTATGTTGCTCCCCAAATAATATTAGATTCAAGTGCAGCATTATTCTCTTATGGAGTTGGTTCTGATATTTCATTTGAAATTGATTACGTAAGAAAAACTAATAAACCTTCATTCTCATATGACCACACAGTGGAAGGTGCGGGTATTCCTCATGATTTACAACACCTAATGGTGTTTAAAAAAGAGGGTTTGTCTTACCAAAAAGAAACCGATTTAGATACATTCTTTGCTCACTATGAACAGAGTGGCATTAAAGAACAAGTTTTTTTAAAAATGGATATTGAGGGTGCAGAATTCCCCTTCTTTTTAAATTCTGATATAAAAAGATTATCAGAAATCGTAACGGGAATTGTTGTGGAGTTTCACCCAATTGACAACCCAAGATTACTACAAGAGTATTTTGACGTACTTAAAAAAATTAACGAATATTTTTATCATTGTCATATTCATTGTAACAATTATGCGGGTTCATCTCCATACTCAGAATATGGACTTGATATTACTTTACCACACATATTGGAAATGACGTTCATAAATAAAACACTGGTCGCGAATAATAAGTCGACTCTAAGTAGATTTTTAGACACTTTTAAAAGTGGTAAAAAAGTTGATTTAGATATGAACAATTACCCAAATCCCGAATATGATAGAAAAAACGATTTAAATAGACCCGAACATTCTTTAGATTTTATAAAATTAATAAACAAACTATAACATGATTTACATTTCACTTACAACAGTACCTAAAAGAATAAATCTTTGGGATTCATTTAAAGAAAATCTGACCTCTCTTTTGAATCAGAAGACAGATAAAGATTACAAAGTATTGTTAAATATACCATACAAGTATAAAAATAATAACGATGAAGAATACATCATCTCAAATGACTTAATTGATTTTGTAAATAAAAATTCTAAATTAATAATTAATCGCGTTGAGAAAGATTATGGTCCCGTGGTTAAAATTACAGGAGCGTTACTCTATATCACAAATCCCGACGACATAATGATTGTTTGTGATGATGACCATGTTTACCACGAAGACATGTTAGAATACCATTTAAAAAAGATGTCTCAATACCCTGAAGCTATGATTTGTTTCAGGGGTGATAATTGTATTGAAAAAAGAGAGTGGTTAGACAGTGATGGTATTGTTAAATATACCTTAAGTCCTACACATTTTTATTTCCCAATAAAATACGATGGTCAAGTTATTCAACCCGGTCATTGGCATTCGGTATCTTATCTAAGAAATTACTTTAGTGATGATTTTATGGATGAATCATTTTTATCCATGGCAACAAATGATGATGTATTAACAGGTTATTATTTTAGATTAAGGGAAAGACCATATATTGTTGCAACTTGGGAAAATGAGACGGACTGGAGGTCTGTAAACAATAATGGAAGAGGTTCACATTCTTTCCCAATCGTAAGACAGATATTATTTCCTGATTCGGGATTTAATGAGTTTAGAGCTCAATGCGGTCACCATATGGGTTATATGCATGATAGAATTTTTGATGAATTTACCCAAAATAACAATAAAATTTACACTCAAAAATAAATTATGTCAATTCTGAATACAATTAAAAATTTAATTATGAAACATAAGAGAAGAGTTATCGTAACATTAACAACAATCCCATCAAGACTTTCGGCGGAATATGATACAGGGATAAAAAGTAATATTAAATCATTAATAGAACAAGAATATAATGGTGAATATGAAATACATTTAAACGTACCGTCTGTAAGTAAATTAACCGGTGAACCTTACGTTATACCAGAATGGATGAAAGAGTTGTCACAACAACATCCTAAATTTAAAATTTTTGAAGGTTTAGATGATTTAGGTACTATGACAAAGTTAGTTCCCACCTTAAAAAGAGTTACCGAAAGAGACGCTATTTTGATTGTATGTGATGATGATTTAGTTTATCACCCCAAGATGGTTGAAGAACAAGTTAAAAATCAAGAAACCTATACTGACACCGCTTGTGGATATGATGGAAGTAGATGTGAGAACCCGAGTGATTTTGATGATGTTAGAAACACTTTTGTTGTTTCCGTTTATAAAGACGTGTATGTAAAATTTTTACAACACTATAAAACAATTTCTTATCAAAGATATTTTTTCCAAGATGATTTATATAAGGAGTTTATGGACGTATCATGGAATGATGACGTATCATTTTCTGCATACATGGGTAAACATGGATTTAAGAAATTGGTTAGATTTTACAGTGACGAAGAACCACTTATCACCATTGAACAATGGAGAGAAAAAGGTGGTGTCACCACATTTCCAGTAATCAGACATACAACACACGAAGGTATCGAGGGTTGTAACATACACAGGAATCAAAATATTGACGACAACCACATGAGATTTATTCAATTAGGTTGGATGTAAAAAAACATTATGAAAAAAATATGGTACGCACCTAATAAGTTTGAGTCATATGGTGAGGAGGAAATACAAGCGGTTGTTAATTGTTTAAGAGATGGTTGGATTGCCGGATTTGGACCTAAAACGATTGAATTTGAAGAAAGAATTAGTCGTTTTTTTGGTAAAAAATTCGGTGTTTTTGTGAACAGCGGTTCGTCCGCCTGTTTATTATCATTAGCTTGTTTACAATTAAACAAGGGAACTAAGGTGATTACACCCTCTTGTACATTTTCAACAACTTTAGCACCTATAATTCAATTAGGTTTAATACCTGTATTTTGTGATGTTGGTATAAACTCTTATGTACCAACTGTAAGTGAAATAATTTCTTTGGTTGATAATGAAGTTAAAGTCATTATGCTACCAAATCTTATTGGTAACAAACCCAATTGGAAATTATTAAAAGAATGTTTAATCGAAATTGGTAGAGGGGATATTATTTTAATTGAGGATTCTGCTGACACTATAACTCACACATTAGAATCGGACATCTCAACAACAAGTTTTTACGCTAGTCATGTGATTACAGCTGGTGGTTCGGGGGGTATGGTTATGTTCAATGACACCAAATTAAGAGACGTATGCTTACAATACAGAGATTGGGGAAGGTTAGGAGATAATTCTGAAATAATGTCTGACAGATTTAACCATTCTGTTGACGGAATTCCTTACGACCACAAATTCTTGTATTCGGTGTTGGGTTATAATTTTAAAAGTTCGGAAATGAATGCGGCATTTGGTTTAGTACAATTAGATAGATTTAAAAATTTTGAACAAATAAGACGAAATAATATAGAAAGATACATTAATAATTTAAGAGGTGTTGGTGACATTATTTTACCCGATGATTCAATAAAACCCAATTGGTTGGCTATCCCACTACAAAGTGAGTACAGGTACGATTTACTTCATTTCTTAGAGGAAAATAATATACAAACAAGAGTAACTTTTGCTGGTAATGTTACAAGACATCCAGCGTATAGAAATTATTTAAAGTCATTTAAAAACTCAGACATGATTATGAGAAATGGGTTTTTACTTGGTGCACACCATGGGATGAATATTGATGATGTTGATTACGTGACAGATAAAATTATAAAATTTTTTAATTAATGAAGGTAGTTTACATAACAGGTTGTTTAGGTTTTATTGGTTCTCATATTACAAGAGAATGTCTGAATTTAGGGTGGTATGTTATGGGTGTTGATAAAATGACATATGCATCAAATAAAGAATTATTAAAAGAATTTAATGAATATAAAAATTTCACATTTGTTAAAAGTGATATTAATGATTTAAAATTTTTATATGATTGTGACTATGTGATTAATACCGCAGCAGAAACCCACGTTGGTAATTCAATATCAAATAGTAATGAATTTGTCTCAAGTAATATTAATGGTGTCCATAATTTATTGGAATTAATTAGAACATATCGTTTAGAAACGTCAAAGACACCTGTTTTATTACATTTTAGTACCGATGAGGTATATGGTGATATACTTAATGGTGAACACAATGAAGATGATATCTTAAAACCAAGTAATCCTTATTCTGCAACCAAATCAGCCGCAGACCAATTAATAGTTGCGTGGGGTAGGACGTATAACTTACCATATGTAATTATTCGACCAACAAACAATTATGGTGTTGGTCAATACGTTGAAAAACTTATACCAAAAACTTGCAAATATCTAATATTAGGTAGAAAAATACCTTTACATAACAATGGTTTCCCAATTAGAAATTGGTTACACGCTGAAGATACTGCAAGGGCCGTAATAACAATAATAAATTCAAATAGAGTAAATGAGATTTTTAATATCTCATCAAATTACGAACAGACAAATTACGAAACCGTGAGTAAAATAGTGAAAATTTACCATGGTAAAGACGACCCAAATGATTTTATTGATTTAACATATTCCAGACCCGGTATGGATATGAGATATTCATTAAACGATTCTAAAATGAGGTCATTAGGTTGGACACCATTGAAAAATTTTGATGATGAAATAATAAAAATAGTAGAATATTATAAAAATAAATTTATATGGTAGAGCTAAAGAAACGAATAGTTGAAATCGCCTATAAACATAAATTAGGTCATCTTGGTAGTTATTTCTCAGCACTAGAAATAATTGATAGTATCTATCAAAAAATGAATAAAGATGATATATTCATCTTATCATCAGGCCATGCCGCATTAGCATTATACGTTTGCTTGGAAAAATATAGAGGACAAGATGCTGAAGCATTATTTTTAAAACATGGTGGACACCCACATTGGGATGAAGAAGCGGGTATATGTTGCTCAACAGGTAGTTTGGGTTTAGGTATTACTATTGCCCTAGGAAGAGCAATTGCTAATCTAAATAGAAAAGTATATGTGTTATTAAGTGATGGTGAGTGTGCTGAAGGTAGTGTTTGGGAATCTCTTAAAACCATAGTTGAACAAAACATTACAAACATTGAGGTACATGTTAACGTAAATGGATATGCAGCTTATAGAGAAGTAGACGTTGAATATTTGACAAATAGATTAAAATCATTTCTATCTAATATTAATATCCATTACACTACAGTAGAACATTTTTCATTTCTTAAAGGATTAAATGCTCACTACCATATAATGAAAGAAAATGATTACCAAACAGCATTAGAACAATTATTATGAGACGAGAATTTGCTAAATTATTGCTTAATGAAATGAAATCTAATCCTGATATTTATCTTATTACAGGTGATTTAGGTTATGGTTTATGGGATGACATTATGAATATATTTCCTGATAGATTTTTTAATGTGGGGTCATCTGAAATGGCTATGATGGGCATAGCTATTGGACTAGCGATGGAAAATAAAATACCATTTGTATATTCAATTACACCGTTTGCTATTTATAGACCATTTGAAATGATTAGAAATTACGTTAATCATGAAAATATTCCTGTAAAGATATTAGGTGGTGGTAGAAATGAAGATTATGGTTATTTAGGATTCTCACATTGGGCTAGTGAAGATTTAGCTGCTCTAAGCATATTTGAAAATCTTAAATTATTTAAACCACATACTCAGGATGAATTAGAAAATGATTTTAATTTTGCTGTTAATAATAATTCTCCTGTTTATATTAATTTAAAAAAATGAGAATACTAATTACAGGAGCAAATGGATACATAGGTAAATCATTGTTTGAAAGTTTAAAAAATCAATTTAATGTTGTTGGGATATCGAGAAAAGATTTTGATTTAACCGACTCTTTTGAAACTTTGAAATTTTTTTCAGACAAATATTTCGATGTTGTTTTACATTGCGCAGTAATTGGAGGAAGTAGACTAAAAAAAGATGATTTTCAAATAATGGATGAGAATTTGAAGATGTATTTTAATCTTTTAGGTTGTAAAAATCGGTTTGATAGATTTATTAATTTGGGTTCGGGTGCAGAAATTTTCAATAGTGAGTCACCATATGGTTTAAGTAAAAAAGTTATCCATAATTCCATTTTAGAAAAAGATAATTTTTTTAATATAAGATTGTTTGCAGTTTTTGATGAAAACGAGATTGACACAAGATTTATAAAGTCGAATATAGTAAGATACATCAAGGAGGAGCCATTTGTTTTATATGAAAATAAAGAAATGGATTTTTTTTATATGGAAGACTTTACAAGGTTGGTAAAATATTTTATCTTTAGTGATAAAGATATTCTACCAAAAATTCATGAATGTACTTACAATAAAACCTTTAAAACTATAGAAATTCTACAGATGATAAATAATTTAGGTGAGTTCAAATCACCAACCCTTAACGACTCTATAATAGGTAAAAAATATTGCGGAAATTTTATTGATTTAGGAATTGAGTATGTTGGATTAGAACAAGGAATAAAAAACACGTATAACAGATTACGAAACAAATGAAATAAATAAAGAGTTGGTGATGAATCAAGAGATTAATAAAAATTTAACTATTGTTACTGGTTTATGGAATATTGGTAGACCGGGGAGGGATTTTACACATTATATTGAACACTTCAAAATGTTCTTAGATATTCCACAAAATTTATTCATTTATATACCAGCGGAATATGAATATTTGGTTTGGGAAAAACGAAGTAGAGAGAATACATATGTACGAATAACCGAATTGGAAGATATAAAAAGATTATACGACCCTTTTTGGAATAAAACTCAAGAAATAAGGACATGTCCTGATTGGTTAAATCAAGCTGGTTGGTTATCGGGTTCACCACAAGCAGTTTTGGAATACTATAACCCAATAGTTCAATCTAAAATGTTTATGTTAAATGACGCGTCAATTTGGAATCCATTTGACACTGAGTATTTCTTTTGGTTAGATGCGGGAATTACAAATACTGTGCCTCACACACATATAACTGAAAATAACATCTTAAATAAATTACCTGAATATGGTAATCCATTTTTATTTTTAAGTTATCCATATCAAGCCGAAAATGAAATTCATGGTTTCACTTTTACTGAAATGAATAAGATTGCACGAACGAAGGTAGAATATGTTTGTCGAGGTGGTTTGTTCGGTGGACACAAACAACAAATACACGAAGCAAATGCAACATATTATTCAATCTTGACTAACACATTGAATACGGGTTACATGGGAACAGAGGAAAGTGTCTTTACTTTGATGTCATACAATGAACCTCACTTGTACAAAAGATTTGAATTAGATGGTAATGGTTTGATTGTGAAATTTACCCAAGCGATTATTGATAAAAAAGTAGATATCGTTGCACCTAAAATAACCCAATCCCAAAAATTTATTAAGTACACAGATAGGGATGTTGAAAAGGTTAAAACAAATTTATACGTCTTAACATTTAATTTCGCTGAGCAGGTTTTACACACCATTACATCAATGGAAAAAACGCCCGATTGGTTAAATAGACCGCATTTAGTTTTACTCGATAATTCAACAACCCAAGAATCTCGAGATAAAAATAGGGAAATCGCTGAAAGTTTTAAATTTGAATATGTTAGTTTAGGGGGTAACACCGGTATTTGTGGAGGTAGACAAGCGGCGTCAGAACATTTTCATAATTCTGATGCTGATTTTATGTTCTTTTTTGAAGACGATATGACCGTTAATCCTCCTGAAATTGAAGGTCAATTTTGTAGAAACGGATTTAGAAAATACATCCCCAATCTTTACAATTTGGTTCACAGAATAATGTTAAAAGAACAATTTGATTTTCTTAAATTGTCATTTACTGAAGTATATTTTGATAACGACAAACAATGTTCTTGGTACAATGTGCCACAAACAATTAGAACAAGAGATTGGCCCAACTATGATAAATTACCTGTGACAGGTTTAGACCCAAATGTACCATTAACTAATTTTAAGAATATTAAAAGTATGGATGGATTATCTTATATCGACGGTGAAATTTATTATGCAAATTGGCCAATGATTGTTAGTAAAGAAGGTAATTATAAAATGTTCATAGAAACAAAATGGGCACATCCATTTGAACAAACGTGGATGTCATATATGTATCAATTAACAAAAGAAAATAAACTAAGACCTGCGGTATTATTAGCGTCACCGATTTGGCATGATAGAATTAAACACTATCAACCCGACGAAAGAAGAGAAAATTAAATTTTATGAAAATTGGAGTCATTGGTATTGGTGTTGTGGGTCAAGCAATTAAAGATGGGTTTGAATATATTGGACACGAAGTATCTATTTACGATATAAAAATGCCTGAGACAAAAATAGAGGATGTTTTAGGTTGTGAAATCGTATACTTAACGGTTAGTACGATAATTGGTTTAAATGAAGAATGTGATTTATCCGCGGTAAGCAGTGTGGTGAGTCAATTAGATGAATTAAACTATAACGGTTTAATTGCAATAAAAAGCACGGTAGAACCTGGAACAACTAATAAATTAAAATTAGTTTATCCAAATTGTAGATTTGTTTTTGTACCGGAATTTTTAAAAGAAAGATGCGCATATAATGATTTTGTATTTAATAATAACATACTTGTAGTTGGGACTGAAAATGATATCGATTATAACTTAATTGTTGAAAGTCATGGTAATTTACCTATTCATAGGGTAAAAATGAAAATTGTTGAAGCTGAATTAATGAAGTATTTTTCAAACACTTATAAAGCAACAAAAATTACATTTGCGAATTCATTCCACAAAGTTTGTCAACATTTTGGAGCTAATTATGGCGCGATTAAAGATGCGTTTTTATTTCACGGAGTGGGTGAAAGTCATTATTTGAACGTAAATGAAGAGTTTGGTGGATACGCGGGCCCTTGTTTACCTAAGGACACCAAAGCTATGAAAGTTCTTTGTAAAAAATATAATATCGATGTTGACATTTTCAAATTTATTGATGAGGAAAATGATAAATTTATAAAAAAGGTCCCAAAAGGGATGAGAAAATAAGTGAGAATTTTAGTCACAGGAGCCGCTGGATTTTTAGGTTCACATTTATGTGATTCTCTTTTAAGTAATGGACATCAAGTTATTGGTGTTGATAATTTTTTCAGAGGTAAAAAATCAAATTTACCGATTCATGATAATTTTAGGTTTTACGAAATTGATTTAAGGAATTTAAGTCAAACAAAGATTATGATGAATACCGAGTATCCTGAAATTGTTGTACACTATGCAGCAATCAACGGAACAAAGTATTTTTATGACATACCGTACAAAGTTTGTAATGATAATATTCTTTTAACACAAAACATTTTAGAATCCTGTGGAAAGTCAGTTAGAAAAGTTGTTTATGCGTCGTCTTCTGAAGTATATGGTCCCGAACCTAAAGTCCCAACAAAAGAAACTGAATATATAATTTTAGATTCATTATCCGATAGAGATTCTTATGCGTCATCAAAAGCAATAGGTGAGTATTTGGTTAGATTATGGGCTAGGGAAAATCAAAAAAATTATCTAATCGTTAGACCATTCAATACCTATGGACCAAGAATGGCAACAAACGGTTACGGACAAGTTATACCTGAATTTATAGAAAGAATTAAATCGAGCGAACAATTTTACTTGTTTGGTGATGGTAAACAAACTCGTTCTTTTTGTTATGTTACAAACCATACCGACATAATGAATCAATTGATTGAAAATGTTAATGATAAAATTTTAAATATTGGTTTTGACGAAGAGGTGACAATAAATGAATTATCAAAAGTAATTCACGAAATCATGGGTATTGAGTTCAACGTTATCTATAAAGAAGGTTGGAAGAACGATACTAAATGGAGAAAACCTGATTTAGATGAATTAAAAAATTGTACAAATTATAATAATTTTATACAATTAAAAGATGGTATTAAAAAAATGTTAGATTATCCGAATATTTAATATAAACCCCGACTAATAGTCATAAGTATTTTAATACACCTATATGGACCCCGATAGTGATACACAAACTGAAACACAAGGAGACAAGATTGACCCTTTATCGAGATACATCTCTAATGTTAGCGATGTTCTTTCTCCCATTTGGGTACGACGCTTCATTCAAGTTGTTGATGGAGGTCACTGGCTCGTATTGGGTTGCAGATATAATTTTTTACTTTATTTCAGGATGTTTTTGGTTATCGTATATATTTTTTACTCGAACATTATCTTCTAAAAAGGATAATTGACATCTTTCAGTTTTGATTCTAATAATCTAAAACATTCATAAAAACCCTCTACTTCAATCAATTCTCTATTTGATTGAGAGTCTTGACAAGGAAAAAATATCTTGCCATCATTTAATGACAAACTATAAACCCAATTATTCCTTGTCATCATTTCTACAGTAAGATAGATACCGTTTTTATCAAAAAATTTGTACAATTTCTTAATGTCGTAATATCGAAGAACCGATAAGCATGGTAAACCAACGTTAGGAAACATCATTTTAGAAAAGATGTTTAACGCTCTCGGATATAAATATTTAATGGTATACCAATCCATCATATCAGTAATTATTTGAAATAAGATATTAATTCAATTTTTTTTTTCAATGATAAATTACCATACCAACAATATTTATTAATATGGATTTTTTAAGTGACAAAAAAAAAGATAAAATTAGTGAGTTTGTTAAGTTTGTTAAAATCGAACTAAACTTAGAGAAGTGCCCTGTTGTTATTTTACAAAATGGTAGAGGTGAACTAAAAACCACAGCGAGTTACAATTATTTAAAGGACCCAAAAATAATTCGAGTTAATGTTAAAAATAGAGCTTTGGTTGACGTGTTAAGAAGTATCGCTCACGAAATGATTCACCATAAACAATATGAACAAGGTAGACTAAAAGTACAACCACCTGACATAGGGGGTGAAATTGAAGATGAAGCCAATTCTAAAGCTGGACAATACATAAAGATGTTTTCCAAGAAAGATAATACAATATATGATGAGTAAATTATCTTAAAAAGGTTAAAATTACTTTCACAGTAACCGCCCTTTCTCTTGTCCCATCTGAAAGATATAAATCCGTAATTATTTCAGGGCTCATTAAAATTAATTCATTTGGTGGTGCAACCCCAACATTATTCGTTTTAAAAGTGTAATCGGTTTTTAAACCAAGAGTATGGTCTAAAATTGACATCCTTGTGTAGTTTGTGTACAAACCATTTGATGGGTAAGTAACCCAAAATGGTTCATGAGAGGGTTTTTGACCTCCTGGTTGAAACGACCAATCACAATACAAATTATATCCATCAAACTCCCACATCGTTTTATTCTTAATAAACCTACGTGACAACGCGGTGTTTTTATAATTTTGTGACATTAAAGTCCCTCCACTAATAAAACTTTGTTGATTAAACGAATTGATACAAATGGTGTCGTTTTTTATAAGCTCAACTTGACTTTGGGAACTTATTACAACAACATCATAATCAACAAAAGTCCATTTACCACCACCCATGTACAAAATTGGTTCACTTACTTCTTCATATTTCTGACAACTTGTAAGTAATAGTAAAATAAAAACATAAAATAAATTTTTCATGATATTTAAAATTTCAGCTAAAATAGGTATATTTTTATACTATACAATAAATTTTTAAAGATTTTTTTTACTATTTATAAGGATATGAAGATTATAATCTCAGAAAAACAATATAAAAAAATTGTAGATAGTGCTCAATTAGATGAGCAAGGTAATGACCCATCCGCGGCACAACCGTCCAGTGGTGTTGGTAGTTCAGGTAGCAAACAAGGTTATCCTGAGGTTGGAAAATGGGAAAGCGGTGTAACTAGAGGGCCTGGCAATCAAATTGGTGTGACCAAATGGTCGGACGTGGTTGGTTCAGTTTTAAAAAGAGGTCATGGAAATCCACTCAAATAAATGATATTTATATGATATTTATTATATAGAAACACAAAAAAATGGATTTTACTGTTAGTAAAGATAGAAGATATGTACAACTAGAAACTATGGTTGTAGATTTAGAAACGGGAATAAAATTTGATTTAAATCACGCCCACCCATCCGTTGTTTGTGAAATGTTCAAAAATCAGTTTACACACAGTTACAAATATAAATTAATGGAATCTACTGATTTGTTTTCAAAGATGAAACAATTAATATACCCACTAATCACACACGATAGAGGTATTGTTTCGGAATATGAAATAAGATTTGGTATGCATCTCATTTATGAATCAACCGAAGAATTTAGTCTGACTACATATAGAACAATTGAGGAATCTTGGGATTTTGTCAAAACAAAAATGTTAGAAGTATTCCCTGTCACACCTTCAGAATTGTTGGAAGGATGGTTGGATGATACGTGGGGAAAAGTCAAACAAGGGGCTTCATATGTTTGGGATAAAGTCAAACAAGCTGGTTCTTGGATTTTAAATAAAGGACTTCCTTGGTTTTTTGAAAAACTCGAAGCATTTTTATTGAATCCCGTAACCATTGGTATTGAAGTTGCATTAATGGCAATAGGTGTGGGTAAAATCGCGGGAGCAATCTTATGGGGCGCTCTTGGAATATGGAAAATATATCAACTGTTCACAGGTAAAATTGAAAATAGCATATGGTCTTATCTTGATATTGGTGTTTGTCTTCTTGGTTTACTTTTAACAGGTGGCGCTGCAAAGGCCTTAGGTGGTGCAATAAAAGCAACAGGTAGAAGTATTGCTAAATTAGCAAAATTACCTGGTATCAAACAATTATTACAACTTTTAGGAAAGGGTGTTAGTTTCATTAGTAATATGATTTTAAAACCAATTGAATGGTTGGCAAAAACTTTGGGTGGTTCTAAGGTAACAGAAATGATAAACATCGCTAAGAATAAAATTGGTGAGGTTGTTAAAAAACTACAAAATGCCTTTAGTAAAGCTGCAGAGGGGCCAGGTCTTGGTAAAACAATAGTTCAAGGTGTTAAAACTGATGTTGTTAATCCATTAAAAACCGCACTAAAAACTAAAACCGCAGCGGAATTAGAGAGGGCAGCATTTAAAGGTGCTAAAACAGGTACCGCATTTGCTCTTGGTATGAAAGGTGTGGAGAAATATGCGGAAAGTAAGGCTAAAGAAGATGAAAATAAATTAAAACAAGAGAAAGCAAAAGCTGACCAAGCAATTGCCCAATACGCAAGTAATGACGAAACCTTAAAACAGGCGGCACAAACCGATATGCAGGCTTTAATCAATAAATTTAAACAAATGGATAATCAATAAATTAAAAATAAAAAAATGGAAAACAAAGACGCAATCCTAATAAGAAAGTATCTGACTCTAATGGAGTCAATTGATAATAAAGTTAAATCAAAAACAGAAGAACCTCTTAATGAACAGTTAAGAATGTTCCAAGATTTGGTAAAAACCTTAGCAAGAACAGTTGAAGTGGAAAAAGCGTTATGGCAAACACTTAAAACTGAAATTCCAGCAATTGGAAATAAATTTAAAAGTGCCGCAGAATTTAAAGCAGCCGCTGAGGCTGGTAAAATTACCTCTGTTGAGTCTGCAGAAATTGTAAAATATGCAATCAAGAATGTTCCTGAAGTTGCAATTAAAATGAAAGGACTTTTAAGAACTCAACCTGAATTTAAGGAAATTGCAAAACAAGTATTTCCAAAAGGAACACAAATGGCTGCAGATGCGTCTAAACTAAAGTTAGCACAAGAAACAATGGCTAAATTTGGTATTGAGGGTAAAGAAGCTGAGGCTATGTTGAAAAAAGCAGCACAAGATGCGGGTGGTTCTACTAAAGTTACCGCGAAAGCTGTAGACAAGGCAGTCGCAAAAAGGGCTGGTGATACCACCAAAAAAGCCACAGGAGCGGGTAAAGATGCTGCTAAGACGGCTGAGGAAGCTTCTAAAATCTCAAAAGGTAAAGAAGTTATGATTGCTGGTGGTGGTAAAAAATACCACGAGTGGTTGAAAAAAATGTGGGAAAAATTCGGTAAGAAAAAAACTGTTATCGAAGATGGTATTAAAAAAGTTACCGTTACTAAAAAATTATTACAATGGGCATTATTGGCCGGTGGTGCATACTTCATTTACTCTTTATTAACCGATTCAGACGGAAGTGACGTTGTTGTTGTTGATGAGGAGGGTAAAAAAGTTGACCCAAATTTAATCGATGGAATGGCAGAATGTTTAAGAAACCTTATTGATAATGGTTCTGCACAAATTGAAGAATCATCTGACGGTTCCCCAATAGTTTATGTTAAAAACACAGGTAACTCAGAATACGATAGTTTAGGTGGGTTAAATTTCTACATGAATGGTAGAGTTATTAGTGATGATGCATCTAAAAGAGGTAATTGGAAATGTAAACAAGGTAAAATTCAAACAATTCCTGAATCATTTGTAATTAATGAACAATCCGAAACCGAAATGACAAACGACGTTGAGACAATGATTGATTTGTTAGACTTTCCGGTTTCGGGTGGTGACTTGGTACAGGCAAGAACATTATTGGCAAAATATGCAAAAAGTCCAAAAGGAAAAGATTTCTTACAATTATATAAAGACTCAGGATTAGGAAGTGGTTCGTTAAAAAAATCATTAGATTACATCGCAACATTCCAAGCAAGTTCAGTTTTATCTAAAAATAAAATGTATGAACTTATTAAACAAATCGAATCTGGTAAAACAGGTGGTGGTGAAAATCAAGGAGGTAATCAAACCGCAGATTTATCTGGTATTGAAATTACATGGGATGGTGAAAAGAAAAAAGAAGAAGGTGGAGGCGGTGACGGTGATAAACCAATACCAGTGCCTCAACCAATAAAATATTATCAATGTGATGCGTTCCCATTCAGATTTGGTTGTAAGAATGAAAAAATTAGAGAAGTACAAAGATGTTTAGGGATGGAATCGAAATACCAAACGGGTAATTTTGGGCCATTAACTTTATCTCAAATGAGAAATAAATTTGGTATGGATGTTATTGATGAAATCACATATAATGGAATTATCAGTAAATGTAAAAAAGTATCACAAACAGGTACCACGGTTAATACAGGAACTACAATTGCTAGTACTGGAACAACCGTAACACCACCTGTACAGGGTGGTGGAACTGTTTCACCAAAACCAACATCAGGTGGAGACACAACTGTTAAACCTGAAGCCTCTTTAAATAGAAGAACTTGTAAAAATTTGTTTGACACAATTAACGATAGAGACCAATCCGCGGGTAAAGCAACTGCTACGGATAAAGAAAAACAACAACTTAAATTCTGTATGCAACAGTACAACTTTGGTGTTGGAAGTGGTGTAACTAGAATGAAGAGAAGATATGGACTAACATCTTCAGGTGGAGACAGAGGAATAAGATAAAAATATAGACAATGGAATTAAGGAAATACATTAAAGAAACTCTACTCGAAGAAAGAGAAAGAAAGTTGTACGAATCTTATGATGAATTAAATGACATCAGAGATAAGGAGTATTTTCTTGAAAGATACTTTGTTATAACCTCTGGTCTTTTAAATGAAGGATATTCCTTTGAAGAAGTTGAGTCTGTACTTAATGAAGTTGAAAATCCATTATCGGGTCTTGACTTAACTGGTGATGATTTATTAAGTGCGGGTGGTTCGCAATTGAAAGAGTACGCAATCAATCTATTATTAACATTTATTTTTGGTGGTAAGAATCAAGGAATGATTACAACCATCTCAGTGGTTTTTGCTGATTATGATGTTAGAGACATACTTAAACCTTTTAAAGATGAACCGAATTGTATGTCTCATATGCCAAAAATGGTTGATGGGGTATTAGAAGCTTTATCAAGATATGTGGCAGGTTCTGCTGTTGGTGTAGATAGGAATAATTACGGATTAAATTTAGGAGGTTTATCTTCAGGTTTTGCTGGAAATATATTTGGTGAAGTAATAAAAGATTCTAATATAGGTGAAACCATATCAGACAAAATATGTAAATTTATTCACTAATGGAATTCACTAAAAAACAAATAATAGAAAATAAAAAAGTATTAAAAGAAGATACATTAGAAAATATTCTAATGGTAGCGGGATTTGTACCTGTAATTGGTGAAATCGCTGACATTATATTGATTATTAGATATATCTATAAAAAAGAATATCTATACGCAGCATTGATGTTAGTCGCGCTTATACCTACAGTGGGTGACTTTATAGTTAAACCATTTATTCGAGTATTAAAGAGCGCAGGTATTGCTGGTAAAACAGCTCTTAGGAGTAGTGATGATTTAGCTAAATACTTGATGCAAAATCCAAGTGCGAAAGAACAATTCTTAAAGATGTCAAAACACTTTGACGATGCTGGTGTAAAACAAACAATAAATTCAGTATCAAATATAAACAAGGGTTGGGGTCAAAAAATGACTGATGGTCTTAGTTCTCTAAAAACCACAGCATCTAAATTAAGACCTGTACAAATGACTCAAAGAATTGGTAAAGAGATTGCAACACAACCTTCGGCTGGTTATCTTAAAATGATGTCAGGTAGAGGACCTGTGGCAACAGGTATGAAAGCATTCTTTAGAGAAGAAAAATTAGCTCAGTATATTGCGAAAAAAGGTATGGAACCTAGCAATTGGTTGAGTAAATGGTGGAATATAACAAGAGCAGGAAGACAATCAAGAAAAGACATGTTTAGGTCAATTGTCATATCAAGTCAAGTTGCAAAAATGTTTGGCTTACCCAATTTAAGTATGAACCAACTCGATAGAGCGATGCTTGATGATAGATTTAAAAATGCTTTAGCTAATGACCCAACAGTTAGTCAATACATTGCACAAAACACGACTCCCGATGATTTAAGTCAAATTGAAGGTGATTCAAACACAAATCAAGGAGGGGAATCTGTGAACCCCTTAGCTGGAATTTTAGGTATAGGTTTATTAAAAACTTTAGCAAAAAAATACGTCTAAATTAAGATTACAAGATATTTATAATTAGAATCAAATGGTTTGGTCGCCATGAGATGATAATTAGACTAAAAACGAAAGGAGGTATTCCACATCTCGGCAAAGGGGTCTGAATTGACCTCTTTGTTCGTTATATACCTCTCAAAGACAATATCGAGGACAAAGTGTCCTTAAAACAAAAAACCCACCAATTGGTGGGTTTATTATTTAATTAGTAACACCTCCATACTTTTCCCATTATCTCCATATTTATAATAAAGTAATAAAATGGGAAAATGTATTTGTTCAAGCTGTGGGATTGAATTTGAAAAATCAAATTCTGAATTAAATCGTAATAAAAAATTAAATAGACCTAATTTTTGTTCAAGAAATTGTGTTGGTATTAACAATACTAAAAATTTATTAAACGTTAAAAATCGATACGATATACAAAGACACTCAAATAATAGAGGTGGGGAATATTCAAAATTCAAATATCATTTTAGAAATATTAAAAAAAGAAATCAAATTATTGATTTAACTATTGAAGATTTGTCTAATCAATGGGTTTTACAAAATGGAATTTGTCCATTCAGTGGTATAAAATTAGAGTTGTCATCATATACCAAAATAAAAAAGAATCCAATATATTCTGCGTCTTTAGATAGGATAGATAATAAATTAGGTTATGTTAAAGGAAATGTTAGATGGGTTTCAAGGGCAATTAATTGGATGAAAAATGAAATGGATGATGCGTATATTCATGAATTAATTAGTATTTTAATTAAAAATAAAAGGGAACCCTTTTGAGGTTCCCTTTAATGTGGAGGTGGCGGGTTTCGACAATTATTGGACTATATCATCATCTCAACGAGATGTCGGACGCTAATGTGGTATTACGATAGAAGCGTCTATCACCCACTAGTCTCTGCACCTTCCTGTTCCTATCAGGCTTGGCTCAGGATTATCTAAAAGACTTCCCCTGAGTTCATCCGATTTTCGACATATCTCACGATATGAAGGGGCTCGATTAAAAACCCGCGTCTTGCTCGCAATACAATAAATGGACTACACGTTTAGGACAGTATTTTCTAATACTCCGAAATTCACAATTCCCTTATTTTAAAGTGGTTCGGTTTACTGAGAACTAATCTTCCACTTTGTTTCTTTTAGGATAGAAACCACACCCTACAAGGACTTCTGTTCCAAGGTTATCTGTCCGTCGACCCGTTAGTTACAACCAATTAGGCTGCAACTTTAGAAGTCGCAAGAAGACCTGCTACTTCCATTTGGTTATAAACGTTGCCGTTTAAAATTTACCACCGTGGATTAAAGTCGTAGATGACATCCGACTACGTGCCCATTTACCATATCAACGCCAATCAATTCCATACACCCCCATAAGTCAAAGAACAAGACAAAGATAGTTAATTTTCTTCGTCTATATAATTTATTGTAAATATACCATCATTTTCGATTAAATCAAAAACTAATGGTTTATTTATTGGTCGATACCTTTCTGTACAAGTTGATGCGTTAGCAAATACTGTATCGCCAATCATTGCAACACCATATGCACCATGTATGTGACCAAAAACATGTAAAAGTGGTTTTAAAACTTCAACACGCTCTCTTAAAAGTTCACATCCGACCTGTAAATTATTGGGTGTAAAATCTCTAATTCCATGTGGTGGACCATGTGTTATTAAGATATCGGTATTATTTGGGATTGAGTCCCATTTTTCTTTTAACACCTCACCGTTTCTTGGTAAATTAAATGCCCAATCAAAAAATTCAGGTTGCCATGGAGAACCATAAATTTTTATTGGTCTTGAGAATTCTGAACTAATAATTTCCAACTCACCATCTTCCAAATAAGTAACATTATTTTCTGTGAGAATTGATGGGTCTATGTAAAGATTTAACCATGTTGGTTTTCTTTGAAACGCAAAATCGTGGTTACCTGCAATGAAAATTTTATGGGTAAATCCTTGTATATTTTGAAACCAATTAATAAAATCACGAACATCATTTTGTCGTCCGACATTTGTGCAATCTCCTGAGTGTATCAAAATATCTCCCTGTGGTATGTTATACAACATACCATTGTGTAAAGAGTGGGTGTCAGAAATACATACTATTCTCATATTTGTAAATATATCAAAAAATATGTTTAAAAAAGAAGGGGTTAGTCACCCAACCCCTTTTTAGGACGACCGGTTTCTCGGTTCGACTCCACCACTTGGTTTAAAAAACCAAGAAATTACTTTTCGTTAAGTAACTCCGTGATTGCTTCCAATTCCATTTGTACTCTTATCTCGGGTGAAATTAATGAATTCAAACGAGATTCAATTTCAGAAAGTTCTTTACGTTTTTCTTGAATTAAAATTTGATTTACTCTTGTTTGAAAATCATCTTTCCATTCATCGACAGTAAATCCTAACCATGTGAATTTGTAGTTTACGCCAAGTTCTTTGGCTGCGGTTTCGGATTTATCTTTTCTTTCCATCAGAAATGCGTACATCTCTACGATTTTACGTACATCTGTGATAGTTGGAATTGATGTCCTGTCATGTGCGGAATTCGCTGAATAACCAAAGTTACCGCTGGTTTTCCAACAAGGTCTTTCAGCTTTTTCAATTGCTAATTTTTTACTTTGAACTAAATCGAATAGTTCTTTTACTTTCTGGTCAGTTGTTTTTGTTGCCATAATTGTTGTTTTTATGTTATTTATTTTGTTGTTTTTAAAAAATGGAAACTGTGTCAATAATTGTTTTGATTATCGGTCAAAGTAGAAATAACTGAACACATATCCATGTGTGTTTTAAAAGTGGAAAGACTACAACTAATTTTTGATTTTTTGCTTAAAATTTAGAAGTAAGTTGATAGATAGCCACTCAATATGATTGACGGAAAAAGTACGGGTAATGTAACATATAATTGTTATAGAAGGGGGGACATTAGTCCCCTAGCAGAAGTAACCCAATACATAGCCGTCTAAGAAGTTATGTGGAAATTGTGTGTCTGGTTTTCGTATCTGATAGTTGTTTGTTAGAAGTAAGACGTTTGCATTGATACTTTTGTCACCGCTAAGGACCAAAACAGAACCACTCCGTGGTTTGATGTGATGGTCAGTTGACTATCCTCTCAATGGCTCACATAGCCACATATAATATTTCAAAGAACTAATGGGTGAGTTTAGACACCCATCAATTTACCTGTCTCTTCATAAGAGTAACAGAAGTCCTCGTACTTGAAATGTGTATCCACATTCTCGTCAAGGGTAACTTGTTTTCCTCGACCTTCTACGTGTAGAAGAATAAGGTCATAAACACTTACTTTTGGTAATTCAGCGTATTGTTGAATTACTTTAAAGGTGTTATTGAAGTCGCTCCTCGCGGTTACAAAACCACTTGAATCAATGTCCAACATGATGTACTCTTTGGTTTCTAAGTCAATAATTGCAATCAAAGTGTTTGACGACTCAGATTCTAATGATTGACAATTTGAAATTGTCTCAGGTAACCATGTCGTGTTTGATTCAGGATGTTCTCTCTCCATGATACCAAAGGATGTTTCAAGTGAACTTAAACTACCGCCATTGAAGTTTCTTACGTCAATAACCGCGTACTTGAATCCACGATTTAATCCATCTTGAATATCGATGTCGATGTACTCCGCACAAGGACCCTGTCTATGTCTCACGTCCCCCGAGTGAACAGAGTTACCAACTCTCAAGTTACTGAAAGATAGTACTTCTGACACTTTTTCACCAACAAACGTAACACTTAAATCCAAGTCTTCAGAACCACGTTTATCCATCCAATGAATAAATGGTCTGATAACTTTTGCATCGGGGTTATCGAGCGGAACTCGTTGACCTCTGATGGTAGGTTTAGTTGAGAAGTTCATACTTCTCATGTTGGTTGGTAAAGGAATCTTTTTTAATTCCTCATCAATCCAACAGTTACCTAAAGAATCCATTACCGAAAACTTATCTCTAAGAGTTTCGAATAATTTAGAGTGGATGGTTTCCACAATCTCTTTAGGGATTGCTTGTAGTGATGGTAATTCGGTACGTTTTCTCGCTCCTTTAATCATAACTGACCTATTTGTTTTAGGTTCAGTACGACCTTCAAAGTGAGTGTAAACCTCAAACAATACTTTGTTTGATGTACCTTTTACCGCTTCTCCGAATAATTTCATAATTGTTTCAATATCTTGTGGATATGTACGAACCAACCAATCTAATCGACGAGAGAATTCACCGGGTCTTTGAGACAATACTCTCAAACCATTCTCCAAACTTTTTTTGAATCCCTCATCTACAAGGGAGAACCAAGATTTTACTTTCTCGTTTCTAATCTTGTTGAACGCATCAAAAGATTTAGGGAATTGGTTTTTATACTCACCCGGGTGTAAGATTTCACCTAAACGAACCCATCGTTGGTCTCTTAAAACCATTTCTCTTGGGTCACAGTTTGTGTTCTCAAGTAAATTCAAGATGTACTTCCTCTCTTTACGAGTGAATTTCTTGAATTTAAACTTTTCTCTTTCGGGATTTACTCCTTTATCGGTAGACCATCTGTTTAGTCTAATTTCCTTTTCAGGAACTTTAGGTAAACTAATGTCTCCACCTGAAAGATGAACGGCTATTCTTAACACGTCGGTTGAAGTCTTTACTGGAAGTCCCTCGATTCCCATTCCCGCAAGTGTACACAAATTCTCTTTGAAAGGAATTGTGTCAGGGAAAATCAATGTTTCACCACTTGATACAAACCACTTAACAATCTCAAGGTCTTGGGGGGTTAATGATGTGTTGATTGACACTAAGTCAGTGAAAATTTTTGAGAATCTATCAGAGGTACCATACTTAATCAAGTTGTATTTAATTTTTTCAAACTTGATTTCTTTTTCGTAAGTGTGGGTTGATGGTTCCCATTGACCATTACTCCAATAATGCAAGATTGCGTTCATGTATAATTCGAAGTCGGACATAACCATCACTTCTTGTGGGAAATTCTTATATAGGGGTTGGTAATTACGATTACCACCCATTACATTTTTCAAATGATTCAATACTTCATGATTGAAGTTTTGAATAAACGATAATTCTGATTTGGACAACGCGAAGAAAGCATCTTCGTCTAACATGTAACCCCATTGCATTAAGTGGGATTGAACGGTTGCTACCGCGATTCTATTATCTTGACCGTCGTTTGGTGAACAGACCAAACCTTTTTGAAACGCAACTAAATTCCTTGTTGTCATAATGTCGTATTAATGTTGTAATTTATTGTAATGGTACAAAGATATATAAACTTTTTGTAAAAACAAAGTTTTTTTTAAAAAAAATTAAAAAAAATTTTTAAATCCTCACCAAATGATTCGCGCTGTAGGTCATCATAGCCCCCGCGTGTTTGTATCTCACTTTATACCCCATACCCTCAACCAAACCAACGGCTTGTCTTAAAACCTTATTTGATTTGTATTTTGGGTCAGGATTAAGGTCAATATCAATCCAAGTGACTTTTGGTAAACCATTGTTTCTCAAGTGTTCAGCAACTTCAACCGCCTTCCACACTTCAGTCATTAGTCTACTTGACGTATCTTTTTCAAATGGTATTGTGTCTTTAGTACACAATACGTGAGCACCCTTACCTTTTGTGTAAAGAGCAATAACCACCCCGTAAACTGTTTTAGAATTACTAAATGATTGTGAATCCGAACCAATCAATATTTCAATATCGTTTTTATCCACCAAATAATCTTTGATGTAACCTATAACGTCGGTTATGAGTGTTCCGTGCAATGTTCTAAATTTTTTCATACCATTTTATAATATATAAGTACTCCGCGGAAGGTGAGGGGCTCGAACCCTTGCGACTGTAACACCTTGTTATGTGTAGTAATTTTGTGGGGTTGATGTGGGTTGGTGAAAATTATTACACATAACTACCAAGTAGTCTTTAATATAACCGATAATGTCGGTTATACGATATTCGCTTAAAAGGTAGACCCGGGCCCAACAAGCCGTTTTCGTACGCAACGGAAGGGCCCTTTTTAAGGTCTACTTGGAGCGGGAAATGGGATTTGAACCCACGGCCCTCGCCTTGGCAAGGCGATGCTCTACCACTGAGCTACTCCCGCTTGGAGTGGTCTTCCCATAACGATTTCCTTAATAGGTTTTGGAGTTAAGGGTACGACCACATGTTGATATTATTTTTGATTTTTTTGTTGCCACTCATAGGACACCGTATCTTCGGTAATTGGACCACCTTTTGCCCATGTTTTACATGTTCTTGCGGAGTGACATTTAAAGTGATGCATCCAACAGTACCCTAATCTACCACTATCATCAGAAACCGAACCTGGCATACACTCATCCATTCTTGGTGATATATCAAATGCTACACAATTACCACATAGTGATTTTTTAGCAGCTTCAACAGTGGTGTTCCAATCAGATGCAACCATTTCCCAATAATCACCGGGTTCGTCAATATTAAGTGGACCATATTTTATATAATCCGCTTTTATTGACTTGTCTCTATTATTGGTATTTAACTCTAAATCTTGAGTTGCTTTAGGACATTCCATTTCCGCTTCGGATAGGAGTCTTTTGTTTAATCTTTCGATAAGTTGTTTTTTCTTTTTTAATTCAATTCCCATGATTTTTTTATTATATAAATATCTCGTGGTCCCTCACGGGCTTGAACCGTGGACCTACCGATTATGAGTCGGGTGCTCTGACCAACTGAGCTAAGGGACCGTATCGTCGAAATAACCGATAAAATGAATTATCGTTTAAATCGGCGATATTAGTTTTTTACTTTGAATTTCATCTGTGTGATAACAGCATTTGCCACCTTTTTATGTCCCGAGGGATTCATATGACATGTCCAATTACCACAATCTGTACGAACAAAAGTTCAATCGTTCATATGTCATTTTTGATTTTCACCATTTAAATCCTTCTGAAAAAGATGTTGATTGGTCAAAACTCAGATTGAAGTCTGATGAATCAATCAAAAATGAACTTAATAAATGTGTTCTTTTATGTTCAAATTGTCATAGAAAGAGACATCATTTAAATTCGTAGGCCCACCAAGATTCGAACTTGGAATATCTCATTAGAAGTGAGAGGGTATATCCCTTTACCTATGGGCCCATTAAAATGGAAATTTCCTTCTACGATAACCGTAGTTGTAGATTTGAGGAGTTTTCCATTTTTGTACCGCTGGCCGGAATCGAACCGGCACGGACATTACTGTCCAAGAAATTTTAAGTCTCTCTTGTCTACCTGTTTCAACACAGCGGCATCAATTTCACCAACATGTCAAAGAACAAATTCAGTTCAATCTGAACTATTGTACAATTATACAAAAAAAAGACTTAAAATAAAAAACCCGAACTTCAAAAATAAAAGTTCGGGTTCAATTAGTTAGAGTTTACTCTCAGTATAACTTACAACTTAAAATCCGAACTTGGGTTACTTAAATACAAACCTCTCCCATTACCACTTAGCGGGTTGTTTGACGTTTGTTGTATGTGTACCAAGTTCATCATTGTTTAATAAGTATATACAAATATACAAAAAGTTTTTTTAAAATAAATCATCACACCATATTGGTGTCTTCTCTCCCATGTATGAACCTGACACGTTAAAATCAAAATATTCAACCGCTTCAGTCATGTCCATACCTTGGTCCATGAGAATCTTTAAACACTTTTCAACCGAGTAAATCAATCTCATAGAGTTTTCATCAATTCCTAATACCGCGGAATCAAATCCATCCGCTATTAAAATTTCCTCATCTGCATATTGTTCTAAAATTTTTTCTAACATATTGTCTTTTTTAGTTGTATCCCTATAGGAAATCGAACCACTCTTTCATCTGTGTCGGAGAGAGTAAAATTTGAACCTACGATACTTTGTAGTACACCTAATTTCAAGTCAGATGTAATCGACCAACTTCGCTTCTTATTCATCTGTTAACTTTTATTATAAATTATAACAAGTAAATTTCATATTTCAAAATGTTTAAAAAAATATATATAACAATCTTCATTGCCGAGGTATTTATAGTAAACCAAATAAATAAAACTAAACTAAATTACAACTATGAACTTTAAAAAATGGATTATTGACCTATTCAAAGATGAAAGAGGGTCAACTTCAATCAAACCGGTAATTGCTCTATTAGGCGCATTATTCCTTTGTGGTACCATGGCTGTAAATTCTTTTTCTCATGGTGACATTAAACCATCTGAAGAATTAGTAAACGCAGTTATGGTTATTACTGCAATTGGAATGGGTGCAGATACTGTAGACAAGTTCTCACATAAAAAGAAATCAGACGACTCAGTATCTGAGTAAGTGATTACGGAGTGATATAACCCGTTTAGGTGATATCAATCAATCATCATCTTATTATTGAATCTGAAGTATTTTATTGTACGTATCGGTTATTTCAGCACAAGTTTCATAATCTTCGTTACCTTCAAAGAATGGTAGAATATCCCTTACTAAAACAATTGATTCTTTTCTTTTAAATTTTAACTCAGTTTCCCATTGTAAACCATTTATCTTAGCGCCTAACACTAAAATTACATTGTTTTTATCTTTTCTTTTAAGACTTTTAAAGAGGTTGACTAACGTCAGATAAATTAGTTCTTTGTTAACATTGTAAAAATCACCAAAGCTATTATAGTCCTGTTGGAGTATTAACTTTTTGATTACGGTATCGTTTGGTTTTTTAGGTAGTTTTGGTGGCATGTCGATTTAATTTTTGGTTCATCACAAATTTGACCAAAAAAATCGACCTATACAAATAAATGAATAAATTGTTTAAAAAAAGTTTAAACCGTATGGTCCCACTGAACTCTCACACAGTTTTGGGGTAATCTGTGGATATGTCTATAATTATTGATGTACCCCATCATATTAGCACTCCCAACCGCGTTGGCTGAATGTACAACCACATCAACAACAGGTTTTCCATCCAACCACTGATTAACTAACCATTTGGTACAGTCCATACCTGTTTTCTCGGTGATATTGTCGTAGTTGATTTCGTAGTTTTTAACTACACCGTGTAACCATTCTTTCATTGCGCTATCACCCAAGTCGTGGTCTAAAGAAATCAACTCAACATTATCTAAACCATCCTCATGGTATTTTTGTAACCTAACTATCACAGTTTTACTTCAAAACGATTTTTCATAATCTCTAATTTGTCAGAGGGTACTCCGTGGACATTTTCACCACCGTGTCTGTTTTCAACAACAATAGTGTGAATTCGATATCCGTATCTTTTCGCCATTTCAAAATATGGTTCCATTTCCCATTCTTGGGTAAACGTATTTGACACAACAACTCTTACGACGCTATTCATCATCAAATTTGCACACCTTTGTTGGCAGTCGTTATGAGCTTCCCTTAATTTTATTGGGTCAAAATTGTAGTTACCTTCCTTGTCTGTAAAGAAATCATCCGCCGACAATGGTTTCATTGGATTATTTGGGGTATAAAGAATGACCTCACCTAAAGTGGATTTACCCGAGCCGGGTAAACCCCTAACTAATATCAAATCTTTTGTATATTCCATGGTAAAATAGATTTATCGCAAATATAAATAATAATTTTTAGAATACCAAAAAAATAAAAACCCCCAACAGAGAGTCGGGGGTTTGTGGTCATTTTGTGGTTTCAACACCACAGACTATAAAACGAAAGGAAATCGGCAAAGATATCCTGTGTGAATATAAATATATATGTTTTTTTAAAAAGTATGAATATTTACACCCTTTTTTTAAAAATTTTTATTTCACCGTCTTTAAATTTTAAATTAATGGAATCATTCTCCTTAATTTCGCCTTTTAAGATTGAATCACTTAAATAATCTTCACACATATTTTGGATGATTCTTTTAACTGGTCTTGCACCAAAATCTTCTTGAATATTAAGTTCCGATATTCTCTCCACAATTGTCTTATCAAAAGAAACTTTATAATTTTTTTCTTTTAATCTAACAGACAACTTATTTAATTCAATTTCAATAATCTTTTTAATTACATCTTTATCTAACGAATTAAAACTGATTATGTCGTCTACTCGATTCAAAAACTCAGGGTTAAAGTGTTGTTTTAATGATTTTTGAACGATTGATTTTTTAACCTCAAAGTTTTGTGATTCTGAAGATGATGAACTAAAACCAACACCCTTACCAAATTCAGATACTTTTTTTGCACCAATATTGGATGTCATGATTACTATAGTGTTTGTAAAGTTTACTTTTCTTCCAAACGAATCGGTTAAATGTCCTTCATCCAAAATTTGAAGTAAGATATTGAAAACGTCTTTGTGTGCTTTTTCAACCTCATCGAACAATACCACAGAAAATGGATTATTTTTAATCTTCTCAGTAAGTTGGCCTCCTTCATCATAACCAACATAACCTGGAGGTGAACCAATTAATTTTGCCACGTTGTGTTTTTCCATGTATTCACTCATATCAACACGAATTACTTTTTCGGAGTCTCCGAAAAGTAGTTCAGCAATCGATTTTGCGAGATATGTTTTACCAACACCAGTTGAACCTAAAAATATAAAAGAACCTATTGGTTTATTTGTATCTTTAATACCAACCCTATTTCTTCTAATTGATTTGGAAATTATTGAAATAGCCTCGTCTTGACCAATTACTTTAGATTTTAATTTTTCTTCTAAGTTCAAAAGATTTGCGGTCTCTGTATCATCAATCTTAGAGAGAGGTACACCTGTAATTTGTGAAATCATTTCATATACATCTGCAACCGTTACGGGTGTTTTATTGTCTTTTTGTTTGTCTAACCACTTCTTTTTTTCATCATTTAATTTACTCAGTAATTTTCTTTCTTCATCTCTTAATTTAGCCGCTTGTTCATAGTTTTGACTTTTTACAACTTCTATCTTCCTATTTTTTAAATCATCAGATTCCTTTTTTAGTTTTTCAATAATCTCAGGAATTTTGGTATTTATTTTTTTTTCTGAACCCAATTCATCCATCACGTCAATTGCTTTATCGGGAAACTGACGGTCTGTGATAAATCTTGATGACAAATTCACGATAGTTTCAAAAACCTCCGGTTCATAAAATACTTTGTGAAAATTTTGATATGAATCTTTTAAATTTTTTAAAATTTGAACTGTTTCTTCCTTACTTGGTTCTTTCAAAATTATTTTTTGAAATCTTCTAACTAATGCACCATCTTTCTCGATGTGTTTTTTAAATTCATCAAATGTTGTCGCCCCAATACATTGAATTTCTCCTCGAGCTAATGCGGGTTTCATAATATTAGCGGCGTCCATTGACCCGCTAGCGTTGCCAGCACCAACCATTGTGTGTATTTCATCAATAAACACAATTACATTAGGTTCATTCTGTATTTCGTTTAGAACTGCTTTAATACGTTCTTCAAACTGACCTCTGTATTTTGTACCAGCCACCAAAGATGTTAAATCTAATGATACAACTCGTTTGTCTAAAAGATTTGATGGACAATCTCCTTTTACAATCATCTGAGCGAGTTTCTCAACTAAAGCCGATTTACCCACACCCGCGTCACCAATTATCACTACGTTGTTTTTCTTTTTTCTAGATAATATCTGTGCAATTCTTTTAACCTCACCATCTCTCCCAATTATTGGGTCAATTTTACCCTCTTCTACCATTTTGTTTAAATCCCTTGAAAAGTTATCAAGGATAGGGGTGGTTGAACCCTTTCTTGTTTTCTTTGGGTTGGTTGTGTTTCCTTCTTCGAAAAAATCTACTGACATACGAAATAATTTTCTTTAAGTATACAAAAAGAATCCCGTAAAAACAAATGTTGACTCCGAGAAGTTGTTTTTAGGAATACCTGTTTCCACAAACATAAATAAAAAATGACACCCCTACAAGGGGTTTTTTATTTGATATTTATTATGTATACTAATATCTAAAAAAAAAATTATGTCAATTATTTTAGAAAAAACAGAAGGTAACATTACAGAGGTTGTGGTTTCATCATCAAATCTGAATCGAGCGATTTATAATTCATCTGAAAACCATTTATCGATTGAATTTAATAATGGTTCTATTTATGAATATGAAAATGTGCCACTAGAGATTTTTGAAAATTTTAAAAAATCAGAATCTCAAGGTAAATTTTTTAATTCGAATATATCGAGAACGTATAAATATAAAAAAATCAAATGAGTGTAATTGACGAAATAATTGAAGACATGGAAAAGAACAAAGAGATTGTAAAATCTTTTGTTCCAAAGGATTCATTGCCTAACGATATCTTTGATATTAATAATGGTAAATCTGTTTTAAATTCAGAAGTTCGAAAAAAAATGTTAGAAATAACAGAAGAATTTATCGACTTTGTTGGGGTTAATTTTTTCATCTATGATATTATTTTTATTGGTTCATTAGCAAACTATAATTGGTCTGAATATTCAGACGTTGATATCCACATATTAATTGATTATGACGAATTTGATGAATCAGAGTCTAAAGATTTAGTTGTTTATCACCAAATCGTACAAGAATTTTTTGATGTAAAACGAAGATTGTGGAACGAGACCACCGATATTAAAATTAAAGGATATGAAGTGGAGATGTATGTTCAAGACGTGGATGACAAGTATTTTGCAACAGGTGTTTACTCGGTTTTGAATAATGATTGGGTTATTGAACCTAAAAAATTTGAATCAGCTTTTGAAATCGATGAGAAGAAAATTTTAGAAAAATCCGAGGAATACGCAAAAGAAGTAGAACGTTTAGAAGATTTAAACAATAAAGGTCGAGATGTTTCAAAAGAAATAAAAACCCTAAAAGACAAGCTAAAAAAATTCAGACAATCAGGATTAGAAAAAGGAGGTGAATATTCCTATGAAAATTTAACCTTCAAATTATTAAGAAGAAATGGATTTATCGAAAAACTTTTTAATATCAAAAGTTCAATACGAAATAAAAAATTGTCCTTACCGCAATAGAAACAGTAAATTTTTTATCTATATGCATGTATTTATAGGATACAAGAATAATATAATTATCAACATTTAAAGCAATGGCAGATTTAAAACCATTAGGAAGCGAAAAACTTAACGGAGACGACAAACTAAGACGTATCCTCGAGTTGACCTATTACGGTAATGATAAAAAATCATCTACCCCTAACCAATCACCAGTATCTAAAACTGAATATCTTTCTGAATCCGTAAGTGGTTTCAGATTTGGTATTGTAAGAGAAAAAGATGGATACTACGTTAAAAAAGGTTTAAACGAAAATTCATTAGACTACATCGGTGGTCTATTCATGAAAAATAAAAATAAATTTAATTCATATGCGGAAGCACTAAAAAGATTAGAGTTATTATCTGGACGTGAATTAAATGAAGCAACTAAGTACGTTTTAAAACAAAAACCAACTTCAGAACCCGCTAACGAAGCTCCTGTTTCATCACCAGAAATGGGTGAGGTTCCGCCAGCTCCCGTAGCTCCTGAGGGTGACGTACCACCATCACCTGAAATGGGTGGTGATGTCCCAATGGCTCCCGAAAGTGATGTCCCAATGGCTCCCGAAAGTAATACTCCAATGGCACCTGAAGGGGACGAAATGGGTGATGATTTACCATCTGATGAATCAGGTAAACCATCTGACTATATGACTGAAATCCAAAAATTTGCAGGAAAATTAGGACAAGAACTAAGAGACCAAAAAGATAAAATGGAAAGTGACGATATCAAATATGTCCTTAACATGGTTATTTCGGCAGTAGATTTAGATAAGTTGGAGGATGATGATATCGAAGAGATTGGTAAAAAATTCGATAGGGATATTGAGGATGATGTAGAGTTATCTGACGAACCATCTGATGATATGTCTGACGTTCCTGCTGATGACGATACTACACCAGCTGAACCAACTGCTGACGCTGATTTAGGTGAAATGCACGCAATGGACAAATTGGAAAGTTTTATAAACACACCAATGTCAACGGAAGAAGAAATTGATTTATCAAAATACGCTGATTTAGGTGGTGATGATGTTAAGGAAATCGATTTGGACGAAATCAAAAAAGAAATTAACAAAACAATATCTAATACTTTAGGTAAATACTTTAAGTAAAATGCGACTTATATATGTCAACGAAATTGGAACCGATTATAAGGGTCAAAAACAGTATGAATTCATTTTTAGTGAATCAACTGAGATAGACATGGACGAATGGTTTGACATACCCGCATCATCAACATCCACACCAAAATCACCAAACATTGAATATATAGACCAAGTTGGTCTACTGAAAGACACCGAAATAGTTTTTGAATTAATACAAAATTCAGACTATTTCGGTGTTATTGATGCTGTAGATGGTATAATTGCTATGGCGTGGGAAAAATCTAATTTTGATTTAGAAGAAGATAGGTTATTTTTCCGTTTTGGTGAGTCATATGAAAATGTTTCAAAAAAATTAAAAGAAAGGAATATCTCCCTTGAAAAAAAATCAATAAAATTCAAAGAATCATGAATAGAAGATTAGTCATTGAAGAATTAATAATGGAAGGGTTTTCAGAGAGAACTCTTTCTCGTTTAAGTGATAACGAACTTATAACTTTATCTAAAACAGTTCTTAAAGAAGCTGTTATGATTAAAGCGAATAATTTAAAAGATATCGAAGCAGCTAAAGCCGATGGTAAAACCATTGAAACTTACGAATCTAAAGTATGTCCTAAATGTAAGGACAAAAAACATGGGGGTGTAAATGAAAAATGGGAGGGTGATACCAAGGTTAAAAAAACCGGTGAACACGCTGGTAAGTCAGTTGTAGAACTAAAAAAAGAACTTAATTCTTTAAAAGAAAAAAGTAAGAAATATCAAGACGAAGGTAAAAAAGTACCTAAAAAAATTATAGACCAAGAAGCCGAAATAAAATTTGCTATTAGAGCAAAACAAGGTTGGAAGAAAAAAATGAACGAAAGTGTTTCAGAAGTTGAAGAATGGGTGTTAGATTTGACTGAATCAAAATACAGTAATTTTACATCTAAAAATGACATCATGAATATTATTAGTGAAAAAATGGAAGCGACGTTTCAACCAATGCCGGCAACAAGAGCGAAAAAAGGTCACAATGGTGTACCTGAGTTTATGACTTATGATGCAATCATGGCTGCAGCCCAACCAGCACCTGTTGAAACACCAACAGAAACACCAACCAAACCAAAAACACCAACAAGACCACAAGAAGACGAACCGTTTGACCCGTTTGAACCACAACCAGGTCCTGATACTAAACCAAAGGCGTTAGCCGAAAAGAAAAAAATTAAAAAATGAAATTCAAGAAAAAAGATTTAGTATCTTTACTGGAAGATATAAACGAAATGCCAATGGATTTTGATTCGGAAGATAGACCGAACATAGACATACAGAGAACTCTTTCTACGGGTGATACTCCACTTAAAAAAGTCCCTCTACCCAAAACGGGTGATGAACCAAATAAAAATTTCCAAGAATTATTAGCATCTGAAAGATACAGACAAGTTGTTGCAAGATTGAGGGAACTTACTGGTTCAAACGTTAGATTAACAGATGATGAGAGTGGGATAATGCCGTTGGTACAAATGATGATGACTGCACATAATGAAATTGTACAAGCAGAAGAAAATCATAGACCGGAATTGATTGCGTTAGGTATTAGGTTGGCTGTTGATGAAATTCCTGTTTTAAGTAGAAAGGAAAAATCAACTTTAAGTGAGGGTGATAATGGTGGAATTGAATTCGATAATGGAATTTATAAAGTTTTTTATAGATTACCAGATGGTAGTAAAAAGTACAAAATACAATATGATGCAAAACTTGTCGGTCAAGGTCAAGTAAATCCTGAGGGTTTCAATCGAGAAATGCAACAACAACAAAATATTGACCCTGTTGATGTTGAAAAAGACTTAGCCACTGATTTGGAAAAAATGGATTTTGAAAGAGCTAAAAGAAGAATGATTAACGCAATGATACAAGGTGTCTCTAAAAAGGGTCACTACATGTATTCGTATGTTGCGGACAAACTTGCTGAAATTACAGGTTCTAACAATTTGGTTGCTAACTACGGTATTTTAATGTCAATAAATGATACATTATACTGGCAATTAAGTGATAACCAAATGAAAGGTATGATGGGAGGTGCTGGTATGGGTGGAAAAGAACAAGTAAAACGTAGTACAACACCACCAACAGTTTATGTAGAAGCGGTAAATTTCCCAATTTTAGTGCACGAATTAATTAAAGGTACATATGAGTTATTTGGTATACAAGGAAGACCAAAAGATGATGAAGGTAAAGAAGACCCAAGATTCGCTGAAATTGAACAATCAGAAGATACGTTAGAAAAAGAGGTATGGGATTTAAGATTAGGACCAGCAATTTATGATAGAATCAGACAACAATTCCCTGATGAAATTTTTAATGAAGAAGAATCATATTATCTTCAAAATTACCTAGTTACCAGTATCTTTAGATTACCGGCGAAAGAATTTTTAGTATTCACAAAAGAAGTTGTTTCAGGTTCTGGTGAAGGTAAAAGATTGATGGGGGTACTACTTCAAGGTATCGGTCAAATGTTAAGAGATAAAAATTACAATGACGCAATTAATAGATTTAACCAAGAATTGGAACGAATCACAGATAAAACAGATGATGATGATTTGGGAAACTTCTTGGGTGGTCTTGGTATACGATTAACAGATGACGATGATGACCCACAAGGTCCCATAGTATAAAAGTTCGAAGGGTGGTTTTTAACCACCCTTTTTCATATTTATATATATGAGTAATCAAAAAATAGAACAATTAAAAGAGTATGCCCGTATTTTAAAAGATACACCATATGCTTTGAGAACATACCTACAGACTTACGATAATACTCAAAAAAGATTTGTTCCATTAAAACTTTTTCCTGACCAAATTCAATTATTAAAAGATTACGAGGATTACAATGAAAATATCACAAGAAAGTATAGACAAGCGGGTGTGACCACGGTTACTGCCGCTTGGATTTCTAAAAAATTACAATTAGCAAAACCCGAGAACCCTGAAAGAGTTCTTATTATCGCAAACAAAAAAGACACCGCGGTTGAAATGGCTAACAAGATTAGACATTTTTTAGACCAGTGGCCTGATTGGATTAATGTAGGATTTTCACCCGATAAAAACTCAGAAAGTAGATTTAGGTTAAACAATGGTTGCGAAGTGAAAGCAGTTGCAACTTCTGCGGATGCTTTACGTGGTTATACACCTACAATTCTTATATTTGACGAAGCTGCGTATATTGAGGCGGGTGAAGACTTTTGGGCAGCGTCTATGGCGTCATTATCTACGGGTGGTAAGATTATTCTTATTTCTACCCCAAACGGTTTTGACCCGATTTATTATGGTGTTTATGACCAAGCAATTAGAGCTGTAAATGATTTTCACATTACCGACCTTAGATGGTTCAAAGACCCTCGTTACACAAAAGATTTGAGATGGGTTAAATGTAATGATATTGTTCATTACATGTTGAATAGAGAACAATATAACGATGATGATATTGTAATGACTGATTTTGATATTGAAAATTACAAACAATACGAAGAAGAAGGTTTTAAACCTTTATCTTCTTGGTTTGAATCAATGTGTAAAAAATTCAAGTTTGATAGAAGAAAAATATCCCAAGAATTAGAATGTGATTTTCTTGGTTCAGGGGACGGTGTAATTCCAACTGAAGTACAAGATAATATTGTTAAAAACATGCTGAGGGACCCAAAAGAAAAGTATATGCATGGTACTTTTTGGCAATGGAAAGAACCCGTACAGGGTCATAAATATATTATGGGTGTAGACGTTTCAAGAGGTGATAGTGAGGACTTTTCTGCAATTAGTATCATAGATTTTGATGAAAGAGAACAAGTGGCGGAATATGTTGGTAAAATACCACCTGATGATTTGGCTTCGGTCGCATATAAATGGGGGATACTTTATGAAGCTTTTATTGTGGTTGATATTACCGGTGGTATGGGTGTTGCAACATCAAGAAAACTACAAGAGTTAAATTATAAAAATCTTTATATAGATGGAATTAATACCAAAAATATTTGGGAGTACAACTCTAAAGCGTTGGAAAAAATTCCAGGTATTAACTTTAACAATAAAAGGACACAAATTGTTGCTGCTTTTGAAGAACAATTAAGAAAAGGGTTTCAAGTTAGGTCTGCGAGATTAATGAATGAATTAAACACATTTGTTTATATAAATGGTAGACCTGACCACATGAAAGGGGCTCACGATGATGCGATTATGAGTATGTCAATGGCATTATATGTTGGTGATATTTCATTTGCACAACTAACTAAAAACGAGAATGCTAATAAAGCGATGTTAGAATCTTGGACATTGTCCGAAAGAACATATGAACCAAATAAATCATTTTATTCATACGGAACAGCGTTTGACCAAATAGGTTCAATGTCAGTGGATAATGACCCCAATATTCCAAGACATAATAACAACGCAACAAAAGAACAATACTCTCGGTACTCTTGGTTGTTTAATAAAAAAAGATAATCCTTTATTATAATAATAAAATTAATTATATTCTCTTAAACTATTTATATACATGGCGGAAAGTAATTTAACGGTATTTCAGAGATTAACAAAAATGTTTGGGTTCCCTGGTAGGGTAACTCCTGAGGAGGCTCCGTCTTTCAATTTTGATAAAGAACAAATACTAAAAACAAATAGTAGGGAGGAGTATGAAAAATCGATGCTACAAGCTCAGCAGAGTCAATACATTGCAGACAAGTGGACAAAACTTGACCAATCTCTTTATAATCAATCGGTATATTACGAACCAAATAGGTTGTCAGCATATTACGATTATGAATCGATGGAATTTACTCCTGAAATTTCTGCCGCTTTAGATATATACGCCGAAGAATCAACAACATTATCTGAAAAAGGTGAAATATTAACTATTTTTTCAGAATCATCAAGAGTCAAAATTATTCTTGATGATTTGTTTATGAATAGGTTAGATTTGAACACTAACTTACAAATGTGGACAAGGGGTACTTGTAAGTACGGCGATAACTTTGTTTACCTTAAAATAGACCCTGAAAGAGGTATTATTGGGTGTCAACAATTACCTAATATTGAAATTGAAAGACATGAAGGTAAAGAAAGCAAAACACCAAATCAACAAAACTCAATGCAACTTCCAACAAGAGAGTTAAGATTTCAATGGAAAAATAAAGATTTAGAATTTCAAGCTTGGGAAATAGCCCATTTTAGATTATTGGGTGATGATAGAAAACTTCCTTATGGTACCTCTATGTTGGATAAAATTAGAAGAATTTGGAAACAATTACTTTTAGCAGAGGATGCTATGTTGATTTATAGAACAACAAGAGCACCTGAAAGAAGGGTTTTTAAAATATTTGTTGGTAACATGGATGACAAAGACATCGAGGCTTATGTACAACGTGTGGCTAATAAATTTAAAAGAGACCAAGTGGTTGATTCAAGAAACGGTCAAGTTGATATGAGATATAATCAAATGGCGGTTGACCAAGATTATTTCATCCCTGTTCGTGACCCAGCTCAAACAAATCCTATTGAAACATTAGCAGGGGCACAAAACTTAGGTGAAATTGCCGACATTGAATATATCCAAAAGAAAATGTTGGCGGCACTTCGTATTCCAAAAGCTTTCTTAGGTTTTGAAGAAGTTGTTGGTGACGGTAAAACTCTCGCGTTGATGGATATTCGTTTTGCAAGAACAATCAACAGAATTCAAAAATCGGTAATTCAAGAATTAAATAAAATAGCATTAATTCATCTTTACTTATTGGGTTTGGAAGATGAATTAGATAATTTCACATTATCATTAACAAACCCGTCAGCACAATCTGATTTGTTGAGAATTGAACAATGGAAAGAAAAAATTGTATTGTATAAAGATGCAACATCTGACCAATCTCAAATTGGAATCCTACCTGTTTCACATACTTGGGCTAAGAAAAATATTCTTGGTATGAGTGACAGTGAAGTGATTCTTGATTTACAACAACAAAGAATTGAAAGAGCAATTGGTTTCGAATTAACTAACACACAAAACGTTATCAAACGAAGTGGTGTATTTGATGATGTTGATTCAAAATATGGGGTTCCCGAAGAGGAAAGACAAGAAGGTGGAGATGCGGCTGGCGGCGATGCTGGCGGTATGAATATGGGTACGGGCGGAGGTACCCCACCACCACCGCCACCAGCGGGGGGTGGAGACGCTCCTTTGAGTGAGAACGAAACAAAAAAACACAATATATTGAGTATGTTGAACGAAAATGACAAATTAGAAGATTTGTTTGATATGAATAAAGCTCAAGATAATATTTATGAAATAGAAAATAAACTTAAAAACTTCTTAAACGAATAACAAAAATGACAAACTTTGGTAAATTAAAAATAAAACTATTAACAAAACTTACCGAATCTTACGCCTCTAATAATAAAGGTGAAATTAAAGATTTAGTAAATAAACTAAAATCAAATAAATCTTTATCTGAAATGTATATGTTTTATGAAAATATTGAAAACTTGAACATTTCATCAAAAGATAAAGCCAAATTATATGTGGAATCTATTGAACCTATTTTAGTAGAAAAAACTAAATCTTTGAAAAAAGAAATAAAAGAGTTTGATAAATCAATCAAAGGCGTTGTAGCGGAATCAAATTTACTTTATAACGATTTGGATATTCTTTCGGAGGAAACCAATATGCACAATATCGCATCTAAGATTGACGCTAGAGAAAACTTAATATTTCATTTGATTCAAGAAAAGAAAAAAGAAATTTTTGAAAAACCTTCAGTTCAAATAGAAAATCATTCTTTATTGAATGCGGTGTTGGTAAATAATTTTAATATTAAGTATAGTGATTTTTTGAATGAGGAACAAAAAGAAACTTTCAATAAGATTGTATCAATGACTGATGAGGAATTGATTAATGAAATGAACTCTGTAAAAAAAGAACTTAATAACAAATTAGATTCACTATTAAAAGAATCTACCGAAGATTCTGTAGTTAGTAAACTTACTAATGTAAAATTAGAAGTTGAAAAATCGGAAATTTCAAAATTCAATTACTATAAACTAATTGAATTAAAAAATGGTTTAATTTGATTTTTCTTTATCGGTAAACAATTGCTGCTTATAAATCGCCTTTAATTTTTTATCTCTTTTTTCAACCGATGGTTTAACATATTCTTGTTTTTTTCTAAGTTTTTCGATTTGTTTAGTTTTTTGAACCTTGTATTTGTATTTTTTTAATGCTGATTCAAGGTTTTTTTCTTTGTTGACGTTTACGATTATCATAATCTTTTTTTGAAATATAAATAAAAAGTTTTGATTTATTAAGTTTATTTTGTATATTTTAAATACACCATAAAGTACATAAGTATGATATTATTAAATGAAAAAAGGAAAGTTTATTTCAATTGGTGTTCACAATAATGTAAAAATTGGATACGGAACGGTTGATTGTAAAAACTTAAAAACAATCTACGTACAATTAAATTCATGGACTCAACCAACAATAAACGACCACGATTTTGAAAAATTAATTTCAAAAACAAGAAGACAAATAAAAGAAAAAGTTTATTGTTTAAATTCTGATTTATTTAAAAGAGAATCAATTGTTGATTTGGATATTAAAACTAGTGCCATAAAAACAAATAAAAGGTCTTTCATGGACCTTGAAATTACATTGTATGTCGATAAATTTTTTGATGTGCGTTCTAAAGAAGTTGAAAATATTATTACCAACTTATCAGAAACTATAATAGACACCGTTTTGACGAACGAAACTTTATTTAATTTCTTTGAAAAAAAAATTAATTAAGTATCTGAGGTATTTATTATAAAAAGTTGGATGAAAATACTCGGCCCAAATGAAACCGGTAAAGGTATACTAATAGAATACGACGCTGGTTATATATCACCAAAAGAAAATCAGAAAATTATTTCTGAAATGAAAGATGTGGACTATTCTGATGATGTGGTCCTTTACGCTGTTTTACAAAAATATGATACACCAAATAAAAATGGTAGAATCTACCCTGAAGACATTCTTAAGAGAGAAAATGAAAAATATCAATCTATTATAAATAAAGGTGGTGCATTAAACGAACTAAATCACCCAACATCTTCACTAATAGATTTAGACAGAGTTTCACATTCGATTTTAGAAACATGGTGGGATGGTAAAATCCTTATGGGTAAAATAAAATTATTTACTTCTCCCGCTTGGAAAAAAATGGGAATAGTTAGTACTAAAGGTGACCAAGCTGCCATGTTATTAATGAATGGTGCAACACTTGGTATATCATCAAGAGGTGTTGGTTCTTTAAAAAATATTAAAGGTCAAAACATTGTTCAAGAAGATTTTGAATTAGTGTGTTTTGATTTAGTGTCATCCCCAAGTACACCAGGTGCATATGTATTCTCAGACTTAAAAGACAGGGACCAATATCAAGAATCAATTCAAGAAAATCCATCAGACTCAAATAGAATGAAAAATTTGATGTCAAAGTTGGATAGTTATTTAGGTAAATAATAATTTATTATAGGTTATCAAACTATAATCGGTATTTTTTTACATTATCAGCATATTTATAGGTAAATATATTTAATAATATGAGCGAAAAATCCATTCTAGAACAAGCATTGCTTCAAGTACAGACCCTTGAGGAGGCGGTAAGGGCAAACGCAAAAGGTATACTTGCTTCAACTATGAAACAAGAAATCGGCGATTTGTTGAAAGAATCCATGGAAGATGAGGAAAAAGTTGTTAAAGAACAACCTAATCCTGAAGAAGACCCCGCAGACGATGTATCAGCAGGTGCTGACGATAACACTGGGGACGATAAATCAGACGAAGATGATGACAACTCATCTGATGAACTATCTAAAGACATCGACTCAAAAGATTCATCTGATGACGACTTTGGCGACATGGATAACATGAACGACTTTGGAGACATGGATGATGACGATGTGGTTGATATGACTGGTGCTGACGAAGACGAAATTTTAAAAGTTTTTAAAGCAATGAGTCCTGAAGATGGAGTAATCGTTAAGAAAGATGATGACCACATCGAATTGTCTGATGGTGATGACGAGTATATCATTAAGTTAGGTGCAGACATGGAAATGGATGATGAAGACATGGAAATGGATGATGAAGACATGGAAATGGATGATGAAGACATGGAAATGGATGATGAAGACATGGAAATGGATGATGAAGACATGGAAATGGATGATGAAGACATGGGCATGGGTTATGAGTCGGAATATTCAAATGAATTGAAAGAAATGATGGATGATTCTGAACAAACAGTTTACGAAATCGAACTTGATGATGTTGATGAAGACATGATGGACCCTATGATGATGCCCGAGGACGACGAGTTGTGCGAATATGAAATAGACCCCAAGATGTACGAGGACGAAAAGATGTGCGAAGATGACGAAGACCAAGACCCCAAGATGGGTGACGTTGATGAAGCATCAAGAACTACATCAAATCTTCACGGAGATAAAGGTGGTATGAATAGAGCCGGTATTAAAGGCAAAACAAAATATAAAGCTGGTTCGGGTTCAATCAACGAAGAAGTTAGTAAACTCAAAAAACAAAACGATGAATATAAAAAGGCTTTAGTCTTATTCAAAGAAAAGTTAAATGAAGTTGCTGTATTCAACGCTAACTTGGCTTACGCTACCCGTTTGTTTACTGAACACTCGACCACCAAACAAGAGAAGTTAAACATCTTAAAAAGATTCGATTCAATCTCAACCTTGAAAGAGTCTAAGAACTTATATAGTTCTATAAAAACTGAATTAGATACAAAAAAACCTGTAACTGAATCAGTGGTTGATAAAATAACAACGTCACAAACATCTTCTTCTTCAAAAGTATTGTCGGAATCAAAAGCATATGAGAATCCACAATTCAGAAGAATGAAAGATTTAATGGCAAAAATAAAATAAACTTAAAAATTAAAAATTAATACTAAAATGGGAGCATTATTAGAATCTGGTATGGTTGGTAACATTGGATTAAAACACCTCCGTGTTATCAAAGAAGATACCATTAAAAAATGGGATGACTTAGGATTCCTTGAGGGTCTTAACGGTCACCAAAAAGACAACATCGCACAATTGTATGAAAACCAAGCTTCATACCTAATCAACGAAGCGGCTGTAGCCGATGCTTCAGGTTCATTTGAAACTGTAGTATTCCCTATTATCCGTCGTGTTTTCTCTAAATTGTTAGCGAACGACATCGTATCCGTACAAGCAATGAACTTACCTATCGGTAAATTGTTCTACTTTGTACCTAAAATTCAAGATAGAACATCGGCAAACGCACACCGTCAACCATTCGGTTTCCCAAACACAACCGATACCGACCCAGCCGTTGGTTACACTGGTAACAACTTGTATGACCGTTTCTACGAAGCGAGTGATTCAGTTGATTCTGGTTTGTTTGACTACTCAAAAGGTACTTTTGCAACAATTACTGGCTCAACAATTGAATTTGTTACATTTAGTAACGGCGTAGCTTCAACTCAAGCGGCTATTGCTACAGGTAACACAGTATCAAGTGTAATTGCTAAAATTTCAGGTTTTACAACTTACGAAGGTGCTAGTAAACTTTCCGGCCCTAATGGTCATGTCATGGATACTGAAGAGTTCTTAGCATCATTAACTGTTTACACTTTATCAGGTCTTGATAGTTCGTTATATACTCACTTAGGTGCTACTGCAGCCGCTAATATTCCTTTCAGCGTAGTAACTCAAAAATACGGTAAAGGCATTGTAGAGTACGGTTCTAAAGACAGTGGTAGAACAGGTAAATTCACAAACGTTTGTGACGCTGATGGAGTTATTTACTTATCTATCGACTTACAAAAGTACAACGGTGTAACAACAGGTTTTACAGATTACACAGTTGCTGGTTCATCATTAGCGGCGAGTGACATTAAGGTAAGTTGGAGAGAATACAATTCATTAGAATTCGAAGAAGAAATCGGTGAAGTATCTTTCGACCTTGAGTCAGTAACAGTTTCTGTAACTGAAAGAAAATTGAGAGCTAGCTGGTCTCCTGAATTAGCACAAGACGTAAGTGCATTCCACAACATCGATGCTGAAGCTGAATTGACAGCTTTATTGTCTGAGCAAATCGCAGCAGAAATCGACCGTGAAATCCTTCGTGACATTCGTAAAGGTGCCGCTTGGACATCTAAGTGGGACTACAACGAATGGAGATACGGTAACGATGGTTCATCATTCGCTGGTTACACTCAAAAAGACTGGAACCAAACATTGGTTACCAAAATTAACCAAATCTCAGCTCAAATCCATAAAACTACCTTAAGAGGTGGAGCTAACTGGATTGTTGTATCTTCTGAGGTATCTGCAGTATTTGACGACTTGGAATACTTCCACGTTTCAAACGCGGCTCCTGAGCAAGACCAATATAACATGGGTATCGAGAAAATCGGTTCTTTAGCAGGTCGTTATCAAGTGTACCGTGACCCATACTTACCAGCTGGTAAGGTTGTTATCGGTCACAAAGGTAAATCATTGTTGGACGCTGGTTATATTTACGCACCATACGTTCCATTACAATTAACACCTACAATGTACAATCCATTCAACTTTACACCAATCAAAGGTATTATGACCAGATACGCTAAGAAAATGGTTAACAACCGTTATTTTGGTGTGGTAAACGTAAGTGGTTTGTCTACATTTAGTCTTGACACCTTGAGATAATCATAACTATCTCATAATAGAAAGGGGGACATTAGTCCCCCTTTTTTATTGTACAATTTTTCAGTATATTTGTAATATGGGTAAAATATCAAAAAAAAATATACAAAAAGCAATTATGTCCGACGAACCCTTTGATTATGAGAAATTAAGATTAGACGTATTAAAAGGTTTGATAGAAAGTAGGAATATTGAGTGTAAACAGACTAAAGATGAAATGGTGAAATATCTTAAGATGGAAGACCAAGGAAAATATATTCGACCAATTACTTATCAAAAACAATATGATGGTAGATTCATAGTCGGTATTGATATTAGTGATTCGGACAATTGTAGAGAGATGAGTAAATTAATGGAAAAAGGTCTTGCCGAAAATCTTAGATTATATTACAATAATAGAGTACATTTTATTTCAAACCAAAAATTAATATGAATTGGACGGAATATTTTTTAGGATTAGCGGAACAAGTAAAACTTAAATCAAAAGACCAATTCACACAGATAGGTGCGGTAATCGTTGGGGGTGACAATGAGGTACTTTCTACGGGTTATAATTCTTTCCCAAGGGGAATGGACGATTCTAAATTAGAACGTCAGGAAAGACCTGAAAAATACTTCTGGTTTGAACATGCGGAACGTAATGCAATTTATAACGCCGCTCGTGTAGGAACACCATTAAAAGGTTCCACAATATATCTTACGTCGGGATTACCATGTATGGACTGTGCTAGAGGTATAGTAAATAGTGGAATTAAAACTGTTTACTGTAAAGAGGTATGTACCACAAAAAATAAGGAGAAGTGGGATGAATCTCAAAAGAAATCCCTCCAACTCCTCCTTGAATGTGGGGTTGTTGTTAATTATTATTAATTACCAAGTTCTACAAGCCCAATATCTTGGTTTCCAACGTGGACCTGGATTATCACAATTGTGTCTAGCTCTAAATGATTTTCTTCTTTCGGGATTATTCTTTTTAATTTTCATTACTTTACCCTTTGCAGATTTACCACCAAACCCAAAATTTACTTTTACTACTTTTCCTTTATCATTCTTAACATAAACTTTAAATTTCTTAATATCACCCTGCATAATTTTTCCAAGTTGTACCTTTCTTCCCTGATATTCGGCTTCATTTAAAAGGTCTGTAATTTCATAATTAGTTTCTTCAATTGGGCCGTATTCATTTTGATAAATGAATGTAATATCCTCATCCGATAAATCTAAGTGACCAGTCAAATATAGTTCTTTACATTCTTCTAATAATTTAAAAAAATTATCAGTACCTAATTTGTATACATTTTCTAATAATGATTTTTTATAAATAATATGATATTGGAGAGCGTTAGAAATTTCCATATTTTCAGTAACCAATTTTGGATGTTTAATTGTATTTTGAATTGTAGTTGTATCTAATTTAATTATATTTTCCATATTTTCATTAAATTTTGTCATTGTAGGTTTGTTACCCTTGCCTATCTTCGGTTCTTTCTTTTCTGCTCTTCTTTTTTGAGAAGTCATAGATTTTTTTTCTTTTTTACTATAACTACCAGCGGTTTTTGGAGTGTCTTTTGATACTTTTTTTGATGGTCTACATTTTGGATAACCCTTTCTACCTTCTTCACCATCAGCCGATTTTCTACCACAGGGGGGGTGTTTACCGTCAATCTTACGAGAAACGTCAACCCATTTTTCTTTAAACCATCTTGCCAAGTCTTCTTTTAAAACCTCTCCAGATTCAATAGATTCATTTACATAAGATAAATCTTCTTCACTAATATAAATCTTCATTGTGTACTTATCTGTATTATCATGACCACATTTATGACACGTATACGGGTCATCTCCACCATCATATAAAGACCAATTCCAACCGCATTGACAGACAATTTTTTTATCCATTATTTTTTACCCGAGCAATATGACCCCGAGCACTTTCTTACCCCATCTAAACCTTTTATTTTACCTTTACAAACTTGAATCGCATATCCATTAGCGTACGCGCTTGGATAGACTTTAAATTTTGATTTTGCTGCTGATTTTCCTCGTGCACAAAGTTTATTTGATTTGGCCTCGTTTAATGATTCTTTCGTTATATTCATCATAAAATCAAAAACTTGGTCAACATTTTCTTTAGCGACAGCAACATGGTCATCAGCCCAATCATGACCATTTTGTAAAATGTCTTCAACGATAGATGGGTCTAATTGTAACAACATTTGACATTGTCTGTGAAGTTGTTTAAGATTACTGAAAAACATGTAGTTTTCAGTTATATTTTCATTCTTGTAATTGTCAAGTTGATTTTTAATAATTCCTTCTAAGTTATCCATAATAATAAATATTTTAAATTTCTGATAATATTTCAAACTTGACATAGTCGTTGTAAAATATTTCCTCAGTATATGTTTTAGCTTTAAATTCCATAAAATACTCCCTTGGAATCATAAACGATGTATCTAAATAAAAAGAATTCTCATTTGTAACATCTACATTAGTCCAATCGTAAACAATTACATTTGTTTTTCCTTCTTTTATGAAAATTCTATAATAAACATCGTCAAATAATATTGTTCTTGATTGTTCAATTGATTTCAAATAAAGTACAATCTTTTTTAATTCACCCCTAATTATTTTTTCATTCTGTTTTATTCCTGAAAATTGAATTTTATAGTTTTGAGTCTCGGTTGGGTTTGAACCAACACTATACCCCGATGTATACGGTTTTGGTACAAACTTTTGAGTGGCGTTACCTATAGACACACCATCAAGTGTTAGATTTTTCCATCTATCATAGAAAAATCTTTTACCATCACATAGTTGTCCTGTTAAACCGAATCTCACTTTGTAGACACCTTTTCTAATTTTTGTTGTTGTAAGACCTGTTAATCCAGAAATAGCAACACTACTTGAATTAAGTATATCAACAGTGGGGTTACTTTCTAAATCATAGAAATTAGAACCTTTCGTTACATATAGATAAAGATTATTATATCTCTTTTCAATAAAATTATGTCTGTTATCATATATTCTATCGTACAAAGTCGTCTCAACAAATGGCTCAAAGAATGTTTGAGTGTATTTTGAGAAAAACGATACCGATTGTTGTGTTTCACCCGTAGTTATGGATTCAAATGCTGATGTGAAAGCCAACCCTAATCCATGGTCAGTGTTACCTGATAGTAATATACCATTTACATAATTTGTAATGTTAACATTGATATTTTCATTACCATTGTCAAAGTGTATTGTACTTATTACGGTCGCACCTGTATACACACCTGGATGAGTCCATCCCGATGTTGTAGTTCTATCGTACCAATTAGAAGCTCGTGTGTCATATATTTTGTTACCTGAACTGTCATCATAAGTGGTAAATTCATAATCATATCCAACACCTTCATCCCATGATTGTGGTATTGAAAATAATATTAAATCGAATGATGTTGCTCGGTCTTTACCATTGGACTTACTGTCTCCAACTAATTTAGCGTCACCAATGACCGTATTAGTCATTTTCAAGTAGTGAGTTGTTCCTGTGGTTATAACTAAATCACCACTGTCAATTTTTGATTGTAAATCTGTAAAATCAACTTTAAATATGAATCTCGAATATCCGTCCCCATAATAAATCTCAGTTGTTGGATTTTTTGCGGTGTTAACTCTACTGTCTTCGATGATAGTATTGTTTTTAGAAAAATATGAGCGATAGTACGACATTCCCTTTATAGTATAAATATCGTTTTAGTTGATTTTAATAGATTTATTTATCAACTCGTCCCTTAATTTTTTATACAGTATTTCCAATTTTGCGTGAGGGGAGTATCCATTCTTAACATACTCTTTATTGATATTGTGTACGTGACTAGTTAAAACGGTGTAAAGAGCATCAATAAAATCTAATAATATTTCACCTCTCACTAAAGAATATGTATTTGGTTCTATCTTTTCAATATAGTCAGATTGGTCATATTCATAAGTGTTTAAAACAGGAAAATCAATTTTTTTATCCGTAAAATTTGTGTCCGTAGAAAGTAAGTAAATTTTATCGGCGGTCACGTTTCCAAAAGTTTGTTCAAAAGACGTAGAATCCGTTTTTAAAACTTTTATGACTTTTTCAACTGTCTTCGTGTTTGGTGTAACCTTATCTCTATTATAAACTAAACTTGATTTTGAAGTAGACCCGGGTATTTTTATGTTATTAAACAGAGTTAATCTGTTATTTTTTTCAGTACTTGTTGTTGACCTGTTTTCAAACTCATTTGTCGGTCTAAAGAAAAAAGGATATATGTTTGAATCTGATTGAGTTACTATTAAATCTGTGAGTATTTTAAAAGGAACAATATCCTCGAATCCATTACTTTGTATTGTTTTTAGTTTATTTCTAATTTCTTGATATATTAATTTAATTTTTTTGTTTAGTGACGCTACGTTATATAAAAAAATTGAATTTAAATCAATCCTAAACGTATAAGTGTTACCGGATTCAGATAGAAAAACAGATTCTCCCGCTAATATTTGCGTCGACTCCGTAAAATTACTTGAATTATATTTTTCAGTTACATTAGGTTTTATTTGATATAAATAAAAATTTACATAAGTTGGGTTTGTCAGGTTGTCAACATCATACTCAATTATGAACTTTAAATTTGAATTCTCTGTTACATTTTCCGTTTTTATTTCTTCTGATATAAATTGTTTAGGTCCGAATTTTTTTAAATGTAATTTAGCAACCTTATCAGAAACTATTGGGAATCCTTTTGTTAGAAGTTCTCTGTTTTGATTACTAGCAACCTCCTTTTGAATTAACTTACCACCTCTTAAAACTAATCCGTCTTGTGTAAATAAAGCATCAGAACCATACTTTCCACCTACAGAATAGTCTCTATATTTCGATAAGGCGTTTTTACAATTCTCGGGAAGAGTTCCTTCTTCATTTTTTATAATATCTACCTTATCCTCAACAGAAACACCATAAGATGTTTGAGATATTTGTGTATTAAATTCTTGTGAGTTAAAATCATATCTTGTTGAAAACGGACCTGCAATGTATTCTTGGTTTACTGTTGTTTTTTCGGTATCGTATCTAATGATTTTAACCGCTTGTTTATTTTCAGGTATAAAATTTATATTATTGGGTAAAAATGGAGATGCTACAAATGGGTCATCTTTACTCCAATTTTGAATACCTTCTTTTATATTCGATTTACCCCCAATGTAATCATCATAATCAACAACACGAATACGTCCTAAACCTTTAGGGTCATTGTTGTCTAAACATACACCTATATCAACTATTTTCATTGTATTTTTCTATTTTCAATTTCAGTAATTATTGTCCCATGTAGATTTTCAATGAACTCTAATTTTTTTGTTAATTCAACAATGTACAGTTTTAATTCTTCGTGTTGTTTAAATAAAAATTCTTCAGCATCAAATAAATCCTTATTTGATTTATCTTTTGCATTTTCTACAATATTTTGTAATTTTTCAATATTCATATTATTGTTTTTTACCTACGCCCGTAATAAATCCAGGTGGTATTACCGCGCCACCAGCGAGTGGTGGACCGGGTAGTGTTCCACCTTTCAATACAATTTTTACAAATGAATTTGCATCCTCTTCTTCGGTATACCCATCAACAACGGATTTTACCAAACTACCTATGTCATTTGATTCACCAAATAAAGGTCCGGTAGGTACACCTGACGCTTCTAATTTATTCATGATATTCATAAATGCCCTATCTTGACTGAAACCCGGTAATGAATCTGAAAATAGTAAAAGAATTGAAGGTATTGTTATAGGTGCTTTTTGTGATAATGCGGCCTCAATTGTTGATAGTATTGTTTGGAATAAATCATAACAATTATTTATCTCTGTCTCTAAAGCTTTCCTCAATAAAGCAATTAACGATGTAATAATTAATAGATACCTTTTGTACTTATTTTTAATAATTCTCTGTACAATACTTTGGATAAACGCCAATAAATCTACTTTTATTAATCTATAAAATTCTCTTATGAATAACCAAAATAAATCTTTAATTATCGCACCGATAGCCTTGTAAAATTTCTTGGCTAATTCTTTACTGTTTAAATACACATTGGTTAAACCTGTTTTAAATATTTTATATAATACTATAATTGGTAAGAATATTTTAGCCGACAAAATCGACATAACCAAAGCTTTTGGTAAATTGATGATGAAATTATTTAATAGGTTATTTAAAAATGCGCTAATATCAAAAGAGGAGTCTGATTGTGATAAAGCATCTTTAGCTAAATTTTCTAAAGTGTTGTCTACCGCACTCTCTACGCTCTGATTATTTGTTAAGTAGATAAAATCCTCCACATGCATGTCGTCTACTGGTATTTCAAAATTATAACAGTCTTTAAACTTTAATACTCTTTTAAATCTATTTTGTTCATCGTCTAAGTCAATACCTTCCACATCATCGAAATCAAAATAGAATTCAATGTCTTGGTCGTTTTCACTAAACATATCAACAGGTGTCTGATTTTTTAATTCATCTTTTTGAGTATTGGAACCACATACTTTGAATAATTTATCAATTAATCTTAGAGATTTATTTAATGATACTGTAAATTTACTTGAGTCACTACAACTTGAACCGCCTTGTATGGTTAACATCATAGCGGTCTTCATGATATCTTCAATATCAGGAAATTCCAAAGACTCATAATAGTCTTTGATGAAGTCTTGCACTTTGGTTGTACCTGTTGTACCTTGAGTTAATCCTGTAATTAAAAATTGTTGTGTTGAAGCACTCCATTGGGTACTAAATAGGTTTTTACCATTGTTTGATGAGTAAGTGTATAAACCTCCTGAAGACATTAAATCATAAAATTTTCTATTCGCCTTTTGTTTGTTTTTATCAGGTGACTTTTTCTCGTAAATTAATTGACCACAATCTGAATCGGGGTCAATTGTAAAAATATCTAAGAAGTCAAATTCGTCAGGTTTTAGGACTATTGAATCTATATTAAAAACGGACTGACTACCACAAATTCCGTCACCCATAAAAAGAGCTTCTGAAAAATGTTTAATTGCAATTTGTTTTGCAGATTTTAGAGTTGTTTTTGAGGAAGAAACCGCATAACGTTTTATTTTTCCTTTTACGAGATTCTTGTCAACATTGACAGGTACACTGTCACTTTTTGTTGGTGTAGTATCGGTTTTTGTTTTTTTGTTACTGGTAATGAATTGTTCTGTAATTTCTAACAATTCTTTAAAGATGTCTTTATTATTTTCTACCTTAGATTTTAATTTATTTTTTAAATCGGCACTTTTTTTAGAAAATAACTCGTTTGGGTCCGGTATGTTTTTTTGATAAGAGTCGGCAATAGAACCCAATGAACCCTTTGGGTCGTCATTAATTTTTTTTATTGCTTCAATCGAAGCTTGAAGTTTTTTTTTGGGTTCTTTTGAATTAGCCATTAGTCTGTATATGTTCCTGACGACTCTCCTTCAGTATCATTCATCAGTTTTTCCAATATGACTCTATCTTCATCAGTAAGTTGTAATTTACCACCACTTGAATTTGGGCCACTTCCTTGGGTTTGTTTTAATAAGGCTCCTTGAAGTTTAACTAATGAAATCTTTTTTTCGGTACAATCGTTTAATATTTTTTGTTGTTCTTTAATGACGGGACCAATGACGCTCATATCCTCAGCGTCTTTCATGAATGTTAACATTTTTTTAGTTATCATTGACGCAGTATTTTTTTGTTCAACAATATCGTTGTAGATTTCTTGCATCAACGCTAACGCTGAATCTGTGTCTAATGATATTATATTTTTCTTTTCCCTCATAATATATAAATAGAGAAATAGTTAATTTACGAATCTTACCATGATTCCTTCGTAAACTTTTTTATATCTCTTTAGAGAGATTCTGATTTCTTTTGTTGATAATGATGTCATTTCTCTTAATGATAATAGAATTAAATTTTTATTGAATTTATTTCCTTCACCTATTTGGAATATTTTTTCAAAGTTGCTAAAAATCTCAATTAAAGCATACCCTATTTTCTGTTCATTATCATTCAATTCTTCTGTCTCTATAAAGGTTTCTAATTCAATTATAAATTTTATTATAACATCTTTGTAATCAATATGATATTCATCAATGTAATAAGAATGCTCTGCACTTTCCTCTAAATCGGATGAGATATCATCGTAAGAAACGCTTCGATTCATTTCTTTAGCGTCCCTTTGAATTGCACCCATTAAGTAGTTTTTACAAATAGTACCAAAATAAGAATAAGCTTTATGGTTTTTTGTATGGTCAAATTTATTAATCTTCGTCATTAAAAAAGACATTGTATCTGCGTGTATGTCCACAAATTCAAAATCTTTTCTATATAATTTATAACGTCGAATTATGCTTTCGACCATTATTGTGAGAGGTTCTCTTAAATATTCGTTGAATATCTTATTCTTTTCTGTTTCGGATTCGGATTCTAAGTATCTTACAACCGCTTTTTCTTGTTCCTCCCCAAAATATATTTTTTGGGTTCGTTTACGCGGCATATATTAATTTTCTACATAATTTATATCTCTTACGTTTTTGAAGAAAAACTCTTTTTTTGCTGTGTTTAACCAAAATTTAACCTCTTCTTGTGAAAGTCTCATTTTTTCTGAATTTTTATAATTCCAAAATAAAGAATCCTCTCTAAAGTTTACGTGTTGGTATCCTAATCTCGGAATCGTCATGACATTCACATTGTTATGTGTTAACCTTAATAAAAATTCATAACCAAATGTTAGTTTGATGTTTGATTTTAATTTACCATACTCTGTTATAACAGATGTTTTGTATAGGCCACCATTAATTTGAAAGTTTTGGTATTCTAATAAAGCTTCATTATCTAAGAATCCCTGTTTATCTGTAAATCCATAGGCCCAAGTTGATTCATTGGTGTAACTTAAAAACTTTCCTTCAACATTGATATCTTTTACTAAACTTAAAAAAGCCCCAACTTCAGGGTTTTCTTTTCTGTATGAGTTTACTAATGTTAACCAATTTTTGTGATATTCATCATCAACTTCCAAAATAGAAAACCACTCTGTGTCACAATTTGTGATACCTAGATTAATCTGTGAACAAAAATCTTGTTCACCACTGTTTTCCATTATTTTATACTCCAAATTAGATTGTTCAATGTTTATTTTTGAAACAACACTTGGTGGCCCAACAATTATCAACTTTACATCGTTATAAAATTGTTCGGCTGAACTGAACGCGTTTCTAAACATCGTTTCATATTCCTCATCCCATTTATGAATGGGTAAAATTATTGATATGTCTTTCATGATACCTCTTCTTTAGTTGATTTATTAAATTCTTCTTTTATTTTATTTATTGCTTGTTCTATTACATCAATTCTTTTATTTATAAATGAATCAAAAATATTTAATATGTTACTTTTTGTAATATCTGATTCATATGGCAACAACGTGTCTTTCATTTTATTTTTGATATCATCATTAATTTCAACACCCTCCAACCAAGCGTTAATATATGTTCCGAGGATTTCAACAATTTTTGAATCGTCATATGTCCACATACCATTTTCACTTAACCAATCTGGTTCATTCTTTGGTATCTTACCGATTACGGGTACTCCCGATTTCATCGATTCTAATGGGAAGGTCCCAAATGTGGAATCTTCATCTACCCATACTGAAACAATACACTCTCTCAGGTTATCAGCAAATTCTTGATAAGACATATTAACCATGTCTCTAAACGTCAACCACCTCAAGTGTGGGTATCTAATATAAAATTCAGATATAATTCTCTTGTTTGTTGACCTGTCTTTGCACATTATAGAAATAATTGGTTTTGTATTTTTATCATTAACCTTAAATTCATCACCTATAATTGGAGGAATAATATGCACCAGAGACTCGGGAAAAATCTCACTAATATATTTTTTAGAAAATTTAGTAGTTGTGATTACCCTATCAAATCCGTAATCGGACCATCTACTACCAATTGGTAATGTTTCAAAAATGTATTCTTTTTGTTGAACTAACATGACTTTTACACATCTAATATTGGTCATAGATTCCAACACGTTCGAATAGTACTCAGGAACAATAATAACATCTTCAATTTTGATTTCAACTCGGTCGTCTTTAATTGTTACAATTTCTAATTCGGAGTAATTGTCACCCAACCAAGAATTCACTCCTGAATATGTTTTATCTTCAACAAGTAATTTTGAATTATACCCACTTTGTTTTAAAGTTAAAGCGATGTCGTAAATATGCTTTACTGACGCTCTTGGATTCTTTTTTGTATCGTACACCAAAAAATATATGGTGTTGGTTTTGGTTTTTAGTTTTTCTAAAGCAACCGATAATTTTTCTATATTTTCTTTGTTATTCATCTTCTGATATTAGTATGTCATATTTTATTAGAGTATTAAAAGCAATTTTAAAAGATGTTGATAAACTACTTTGGCCAAATTCACCCAATTCTTCATCTACTTCATCAAACTCATTTAGTATTCTCTCAATACAACTTTTAATAATCTCATATTTAAATAGGTTTATTTCTAATGTTGTGATTCCGTCCTCATTTTGAATTTGATTACCCGTTTGACATTTGTCACTGATTCTATCAACATCGATATAATAGTTTTTACCGAAAATTTCAACCATGTTTTATTTATTTCTGATAATTTATTTATTTGTAGTTTATTTGTAAAGTTATTATTATAAAAGGTATTAAATTTTATAACTTTTTTGTGTATTGGACATTGTGAAACAACATTTATATCATCCGTTATCCATAAATCACATTTTTTCCATAATTTTTTTATTTCTCCAGTCGTTGAAAAAATGATATTATCACATATAATACCATTTTTTGAAAGAAAAAAGAGTGTGGCGGGTTTTGCTTTACCCTTTTCGCTTAAACCAACTAAGGTTATTTTGTGGTTTTTATTTTCAAAAATTAATTTGTTTAATTCAGTGGCTGCTTGATTATAACTCAAACCGGCGTGTCCATATATTTCAATTGGGAAATCAAAATATAAAAATTTATTAAATTCATCGATTGATTGAAAATTGTAGGTACTTAACAAATTTTCAATAGATATTGGCACACCATTTACACCATAATCAAACTTTTCTTCCTCACATGTTTCGGTGTTTAAAAAATAATCTCTATAATGGTAATCAAATTTCTGTATTGTATTTCTTAAAACACCATCAATACCAACAAATATTTCCATATAGGAAATATAATTTATAAAATTTTATAAGTAAAGTTTAATCGTACATTTTTAAGATTTGAGTAATAATTGGATTTCTAACAATATCCTCATTACTAAATTCAAATACACCGATGTTTTTTAAATCACCAAGTCTTACTTTTGCGTCGTATAATCCGGTTTTTGTTTTGTCTTTAAATTTGTCTGATTGTTCTAAATCTCCCGAAATAAAAAATTTTGAATTAAACCCAATACGGGTCAATAAAAGTTTCATTTGGGACGGGGTTGTGTTTTGAGCCTCTTCGAAGACTAAAATTGTATTGTCAACATTCCATCCTCTCATATAAGCCAATGCGGCAATTTCAATAAACCCTTCATCTTTTAATTTTTCTCTTGCCTCTTTACCTATTATTTTATTTAGTAAATAGTATGAAGGATAGATGTATGGGTCTAGTTTTTCTTCTAATCCACCGGGTAGTGAACCTAATTTTTCCTCCGCTTCGACCGCTGGCCTAACGATAATAATTTTTTCATATTTATTATTTTCGTCCCAAAGTAAATCAACAGCCCTTTTCATTGCAATATAAGATTTACCAACACCGGCGGGTCCAAAACAAAATGTTATTTCATTTTCACCTAAAGTTTTCCAATAATTTTCTTGATTTTTGTTAAGAAATTTTTCTTTAGGTTGTTTTATAATTTGCCTAATTCTATCTTTTTTAGATGTTTTTTTATCTTCCACTACATTTACGGTTTTTATTGTTGATTTTCTCAATTCAGTTTTTTTTAATAAAATTATTATGAACCCGTAGAACCAAACCCCCCTTCCCCCCTGTCTGTTTGAGATAATTCGTCTACCCAAACAAAAGTGACTGAAGGATATGGAATTATCATTATTTGAACAATCCTATCACCGATTTGATATTTTTCAGATTCATTTCCTTTTAACCAATTAGATTTTTTGAATGTTGCTTGTAATTCCCCCCTATATCCACTATCAACTACACCGACACAATTTGTTAATGATAAATCATATTTTCTAATAGATGAGCGAGGAAATATTAACCCAACAAAACCTTTTGGAATTTCAATAGAGATTCCTGTACCATAAGTAACATGAGTTGTGGTTTCCGATAAGATTGATGTTGCAACTAAATCCATTCCCGCGTCTCCATCTTTTGCGTATTTGGGAATCACTGCGTCAGGATGTAATTTTTTAACTTTTACTTCAAATCGATTAACTTGTTCCTCAACTTGATTTTTGATATCATCACCAAGACTAAATAACAAATTATTTAAGTCTCCCATAATTGACGTATCATCGGAGTTATCGTTAAGGATTTCTTTTTCTAATTCTTGGAGTCGTTTAATATACGACTCAATTTCATTTTTGTCCATTTTTTTCTTCTAATATTGATAGTTCAAAACCGACTCTTATTACATTAGATAAAGTACCAGAACGATACTTAGCCATTTTATCATCCGATTCTTTATCCGAGTTCATGATTGATTGGAATTCGTCTTCTGATAATTTTACCCCGTTGTTTACCGCATAATATATTGCCCTTTCACCTGATTTCATTGAAACTTCCTGTTCGTTGAATTCGTACATTTTACCAAGGTTTTTTCTATGCCATTCACTTGGGTTTGGTTTAAACATAAAAGTTTTACCAATCTGTGATAAAAATATACACTTCAAAATAGAAGACGTTTCTACCCTCATTGTTTCAGGGAGTAGTTCATTGGTTTTAACCGAATACTTCGCGGCTTTAAAACAATGACCCAATAATCCACCTGGAAAACACCCATACATGTCTAAAGATGTGGAAGCTGGTGCTAAAAAAAAGTCATTACCCAAAAAGTCTAACAACTCTTCTGTAAAAATTTTATATTTCGAGTTTGTTTCAAGAAACTTTTTCTTGTTTGACTCTATTTGCTCTGCGGTTAACATTTTAATTATTTTTTAAAGTACTCAGGAGTATTTTGTGGGTCAATAATACATTCGATTGGCATCTTTACAATCGCCAAACTTTCTGAAGACCTCGTGTCTCCGGCTCTGTACTTTGAAACAACCAAAGTTGCTTCTTCAACCGACTCAGCTTCTACAATGTACTTAACTTTTTGCAATCTTGAATTACCGTTTCTGTCTAAATTTTCGGTTTCATAACCTACTGTTACTAAATAATGCATGGTTTTTTGTTTTTAAATTATTGATTTGAAAAATTCTGTTCTGTTTTTTGAAACTGTTACTAAAGAGTATTTGTCTTTCACTGTCTCGTATAATCTATTACCCAAATCTTCAACCATATTTGGATTATTTATTAATAATTTCATATACTTTGACCACAGTTTATGGTTTTTGTTTTCATGTACTAATAAAGCGTTACCGTTATCTAACAACTTACCTTCTTTGTATGCTGTTTTTAAATCAATCGTATAGGGCAATGTTTCACTTGCAATAATAGGTTTTTTATGGAAACCCGCCTCGATTATTTTTAACTGTGATTTACAGGAGTTGAATTGTGAGGGTATAATTGGTGCTAAAGATACATCAAATAAGTTATAATTATAACCATATTTTCCAATTGGTTGTGTCCAAACTCTTCTATATTTTTTATCACTATCGTCAATTTCTGGTGTTTGTGTAAAATTCATTAAATATGATTTATACTCAGAGTCAATTGTTTTGTAATTGTCCGTAAATATTTGTTCGTATTTGTACCAAACCGTTTCCGTGGGTTGAATTTGTCGTGTTTTTTTTTCACCTGTTTGTTGATTTACCTCAGTAATAGAACCCCTTAAATCGTAACCACACAAGACAAATTGAATATTATCGTATTCATTATTAATCATTGAAATTCCACCTCTAATTTGTTCTAAATCATGTAAGTGGGTTGAACCTCCAAGCCACCCAAATCTAAGTCTATCTGATTGTGTGGGTTTAGGTTTAAATTGGCTCTCATTTGGGTCGATTGCGTTAGGGAATACTAAAACATTTTTTAAATTTAATCTTTTTCTTAAAGTATCGGCAAAATATTCAGTCGTACACGTAACGTAGTCCGACTCTTTCATCATGTCAGCTTTTTTCTTTGGTAGCTCACTTTCTCTAATGTGAAAATACATTGGGTGTCTGTGGTCGGGAGACCAATGGTCATCAATATCCATTACGGTTTTAATACCCTGAGATTTTAACCACTTAATTCTTGAAATATTTTCTTCGTGACTCGTTTGATGGATAAAACTGTGGAAGACCACAATATCGTAGTTCTTAAAGAAATTATCGTTGTTTTCAGCAGAGAATGTAATGTCGACATGAAATTCGTCACTATAATGGTCTCCAATAAATTTATATGGGTCTAATATTCTATATTTACCTACACCATGTGTATCGGGGGGTATTGCTAAAATTTTAATTTTTGACATTCAAATCTTTTCTTTTTATAAATTATAAGAAAAGAAATTGAAAAAGTCAAACTTACTTAGATTTATTTACCCCTGTAATTTTACCTTTAAAGACGGAATCACCAACCTTTAATACTAAATTTTCATTAATACTCATGGTTTGTTGCGCTGTTAAAATTTGATTAAGTTTGGAATCCATTATTTCGACTACAGTTTTTCTTACAATGTTTTCAATTATTGGTGTAAGTTGTTTAACCAAATCTGAACTATCTACTTGTGAACTCCTTTGTTGTGTAGATTTTTTTGTGACAACACCCTCTGATTCCATTAGTTTTTTTGTTTTTTCGACAAAGTTTAAATCTAAAGAATCCGATAAACTAATTTGTGGTATTGGATTTTCAATCATCGCTCTTTTGATTACTTCGGGTAATTTAGATTCTTGTATTTTTTGTAAATTTGGTTGTTGTGGTTGTCTTACTTGTAGGTTTTGAGTTGTTGACGATAAAATATCTTCAGGGTTACTTCTTAGTATTTCTTCATTAACATTACCTGTTTCAAAGTCACCAGTCTCAACTTTGTTCAACACTTTTTTGGCTTGCACTAATCTTTGCATTAAATCATTTTGTGATATTACGCCTTGTCCTGTTTTTTCCATATTGATTTTTTTATAAAATAAGTATTTTTAAAACAAAATTAAAGTCTTGATTCTTTTTAATTGTTCTTGTAACTCAACAGTTTCTTCTGATGGGGGTTCAATAACTTTAATGTTATCTTGTTTTAATAATCTATCTAAATCTAATTCCGAGTCTTTTTCAATTCTTCTTCTCGTACCTTCGCCAGCGTTTAAATTTCCCCCAATATCTACTTGAGATTTTTTCCAATCGTCCATTTTCTTTTTGTATAAATCTTCAATGGCGGTTTTAAATTCTTCAGGACTAATTTGTTTGATATTGTCAACAACTTTAACCTTTGTTTTTAAATCATTGAAAACCTCAACTTCTCTTTTTGGTGTTTCAACAGGGACAGTGGATGGTTTTTCTTTTGGTTTTGGTTGTGGTAGTTCTTGTTTTTTGGGTTCTTCTTTTCTTTTTGGTTCTGGTGATGGTGTTGGTTTTGTTTGTTGGGGTTGTTTCATTGCTCCCCAATCACTTGTAACATATGTTGTAGAAAAACTATTATCATCACCTTCTTTATATCCGGGTCTTTTCTGATTGAATTGTTCATCCTCATAAACTTGGATTGAACCTGACGATATTCTATCTATAATAAATGTTCTCCATCCATGTTTTCTAAATCCTTTTTTAGATACTGATGGTGGTTTAACATAACCCCTTACCGCTAAATTTCCTTTTTTTGTTAATCCCGATGCAACTAATTCCGTTTTGATTCTTCTACCAGGTTGAACCTCTCCTTTGGGTCCTCTATAATCAAAAGACACAGGCATTCTATTTTTGATTGCGTTTTCAAGGGTTTTTTGTGTACTTCTTGTAGGCGCTTCGGATAAAATGTTTGTTAATATTGATTGAAATTTTATCATTAAAAATCGGGGTAAGTTTTTGTACTACCGTATTTGTTTTTAGCGCCTAAAGTCGTTCTTTCGTTAATATCTGTTAAGGTACCAACTCCACCCGTATTGTTTTCTCCTCTACCTTTCTCGTCGCCATCTGATAAGGCGTTAGGGTTGCCCGAAGAATATTCAAAAGAATTATTATAAATGTTTTTAGACAAAAGACCGTTTCTTTCTACAATATCTGTTTTAGAACCAATACTATTATTTAATTCTCCTTTACCTCTTTCATCGCCATCTGATAGTGCATTGGGGTTACCACTACTGTATTCATTTGTTGGGCCGTAAAGATTTTTTGCAACTAAAGAAGTTCTTTCTACAATATCTGTTTTAGAACCAACACTATTATTTAACTCTCCTTTACCTCTTTCATCGCCATCTGATAACGCGCCGGCATTATTTGAACTGTATTCATTTGTTGGGCCGTAAAGATTTTTTGCAACTAAAGAAGTTCTTTCTACAATATCTGTTTTAGAACCAATACTATTATTTAATTCTCCTTTACCTCTTTCATCGCCATCTGACAGCGCTCCAGTATTATTTGAACTATACAAATCTCCAAGATTGTACTCATTTTTAGACATGAGAATATTTCTTTCTCTATCTCCGATTATTTCTAATTGTGTTGGCATATTAATAACTAATTAATTTTTTTATTTTGTCTATTTCTTCAAATAATTTCATTGATGTGAGTGGAGATACACTTGTTTTATGAGAATTACTTTTAACTAAATTGGTTGGAATTTTAAAACCAAATCTTTTTTTATGAGTTTTGAGATGACTATTTTTTCTTTCTCCTGTTATTGATGTGATTTCATCGGCTTTTTTTCTTGAATCTTTTCTACCACTTATTAAATCTCGTTCTCCTTGTAAAAATTGTTTAGCCCATTTTTCCATTAGGTCTCCACCACATAAGTCATACTTGGTTTTATCTTTTGTTTTATCCATATTTTGGATATCGTGAATAATTCTTTTCAGTTGACCATATTTTACTTTTTTATCGATTAAAAGTTTTTTAGCTCTTTCGATACCTCGCGTATTTTCACCATTTAAACCGATTACTGTATGGTTTATCTTGTCTAAAATATCTTGTGGAATATCAAAAATTCTATCTTTTAATTCTTTATTCACCGGTATTTTCTTCTTTTTTAAGAATATTTATCACATCTTCAACAGATATATTGTTTTTTGACATGGTATTTTTTAAAGACATTACTTGTCTTTTTATGATTGGACTTAATTCAACTTCAATATCTTCTGTTTGGTCTTTTTTTACTAAATCACTATGAGTTGATTTTTTATTCAAAACACTTTCAACATAGTCATTTACAAATTTTTTGGGGTTTTCAATAAGTCTTACTTTATCTCCTTTTAATTTTTTATCGTAACCATAAGAAGATAATCTTTCCTCGGTTTCATCATCACTCATACCTAAATCATCTTCAAAGTATTCATAAGCCCCTTCAATATTCTCGTCTTGACCTAAAGTTTTTTCAAATCCTAAAGCCTTACTTAAGTCTGATTCGGCCCAATATCTTAAGGATGTGTGAGTACCGTGAACCCCGTGAGTACCCATACTACCGGCACTGGTTTTAACAACTTTGTCGGTTATTGAACGAGAACCCCCTTTAGTTGCTTTGGTAAGAGGAATTTTTTTTCTGGCCACATTACCCTTTTCGTCCACAATTTCATCTACCTCGGTTTCAACCTTTTCTGGTATTTTTTTAAAGTCAGTATCGTCAGAATATTCTTTAGCCCATTTTGACCATTTATTTCTTTCCTTCTTTGATGTTGACTTGTCATTGGCTTTTGCGTAGAAGAATCTTTGTTGTTTTTTTGATGCAAATGTTTCCTCAATAATATTTTTAATGTATTTATCCATGCAATAATCTTTTTATAATAAATATCAAAAGAAAGGAAAGATATTTATAGAATAGCATGAATAGTCAAAACATACTCAAATATTATGGTAGTAGGTTAGATTTACAATTAGATTCATCGGAGTACTATGATTATGAAATATCAAAAACTCAAGACGACTATGATGAATTAGTTTTAGATTTAAATACCGCCATAACTTATACCGCACTAACAATTAATACAACATCGCTACAAAACACTGATTGCGTTAGAGATACGATATCTTTAATTGAGTATAACAATAGTGTGAATGACAGTGGTTACACGTATTCTGCATTAACTTGGACTTTAAGTTACTCGGCGTTTACCAACACATTAGGAAATTCAGATATTATTTTACAAAACGACGTATACTCTTACAAACTTTATAGTAATACTCACTATTTGAGGAATAACGGATACAATAATTCAATTTCAAACCCATTTTCACTCAACACTTCAGGTTTCACAACAGGAATAACGGGAGCGTCTTACGCTTGTGTCGCTAAATTAGCCGATACAGATAATTGTTGCCCTCAAGATTCCATACCCGAAGCGAAACCATGGGCTTATCAAATTAACCACGGTGCCGGCGCTGATAACTGTTCATATAAAGTACATAGAAGAACAGAAAAAGGTTGGACTATTGACCTAGTACTAAATAGAAATGGTTTAGATTGGATAAGCGGTAGAACTATTTATTATTTAGGTGTTCGTGGTGAGAACGATTTATTAGATTATGCCGATAATAATTTATCATTTTCATTTACAAATGATGGTAGAATACAATGGAGGTCAATTAGATATTCGGGAATATGTGTAACAAATAGCGGATTCACCGAAACCTTTTATACTTCCTCAGGACAAACACCTGTTTTATGTACAGACGGAACGTCAAATGATTTTAATATCACAATTTCTTTTGAAAGAGACAAATATTATACAGATTGTAGAATAGAAAATGATGGTGGTTGGAACGATTTAATTACTGGACGAACACTTACAACCGCAATTAGTGATTGGTTAACCGGAGCCACCCCAACATTTGAAGACATTGAAGTTTTAAATAAAAAATGGGCTTTAGAAAGAGGAAGAAGAGTGGGTACTTTGAAAATTTACTTAAATGGTAGAACAATATATAAATTAAAAGGGTGGGAGGAAGTTATACCCTCAACAAGGGGGTATCAACCTATGATTCAATCGTGGGCGGGTGGTACCCAATATTCGGGAGGAATACATAATATGGGAATTTCATGTTTTAATTATAAAAGAATTAGATACTATGAAGAACCATTAAATTTTGTTAGAGTTAGTCACAATTATTTAGTATCCACTAAACCATATTATAATATAACTGAGTGTGTCACAGATTGTATTGATAGTATGACCTCTTTAACAACAACCTCTACACCGACTCCTTCAATTACACCAACTGCGACTCCTACTCCCACTCCAACCCCGACATCTACTTCTATAACAACCCAATACTTAACGGGGGTTAGATTGAATAATAATAACGCAGATTTCCATTTATGGGAAGACAGCGGTCATACAATACCAGCACAAGCGTTATGTAATGTCACAATAAACTTTAGTGTTTTGGGTAGTTTAGGTGGGACAGCAAACGCTACGACAGTTATGTCAACAAACCAGCATCACAAACAAGTTAATATCAATTCGTTAATACCTGGTGAAAATCTTGTATCAGTAACAATTAACTCTGTGTTTGACCCATGCCCTAACTATATTGTAATTTACTAATCTATGGCGGTTGATGGAATGATGTTGGATATTGCTGAGTACCTTCAAAAACAAATGAAGGCTCAGATTAACATGCCACGACCAAGTAAGACTTATAGTGGTGCGAACAAACCTGTTTCAGGTAGATATCCCACACCAATTTCAAACAGAAGAGCTAGTAGTACATTATACAACCACTATAAGTAATCGGCCCTATTAGTGCATTTTGTTGTTCTGAAGTTGAATCTGTTAAATAATAATAATTTACTAATTTTAAAATATTTATAAAATATGGAATTTTTTATAAGACAGGGAGCGTCGCAACCAATTTTAAAAATGAGACTTATTGATGATGGAAAAAATGATAAGTCAGGATTTAATGACATGTTAGAAAGTTGTGACATTACTTTTGATATGTACGATGTGGAAACGGGTGAACCCGAGATATTGAACTCCACATGTTTGATTACAACAAGAGATAAAAAATACAATCAAACGACCGACGAATATTATATCACTCATCAATTTACCGAATCTCAAACCGCTATAGTTGGTAAATACGAAGGTAAAATAACCGTTCAATTTTTAAATACAAGTTTAAATCCAACCACAAAACTGATACTTCCCGTTAAAGAAAAACTATTTATTACCATTTTTTAAGATGTGAGAAAAGTTTCGTATATTTGTTAGTAAGACAAACTACAACATTTTGTTGTAAGCAAATGTGTCAAAACAAATTTATATGATATGTCAGAAGTTATTTCTCAAGAGGTAATCGAGAACTTTTTAAACGGGTGGGACCCTGAAGAATTTATTGTTGGGGTTGAATACGATTATCAAAACAACAAAATTTACAAAATTATTCAAGACCCTGAAAGGGGTAAATTGGTTAAACCAGATTCTTTCACGCCATTCCTTTGGGTTGGCGATTTAAGTTCTTGTAATTTTTATCAAGGTAGTAAATCCACTCAAAAGAAAAAAATGGGTGAATATGGGATTATTATTGATAAACTTAAGACTTACGGTAACGAAAGGCTCGAAAATGGTCAAAACTATTTGATAAAGAGTTTAAAAGGATACCGAGAACTAATCAATTTTTTCAAACAGGGTGGAGTTGACCCATGGGGTGATAAGTTTAAACATCTATTTACTATATTGTCTCCTGTTGAACAATATCTAATTCAAAAGAAAAAAAGACTTTTCAAGGGTATTGATGATTACTCGGGTGTACACAGATTTGTATTTGATATTGAGACCACTGGTCTTGAACCAATAACTAATGAGATAATTCTTATTGGAGTTAAAGACAATCGTGGTTTACAAAAAACAATCTCCGCTTTTGGTCCTGATGGTGAAAAGAAATGTATTGAGGAGTTTTTTGAAATCATAAAAGAATTGAAACCAACAATTATTGGTGGTTATAACTCAGCATCATTTGACTTTCCATTTATACTTAAAAGAGCGGAAATTTTAGGTGTTGACATTGTTGAGTGTACTTCAATATTGACATCTGATGGTATTAAACAAAAAGAGGGTCTACTTAAATTAGCAAACGAAATTGAACCTTATACACAACACGTGATTTGGGGTCACAATATTGTAGACATCTCACACGCGGTTAGAAGAGCCCAAGCAATCAATTCAGAAATTAAATCTTGGGGATTGAAATATATCACTCAGTATTTAGAGAAAGAAAAACCTAATAGAGTGTATGTTGATGGTGCGTTCATTTCCAAAATATATTTAGAAAACCATAGTTATTACGTTAATCCTAAAACAGGTAAATATAAAAGAATTGGTGAACTTGGTACCGAAAACTTATTGGACAAGTACCCAAATAAGTATGAAATATGGCCCGGTCAAAGAATTGTGGAACAATATCTTGACGATGACTTATATGAAACAATGATTGTTGATGATTCATTTTCACAATCAACATTTTTACTATCTAAATTGGTACCAACCACTTATGAAAGAATTGCAACCATGGGTACAGCGACTCTTTGGAAAATTATCATGTTAGCGTGGTCGTATGAAAATGGGTTAGCAATTCCTACTAAAGATGAGAAAAGAGCAATCACAGGGGGTCTTTCAAGACTATTGAATGTTGGATACTCTAAGAATATTGTGAAGTTTGACTATGCTTCACTTTATCCATCAATTCAATTGGTTTATGATGTTTTTCCTGAGTGTGATGTTATGGGTGTTCAGAAATCAATGTTAAAGTATTTCCGAAACATTCGTATCAAATACAAAAGACTCGCAAGTCAATTATCAAAATCAAATCCAGATGAGGCCGAAATGTATGACCGTAAACAATTACCAATTAAAATTTTCATTAATGCATATTTTGGTTCATTATCGGCTCCTCAAGTATTTCCGTGGGGCGATATGAATATGGGTGAAACAATTACTTGTACTGGCCGTCAATGTCTCCGTATGATGATTATGTTTTTTGAGAAAAAAGGTTATGTTCCATTGGTTATGGATACGGACGGAGTAAATTTTTCTACTCCTGATGATGTTGATACCCACATTTACGTTGGTAAAGGTTTAAATGAATTAGTACAAGATGGTATAGAATATGTGGGTATTGAAGCCGACACCGCAGAATTTAATGATACATTTATGAGAAATGAAATGGGTCTTGATATTGATTACACCGCACCGGCTTGTATTAATGTATCAAGAAAAAACTACATCATCAAAATTATTAAGAAGGGAAAAGAGAAGATTAAATTAACCGGAAATACGATTAAATCAAAAAAACTACAACAGTATGTTGTTGAATTTTTGGATGAGGGTTTAAAACATTTATTAAATGGTGATGGATTGTCTTTTGTTGAACTTTATTACAAATATGTTCAAGAAATTTATGATAAAAAAATACCATTGTCTAAAATGGCTAACAAATCTCGTGTTAAACAATCGGTAGAGGATTATAAGAAACACATCAAGAAAACAACAAAAGCGGGGTCATTAATGTCTCGTCAAGCACATATGGAATTGGTTATTAAAAATAACTACCCCGCAACTCTTGGTGAGACAATTTATTATATTAATAATGGTCAGAATAAATCTGATGGCGATGTGCAAAAGATAACTAAACCAAGTAAAAAACAACAGGAAGAGTTTACTCAACAAAATGGTAAACCAATGCCAGATAATTACATTCAAATCAATTGTTATATGATTTCTGAAAAAGAATTATCTGACAATCCAGATATGACGGGAAATTATAATGTGTCTAGATATTTGACCAATTTTAACAAAAGAATCGAAACACTTTTAGTTGTCTTTAAACCTGAAATACGTCACGATATTTTGGTTGAAAAACCTGAGGATAGACAGTATTTTACCAGAACACAATGTGAATTAGTGGGTGGATTCCCATTAAAAGAAGATGGCCAAGACAAATACGATGATGTCATGACTCTTTCTGACAGTGAAGTTTTGTTTTGGAATAGAGTAAATAAGGACCCATTTTTTATGTATGTAGAAGATAGTTTAAATCTTGCTGACCCATATTGGGTTGATTTAAATAGAAAGGTAGTTTCTCTTCAAGCCGAAAGTATTAGGAGTAATGAAGACGAAATAATACAAACAAATGGTAACGATTTCGCTTACCACGCAACTAATATCTGAATTATATAACGTTAAATGGTGATTGGAAAGGTCTGTATTTAAGAGCTTTGTTTATGTTTTCAGCTTCCATACCTTTTCTTTCCAATAATTTGTCGGGTCTTAGTCTTTCTAAACGATTCATTAATTCCTCTATCAGTTTTAATTTTTCGTCTTTACCTTCTTGGAGCAGACTTGAATAATCTAATTTTACCGAGCTATCGGGCACTTGTAAATCACCTGAAAATTTACCATATATCCTACCTAAACCCTCTTTAGAATATGCAATCAAGTATTTTCTAACCCAGTTTTGTGCAGGTTTATTTAACATATCCCAAGTTAGTTCTTCGGTTTCTACATCTGATGGTAATTTTACTATACCACTATTTTTATCTAAACACGTATCAGGGTCTGTAGTGTCATAATACCAATACCAAACTTTTTGTCTATTATTTTGAATTGAACCAAAATCAAATCTGCCACCCGGTACGTTATATAAGTGAACTATTTTCGTTCCGTTAGGTCCTGCTGTAATTCTATATGTTAAGTCGCCACCTATTAAACGATTTTTAATATTTCTATCACCCATTCTTAAAAGTAAATCATAAGCGGGTAATAAGAAATATGAGCCAGACGCGCCTTGTTGTGCAAATCCACCAACACCACCAAAAGCCACACCTCCAAGACCACCAAAACCACCTAAAAACGGGTCAACAATAGAGTCGGTCAATTCTGCCCTTGAGAACCATAGCAACTCGTTAATTTCTCTACCGGCCGGTACTACATAAGTTTGTGTATTTGCGGACAATGAAATGTAATCTTTTTTTAATTCACTATTACCTCCCGTCTGTAATCCAACAATCTTGGAATAAGAATGGGTGTATTGTGTTTCATAATCTAAACTTCTTGTTGTAAACGCTCGCGACAATGATTGTGTATCAACGTTAAGACCCGCAAGCGCTGACCATTGTGATTCAATTAACCAATCACTTACGTATTGTTCATACTCAGACACGGATAATTCCAAAAAAGTGTCCATCTGTTCCTCCGTTAGTTCCACACCTCTAACTGGTAGACCTAACAAGTGAAAGACTTGCGAGTACAATTTTTGTTTTTCAGTATTTGAAATTACAGTGGTTGACATTGATTTTTATTTATCAATAAATATCTTTATATTTGTTTTAATATTTTAAATGACATGTATTCTGCTGAAATCTCAAAAAACATTGAAAATCATATAAAAAAGATTTGCACAATAAAGGGACCCACTAAGGACCTTTTTTTGAGTGAGTGGAGAGAGGTTTTTAAAGAATGTTATTTTAATAAAAATCAATATGGTTTTTGTCAAAAAAATGGAACTTATGGTGTATTAACCCCTAAAGGTTCTTGGTCACCCGTGAATCAGTTTAACACAAACTATCTTATCAATATAAAAATAATTGAAAAATTAAATGAATGGATTTTTCAGGATTATTTTTTTAAAGGAATTAATAACCTAAATGGAAAACCATTAAGGGATATCACTTTTGATGATAGTTTATCAGTTGAAGAAGAAATAATTAACTATTTTAAATGGTTTAGAGAATACAAAGACCGTATATTAATTGACCATAAAATTATTGGGATAAATGATTTTTTATATGAACTTTTTAACATCGCATCGAAAACTATGGGAATAGGTACGTTTGCAGAATTATGTATTGAGTACTATTTTAAAAAAAATGTAAAATCGGTGAATATTTACAGGACATCTTTATATAGAGGTTCTTTGATAGATATGATTAATGGTTGTGATTTGTTCACGGTGAATAATAAGGATGACACAAAAGTAAAAAGGATTCAAAGTAAGGTTGTTAAATTTCAAGGTGATAGTTTTAAAAACATAATAGATGTAAAGGACTACATTGGTAAAAACATTGATTTTTTGGTTTTGGTATCATTGAACTATGATTTTAGATTTCATACTGTGAGCCCAACGAGAATGGTTTTTTTACATCTTAAAGAAGATACAATTATACCCGAATTAAATGGTTGGTATACATATAACAAAAATAATGTACTTATGGAAGAAAAAATTGATGATGTTTTTAACTCAAAAATTTTCTTTGAGTTTTTTATGTATTGTTCAAAAAACGATGTAGAGTTTTCTCTTGAAGTTTCTGAAAACACAAACTTAAATTTTATAGAAGAAGAAAGAAAAGTTTGTGTGAGTTTACCTTCAAGTGTCGAAAATTTTGATATCAATAAAATTCACGATACATGGATTGAAATAATTAATAGTATTTCTCAGAAAAAAGAAGATATTGACTTTATGACAAATACCTTAAAGAATCTCTTTAAGAATTGATTGGGCAAAACTTTCAGAATAATCACCATCACCCATCACTTGGTCAATAATGTTCTTTTTCTTTTGAAGCATATTATAAACTATTTTTTCTATGGTGTTTTCAAAAATTGGATAGTATACTAACACATTTTTTTTCTGTCCGTACCTAAAAGCTCTGTCTTCCGCTTGGCTATGATGTGCGGGCACAAATGATAGGTCATTCATAATTACAACCTCCGCAGATGTTAAGGTAATACCAACTCCTCCCGCAACTATATTTGAAATAAATACCTTAACTTTATCCTCACTTTGAAAACGGTCAACTGATTGTTGTCTTTTATCTTTGGACATTTTACCATCTAAAACTACCGAGTTCTTTTTGTATTTTTCGTGTATCGTATTCAATGACATTGTAAAATTAGTAAACACGATTACTTTTTTACCCTGTTCTAAACACTTATCAATAATCTCACACGTGTAATTAATTTTTTCTTGTGAAATTATCTGTCTAACTTTCATTAAACGATTAATTGTCACCGATAATGATTCTTTGTTTTTAGCCTCACTTGTAATTCTTAAAAAGTCTTCAAGTTCTTCATCGTAATAAGTGCTTTTTAAATCTAAGAAAATTGGTGTAATAATTTTATCAGGTAAATCCAAAATGTCTGTTTTCATCCTTCTCAGAACAAGATTTTTTGTTCTCATCCTAAGTTCATCTAAATTTGTTGCACCGTTAGTGTTCCATATTTTTTTTTTGTTTACTGTAAATTGGTAACCACCACAATATCTCTTAACATAACCTTGCCAATTTAATGTAACATTTGAATTTACAATTCTTAATAGATTATAATAATTGATTGGTTTAGAGGTTATGGGTGTGCCTGTTAGTAACCAAACTTTTGGTATATTTTTTAACATGTCATTTATTAATTTAGTTCTCTGAGCACTTGTATTTGATATATAGTGAGCCTCATCTACTATTACTAAATCAAATTTTTCATTAGTTATTAAATTGGTATTTTCTTGACCAATTTCATGTGTATCAGTTGAATGATAGTTCTTTATAATATCATAATTAATAATGTAGTAATTAAATGTTGAACCCCACTTACGACCCTCAACAATTAAAGTTTTCTTGTCTGAGTAATTTTCAATTTCTCTTTGCCAATTAATCTTTAGAGACGCTGGACATATTATTAAAATCTTTTTTGCGCCGCTTTCTAACGAAGCAATAATCGCTGAAGTCGTTTTACCTAATCCCATATCATCAGCGAGAATATATTTGTCGTTGGCTAATAATTTTTCAATCGCCGTTTTTTGATGTGATAATGGAGGTCTATTATCGTAAGGGGAATAATCAACTACTCTATTTAATTTTTTTTCTTCTTGTATAATAGCAGATTTGGGAACCCACATAGCTGAATTTTTTTCACTTTCAAAAATTTTACCCCATATGTGATACGCCATATCACTTTCACATAATAACTTTTCACACCATATTTTTTCGGGTGGTTTTGTTAGATATTTAGATTCCATCAACTTGTCCGCAAACCCATCAACAATACTAATATATTTTTTTGCAACTCGGGGGACCACATCATGGTATTTTAAAACATAATCGGCTTGAGGTCTTGTTAACTGAAAACCTCTCACTTCGGATAATTTTCTTTTCCACTCAATTAGTTGGTTATTAAAACCTTGATAAGTTGATAAAATTTTTCTCGCTTCTATCTCAGGAATCTGACTCTGCATACAATAAATTAAATATACTAAAATAGAATCAATAAATGAACTATTTATAAGAAATGAAAAATAAACTACCAATAACCAGGCTAAGTAAGTTCTTTTCTGAAACTGATTTTGATTTAAATGTTCAGTTAGGTGAAGAATATTTGCATGGTGATTTGGGTATGAAATTAGTTCTATTTAGGGTAGATAGACAAAAAACCGACACAGATGATGTTTATGGTGAGGTGGGTAAAGACCAAATTAAATTTTTACCACCTACTGAATTTTTTGGATTGGTTAAAATTGAAGAACCTAAAAATAATTCATACACTAAAGGTGTAAATAGATATTTGGAACCTGGTAATATGACAGTATCCGTATACATCAAACATCTTGAAGAAATGGATATTGATATTAGATATGGTGACTTTATTGGATATCCCGAATCAGAAGAAAGAATTAGATACTATACGGTAGTAAACGATGGAAAGGTTACTTCAGATAATAAACATAATATGTTTGGTTTCAGACCTCATTATAGAACCATCACTTGTGCAATAGCCCAAGAATCTGAATTTAGAGGAATTTAATTATGGGATTACCAAAAAGAAAAAAAGATATTAAAGTATATGGCGCAAACCAAAACGCCGATGGTCCTGCAATAATGGGTAGAAGAAAAGAATTGTTAGAAGAAATTATAAAATCTGACACATTCCTTCCTGATTCAATATTACATGACGACCTTGATTTAGGTATGTTGGAATTTGTGAAAGAAAATTTCAAAGTAATTTCCGATGGTGACCAAATACCTATGATTCCAAAAATTTTAACAATTCAAAGGTGGGGTGAATACACCAATAATTGGTCTTTTAGTGATGAAGATGGAAATATTAAATTACCGTTTATCGCGGTTGTAAGAAAACCTGAAGTTCAATTAGGTACTAATCCATCAATTCAAAGAACCATCCCTGATAGAAGAGATTTCTTTTACGCTTCGGTTCCAACTTGGGATGGAAACCAAATGGGTGCTGATATCTATAAAATCCCTCAACCAATTGCGGTTGACATTAGTTTTGATGTAACAATTGTCTGTACAAAATTTAGAGACATAAATAAATTCAATCAAAAGGTTTTACAAAAGTTTTCGTCTCGTCAGGGATACACCCGAGTGAAAGGACACTACATTCCAATCGTGTTAGATAGAATTGAAGATAATACCCCAATGGACACCTTGGATGGTAGAAGATTCTACGTTCAAAATTATGGATTTACAATGTTAGGGTTTCTAATTGATGATGAGGAGTTCGAAGTTTCACCAGCGGTAAATAGAAGTATAACGATGATTGAACCTGATTTAAGAAGTATACCATCAATCGATAAATCTGAAAATATAATAACTATATCATCAAATTACTCAAGTGGTTCAATCATTGCACAATACACTGCAACATCAACTAAAAAAGTGGATAAAACCGTTGAAATATCTTTTACAGATACGTTATCGACGGTTACTGGTAGTTCTATAAGTATACCAGTGAAAATTTTTATTGAATCAAATCAATATAGTGGAACCACTCAATATACTATTGATGGTACATTTAGTAATTTAACACAAACAAACACTTTTGGTTCCATTGAAGTCGATACAATTGGAAAAACAAAATATAGGTACGATGTAATCACCCAATCAACTTTTACGATACCTCCAACACCGACACCAACACCATCATTAACTCCGTCAGTAACCCCAACAAGTTCTATTACCCCATCAGTAAGTTCGTCGATAACGCCAACACCATCATTAACTCCGTCAGTAACCCCAACAAGTTCTATTACCCCATCAGTAAGTTCGTCGATAACACCAACACCATCAATTACACCTTCTGTAACTCAAACTAGTTCAGTCACACCGTCGATAACGCCATCTACCACACCATCCATGACACCATCTGTTACACCAACAATTACCCCTTCTATTACACCATCAATAACACCAACACCATCATTAACTCCATCATTAACCCCAACCCCAACTCCAACATTAACACCAACACCCACGCCTTTCAGAAATTTATTGTTTACAAATACTAATACTAATGGTTCTGTAATATCATCTTTTGGTAGTAGTTTTTCGGCTATGTGGAACTTTGAATTTCCTATTTTATATGGGGTAAGTCAAAACGCGTTTATTAATTCAAGCGTTGCTGGTGATTTTTTGTTTGTCTCGATTACTGGTGGAACCGGATATGTTCTACGTGTTTATGAAAATGGTCACCTAATAAGTGGATATACCGGTAATGCACCGAACACTGAAACATATATTTTAACTCAAAGTATCGGTGATAATGATACGTTGCAAATTGATTTAGTCACCCCACCATCCCCAACGCCATCTGTGACCCCAACAAGTTCTCTTACCCCATCAGTAAGTGCATCGATAACACCATCTGTTACTCCAAGTGTTACTCCTACACCATCTGTTACTCCAACACCGTCTTCAACAAATGGTGCTTAATAATATTCAATTAATCCCCGTATAGGTCTTTTTTCTTAGGTGAATCATTCACCTTTCCTGTTTTACAAAACTCATCAATCCATTTTTGAACAACCTTGTAAATTTTTAATCCATTTTTATCGCAATGTTCTTTTAACATTTTATGATGATTTTCACTAACCTTTATATTTTTCGAGGAGTTTTTCATGATAAAGATAAATATAGATATTAAAGTATAAATTAGTATCCATAAGTACCATTTTTAAAAAAATCAAGGGAATCTTTGCTAAAAACAAAGATATTTATTGATAAAGAAATAAAATTAATTAACCAAACAATTTAAAAATGGCAAATTCAAATAGAGTTTTTGTATCTCCGGGTGTATACACATCCGAAAAAGACTTAACATTCGTGGCACAAAGTGTTGGTGTCAGCACATTAGGTTTGGTGGGTGAAACCTTAAAGGGTCCCGCTTTTGAACCTTTATTAATAACTAATTTTGACGAATTCAAGTCATATTTTGGAGGAACAAGTCCCTTAAAAGACAACAACAATAACCCAAAATATGAATTACCTTATTTTGCAAAATCTTATTTAGAAGAATCAAACCAATTATTTGTAACAAAAATATTGGGTTTAACGGGTTACTTACCTGTTAAAACTTACGGGGTTAAGACAATTGCTGGTGTTATATTGGAATCGCTTAGTGGTACAACCACGGGTTTAACAATGTCAGCACAGACCACAACAATCACGGCAAGTACGATTTATAGTGAACTATCAGATAAAATATCTGTAGATGGAAATTATATTACAGATTATATTGTGGCAAACTTTAGTGGTAACACATCATCTAATCATGGAGAGTGGTTTGTTATGGGTGAAGTACCAACTTCACAAACCTCTGGTCAAACCGCATCACTTGAAGAACTTTCTCCTCTAACAGGTTTAAATAACGCAAATAATAATAACAATAAGGAATGGTATAATGTTTTAGTAAATTCCGCGGGTTCTGAAGTGTATTCTTACTTATTTGTATACAACAGTGGTGCAAGTAGATTTGATGTGACTAAGTTCACCTACAACGCAACACTCAATACGGCATATAATAATCAGGTTGTTTTAGCGTTCAGACCAAGAGGCTCTTACAGCCAACAAACTTTAAACTTAGAGTCCACGGGGAATGCTAATTTCATTGTGACAGGTTCAGGAATTACTACAAATCCTTTAGCTGAATTTACAGTGAATATTACAGGTTCAACGAGCGGAGCAAAATCATTTACTTGTAGTATGGATGCGTCGTCATCAAAATATGTAACAAAAGTATTTGGTACAGATGTTTATGACAAATTAAAAGGTGACGTTCCTATTTATGTATTTGAAGCTTATCCAAATTATTTGTTAAGAGCTTATGAAGAAGGATATATTAGAGGTTTAAGCTTAACAGAATCTTATGAAACTGTTGGTAATGACTTTAAAACGTCTTATGATACTCCAATATCACCAACTGTTGTTTCTGAAGTAAGAGGTGGTGAAGTCAATGATTTATTTGATGTAATTACAATATCAGACGGGGACGCAGCGAACTTTGAGGTAAAAATTTCTATTATTAATATCAATATAGACACGGGTGACTTTGACTTAATTGTTAGAGATTTTAACGATACAGACAATAATATTGTCGTACTTGAAAAATTTAGTAGATGTAGTATGAATCCAGATTTACCTAATTATGTGGCTAAAAAGGTTGGTACATCCGATGGTGAATATGAAATACGTTCAAAATACATTATGCTGTTAATGTCTGATAATCACCCCGTTGACGCATATCCCGCCGGATTTAAAGGATTCCCGAATAACAGTACTTTCGGTTCAGACACTTTGGGTTCTGTGATTTACAAAACTACATTCTTTAATGCTGGTGATACCGAATCTTATCTCGCAGATGGAACACCGGTTTTATCTTCAGGTGATAAAGTGAGAAAAACATACTTTGGTTTATCAAGTCCAACCAATAAAGTAACATACGATAGGGACTTATTTAAATTCAAAGGAACTTCAGCGGCTGGTACGACTAAGGGTTTCCACTTATCAACAAACGCGTCTACAATCACAGGAACAACTTTCTTAACTACATCGTATGATTTAGAGGGTCAAACAGGTGGAGTTAGTAACGTATTGACAAACATCAATTATCGTAAGTTCACTTTTACCGCTGCTGGAGGATTTGATGGTTGGGATATCTATAGAAATGTGAGAACCTACGGTGATGGATTCATCTTTGGTAAAAACACTTACACAAGTGGTAATACCAATAATGGAGGCGTGTTTAGCACGGTATCGGGAAACTCTGATTACTACGCTTACGCCCAAGGTATTGACACCTTCTCAAATCCTGAATCAGTTGATATAAACATTTTTGCAACACCGGGTATTAACTTCTATGACAATAGTTCTTTAACGTCATATGCAATTGATATGATTGAAGACGATAGAGCGGATTCTCTTTACGTAATTTCACCACCAAACTACAGTACTGCGGATGAAGTAATAGACGCTTTGGACGGTGTGTCGATTGATAGTAATTATTCAGCTGTTTATTGGCCTTGGATTCAAGTTAGAGACGTAGACAACGCCGTACAAATATATCTACCACCAACTGGTGAAGTTTTAAGAAATATTGCGTTAACCGATAACGTATCTTTCCCTTGGTTTGCGGTAGCGGGTTATTCAAGAGGATTAGTAAATTCAATTAAAGCGGTTAAGAAATTAACTTTAGATGAAAGAGATGACCTATACAAAGCTAGAATTAACCCAATAGCAACATACGCAGATACCGGCACAATTATATGGGGTAACAAAACCCTTCAAATTCGTGAATCGGCGTTGGATAGAATTAACGTAAGAAGATTATTGTTAAGGGCTAGAAAATTAATTTCGGCAGTAGCGGTAAGATTGTTATTCGAACAAAATGACGAACAAGTTCGTAATGAATTCTTGAGATTGGTTAACCCAATATTAGATGCAATTAAAAGGGAAAGGGGTTTATATGAATTCCGTGTTACGGTTTCCAACGACCCAGAAGACATTGACTCTAATACTTTGAGAGGTAAGATTTATATCAAACCAACAAGAGCTCTAGAATTCATAGATGTTGAGTTCATAATTACACCAACAGGAGCATCATTTGATGATATCTAATAAAAAGGGGAGGGGAAACCCTCCCTATTTTATGTTCCACGTGGAACATTATAATATAGTGTGACCTACGGAACTACTAAATATAAAAAAAATAAAATTATAAATTACCCAGTATATGCACCAGTATTCTAGTTCTAGTTCTAGTTTATTTTTATCTAGTTTATTTCTTTCTAGTTATTCTAGTTTCTTTAATCTAGTTCTTAATTTACTAGCATCTAGTACTAGTATGGAAAAAATACGAAATAATTTTCACAAAATCAAGTATTGAGAAGATTTTTTTTGTTTTTTCATATACAACATATTTATAAGAAAGATTAAAAATAAAAAAAATAAAAAACAAATATTGACATGGCAGATTTATTAATGAAAATGCCGGTTCCTTACGAACCGAAAAGAGTTAACCGATTCATACTTAGATTTCCTTCATCATTAGGAATAAATGAATGGTATGTAACATCAAGTGCAAGACCAAGCGCAAAAATAAATTCAGTTGCAATTCCTTTTATAAACACCTCAACATATGTTGCTGGTAGATTTGAATGGAGTGAAATAAGAGTAACCTTCAAAGACCCAATTGGTCCTTCAGCGTCACAAGCGTTGATGGAATGGTTCCGTCTACACGCCGAATCAGTAACAGGTCGTATGGGTTACGCAGCTGGTTATAAAAAGGATATTGAATTAGAGATGTTAGACCCAACGGGGGTTGTGGTTGAAAAATGGATACTTCAAGGTTCTTTCATAACCGACTTAAACTTTAACGAACTTGATTATTCAAGAGATGATATTGCATCTATCACATGTTCGTTAAGAATGGATAGATGTATTTTAGTTTACTAATCAAATAATAAAAAATCTGTCAATAAAAGGTCTCTCAAAAGGAGACCTTTACTTTTTTTAAAAGTTTTCGTAAACTATACTAGTTATAAAATAAAAAATATGGAAGAATTTAGAGTTGACCCAACAATTGCATATGATGTTGTTGAACTACCCTCAAGAGGTATACACTATCAAAATAAAAAGAAATCACTCAAGGTTGCGTATTTAACAGCCGCCGATGAAAATATATTATCAGCTCAAAATCTTATTGCCTCGAATGGTGTAATAGATGAATTATTAAAAAGAAAAATTTTGGATAGAGATATTCAAATTGAAGATATTGTTGAAGAAGATAGACAAGCGGTATTAATATTTTTAAGAAACACCGCTTTCGGTCCTGAATATAAATTCTATTTAACAGACCCTAAAACCGAAAAGGAATTTGAAGTATCTGTTGATATGAGTGAATTAAAATTCAAAGATTTTAATTTAGAATGCGATTCGAATGGTGAATACCCATATTTTATGGAAAAATCAAAAGTTCAAATTACATTTAAATTTTTAACACCAAAACAAGAAAAAGAACTTGATGATTTAAAAAGAAGTTGGAACGGTCAAGGTGTTGCACCTATCGTGACAAAACAATTAGAAATGATGATTAAATCTGTTGCAGGAAACAAGGATATGATGAATATTCACAATTTTGTGGAAAGATTACCAATCAAAGATTCCCAAGATTTCAAAAAATTTGTAAAAGAAAATAAACCAGGATTAGATTTAACAAAAACAGTAAAAACCCCGTCAGGAGAAGACACCCAAGTTGAAATTGGGTTCGGGGTTGAGTTTTTTCGCCCTTTCTATGGCTTATAAGAAAGGACAGTTAGATGAAATTTTATTTTTAATCAAAAGAGGTTTTAGTTATGGTGATATTATCACCATGCCCGTTTTCATACGTAGATATTACGTGGAGTATATTATTGAATTAGAAAACGCTCCTAAATAATATTTATAGATATGACAATTAATGAAGAGGTATCCAAACTAAGAGCAGGTTTAAATTATACTCAATTCAAAAACGAGTTCTTAAAATTGCAATCAGTACAGAATAATAGTTCTTTAATGGGTAAAGTAGATGATTATTGGTCATTTTATAACCAAAAAGAACCATCAAGCGGAGGGAACACAGGAGGTGCGGGTAGTAAAACAGCGTCTTATGCAACCGACTTACTAAAAACACAAGACATTGCGGACTTAGGGTATTCAAATCCTGTTTCATCATTATCATTACAAAAAGATACTGTATTTCAATTTAGCACCATATCTGAAACAATAGGTAAAATAGCGAGAGAATCAAAAAATCTACCTGATTTTATGGTTCAATTAGGTGTTAAAGGAACTAGTGAAATGGTGTCTTTTCTCGGTAAAGAATTGGAAAAAATACAAAAACAAGAAGTGGAATTAAGAAATAAAATTAATTCTGAACTTGGTTTAACCGGTGAATTATCGAGACAATTTAGAAACAATATATTTGAAACATTACCAGCCGCAACCGCCATGGGATTTAGTTTTGAGGATGTGAAAGATTATTCAGTACAAATGGTTGAACAAACTGGTAAGATGACAACATTCGGTAAAGATGTTTTACAAGAATCTCAAAAAACAGCAAGAGCATTTTATGGTGATTTATATAGATTGGGTGCCGCGTTAGATAGTTTTGACAAAATAGGTATTGGTGCAAAAGATGCAATCAAAGAAATTGACAAAGCGGGTAAAAGTTCATTAACTCTTGGTTTAAATGCAAGAAAAGTAGTGGCGGATGTTGGTGCTAATATGGACAAATTAAATACCATTGGATTTAAAAATGGTGTTGAGGGATTAACCAGAATGGTTCAGAAGTCTATTGAATTTAATATGAATATTGAAAAGGTTAAAACAATGGCGGAAAAACTTTTTGACCCGGACCAAGCAATTGCGTTATCTGCTGAATTACAAGCTATAGGAGGCGCTATTGGTGACTTTAATGACCCATTAAAATTAATGTATATGGCGACCAACGATGCTGGTGGATTACAAGATGCTATGATAGGTGTTGCAGGTTCATTAGCCACATATAATACTGAATTAGGTAGGTTTGAAATCACAGGAGCTAATCTTAGAAAATCTAAAGCATTAGCGGACCAAATGGGTATGAGTATGGAAGAGATGTCTAAAACCGCAATCAAAGCTGCGGAAAGGTCGTCAGCAGCAACCGCGTTGTTATCATCAGGTCTACAAATTGACGAAAAAGAAAAAGAGTTCTTAACCAACATCTCTAAAATGGAGGGTGGTAGAATGGTTATTGACATCCCTCAATCCTTGGCAAAAGAATTAGGATTGCAGGATACTAAAGTTGCATTAGATGAATTAAGTCCAACAATTGCAAAAGGTTTATTAGAGAACCAAAAAGCTTTTGAAGATATGTCTGTTGAAGATATTGCAAGAGACCAATATACCGCAACCCAAAATATGCAAAAAGACATAAGTGCATTATTAACAGTTGCTAAGGTACAAGCGGCCGCGACAATAAGACAACCTTTAGCTGAATTTGACAAATACATTGAAGGGTTAGAGTTATCTGAAAATTTAAAAGAAAAAACAAGTTTAGGTGGGTTACAAAAAACGGACGAAGAGTTATTTTCTAAGATGGTTAGTGAAGCAGTTGCACCCGCTAAAGCTTTGGTTGCTAAAAGTATGGGTGTAAGTGAATCTGATTTGGAAAATAAATTAAAAGGTAATACCAATAATCAAAACTCAAATCAAACGGCCGCAGTGGTTAATTATAAACACGAACATAACTTTAAAACAAATGGTCCTGTTTTGGATGCGGTTGTTCGGGAAATGTATAAAAGTCCATCAGTGGTAAATGAAATGCGTCAAACGGTTACACCTTCACAATTAGATTACACATCTTTTACCTTGCCACCTCAATTTAATTAAAATTAAAAAGTTTCTATTTATAATGTAAATGCCAACATATTTAGATTTTAATACTACCAAAGCGTTTAGAGATTTTTTAATTTCAAAAACCCTAAACAGACCCAATGGACCTCAAACGTTTACTGATACAAATTACGTTGTTCAAAATCTAAACAATTTTGCTAATGTTGACCCTGGTGATGTTAAAACAAATTGGTCGGTATACTTTGGTCAAAATTTTATTAACCTATATATTCCACCAAATAGCACTATTGAGGAATACACAAACACGTCTTTACCAACTTTATCACAACTAAATGGTGGTATTTTATCTGCGGGTTATATTAATTCGTTTGAACCCCAAACAACTAATTTAGTTAGTATTATGGCGGGTCAAAACTTCGATGACGATTCGAGGTTAATGAAATTTGCTACACAAAATATTAGAGAAAACAAACAAGGTCCTGTATTAGCCAGACTACAACAAAATTTAGAATCAGCAACTTTAGGTAGGGCTAGAATACTTGACGCATTGGATGGTAACATCGCAACAGCGATAAACATAGTTACAGGAAGAGAACCTCTAATTGAAAAAAACTATAAAATTACTGTTGCTAAAAGTTTATTAGGTAAAGGTGTAGATTTTCTCCAAACGGTTGCGGGTATTGAATTTCCATTTAGTGAAATACCAGGAGATTATTTAAGCAACCCAAGAAACCCTATTGTAAATAGACCGACACCAAAAACCGAAGCGGGTGCGATATTACAAGATGTAACAGGTGTTTTAGGTAGTTTAGTTGGTATTCAAAGAAGACCAAAATTAGGTAGAAAACCATCTGACTTAATGGTTGAATACTTAGGTGAGGGTCAGAAACAAATTTTGTTTGACCAATTATCATATTCAACATACGCACCAAATTACACAACAACAGCAAGGTCACAACAATCATCAAAACTTTTTAATTTTGCAAACAATGTTGCCGGTGGAATTAAAAACTTTTTAGGACTTGAAGCACCAAAAGGTGTTGCTTATATTGGAGACGATAGAGCGGAAGACGTAAAATATACTATGTCAGATTTTAATGACAACATGGTTAAAAGTAGTTACTTCTTAAGTTTAATGTTTGACCCGGTACAAGCCGCTTTATTTGAGAGACAAAGAAATATTTCCCAAGGTGGACCAATTAGTGGTAAACTTACGTGGATTAGTAAAAACTCAAAGAATAAGATTGGATTATGGAACGAGGAATTCCAATCAAGAGAAAGTAACGATTATAACAATTCAATTTCAACAAAATACGGATTTAGAGAAGATTCAATTTTAGGTAAAACTCAAGAAATATTGGATTCAATGCCTAAAGATGGTCAAGCAACAAGAACACATGTTGGTAACGTTATTGACCAAACCAGTAGAATCTTTAAAGAGGGTGATAGTATGTTGTCACGAGGTTCCGCAATTAAGTTTGTTGATAAGTATAAACAAGAAACAGGAGCTGAATATTGTCGTGTTTGGACTAAAGATAGGTCCTATATGAACTATTCAGATACAATGAAAAGAACCGCTAATATTAGAAAGTTCGATGATAGTGTAATGGGTGGTGATAGTAGACCGTATAATATTAATATTGCACCTATATCAAGCGGAAACTATGATGCAAAAAATAGTTTTAAAAATTCATTTGGGTCTAAAAACTCAACAAATATATTTGAAACACCAAACGGTGTCGGAACGGGTGATGGATTTTATGCTAAAAAATATATGTTTTCAATTGAAAACTTAGCATGGAGAACATCAAATACACCAGGATTTACATACAATGATTTACCATTTTGTGAAAGAGGTAACAATGGGGGTAGGGTTATGTGGTTTCCACCATACGATTTAAAGATTAGTGAAAACAACCAAGCGAGATGGCAAGACAATACTTTTTTGGGTAGACCCGAACCAATATATACATATCAAGACACATCAAGAAGTGGGCAATTATCATTTAAGGTTGTTGTTGACCACCCGAGTATCTTAAATTTATTAGTGAGAGAACTTTTCAAAGGAATGTCAGAGGAAGAATCTGAAAATTATATCAACGCTTTTTTTGCTGGTTGTAAGGAATTGGATTTCTACGAATTAATTAGAAGATTTACTCAATTAGATACAAACGATATAAAACTGATTCAAAGTTTATTAAATCAAGGACAAGACCCTGAAACTATCAAACAATATAAGGTAACCACTGAGTACCCAACAGAGACAACACCAACAAACACGACAACACAAGGTAACGAAGCAGATTCTAAACCTGTTGATGAGGTTATAATTAAATTAAAGTATGAAAATGATAGACCGGGACCAAGTTTAGACCTTGATACCACAAAAAATTATACAGAATTATACGACGATTACAAAGGCCAAAAACAAGCTTATATTGATGAATTAGGTGCCGCGTTAAATACTTTAACTGGTTTGTCTCAAACAGACACTCAAGTAAAAACAGAAAAATCTTTTATTTTTGGTGATGCTAATCACGTTATAACACAATCCGACATTGATGCTCAAAAAACAAAAATCGGTGATTATTTTGACCAAGCTGATGTGTCATTTAATAAATACGTATCTAGTTTAAATAGTTTAATATCAGACATATCTGGTAAAACGGCGGAAACAATTAGATTTCAAATTTTATCTTCATGTTCATCAGTTGCGACTAATGATTACAACGAAAGATTATCACTAAGAAGAAGTCACTCCGTAATTCAAGATATTTTTGATAGATTATCGGCTGTCGGAGGAAAAAAAGAATGGCAAATAAAATGGCCAGAAAATTTAAATTTAGTAAACAAAGATAACTCTGAAAACGATAAAGAAATAATTCAACAAGGACAACCGATTGTTATATTAAAAGAGTATAATACAAAAGATTTTGGATTTGAACATGATACTAAAATTATTGTAGAATCGGTCAATTATGGTGAAACATTAACTGGGACCCAACCTGATAAAGATTGTGTTAATAAAGATTTCGTTAGAGTACCAAAATTAAAACAATACTCACCAATTGCGTTCTATTGTAGACAAACGGCAATGTCTTTAAAGTACAATAATAAATCAGAGAAGAAACAACCCGATACACCAACACCACAACCACCTATAACAAAAATAGAAGAAAATGGACAGGTTGTTGTGAACCCACCAACAAGAAAACCCGCCATTGACCCACTAAAAAGAATTATCGCAAAAACACTATCCGAATGTTTTTACTTTAAAAAATTAGAAGAAACTGACCCGATTGTTTTCTCATCACTTAAAGAAAAATTAAAATATTTTCATCCAGCATTTCATTCAACAACACCTGAAGGTTTAAATGCTAGACTTACATTTTTACAACAATGTATTAGACCGGGAGACACCATCCCAATTAAAGGTATTTCGGAAGAATCAGATGTTAGAGCAAGAAACACCGCGTTTGGACCACCGCCTGTTTGTGTCTTAAGAATTGGCGATTTTTATCACTCAAAAATAGTAATTAGAGATGTAAACATTTCTTATGATGACGGTGGGCAAATACTATTTGATTTGAACCCCGAAGGCATTGGAGTTCAACCTATGATTGCGTCGGTAACATTATCTATAAATTTTATTGGTGGACAAGGATTATCTAAACCTGTTGAAAGATTACAAAACGCCTTATCATCTAATTTCTTTGCAAACACAGAAATGTACGATGAGAGGTCAATCGCAACAAACGAAACTATTGGAGGTAGAAATGCTGAAGAATTTACTCGTGAATTTTTAGCAGATTTGAACAAAACTTATACAAACGCCATTAACAAAAACAATCAATCTCAAAATACTAAAAATGTAAAAGATGGAAATTATATGGGTACCCTTGATGGTAACAGTATAAAATATACGGACATAATTAAATCCGTCTTCACCTCAACAGAAAGTTATTTTGATAAGTATCAAGACACGTATAACAAAGTTTATACAAAATACGGTAAAGATATTACTGCTCTTTTATTTAAGGGTGAATATAGACCAATAAATCAATACGACATTTACACCTCAACATCACCAACACCGGGTAAAACATTATCATTACTTGGTTTATATAAAAAGACACAAGAATTAACCGTTTATACATCAGGATTAAAAACAGGGTTGGCTAATTTTCTTAATGACTCGTCTTCAACTTATTTAGTTAATATGGTTGAGTTTGATAAAGAAATGACCGGCTCAATACTTACAGATACAAATGTCAAATTAAAAGATTTTATAACTAAAGAGATAATTGAAAATAAAATAAATGAACTCACCGATTCTACTCAAATATTGGATGAATTGGAAAAATCAAGAAATCAATTAATATCTGATTTAGATAGGGTTAATTTTGTTATTAAAAATGGTAAAGATTCAACAGTACAAGATAGTATTGTTAAATCTGTTGCAATAAGTGGTTTTACTTCGGATTTGTTATATAACGAATACAGTACATGTGTTGATTATATTGAGACAAACGCACCGAAATTAGTTGATGGTTTATCTACCAATATTACATTTTTAAATCCAACAATACAATCGGCGGATTTTGAATTTATGATGAAACAATTGTTATTCGATAAAGTAGAAGCATTTATATCAGAGCTAAAAGACCCTTTGTTATATAAAGACCATTTAAAAAATCAATTGAAAAAAAGATTAAATAAATTTGTTGAAAAACCAGAAGAACAGAAATTTAAATTAACAAAATTCAAAAAAAGGAAAAGCGATAAAGAAATTAAGTTTGGAATTTCATCCACAACAGATGAAACAAACCAAACAATAATAGATGAAGCGAACCAAATCTTTTCAACATCAAACGAAGTTACAGATAAATTAAATTATTATAGACCACAATAATGAGTAGACAGTATTTTGATAGATATCAGTTTTTTATTGAAGACGGTAAATTTAGGATTGTACCAGGGATTGAAATCCCAATAAAATCTTCGGATAGATATATGTTTTATAAAAAGGGTAGAGATAGGTTTGATAAAATATCGCAAGATTATTATGGTTCACCAGTGTTTGGATGGTTAATATTACAGGCAAATCCAACGGCGGGAAGTATTGAATTTGAAATACCTGATAATACTGTTATTAGAGTACCCTTTCCTCTTACAACGTCTTTACAAGATTATAAAAGAAGTATAGAATTATATAATCTATATTATGGCGAGCAATAATGATTACCCAAATAATGAAAACATACTTGTAAAAGTTGACCAAAACAATCTTATTTATGTTGACCCAAATAGTGTTGTCGATTCAAACGGAGAAGTTCAACCAAGAGGACATAAACAAGAAAACTTAGTCATGTATGCGAACTTGGAAGCTGATTTAATTCCAAGAACGACTCTCATTGCTGATGATAATTTAGGAAATACCTTAACACAAATTGCTAAGGGTAATCTTAATTTCTTAAGAAACGCTAGTGGAGACGGTAACTTTGACACAACATGGACGGATGCCTTTGTTCCAAAACCAATTCAAGGACAAGAATCCACATATAAAGACGGATATGATGTAACATTTGGTGAAGACCAATTTAAAGACCCAACCGCACAAACATTTGGTATTGATTCAATAAACATCGATGTAAAAGGGGCTAACTTTGTTCCACAAATTACTATAAACTTTGTTGACGTAAGAGGAAAAACACTTTTTGAATCCTCAGAAAATTCACCATACAGGGCTTTTTTCCATTTACCATGGCCAATCTTTTATTTAACTGTTAAAGGTTATTATGGTAAAGCTATTCGATACAGATTACATATGATTGATTTCAAATCTAGATTTAATGATTCTAATGGTAATTTTGAAATCACAACAAAATTTGTGGGTTCCACTTTTGCGTGGTTGAATGACATTCCTCTATCAGCGATTATTAACTGTCCTTATATGTTTTTGGTTGAAGAAAAAGACAATACAAAATTTAATCAAAACACTGGATTATACGAAACGACAGTAAAACAATCATCAAGAGGTTATTCGATATTAAAATCAGTATATAGGCAGTATGAACAAAAAGGTTTAATCCCGAAAGGTTTTCCTGTTCGTACACTAAAAGAAATTGGGTACATCGCGGAAAGTCTTGATAAAATACTAGAACAACAAATTTTTAGTAAAGTCAGTATGGATGTCTTTTCTGGTATAAAAGAAATGGACACCCTTCTCAATGATTTTGAAAATTCAATAAAAGCTTGGGGTAAACAGTATCTATCACAAGAATATACATCATTTACTAAAACCTCAACAAACAACGAGACTGTTAGTGATTTGTGGTTTTATTTGAATGCAAAAGATAAAACAGAAACAAAACACATATTAGGTAATGGTGCGGGAGCTCTTGAACTTCTTTTAACCAGTTTCAATACCGCGATGGGTAAAACCAAGCTTTTAACCCAAGAATTATACAATAATAATGTCTTAATAAATAAAACAAGTGGGGATTTTAAAAGAATCTCAATTAGAAACGTAAAAAATATTAGTTCATATTATAAGGTTCTCAATGACAAAAAAGTTGTCGTTTATATTGATGGAATTTTTGAAGACATATTTCAAATCAGAAAATCATTTGAGGAACAAAGAAAAAAAGTTGAAGACGATGTTGAAAGAGAAATGAACAAGGTCATTAAAAGTAATGAATATGGATTTGGGTTTGAACCTACCGTTAGAAACATGTTCGCGGTCCTATTGGCCAATGCCGAAGTTTTCATAAGATTAATGAAGGACGTTCATAATAAAGCGTTTGAAGCCGCGAACAATAGAAAAAAAACACTCACAAACTTATCAAAAGAATCTAAGGGTGAAAATATATATCCATGGCCTGAAGTAAAAAAACCCCAAGGTGGTGGTAAACAAAATGTAATTGCATATCCTGGTGATGAAGAATTAGTTCACAAATTAAAATCTTATGACAAAACCCTTTGGCCTGAAGTTGATTTTATTGAAGAATATATTAAAATTGTTACTAATAGGGTAGAAACAAATGTAAATAACGAACCCACAAGAAATGACGTAAACTATGTTTTTGATTCGAACACTGAAAATCAAAAAATTGAAGACTTATCAGGTATTGACGTTATAAATGAATCAATACCATTTATTGATAAAAGTTACGCGGCATTTGTTTATGAACTTTACGAAAGGGCTCTTTATACAACACTGTTTGATTCTTTTAATGACCAAATGATTATACAATTAGCCAACGAAGAGTTTAAAAATATTCAAGAATTAATAAAAGACGATAATGACATTATTGAGTTAGCAAAAACAATAACTAATAAAAATAAATTGATTGCTCCTGTTACAAAAACAAATTTATTAGAAAATGGTGTTATTCAAAAAAATGAAGATGGGACACCCAAAACCACTACCGTATATAATGGATACTTACCAGGTCTGTCACCATTTGAAAGGTTTAATTATTTTAAAGACCATTTACCAACAACAAATTACATATCAAACGTAATCGAAGAACCATTCAAATTTGAAAAATATGACGAATCCGCCACTAATCCTACGGGTGATTTAAAAGAAGACGATTTAAATAAGATTTTAATTGATTACGAACCTGAAGCATATAGAACAGACATATATCCTTTTAATTCAACAACATATTTGAATTATTTAGGTAAGACAAACTTTACGAGAGACAATTTTAAATTCAATGGAATTCTAAAGGTTAATAGTTCACAAGGATTTATTTGTTCGCCGATAGAGATAAACAGTTGGTTGAAAACAGGTTATAATGACGTATCAAAATTATTATCGGGTGAAGTTGACATGTTTACTAACACATTATCTGTATCAGGAAACACAACCTCAATATTAAACACCCCTTATTTTCACAATCAATTATTTAATGATTTCAATAAATCAACCCCACAAGGTAAGTATGTTGGTTCTTCGTATTTGTTATTAAATTCATTACCATTTATTGATTTAGACGAGGAAATAACCTTCGAGAATAAAAAAATATTAACATCATCTTTATTTAGAGAGGTATCGTCCACTCATTTTATTCCATATCATTTGATATTGAAATGGGGTTCAATTTATCATAGATATAAAACACACCTAATAGATGGTTATGATATTTTAAATGGGTGTATAAACTCGAGTTATTTAACCAGACCGTTATCGGGTAAAACTCTTTTTGATAATAACGGAGTGTTAATATCAGAAACATTAACGAACGCAAGTAGTAGTGGTACAACGATTAATGTAACAAGCACGGTGAATTTACAAACAGGAATGACCGTAACAGTTATTGCCGGTACAGGACAAACGGCGCCAAACACATATATTACAAATATTACAAGCACTACAGGATTTACAATTTCACAAACACCACTTACGGGACTAACAGGTGCAACAGTATTAGCGGTTTCTGATGAGTATGTAACTTTTGATGTAATACCAAAAATATCAACATCATCTGGCTCCACATCAGGTGTCACATATACCGGTTTCACAAATGTGGGCATAAGACCATTTTATCAAACTGTTTACAGTCAAATAGTAAATGATTATGCCACTTACGACATAACGTTAGGAAATGTTTCATATTCTTCCACAAGTACTTCAGATAAATTACTACACAGGGTTACACAAAAAAGTGGTATGAATTATTGGGACGTGGTAATGGATAATTCCAAATACGTCTCATCAGATAAAAATTACACCTTATTACCATCTCTTGGTGGTCATAAAAATAGTGAAATATCCGATAGTAACACATTTACATTAGCCGAAGAATTAACATTCAAAACACTTTGGTATCTAAACGATAACCTATCAACTAGTTTTAGTGGACAAACCTTCCCAAGTCCATATGATTATTTTAGGACAACAGGTAACACGTATTCGATATCAACCAATTACAAAAAAGCATTAGACTTAATTGGTACATTTAGTCCTCAGATACTTGAGTACTTCGAAAGTTTTTTTATTGATTTTGCTAGTGAAAAAATGAATGAAGAAATACCATATGCAATTTTTAGAAATTTAAATTACTCTAAATTTCAAGACATTTTAAAAAAATTATCTGTTGTTGAAAAAAAAGATGATGATAGCAACGATATTGATTTATTAATTGGTAACACTCTGAAAGAAAGACAAAAGAAAAATGCACAATCAATTACCACAGATATATTAAACACCACTAATTTAATAAAATTTACCTTAGCTAATCCAAAAGAAATTGACGCAAATTCTTTATATGGTTTAACCGCGGTAGACCCTTATCGTGCTCTTACAACGTATAAACCACAACCTTTCAGTGCTGCGGATTTAACAACACCAAATCTTAATTTTATCAAATTATACATTGGTGAAGATATCGATAGTTACTATGTTAATTTCTTTAGTTTATTAGATATAAAATTAACTGAAGATAATATAAAAAAACATAGACCATTAGCTCAGATATATGGTGGATATCGAGAAGCGGGAGGAACCAACACCAAAGCCGCTTTTTTAACTTATTTACAAGATTCGATAATACTTAAAAGTACAGGTGAAACAAATACCCCAAAAGGGGCCGAAGCTAGACTTGCTTTGTATTTGAATACACTTTTACCATTATTAGGTGGTTTAACGAGTAATGCCACGGGTAATCCTGCTGCTAGTATTGATATGTTTAGAGGTTACAATTCAACTCAAACAAAGTTAGAATTGTATAACACTTTCAAATCATTTAACGATAAATGGACCGCCGGTAATTCAATTGGTCAACGTTTATTACTAGAGGAATTTTTATTCTTAGACAAAGCTAATAGAGACATTGGTGATAAATTTTATTTAAACATAGATAAGTTTACACCTTTATTGAACCCAAACAACTCTAAACTTCCTTTATACAACGCTATTTCCATGATAATTCAAGGTACCGGATTAGATATGAGGGCTTTACCCGCTTATATAAATTTTTACGGTAATAATTTGACAAATAAGAACAAAATAACACCATCAAAAAAGGTTGCCTCAAATTTATTTGGTACATTCTTAGAGGTTGATTATCAAGAGGCGACACCAAAAGTTATCATACAATTAGCCGGACAAACATCGAAAAGAATTGATATGTCCAATAGTAAACCATATAAGTTTGTTGATGATAGTTTTTACATTGGCGGGCAAACACCGAATCCATTATTGATAACATCTTTAGAAAGTTTTTCACAAAACGATTTATCTAAATCTAATAGAGTAGTTGCGTTTGAGGTAAGCTTCGGTGACCAAAATCAAGGTATATTCAAAGGAGTTACACTGGACCAAAGCACATTAAAAAATACATCAGAATCCTTTGAGGTTTTAGAAAATTTGTCAAGGTCCGCTTCTGGCGCCGGTGTGCACAATGTTGATGTTAGTTTGTTTGATTATTACAAACAAGCATCATATAAATGTGGTGTTACAGCTATGGGTAATGTTATGATTCAACCAACTATGTATTTTTATTTAAAAAACATACCTATGTTTAGGGGCTCGTATTGGATTACCGAGGTTTCTCATCAGATAAAGGGTAATAGTATTTCAACAAGTTTTTCAGGAACACGAATACCATACTCCTCATTACCCGACCCGAGGGATTCATTTGTTGCGAGTTATAGAGTTTTGTTTGATAAGATTCAATCAAAAGCAATTGCTAAAATCAAACAGAGAGCCGCTAACGATACCGATACCGACCAAACAGTTATATACCAAGGAATACCATATGTTACGGACAGACAAGGTAAAAATATACAAGGTGAAACGGTTATCCAAGAAGTTGGTATTAACAGATTCGGCGTACCATATAATGGATATAATGAAACTCGTCTAATACAAAAAGTTAGAAACGGTAATGAGGAATGGTTTAGAACTATTGTATATAGAATGGGTGGAGCAAAGTACCCAATAGAAGATACACAGGGATTCAATCTCACAAATGGAATTCAATGGTCTGATGTTAAGGATTCAAATTACAGATTTTTTAATGTGGATTTTCAATTGTCAAGAACAATCACTAATGATGTTATAAAAACAGCTAAAACAACATTTAAAAACCCAAAAAACAATGTGCAATTAACGGTAAATCCTAATTACCAATTAGACAAAACCGTTGGTTCAATAATAGTTGAAGGACCAATTAGCAGAGGACCGAAATCTACCCAAATTGGTATGGGTATGTCATCGAAACTTATGTCCGATTTGGGGTTATATGATGGGGATGTAGTATATTTTAAAATGGATTAATTTAAAGTTTTTAATTTTTTTAGATATTTATTAAATAAAATACCATGAATAACGAAAAATTAAATAAAACATTGGACAACTTTATAGATAATCCAAAACAAATTAAGTACATTTCAAACGATGGAATGGAAAAAGAAGAATGTGACCTTAACACCGGTGAATGTTATGTAATCAGGTCTAAAGATGGTATAGTAGAAAGGATAAATAAAAAATTTATAACCGAAGACGGTAGACAACTTTTACAAGACTAACTATGAAAAGATTAGAAAAATCACTTATGGAAGAACTCGCGAGATATAACGCGATTAATAAATATACAAAAAACTTAATGGAACAGGGTGAAGTACCACCTCCCGCCACGGACTCACCAATTCCACCACCTGGTGATGTCCCACCAGAGGCACCTATGCCGGCCGGAGCTCCAACAGCACCTACAGCACCTACAGCACCTACAGCACCCGCTGATGATACTGAAGAAATAGATATTACGGATTTAGTTAACATGACTAAATCAATTAAAAAGGATTTGGATGACAGTAAGTCTAATAACACAAATGTTGTTGATAAAATGGAAACGGTATTTACCAAACTAACAGATTTAGAACAAAAACTATCTCAGATGGATGCCGTAATAAACAAAATTGATGAATTAGGAAGTAAAGTTGAAACGATGAAAGAAAGAACACCCCAAGAAAAATTGGAGTTACGTTCTTTGGATTCATACCCCTTTAATTTAAATCCTCAGGAGTTTTTTGCACAAAAACAAGGCGAGATGCGACAAACAGGTAAAAATGAATACATACTTACAAAACAAGATATTGAGGATTATTCAAACGATACAATAAGAGATAGTTTTAATCCAGAAACAGAGGAAGATGAATTTGAGTTCTAAAGTAAACTTATTGTTAGGTTTACAATTACAGATGAAAATAAACCATTTTCAAACAAAAGGTATTGCTAGACACGAAGCTTTTGGTAAAACTTATGATGCTTTAACAGAGCCTATTGACGAATTTGTTGAGATTGCTATGGGTAAATATGGTAGGTTTACACTTGACGAGGATACTAAAACTATTAATTTAGTAAATATTTCAGAGATTAATCCCGTTGATATGGTCAAAGTTTGTATTGAAGCCCTTATTGAGTTTTCATATGACTTAGATGATAGGTTAGACACAGATTTGTTAAATTTAAGAGATGAGATACTTGGTTTATTGAATAAATTGCTGTATCTTTTAACTCTTGAGTAATTAACCATTAAAAATAAATTTTAAAAAAAGAGAGTCAGATTTTGTAATCTGACTTTTTTTGTTTATACTTTACATAGAAATATTTTCTAACTTTTAAAAAACAAAAATATGATGTCAACAACAGAATCAGTACTGGCGCAGTACGAAAAAGACAAACAAGTCGCAAGCGGCAACGCAAACAAGGTATCCCAAGAGGATAGAATGAAAAAGTATTTTACCACCCTCCTCCCAAAAGGTGAAAGAAGCGGTGAAAGAAGAATTAGAATCCTACCTATCAAAGACGGTAGTAGTCCATTTGTTCCCGTGTATTTCCATGAGGTACAGGTTGATGGTAATTGGGTTAAACTTTATGACCCAAACCAAGAGGGTAAACGCTCACCACTGAACGAAGTACACGAAGGATTAAAAATGACAGGTGACGAACAAGACGCAATTTTAGCTCGTCAATACAGGTCTAAAATGTTCTATATTGTAAAAGTTATTGATAGAGATAGAGAACAAGATGGTGTTAAATTTTGGAGATTCAAAAGAAACACTAAAAGTGAAGGCGTTTTAGATAAAATTGCACCACTTTTTAGAAATAAAGGCGACATTACTGACTCACAGACGGGAAGGGATTTAATTATTAATCTAAACCTAACTAAGGCGGGTAACGGTAGAGAATATACCACCATAACATCTATCATCCCTGAGGACCAATCTCCACTACATAGTGATTCAGTTATTGCGGACTCTTGGATTAATGATGAATTGATTTGGTCTGATGTGTATTCTAAAAAACCTGAAGAATATTTAGAAATGATTGCTAAAGGTGAAGTGCCAAGATGGGACACCACTACAGGTAAATACGTTTCAAATTCTACTCAAGAAATTGAAATGTCTAAACCATCTTCACCAACAAATACATCAATTCCTCAAATTGACCCACAAGAAGACATGGATGGGGATGACGATTTACCATTCTAATTAAAACGAACTTGGACACTAGTTGTAATCACGTGTCCAAGTTCTTCTTTTTTTAATTAAAAATAATACAAAACATACAATGGCAATTAAGAAAAAAGAATTCGATTATATATCCAAATTCTCATCGAAAACAAAATATAAGGATGAAAATTTTTATTATTGTGGTGAAGCTTTTAATAGTGCTTGTGGTTTACCTGGACCCGTGATGGGAGGTATTAATATGTTCTTAGGACATACAAACTCATCAAAAACAACCGCTATGATTTTAGCTGCGGTTGACGCACAAAAGAAAGGTCATTTACCCGTTCTTATTATCACCGAAAGAAAATGGAAATGGGAACACGCTATTGAGTTGGGTTTTCAAGCTGAAAAAGACGCGAATGGTGAATGGACGGGTGACTTTATCTTCAATGATTCATTTGACTACATTGAACAAGCAACCGATTTTATAAACGATATCATTGATGCTCACGAAAAGGGTGAAATTCCAAGACACGTTTTATTTTGCTGGGATTCAATTGGTTCAATACCATGTAAGATGACCTTTGATGGTAAAGGTGGTAAACAACACAACGCAAGTGCATTATCTGATAAAATTGGTATGGGTATTCATTCAAGAATTACCAAATCAAAAAAAGAAGATTATCCATCAAAAGACTCGTCATATTATCTAACAATGGTTATAGTAAATCAGCCGTGGGTAGAATTACCCGACAGTCCGATGGGTCAACCTGAAATCAAACCAAAAGGTGGTGAAGCCATAAAATTAGCTTCTACACTTATTTTTTTATTTGGTAATCAGAAAAAATCAGGTATTAATCAAATCGACGCAACTAAAGATGGTAGAAAAATTGTTTATGCTGTTAGAACCAAAATTTCAATCCTTAAAAACCACGTTAACGGATTAGGATACAAAGATGGTAAAGTTATCGTTGTTCATAACGGATATATTGCTGATACTAAAGAAGCGTTAGAATTGTATAAAAAAGAATATTCGAGTTTTTGGAGAGAAAAATTAGGGTCTATTGACTTTAATTTAGAGGAATCAATAACTTACGATTACGAAGAAGAGGAAGATTAATTTTTGTTTAATACCATAAGAGTGATAATTAATGTCTAATGTATTATTAGTAGATGGTGACAATTTACTTACTATTGGTTTTTTTGGATTAAAAAATCACTTTTATAAGGGGGAGCATATTGGTGGGATATATCATTTTATAAACACTTTAAGACGAGCAATTGAAATCCACCACTTAGATAAGATTGTTATTTTTTGGGATGGGCAAGATGGTTCTATAACGAGAAAAAGATTCTATCATCAATACAAAGAGAATAGAAAATCCCGAATAAGGTCCGAGGAAGAATTACATTCTTATGGAAAACAAAGAAACAGGATAAAACAATACCTTGAAGAACTTTTTGTTAGGCAAGGTGAATATGAATTCTGTGAGTCAGATGATTCAATCGCTTATTATGTTCATAACTCACCAAAAGAAAATAAAATAATTTTTTCTTCAGACGGTGATTTGACCCAATTAGTTTCCGAAAACACCAAACTTTTTAATCCATCACACAGTAAAATATATCAACCTAATGATATGTTCGTTTATGACCATGAACAAATTCTTATACAGAATATAAAATTGGTTAAAATAATTTGTGGAGACCCATCGGATAACATTGCGGGTATTAAAAATTTAGGTGTCAGGAGATTAATATCATTAGTTCCCGAGATTAAAACTGAAGAAATTACCGTTGAATTTATTCTTGAAAGATTTAATAATTTATTTGAGGAAGACAATGATAATCATATTGTAAAGAATTTTTTGACAGGCGTTACCAAATATGGGATATTGGGTGAAGAATTTTTTGATGTAAATAGTCGTATTGTAAGTCTTGATAATCCTTTTTTAACCGATGAAGCAAAGGAATCTATAACTTCATTAATAAACGATTTGATTGACCCAGAAGGTCGGTCATATAAAAACACCATGAAGATGATGATGGAAGATGGTATATTTTTATTACTTCCAAAATCGGATGACGCATGGATAAATTTTCTAAATCCATTTTTAAGATTAACAAGAAAAGAAAAGAATAAAAAATTAATTAAAATTAAAAACAATGAGTAATCAAGAAGTAACAAAGTTTGAGTTTCTTTTAACATTAGAAGGAAACATTATCTGTCAGAGATTTTTCAATGTAAGAGAACATAACCCAAAGTCTAGACGTTCCATGGATTTACACTATTATGTTAAAAATATTTGTGACAATATTGGTGTAGATTTGAAAACAAAAACATTGGATTATTTACATGAAAATCGTGATTATTTTTGTGGTTTGGACAATGTAGAAACCGATGAACAAAATGAAAAAGAGTATTTTTTGCTCGAGATTAAGATGGGTGACGATGTATTTATTCAAAGAATGTTTTCCGCTAAATTATATCATCCAAAGGTTAGATATACGGTAGACATTCGTCCATATTTAAAAAGATATTTGTCAGATTTAACCAACATTTTATCATCTAAAAATTTGGAAACAACTTATTTAAACTATAAATTATAAAAAAATAAAAAACTATGTCAGAAAAAAATTTTGGTTTTCTCGGAGCGTCATTTCAACAAACGTTGATTAAATCTATCGTAGAGGATAAAAAGTATGGTGAACAGATTATTGATGTAATTGAGAGCAAATATTTTGATAATAGTTCTTTTAGATTTATCACCTCGCATATCAAAGAATACTATCATAAATATGGGAAAATTCCCGATTATCAGAGCTTGTGTCAAACTATAATTCTTGAAATAGGTTCACAAGAAAATGCGAGAATACATTTAGATACAATTCACGATATTAAAGAAAATACAGTAGATGACCCGATGGTGAGAGAAGAAGCTCTTAATTTTTGTAAACAACAAAATTTAAAGAAGGAACTTAAAATGGTAACCACTATTATTGAGAATGGTAAATTTCAAGAATACCATAAGATTGAAGGTATTATTCAAAAGGCACTACAAGTAGGATTACCACCTGAAGAATGTATGGATGTTTTTCACAATATCGATGCCGCTTTAGAAAAAGATAATAGACAAGCAATACCAACAGGTATAGAGGGTCTTGATACCGCTTTAAAGGGTGGATTGGGTATTGGGGAGCTTGGTGTTGTATTAGCTCCAACCGGTACGGGTAAAACGACTATATTATCACTATTCGCAAATACTGCATACCTATATGGGTACAATGTCCTTCAAATATTTTTTGAAGACAATCCCGATAATATCAAAAAGAAACATTATACAATTTGGTCAGGAATCGCACCTGACGAACAATCTGAAAATAAAGATTTTGTTAAAGAAAAGATAAACGTAGTTCAAACTCAAAGTAAAGGGACATTGGATATTTTAAAATTACCAAGTGATTCGGTTTCAATATCCGAAATTAAATCTCGATTGAGAAAAAGAATTTCAGAAGGTAAAAAAATTGACCTTTTAGTTATTGATTACGTAGATTGTATCAGTCCTGAAAAATTAAATTTCGGAGAAGAGTGGAAAGGTGAGGGCTCCGTAATGAGAAGTTTGGAAGCTATGACAAGTGAATTTGGAATCGTTATTTGGACCGCGACTCAGGGTAACAGGGAATCTATTTCATCTGAAGTTGTAAATAGTGACCAAATGGGTGGTTCAATTAAAAAAGCGCAAATTGCTCACGTAATTTTATCAATAGGTAAAACTATAGAACAAAAAGAACACAACTTAGCAACTATGACTTTACTGAAGTCAAGAATTGGTCGTGACGGAATTATATGGCAGAATTGTAAGTTTGACAATAGACTGTTAGTTATTAATACCGAGTCTCAAACAACACTCCTTGGACACAAGGAAGACAAACAAAAAAATGTTTCCGAAAGAATGAAAGAGGCCTTTATGCAAAGACAGGAAACCTTAAACAGAAATTAATAATTATTATTACTATGACAGAGAAGATTTTGAAACAAAATCCGGGACGTTTTGTCCTTTTTCCTATCGAACATCACGATATTTGGAAACTTTACAAACAACAAGAATCTTGTTTTTGGACCGCCGAAGAGATTGATTTAGCCCAAGACATTTATGATTGGGAAAACAAACTAAACGAAGACGAACAACATTTTGTTAAAAATGTATTAGCGTTTTTCGCCGCCTCGGATGGTATTGTTAATGAAAACATCGCGATGAATTTTGTCAACGTGGTGCAATATACAGAAGCTAAAATGTTTTACGGATTTCAAATAATGATGGAAAATATTCACAGTGAAACTTATTCTTTATTGATTGATACATACATTAAGGACAAACAAGAACAAAGTAGATTATTTAATGCAATTGACACAATTCCCGCTGTTAAGAAAAAGGCTGAATGGGCGTTAAAGTACATTGAAAAGGGTACTTTTGTTGAAAGACTTATCGCTTTCGCCGCTGTCGAGGGTATTTTCTTTTCTGGCTCATTCTGTTCTATTTTTTGGCTCAAAAAACGTGGATTAATGCCGGGTTTAACCTTTTCAAATGAACTTATTTCTAGAGATGAAGGAATGCACTGTGACTTTGCTTGTCATTTGTTTAATCACCACGTTGAAAATAAATTAAGCGAGAAGAGAATTAAAGATATTATATGTGGCGCGTTGAAGATTGAAAAAGAATTTATTTTAGAGGCGTTACCCGTAAAATTAATTGGTATGAATTCAGATTTGATGAGCCAATATTTGGAATTTGTAACCGATAGATTATTAATGTCATTAAATTGTTCAAAGGTTTATAATGTTGAAAACCCATTTGATTTCATGCAAAATATTGCTCTTCAAGGTAAAACTAATTTTTTTGAAAAAAGAGTTGCTGAATATCAAAAAGCCGGTGTAAATAGTAACGTGTCAATTGAAGATATGCACACAGCGTTTGAAGATATAGATTTTTAATTAGAGTATGAAAGTAAAAAAGAGAGATGGCTCATTAGAAGAAATGAGATATGACAAAATCACCAGAAGAATACAATATTTCTGTGGTGATTTAAATTTAGAATACATTGACCCAACATTAGTAACTCTTAAAGTTACTCAGGGCATTTACGATGGTATCTCTACAATCGAGCTAGACACATTAGCCGCTGAGACAGCGGCGTCTATGGTAACAACACACTCAGATTACGCTAAATTAGCCGGAAGATTAGCGGTGTCAAACTTACATAAAACAACACCTAAAAAGTTTTCTCAATGTATTAAAGAACTTTATTGTTTTATTGAACCAAGAACAGGAAAAGAATCATCTTTAATTTCAGATGAGGTTTATCAATTTGTAATTCAGAACAAAGAATCTTTAGATGGGGCGATAATCCAAGAAAGAGATTTTGATTTTGATTATTTTGGATTTAAAACCCTTGAACGTTCTTACTTTTTGAAAATCGGTAGAAGAATTGTTGAAAGACCTCAATATATGTACATGAGAGTTGCTGTTGGTATTTGTAATGGTGACTTAGAAATGGCTTTGAGAATTTATAATGATTTATCACAACATTTCTACACTCACGCAACCCCAACACTCTTTAATGCTGGTACTCGTAGACCACAAATGTCTTCTTGTTTCTTAATTGGTAATAAAGGTGATGACATTGATGGTTTATTTGACACAATTAAAGATGTTGCTAAAATTTCAAAATGGGCTGGTGGTATTGGACTACATGTTCATGATGTTAGAGCTAAGGGTTCATATATTAAAGGAACAGGTGGTGAATCAGACGGTCTACTCCCAATGATGAAAACATACAATGAAGTTGCTCGTTGGATTAATCAGGGCGGTAAAAGAAAAGGCTCTTTCGCGATTTATCTCGAGCCATGGCACGCAGACGTTTTTGAATTTATTGATTTGAGAAAAAATCACGGTAAAGAAGAATTAAGGGCTCGTGATTTATTCTTAGCAATGTGGACACCCAATCTTTTTATGAAAAGAGTTGAGGAAGACGGAGATTGGTCACTATTTTCACCTGACGAAGCTCCTGGTTTGTCAGACGCTTATGATGACCCATTTTCTTTTACTCAAGAATTCACTCAATTGTACGAAAGATATGAGAAAGAAGGTCGAGCGAGAAAAGTTGTTAAAGCGAGAAAATTAATGGACGCAATTTTAACGGCACAAATTGAGACCGGAACCCCATATATGTTGTATAAGGACGCCGCTAATTACAAGTCAAATCAAAAGAACTTAGGCACGATTAAATCATCTAATTTGTGTACTGAGATTATTGAATACTCAAGTCCAACAGAACAAGCGGTTTGTAATTTAGCATCAATTGCATTACCAAAATACATTATTGATAAAGAATTTAATCATGAATTACTTTATGATAATGTGTATCAAGTTGTAAAAAACCTAAACAACGTTATTGATTTAAATTTTTATCCCACCGAGGAAACAAAACTTTCAAACATGAAACATAGACCAGTTGGTTTAGGGGTACAAGGATTGGCAGATGTGTTTTGTATGTTAAAATTACCTTTTGAAAGTGAGGAGGCGGATAAATTACAAGTGGAAATATTTGAAACAATTTATTTCGCGGCGATTACATCATCTAAAGATTTAGCGATTAAAAATGGTGCATATTCTTCATTCGAGGGTTCCCCCTTATCTGAGGGTAAATTTCAATACGAATTATGGGGTAAAACAGACAAGGACACAAGTGGAAGATGGAATTGGAAATCATTAAGAAAAGATGTTGTTAAACACGGTGTAAGAAACTCTTTGTTAGTTGCACCCATGCCGACAGCGTCCACAGCTCAAATTCTTGGTAACAACGAAGCGTTTGAACCATTTACCTCTAATTTATATTCAAGAAGAACATTAGGTGGTGAGTTTATAGTAATAAACAAACACCTTGTAAATGAATTATTAGAAAGAGGATTATGGTCAGATGAATTAAAGAAAAAATTAATCATAGAGAATGGTTCTGTTCAAAATATTCCCGAAATACCTGTCGATATAAAAGAAGTTTACAAAACAGTTTGGGAAATGTCTCAAAAAAGAATCTTAACCATGGCATCTAACAGGTCAATTTATATCGACCAATCACAGTCTTTAAATTTATTTATTGACAACGCAAACAAAGCCAAAGTTTTAGCCGCACATATTTATGGATGGAAACTTGGTTTAAAAACGGGTATGTATTATTTACGAACCAGAGCCGCTGTTGACCCATTAAAGGGTTTAGGAATTGACACCTCAACATCAAAACCCACAGTTGAAGCTAAAGAAGTACAAAATACTTCATATAACCAAAATAATCAAAAAGAAGAAGAAGTCGTGGAGGTGTCCATATCATCAAGACCAACAGACTCTCCTTTTGAATGTGAAGGTTGTGGCTCGTAACTGTAGGTGGCTCCATTGACATTTTATAATTAACAATACATCTACTTTGTTTGATTATACAAGAGCAAAAAAATCAAACAATATATAATCCCAACTTAGGTTGGGATTTTTTATTTATTAGTATTTGTTGTTTAGTTATATTTATTAGTATGGCGATTACATATGGTATAGATTTTCCATTCAGAATTAGTCCTAAGGGTGATTTTTTGGTTATGACCGAAACCCCTGAAAGGGAGATTCGTGCAAACTTAATTCACTTATTATTAACAAGAAAGGGTACGAGATATTATTTACCCGATTTTGGAACTAAATTAATTGAATTTATTTTTGAACCAAACGACGCTGTTACGTGGGGACAAATAGAGGATGAAATTAGAACATCAGTAAAAAAATATATCCCAAATTTAGAAATAAAATCTATCAGAGTAACCCCGGCTGACCAAGAACCTGAAGAACCTATTAGTCCACAAGAAGATGAGGATTCAAGATTGTTTAGAGTCTCTGATTTTTCAACAAAACCCTATACTGCAAAAGTTCGAATTGACTATGACATAAATAATGAACCTTTTGTTTCGTCCGATTTTGTAATTATTAATATATAATATGAGTAAAAAAATATCATACGCCGTCAGAGACTTTGCTGGTTTAAGACAGGAATTAGTTAATCTTACAAGGGAATATTATCCCGATTTAATTAAGAATACAAATGACGCGTCAATTTATTCTGTTTTATTAGATTTAAATGCCGCTGTGACAGATAATTTACATTTTCATATTGATAGGGTTTGGCAAGAAACAATGTTGGATTTCGCAACACAAAGGAAATCATTGTATCATATTGCTAAAACATATGGTATGAGAATACCAGGAAATAGACCATCTGTTTCTTTGTGTGATTTTACTATACAAGTACCCGTAAGGGGGGATAAGGAAGATGAACGTTATTTGGGAAACATTAAATCAGGGGCTCAGGTATCTGGTGGGGGGCAAGTTTTTGAAACAATTGAAGATATTGATTTCTCAAATCCTTTTAATAAAAGGGGAGAACCAAACAGATTAAAAATTCCAAATTTCGATGGTAATAATAGACTCATATCATACTCAATTGTAAAAAGAGAAGCGGTTGTAAATGGTGTAACAAGAATATATAGAAAAGTTATAACAGAAGTTGACCAAAAACCTTTCTTAAAAATATTCTTACCTGAACAAAACATATTAGGGGTGAGTGGAGTAATTCACAAAGAGGGAACAAACTTTGTAAATAATCCAACTAACTCTGAATTTTTAAGTTCTGAAAATAAATGGTACGAAGTAAAATCATTAATACAAGATAAAGTATTCGTACCCGACCCAACATCAGCATCTGATAGTGATAATTTCATATCGGGAACATACGTTCCAGTTACAAATAAATTTATTACAGAATATACTCCCGAAAATTATTTTTCGGTAACATTTGGCTCTGGTAATGTTAATCCATTAGATAATTTAGATAACTATAATCAAGGCAATTTAAAAGTAAGTCTTGGAACTTATTTAAATAACTTATCATTAGGTGCTTTACCAAAATCAAATACAACATTATTCATAAAATACAGAATTGGTGGTGGTAAAGACAGTAATCTTGGTATTGATATTATTACAAGTGTGGATAACGTTGAATTTTCAATCAATGGACCCAATTCATCAACGAATACTCAAGTACAGAATTCATTAATTGTAACAAACGTAACACCAGCTGTTGGTGGTGCGGACCAACCTACAATTGAAGAAGTTAGAAATATGATTGCATATAACTTCTCGGCACAAAATAGGGCGGTAACTCTTAATGATTACAAATCTTTAATTGAGACAATGCCATCAACCTATGGAGCACCAGCTAAGGTAAATGTGATGGAAGAGGACAATAAAATAAAAATTAAATTATTATCGTATGATGAAAATGGTAATCTTATTGATACAGTTTCAAATACATTAAAAAATAATATTTTATCTTACTTAGCTGAATATAGGATGGTAAATGATTTCTTAGAGGTTCAGAGCGGTGAAGTGGTTGATTTTACATTGGAAATTGATGTTGTCATTGATAAAAATGGTAATCAGACAGAAATTGTTAAAACCATTATCGAGGATATTGTTAGTTACTTTTCAATTGAAAAAAGAAAAATGGGTGACCCATTATTTGTTGGTGATTTATATAAAACAATAGGTGAAGTAAACGGTGTGGTAAACGCTGTTGATATAAGAGTTTTTAATAACGTAGGTGGGGTATATTCATCTTCTGAGGTGTTACAGTCATATATTGACCCTAACACAAAAGAAATCGCTCAATCTGATATGACTATCTATATGAAATCTAACCAAATATATCAAATAAGATTTCCTCAGAAAGACATAAAAGTCAGAGTAAAAACATTAGGAACGACTACATTCTAATTTAATTTTTATTTATTTTTCTGGAAATCCATAATTTTCTATTTATAGAATAATGCAGAAACACAGAATTTCCACAAATATAGGTAAAGACCAAAAAGTCGTTGTCGAATTAAAAAACGATTTTGACTTATTGGAGATATTATCTCTAAAATTTACACAGACCGAAGTTTACTCGTCAATGTGTTCAGACTACGGTGTGGTTTGTGGTAGAATATTTGTAAACAATGGTTTTGGTGTTCCAAATGCTAGAGTTTCAATTTTTATACCAATATCAGAAGAAGACACAAACGACCCTGTGATATCTGTTTTATATCCATATACAACTGTGGATGATAAAAATCAAGATGGTTATAAATATAATCTTTTACCAAGTCGAAAACAACATGGTGGACATGAACCAACCGGAACATTCCCTGACCAAAAAGACATTCTAACAAGGGAAGAGGTCCTTGAGGTTTATGAAAAATATTACAAATACACAGTAAAAACAAATGATGCTGGTGACTTTATGATTTGGGGTGTACCTGTTGGTACACAAACAATTCACGTAGATGTCGACTTATCTGATATTGGTTGTTTTTCACTTAGACCAGATGACTTTATCAGACAAGGTACGGGTGTAGATAAGTTTAAAAACACTTATACATACAAAGCATCAAACGATATTGATTCTTTACCACAAATAGTTTCATTTAATCAAACCGTGGAGGTTTATCCTTTTTGGGGTAATGAAGATTTATGTGAAATTGGATTAACCAGAACTGATTTTGATTTATCTAGTCAGGGTGTAAAAGTGGAACCAAAGGCATATTTCTTAGGTTCAATTTACTCAGATAAAGGTAAAAACACATTAAATAAAACTTGCACCCCTAAAAACGCTATGGGTAGAAAGTGTGATTTAACCACATTTGACGCGGTTATTGAAATGATAAGGTTTACACCAAATAAAGACGGTAATGGTTTCCCTATACTCGAAAGATATGAAATACAAGAAGATATTGAAGAAGATGGTTCTTTCGTTGTCCCATTACCAATGAATATGGATTTTATATTCACAAATGAATTTGGTGAAAACGAAATAACAAACGACCCAAACAAAGGTATTCCAACATCAGCTTGTTATAGATTTAGAATATCGGGTAAAAATCAAACATTAGGTAGGGTTCGCTCCGTAGGTAGTTTCTTAGTACCAAACATACGTGAATATCAAAATGATGTGGATAAATCTTATGCGTTTTCACTTGATTGGAACGATTATCCAACTAGTGCAAAAAACACATCGATAATATTCAATCAAACGTATGGTAGTTATTACCCCCAAGATTATTTTTATAGATTCACATATAATAAAGTTTACGCGGTAACATCGTATATAAGTTCACATATTGAAGGTCCATTAGGGACTATTTCACCGTCTTCGTTTCTTGGAATAAAGGATATTGCACCTAAAGAAGAAGATGATTGTGAATCAAGTGTTCTTACCCCACCCACAAATTACGCATATAAACAATTTAATTTTTCAATTCTTTTAGCAATTATTATAAATGCTTTTGAAAAAGTAATATACACCGCGTTTATTGGGGCAATGCAAATATTGATTAGACCTTTTCAATGGTTATATGATATATTGTATTTTAGGATAAGGGTGTTTGGTAGTACAGTATTTGGCTTCGGTAGATTTCAATTCCTCGATGATATTATTGAATTTTTACAACAATTGGGCACCGTTCACCTTAGTTTAGTGATTTATCCAGAATGTCAGTCGTGCGATGAAATTGAAGTTTTTAATCAATCTGTTGATACCACTAGTGACCCCTCCGTTCTTTATGAAAAAGTTGTCGATGGTTACGCGGTTAGGGATGAGTTGACATTTTTAGTTAACTGTACAACATACAATTTACCGCCACCAAGTGTTGGTACAACCACTTACACTTGGAGAGATTGTACTAACAACTCAATTCAATCTCAATCGATACCCTCCGGTGGGTCATCGGTAACAGGAATTTGTGCAAGAGACGGGTCAATGTCATATGCTGGCGGAGACGGTGTACCGGTAGTAACGGGTACGTGTGACCAAACTGTTACAGATATTTTTATTGCCGACCCAATAAATGGAACAAATGAATTTATTTTAACGGAAACACCTTCCTCAGGTCTAACGATATATAATTACACCGGATATACCTATGGACAATCCCCAACCCAATTATATATAAATTATTTAAATGGTTTGGCCACGGGTAGAACTTATTTCATTAAAATAATTTCATATAGTCCGCATGGAAATGCTCAAACATCCGATATTAATTATCTAAATGCCAATATCACCACAGGCATAACAACTTCATTCACATTAGGTACATATTCTGTGGGGGCAACAACAGGATATAAAGGAATAGAAAGTACTAATATACCATATCGTTATAATTCAAGTGGGGTTATTGAGGATTTTGTTTGGTCGGGATTTACTTACGAAATTTATGATAGTGGACATCCAGTAGGAGTTACAGCAGCAACCGCGATGGATACAACGTCTTTACCCGAAGGTTGTTTATCTAATAATACTATTTACGACAATACGGTTTCTGTACCGGCAACTTATTGTGCAACAGATGTTGCAGACAATTATAGTGACCCCTCTCAAGTTATTTTAAATCCAGGTACCAATTGTATTAGTTTAAATAAAATAATAGTAGGTCAGGTTGCTTACGTAAACCAAAGTGGTTTAAATCCTTGTGGTAGATGTGACACTCGAACAGGTTTTTCTGAATTCAGATTTGGTATATATACAATAATTCCCGCAGCCAACGATTTTAATAGGGAAACACAATTTAAATTAATTAATGAATACTGTAGAAGAAAATTGGTTAACAAAGTATTTTGTGAAGGACTCGCTAAATATTCTTTTTTTGAAAATTGGTTAGCAGGTTCTTTATATATGTTCCCATTCAAAGCTAAAGTAAGATGGGATAATGAGGAAATTTTAGATTTAAATTTTAGGGGTACAAATTATTGTAAAGACTTAGTATACTATAAAGTTGATGAGGCATCATCAAAAAGTGCTGTAAAAAGGTTTTATTATAGGTCAACAAAATGGAATAATACAACATCACAATTTCAAATAACAAAAGATGTTGGAACTCAATTTACAACACTAAGATACCCAACCACGGTCATGGACTTAGGTCCAAGAGATGAATTTATAAAAGAAATTTGTGTAGACCCATCTTTAGACCCTAATTGTTCCGTGGTTAGAAGTATTGGTTCAACGTCATTTCAAAATTTTAAGGAAATGTTAGGTCTATACATTAATTATCGAATGGATACTAACCCAAATTACACGTATAAAAGTTTTTTCCAAAACAATGGTTTTACTACTTATCCTTATTTTACAAACAACCAAATAATGAATGGTGATGTTCTACAATTAATTTCAATTAATAACGAAGTCGGTATCGATGAGTTCGATTTACAAAATAGGTATTATGGTCAATACAGTCCAGTAATTTTGGACCCCGAAGATTATCCAAATATTTTCAAATCACAAAGCGGTACTACAAACGGACCTTTACCTATAAATTTTGTTTTAGATGATGATGATGGTTATAGAGTTAGGGTTTGTTTGAACGAGCCAGGACGATTAACAGAATCATCACAGGTGGTACCATTTTTTTATTGGGATAAAAAAGGTCCCGGATTTGGTGAAGGTATTAATCAGTCGTGGGATTATACAAGTGTTGTTGCTCAAAATCTTCAGGGTATGTCCCATAATTACGCATTTACGGGAGATTCGACATATAATTATGTTTTATTTCCAATGACTAAAACATATTCAGGTGATACGTTTACAATTTCCGGCGCGAACGTTGCACTTGCTGATTTTGATGAAGAAGATACGGCTGACTATCATCTTAATTTTGATAATCAAGAAGAAGGGTTTACATTTTTACATATTACATCAGGAGATACCGAAACGGCATACGCGGGTACTTTATGGATTAGAGTCGGTGAAGTAGGTGGATGGACATCCAAACCTTGGAATTTTGATGTTGATTTTATATTAAAACCAACACAAGTCAATTACAACGGTAATAAACAAATATTATCAACACCATTCTTATTTTATTTTGGATTAAGACCTGGGGCAACCGCTCTTGATAAATTTATAAAATTATTTGGACCAAAAGGTGCGTTCCCATCTCAAGAATAATGGATAAAAAAAGAATTATATTACCATCTAAAAAATTTTTTGGTTCAATCAATGAAGACCAAACAATTCGTGTTGGGTTAGAGGAAACTGAGAATCTTTTAAGAGAAGGTGACAGAACAATTATTCTAAGTAACGCGGAGCTCTTTAATAAAGAAAGGAACGAAAGTAATAGCTATAAAATTCATGGTAAACTTAAAATGGTTTTTAGAAATCTTTATAGTGGTTCATCTGAATATAATCCATTATTAAAAAGATTGTATTTAGTCGGTGACGGTAGTGATAATAATTTTGATGGATTTATACCCTATCAAGAATTTGCTTTTTTAAGAAAAGACGTTTTAAGACAAGTAAATACAATACAAACCATCTCATCTTTAACAACAATTACTCCTGTTTTTACCTATTCAGGAGCGTCCGAACATACCACAATTTCAAGTATTGACGCGCCATATCATAATTGGAACATATACCTTTCATATGTATATGGTCAAGACAGTGATTATCCAATGAAATATTCATTAAGTGGTGGAACTTATTTTAGTTTCACATCAGGTGATGGAATACCTTTTCGAGTTGAAAGTACTGGTAACACATATAAGTTAACAAGCCCTGTTGAACACGGAATGTCATCAGGTGAATTTATAATATTAAGTGGTGGAAGTTTTAACAGTGCGGTGAATGTCACAGGTAAAACTTTTACAATTATAAGTGTCGGTGATTCAATATATAATTCTGAAAAATATGTTTTAGAAATATCTAAATCCGAATTACCATCTGGTTCAACACTATCCACGGTGGTTTTTGGTAAAAGATGTCTTAATATAAATAATATTACAGGTTCCACTTCAATTTATTACGTTCACGAACACAAAACATTAACAGAGAGAGAAGATTACATATTAGACAAAATTGGATTTGAATCATCCATTTGGGAAAACGAAAGAAAATTACTTTTAGAAAATAGCGCTGGTGTTTCCGATGTTTTAGTTGAGAGAAATATGATGGAATCATTAATTTATGATTTTAAAGAACCATTTGTTCTCACGGGATTAACCAATAACTTAGGTTATTTACCAACTGAAGTTTATGTCAGTACCATTTTAGCCAATAGAAATGGTTATTTTGAATATCCACCTAAAGTTGGGTGGAAGTTTAATTTTCATGACACGTGGGTTGACGAGCATTTTAATGGTACAGGAACTACTGAAACGTCTATATTAACAAGTGGTTTCTCAAGAACGATTAGTGCAACAACCTATAATTTTACAACAGGTATAGATTTACCTGTTGGTACAGTTTTACACGGTGCCTTTGTTGAATACAATCATTCAGAATTAAATGAAAGAATTATAAGTGAATCATATCATAGATTTTCTAATCCTTTATTTGTGTTTGATTATGGACAAACGGGTACAACTGTGGCTTTTTCAGGTGGTTCAGTAACAAATATGTATGGTCTTTATTATAAACCACACCATAGAGTAAAACTGAGACAATTGTCCCCATACATTGAGACTTCAAAAACAAATCAAGTGTATGGATTACCACAGAATTCAAAATATTTTGAAGATGAGTCCTTATGGAAATGGAGAGATTTATATGACCATGGATTTATTGACCCAGATGGTTTTGGTACCAACTTTCCTTTTATTAATAATTTACATTACGTAAAAAGCGACATTGATTTTTATTTGCGAAATGAAAATATTCACAGGAATAAACAGGATGAAGTTAAGAATGTAGATAAATTTAAATGTTAATATGAAAATTCTTGTTAAAAATAATGACCAATCAATTATAATTGAACCAAACCAAATGTTTCAAACAGATTTGGGTTGGACTGATAATGCTCAGCAAATGGAGCAAGAGATTTTATATGAAATTATTAATCCAACTGAAAATTATGAAACCGTAAGGTATATTCATGAACCCTATAGTGTAGTTTCTGATTCGGACATTACGTTCATTCAAAGCGACATATTATATAATTTTTATTTTCTAAATTCCTCGGGTAACTATTCACAAAACTATGAAGATGTGGGAATAACATTTAGAGAAAATTCAAAAATGTTAAAACAATCAACAGAAAGTTTCTTCAGGTTAGAATTTTACAAAACCAACCATGACGCGTCACCAAATCAAACAAATAGAAGATTGGTTTTTGCAAAAAATTTATCATTACCTCTTGGTGAAAAAATATTTTATACAGGCACACCATCAGGCGCTACATTACCATTAAATGATTACGTTTTCGTGCCTGTTTTTACGGGGTCTAATTATAGAAACACGGAAAATATGTACTTTTTTTGGTTTTCCGACGACACCCCATTCGAAGAAACTAATATTACAGGAAACACTTTTTATATGACCGCAAAATATTACAACGCTAAAGACGGAAGTGTAATAGATTTTGTAAATAAATCAAAAAATGTGAATGCAACAACACCTTATATTGAAGAGCAAGATGTTTACTATAAAGTAATTGTAGATAGAACAAATTATTCATTTGTAGTATATGCATACGATGGCTCTTTAGGTTCAAGAAAAGGTACCTATAATTTACCAATAAATTTTTTTGAAAGAAAACAATAATGGATATTAAATCACCAACAAAATTTGAGATACTAAGGAAAAACATTCTTAATGTCAAATTGTATTCAATCGATGGTCCATATTGGTACAATAGTTTGGGTAGTTTAATATCTTGGTCAAATTCTAAATATCTTGACCCGTTAGAAGGTTTAATAGTATATAATGTAAGCGGCGGTACCGTCGGTGATGGTTACTACATGTGGACAGGAACCACCATACCAACCAACTCTTACGGAGACAATGGTTGTGATTTAACTTTAGAACTATATGGTTGGAACAATATTACAAAAGGGGAGGCGTATGGTGAACATATGTTACCGATATTTTTAGAAACACACGTTGACGAAATGGGTGTAATGGTTGGTTTTGATGGGGAACTTGAACAAGTTGAACAAATTTGTAACTTTTCTTATACTCAGACCGGTAACACAGTTCAGGTTTACAATACGGTGGACACGAGTAAAGTTTCTGAAATACATTATATCGATTTTACTGTCAGTTGGGGAGATGGAACTACAAGTATTCTATCAACAACTGGAATTACCGCAACAAAAACATATTCATCCACCGGCGAAACAACCATATCAATTTCAATCAACACACCATGGAGTCAGTTTGAAACTAAAAAGAAAGTACAAGTACCTTCAAATACCACTGTCTCTAACCCATTAGGGACATTCTCCGGGTTCACAATACCATACACCAACATATCTGGTCAAAGTCAAAATTATCTAAACGATTTAGACTATAATGGAACCAACACAGGTTATACCACATTTACATACGCAGCAATTGGTAAAAGTAAAATTAGTGAATTAAAATTATACGGTTCAAATATATACTCAGGTGTAACTACAGGAGTAACAAATGGTGTGACTTACAGTGCATACACAATTGATAATTTATATTATCAAGATTTCGAAGATGGAATTACCACAATTACCGGTACAACATCAGGATTTACAAAAGAAGAAGTCATCAATAAGGTTATTACAAGAAATGAACATTTCTTAGGATTTATTGATGAACCAGTAATCTATTCTGACATTTTTGTTGAAAGAGGAAAACAAGGTGTAATGGAAAAAACATTACGATTATCTGAAATTGACAACACAGGTGAATTATCAATTTACGGAAACGGATATTTTAATATTAGAAAACAATAATTTTCATATTTATTATAAAAAAACATGGCAGTAGGTAGTTACGGTATAATTAGACCATCAGATGTGTCACCCGAAGACGTTGAAATTTATTTTCATTATGTTGCGGATAGAAATAGCACTTCGACTGTTACTCTTAAGAAATTAAGTTCAGCGGAAGTATTAACCCCTGTTTATCACAATTCGAATACTACGGATGATACTTCAGCACCTAATGTTGAAATCTTAGGTGGATTATACAATTTAAAATTAACCGCGGATGATTTTGCGGATTTAGGCGTGTATACACTTCATATAAGACCAAAACAAATAAGAACATCGATTACCGATTGTGGAATTTTAGCATCTCTACCTTCAGTTAGAGGATTGATTATTGACTTATCCAATGTTCCCGCTGATGATAGAAATAAATTTACACCACAAGGACTTGTTGGGTATAGAATTGAGTATATTAATTCATCTGACAATAAAAAAATTCCAAATTTTTATAGAATTGTAACATCTTCGTTCTATTGCTCACCTATTGTTTCAAATTTAACAAGTACATCACAAAAAGCTATTAGATATCAGTATAGTGAACAAGCAACTAATTTAATGTTTTTAACAGTAACACCATCTTCAGCACCAACAAATAAACCAAACACGGTTCCATTTATTGGTTTACCATCACAAAAAATTATATTAACAAATACATTTTTAAATCCTACCACAATTGAAGTAGAAATGGTTGAACACGACGCTTCAACCATAGCACACGCCCTTTATGGTAATCAAAGCAAAGCGGTTTCACAAGGTATCTATACCATTTATGATAATAATAATAACATCTATAGACAATACAATCTTTACGAGGTTAAAGACGAATTTAATGAGACATTATATGAAATTCGTGAGGAGAGGGGTGATATAGACGAAACCTTAAACTTTGATACTATCACAGAATAATGGCAAGGAGAAAAGTACCTAGTCAAGCGTCAAGCGGAGCTGAAACATTTAATGATTTCTTAGTTGGTAGACAGATAACCGATGGTTCATCTGCACTAACTAACACCGTATTTGCGCTTGATAAGTCTATTCCTGATAAAGATTCTAAAAATTTTACAAGTAATCCATTCTCTCAATTTTTAACATTAGATACGTTAAAGGAAGTTGAAGGTATTCAAACAACATCTGTAAAACCTTCAAAAAAAAGAACTGACGAAGTAAGATTTAAGGGTAACAAAAAATATGCCGATAAATCTTTATTTGGTTCATTAACAGATAGAATTTTAGTTTCACTAACTCGAATTATTAATAAGTTTCCGGGTGCAATTTCGATTTTATCAGACACCCCTATTGGTGTTTCTAATTTTAGTGCTAGTGGAATAACATATAATGATAGCACCAACACCACTACTTTTTACATTGAAAGAAGCAAAATATTTAATCCGTTTAATTTAGTTTTTATAGAACCTAATTCTGTGGTTAAACCAGAAACTGAAAACGAATTAAGAAATTTTTATTCGTCATATACAAAATATGTTGTTATTACCAATAACACATCATATCCAATTTTAGATTATATTGAACCAAATATAAACAACAGAATTTACTTAAAAGTATATGGACAACCATTTACTGGTACAACATATTCAGAAAACTTATTAATAAGACCAAATGATGGTTTAGTTGAAGAATTTTTTGAAGGATTAGATGATTTAGAAGAATCACTTTTAAATAGAGACACAAATCCAATTTATACCTCTTCATTTAAAGTACCTAAAGATGTTGAAGATAATTCAAAAACATCTTTGGTTGATGTGGTAATAACTTGGCCAATATCTGAAGATGGTTACAATATAGAAATAACAGGGTTTTATTTCGATTTATACGTTAGTAAATTAAAAGACATTGCTGATGAAATAGATGGATACAAATCTAATTTGATGGTCAGATTTTTAGCTGCGCCACAATTATTTGAATTTGATACTGAAGATAAAAGGGCTGAAAGTATATTTGAACTATACGGACAAAGTTTTGATAGTGTAAAGAAGTATATAGACAACATAGCTCAAATGAGAAATGTAAGTTATGATGGTATTAATAATCTACCCGATGTACTTTTAAAGAATTTATCAGAAAATTTAGGTTTATCTACATTAAATTTATTTGATGAGAATAGCTTAAATGATGTTTTATATTCAAGGTTACAATCAAACTATGACGGTGTGTCAACCGGCACTAATTTAATTGAATCTGAATATGAGTTTTATCGAAGATTATTAATAAATCTCGCACACATTTATAAATCAAAAGGAACAAAATCTTCTATTGATTTCTTTTTGAAATTTTTAGGAGCACCAGAACCTTTAATTAGAATCGATGAGTATATTTATAAAGTCACATCGATACCGTCTAGTTTTAATTTACAACAAGATATATACGACGCGATTCAAGGTAGTAAAAGATATTCCTATGCAACTTTTGACAGCACAGGTTACACATACTCTAAAGTTTACTACTCAGCATCAACAACATTTGATAGAGAGGGTTACCCCGTAGACGAAAAAACTGGACTACCAAGAAGAGCATATAATGAAACTGAAAACATTTTCTTTGGTAAAGGTTCAGGATGGTACGATATTACATTATCACATCGTTCTCCACTTGTTTTAGATAGTAGTAACTCAATATTGACGGGTAACACTAAAACAATTAAAACAAAGAATAAAAACTATACATACGGAGAAGAATATTTTGATTTATATAGAACATTACCGGGTTTAGATACAGGTTATGAATTGGTGTCTGCTGTTGATAATAAAGACGGAAAACCAATTGAAGATGATTATTTATTAATTTTAAATAGAAAAAATATTGGAATTTATATCTCACCATCACGAGGTATAGATTATGATATATTTAGACAAAGTAGAGAATTATTAATAAGTTTTGGTACAAATACTTTATTACCTCAAACAGGTAAAACTTTTGCTGAATTTTTAGACACATTTATTCATAGTCTTGTAACTAATTCAAACAAAATTCGTTACAATAAAAATTATATACAGTTAGAGGATGTTTATAGAGATTATATTTCACAAACCACAGGTTTCACACCATATAACCAAATAAATGTCACTGAATTTGTAAATAAATTATCTCCATATTGGCCACAATTAGTAGAACAATTAGTACCATCAACCACTCAATGGACTGGTGGTAATTTAATTGAAAATAACGTTTTTGGTAGACCAAAATATCAATATAGATATGATTGCCAACCATTAGAATTTATCGAGGAATTATACCCTGATTTTGAAAACGTAATCGAAGAAGATTTAGAAAACATTTTAGGCGAAGAAAATAATTTCAGAGGTTTAATAAACCTTACCGGTGTTACTTATTATCCGGTAATTGAAATTGACGGAACAGTTTATGGTGGTGCTAATTACACAGGACTAACATCTTCCATGTATGTAATTGTTAGTGGAACAAGTAACACTTCAAATAGTGCAAAATTATTTGACGCACAACCATTTACAGGATGTACGAGTGGTGTAACAAGTGGTGATACTGTAAATCTTTCCTTAATATGTGATTATAAAGATTATCTTGAACCTGATGTTACTAAAATTAAAGAATTATGGTTATCGGCATTATCTGTATTGATTGATGACGTAACTATTACAAGAAATAGCGCGGGATATGAACCCTATTCCGCTTTCACGGGAACCACTGGTCAAACATATTTTTCAGAAACAATACCATTAATAAAATACACAACATACACTGATGAAAATGGTGTCGAAAAAGTTAAGTTTTCATCCGTAAAATTAGGACCAAACGAATGTTCGGTGGTTGACTATTTTGATTATCGATTTGATGCTGATTATAAAATTACAAAAAATACACATGGAATCAGTGTTAAAGTTTATACTGATAATACCGTTTACTGTGACTCAAATAGTGGGTGCACTTTAGTAAGTGATGTATTTTTTGAGGTAATTGGGTATAAAACAGGAATTCAACAAGGTTCAACATGGCCATTTAACATTTATGCTAACTGTGTGAGTGGAACAAATGAAAATGCGGATGTTCACATTCAAAAAGTTAGTGATTGTGTATACAAATTAACTGGTGTTTCAGAAAATGATGTAATAGATTTCAATATTGTAGATGCTGCGAATAAAGAAGTAAAATTCAAAATAGAAGGTCTACAACCCAAAATTGAACATGACCCATGTCCAACACCATCAGGAAAGAGTCACGTAGAGTTATTCAGTATTGTTGGTTACCAAGGAACAATCGCTTCACCAATTTCAGTTGTTTCAGGTGCAACATACTGTGACAATTACACGGGTTATACTATACAACCAAAAGTACAATACAAATCAAACTTTAACTATGGGCTAAAATGTGACTCTATTGTTTTGGTGGTTAATAGTGGGTTAACCATTGATGACCAAACAACCGATAGTAATATTGAAAGTTATATTAGTGGTGGTACGATAAGTGGTAAAAGTGTTTGTGATTTAAATGTTGGGGAATATGTTTTATCCGCTTCATATAAACAATGTACAGAATATAGTCACCAACAAATTGTTAATGGTCCTGTATCAGGATATTCATTTACGTACAACTATCAAAAACTTGAAATCACGGATATTGAATGTTTAGCATCAATAAAGAAAAGTATTATCACGGGATTGACCCAAAATAACACCTATGAAGTTTTTGAAGTTTTACCAACAACACAACTAAGAGTTTATACAAATAGAATTATTGAAAATTTTGGGACACCAACAAATAGTGTTTACTTTTTTGACGACAGATTTCCTGAGGAATTACAGAAAAAACCAATAGATTTTATTGAACCTTGTTGCGACCATCCGAAAGAATTATACAATCACGGAGATTATTTAATAAACAAATATGGTGAAACCATAGAAGTAATTGATGTCGATTTAAATTATTGCGATACAGGATTATACTTCAATCTAAACTTTGAATTAGACAATACACCAATAGATGATGAATTTGTTGTTGTTTTTAACGGAAACAACAGTGACAAAATTCTGATGAAACACAAATATGATAAACATCCAAATATTGGATTCAACCTCGGTCAATATTATATCGATGCCAACCATTGTCCTACAGAACCAACTAATGAGGAATTAAGTAGTTCCATTTTTGATTGTCCATGATAAAAACTGTAAAAATAGACGTTGACAATACCCAAATAAATAAATATATTTTTATAGTAAAAATAGATATAGATAAGACTTTAGATTTAAATGGCATTAATAAAAATAAACGCGGGTAATTTTAATGAGGAAATCGGTGACATTACATTTTATCCTTGTACTGGCGGTACCATAAATTTAGGTTCCGTCCTAATGCCATATTATTACGAAACAAACTATTATTTAGGTACTTACTCAATTTATTTTCCATCACTGGATAAAACCTGTGTGGCTGAAATTCCTTGTCCCACTCCTTCACCCACACCTACACCAACATTAACACAAACACCATCAGTAACACCTTCTGTTACACCAAGTAGAACACCAAGTGTTACACCCACTAGTTCAGTTACACCAAGTGTTACACCATCCGTAACTCCGAGTATCACACCATCTAAAACACCATCAGTAACCCCCACGTCTTCCATCACCCCATCACTTACACCTTCTGTAACTCCTACTAGTTCAATAACACCAAGTGTTACACCATCAGTAACTCCATCAGTAACACCAACATCATCGGTTACACCAAGTGTTACACCATCAGTAACACCCTCTGTTACACCATCTGTAACACCTACTAGTTCCATTACACCAAGTGTAACACCCTCTGTTACACCATCAGTAACACCTACTAGTTCTGTTACACCAAGTGTTACACCGTCTATTACCCCGTCTGAAACACCTTCTGTAACTCCAACTAGTTCAGTTACACCAAGTGTTACACCATCTGAAACACCATCAGTAACACCTACTAGTTCAGTTACACCATCGGTTACACCAAGTGTTACACCTTCTGTAACTCCTACATCTTCTGTTACACCTTCGGTTACACCGAGTGTAACACCATCTGTTACACCAACTAGTTCTGTTACACCAAGTGCTACACCATCTATTACCCCATCTGAAACACCTTCTGTAACCCCGACTAGTTCAGTTACACCAAGTGTTACACCATCTGAAACACCAAGTGTTACCCCATCTGTAACACCAACATCGTCGGTAACTCCTTCAATAACTCCAAGTGTTACACCCTCAATTACTCCAACATCGTCAATAACTCCGAGCGTTACACCTTCTGTTACACCATCTGAAACACCATCTGTAACTCCCACTAGTTCCGTAACACCATCGGTAACACCTTCTGTTACACCATCAGTAACTCCCACTAGTTCCGTTACACCATCTGAAACACCTAGCGTAACACCTTCTGTGACTCCCACTAGTTCTATTACACCATCTATTACACCAAGTGTTACACCTTCCGTTACACCAACTAGTTCTGTAACCCCATCTGAAACACCTAGCGTAACACCTTCTGTGACTCCAACTAGTTCTGTTACACCGTCTGTTACACCGTCTGTTACACCATCAGTAACTCCAACCAGTTCAGTCACACCATCTGTTACACCATCAGTAACACCTACAAGTTCAGTTACACCGAGTGTTACACCATCTGAAACACCAAGTGTTACACCGAGTGTTACACCAACATCATCGATTACTCCTTCAGTAACTCCGAGTGTTACACCAAGTGTTACACCATCTGTTACACCTACTAGTTCAGTAACACCGTCTGTTACACCAAGCATCACACCTTCCGTTACACCAACGTCTTCTGTGACACCAAGTATAACACCTTCAGTAACTCCTAGTGTGACACCAACTAGTTCAGTCACACCATCTGAAACACCATCGGTGACCCCTACTAGTTCTGTTACACCATCGGTCACTCCGTCAGTTACACCTTCTGTAACTCCCACTAGTTCTGTCACACCATCGGTCACACCAAGCGTTACACCATCTGTTACACCTACTAGTTCCGTAACACCGTCTGTTACACCGTCTGTTACACCATCAGTAACACCTACTAGTTCAATAACACCGTCTATAACACCATCAATAACACCTACTAGTTCTGTAACTCCATCAGTTACACCGTCGGTCACACCAAGTATAACACCAACATCATCAGTTACACCATCTGTTACGCCATCCGTAACTCCATCAGTAACCCCCACTAGTTCGGTAACACCGTCTATTACACCATCTGTTACACCATCAGTAACACCTACAAGTTCAGTTACACCGAGTGTTACACCATCTGAAACACCAAGTGTTACACCGAGTGTTACACCAACATCATCGATTACTCCTTCAGTAACTCCGAGTGTTACACCATCTGTAACCCCTACATCCTCTGTTACGCCATCAGTAACACCTTCTGTTACACCAAGTGTTACACCAACTAGTTCTGTGACACCTTCCGTAACACCGAGCGTGACACCATCTGTAACACCGTCAGTAACCAGCTCGGTAACACCATCAGTAACTTCTAGTATCACCCCAACAAGTTCTGTTACACCATCTGTTACACCATCCGTAACTCCATCAGTAACACCAACATCATCGATTACTCCTTCAGTAACCCCAAGTCTTACACCAAGTGTTACACCGACAAGTTCTGTCACCCCATCTACCACACCATCTGTTACACCAAGTGTTACACCTTCTATTACACCATCACTAACACCTACATCAAGTGTTACCCCATCTGTCACACCCTCAGTAACTCCGAGTGTTACACCATCAGTAACCCCCACTAGTTCAGTTACACCATCGGTGACCGCGAGCGTTACCCCTTCTATCACACCCACATCGTCTGTAACCCCATCTGTTACACCATCAATAACCCCATCTGTAACTCCTACGAGTTCTATTACACCAAGCGTTACACCTTCCGTTACACCAAGTGTAACACCAACATCATCAGTTACACCGTCCGTTACACCAAGCGTTACACCATCAGTAACACCAACATCAAGTGTTACACCATCTGTTACACCTTCTGTTACACCATCTGAAACACCCTCTGTAACTCCTACTAGTTCCATTACACCAAGTGTAACACCATCTGTTACACCTTCCGTTACACCCACTAGTTCTGTTACACCAAGTGTTACCCCATCTATTACACCATCAATAACTCCTACTTCATCTGTAACTCCATCCGTAACTCCATCAGTAACACCCTCTGTAACTCCTACTAGTTCTGTTACACCTTCGGTGACTCCAAGTGTTACTCCGTCAGTGACCCCAACTAGTTCTGTTACACCTTCAGTAACTGCTAGTGTTACACCTTCCGTTACACCTACTAGTTCTGTTACACCAAGTGTTACACCATCAGTAACTCCCACTTCATCGGTTACACCATCGGTTACACCAAGTGTAACACCATCTGTTACACCTTCCGTTACACCTACTAGTTCTGTTACACCAAGTGTTACCCCATCAGTAACTCCATCAGTAACACCCTCTGTAACGCCCTCTGTCACTCCCACCAGTTCTGTTACACCAAGTGTTACCCCATCTGTAACTCCATCAGTAACACCCTCTGTCACTCCTACTAGTTCAGTAACTCCATCAGTAACTCCTTCAGTAACTCCTTCAGTAACTCCTTCAATTACACCAACTAGTTCTGTTACGCCAAGTGTTACCCCATCTATCACCCCATCAGTTACACCTACTAGTTCTGTAACACCATCAATAACACCATCAGTTACACCATCTGTAACTTCTTCTGTAACACCGTCAGTAACCAGCTCGGTGACCCCAAGTGTAACTCCGAGTGTCACACCAACTAGTTCCGTAACCCCATCTGTCACACCTTCTATCACCCCATCAGTAACACCGACATCATCCGTAACCCCATCCGTAACTCCAAGTATAACACCATCGGTGACTCCAACAAGTTCAGTAACCCCAAGTGTTACCCCTTCAGTTACTCCGAGTGTCACACCATCAGTTACACCTAGTGTTACATCGTCAGTTACACCATCAGTTACCCCAAGTACCACACCATCGGTTACGCCAACATCTTCAGTTACACCGAGCGTAACCCCTTCTGTAACCCCTTCTGTAACCCCTTCTGTAACCCCTTCTGTAACCCCATCAGTTACTTCATCGATTACACCTAGTGTCACACCATCGGTAACGCCCACTAGTTCAGTTACTCCATCGGTAACACCGTCTGTAACTCCGAGTGTTACTCCAACATCGTCTGTAACTCCATCTATTACTCCATCTGTTACCCCTTCAGTTACTCCGAGTGTCACACCATCAGTTACATCTAGTGTTACACCATCTGTTACACCCTCAGTCACTCCAACATCATCAGTCACACCATCTGTAACACCATCAGTAACGCCATCAGTAACTCCAACTTCAAGTGTAACTCCATCGGTAACACCGTCTATAACACCATCAATAACACCTACTAGTTCAGTAACACCATCTGTTACACCATCTGTAACTCCGTCGGTTACACCTACTAGTTCTGTTACACCATCTATAACACCAAGTAGAACACCTTCTGTTACCGCAAGTGTTACACCATCTATCACACCATCTGTAACACCGTCAGTTACTCCGTCTGTAACTCCAACAAGTTCTGTAACTCCATCCGTAACTCCAAGTATAACACCATCGGTTACACCTACTAGTTCAGTAACTCCAAGTGTTACACCATCTGTAACACCATCAGTGACTCCAAGTGTTACACCATCAGTTACACCAAGCGTGACACCGTCAGTTACTCCGTCGGTGACACCTACAAGTTCTGTAACCCCATCCGTAACTCCAAGTATAACACCATCGGTTACCGCTACAAGTTCAGTAACCCCGAGCGTAACGCCTTCAGTTACCCCATCCGTTACCCCATCTGTAACACCATCTGTTACACCATCTGTAACACCAAGTAGAACACCATCTGTTACTCCAACAAGTTCGGTAACACCGTCAATCACTCCGAGTATCACACCATCTGTAACTCCATCTGTTACACCAAGTAAAACACCATCAGTTACGCCAAGTGTTACACCATCGGTAACACCTACCAGTTCTGTTACCCCATCTGTAACTCCATCAGTAACACCATCTATCACCCCTACTAGTTCTGTTACACCATCAGTTACACCATCCGTTACTCCAACAAGTTCCGTTACTCCATCCGTGACTCCAAGTGTCACACCATCAGTTACGCCGACATCTTCAGTTACCCCATCTATAACACCAAGTAGAACACCATCTGTTACACCGAGCGTCACACCATCAGTTACACCATCTGTAACTCCGAGTGTCACACCTACAAGTTCCGTAACACCTTCGGTTACACCTTCGGTTACACCATCAATTACACCTACTAGTTCTGTAACTCCATCTGTTACACCTTCAGTTACACCAAGCGTTACTCCATCTATAACACCATCTGTAACTCCGAGTGTCACACCATCAATTACACCGACATCTTCTGTAACACCATCAATAACACCATCCGTAACACCATCTGTAACTCCAACAAGTTCGGTAACACCCTCTATAACACCATCAATCACACCCACTAGTTCTGTCACACCATCTATTACACCAAGTAGAACACCTTCTGTTACACCATCAGTAACCGCTTCGGTAACCCCGTCAGTCACTCCATCAGTGACACCATCTGTTACCCCAACAAGTTCAGTTACACCAAGTGTTACACCATCGGTGACACCAACATCTTCTGTAACTCCAAGTGTTACACCATCTGTTACACCATCAGTTACACCAACATCTAGTGTTACACCATCTATCACACCAAGTAAAACTCCGAGTGTTACACCATCAGTTACACCTTCTGTAACTCCATCAGTTACCCCATCTATTACACCATCGGTGACACCAACCAGTTCAGTTACACCTTCGGTTACTCCGAGTGTCACATCATCAGTAACACCATCAATAACATCAAGCGTTACACCCTCTATTACACCTTCAAGAACTCCTTCAGTAACTCCTACAAGTTCTGTCACACCATCAGTTACGCCAAGTGTCACACCATCAGTTACACCAACATCTTCTGTAACCCCATCAATCACTCCGTCGGTAACCCCATCAATCACTCCGTCGGTAACACCATCAAGAACACCAAGTGTTACTCCTTCAGTTACTCCGTCGGTAACACCGAGTAGTTCAGTAACTCCATCAGTAACTCCATCAGTTACCCCATCCGTTACACCAACTAGTTCTATTACTCCGAGTGTTACCCCATCAGTTACCCCATCAGTTACACCAACATCAAGCGTTACACCTTCTATTACACCTTCAAGAACTCCTTCAGTAACCCCCACTAGTTCAGTAACTCCATCGGTTACACCAAGTGTTACACCATCAGTAACACCAAGTAGTTCAGTAACTCCATCTGTTACTCCATCTGTTACTCCATCTATCACACCAACATCGAGTGTAACCCCATCTATCACACCGTCAAGAACACCTTCCGTTACACCAACTAGTTCAGTAACCCCATCCGTGACTCCAAGTGTTACACCTTCAGTTACTGCTACTAGTTCGGTAACACCGTCAATCACACCATCAAGAACACCAAGTGTTACACCAACATCTAGTGTTACACCATCGGTAACACCATCGGTAACACCAAGTGTCACACCATCTGTTACACCATCTGTTACACCATCCGTTACCCCAAGTAGAACACCATCTGTAACACCTACAAGTTCTGTAACACCTTCCGTAACTCCGAGCATAACACCTTCAGTTACACCATCGGTAACTCCGTCTGTCACACCAAGTGTTACACCTTCAGTAACACCTTCAGTAACACCTACAAGTTCTGTTACACCATCTGTTACACCAAGTAGAACACCAAGTGTTACACCTACTAGTTCAGTAACTCCAAGTGTTACACCATCTGTAACACCTTCAGTTACACCTACAAGTTCTGTTACACCAAGTAGAACACCAAGTGTTACCCCTTCAGTTACACCATCAGTAACTCCTACTAGTTCTGTCACACCAAGTGTTACACCTTCAGTAACACCTTCAGTAACACCTACAAGTTCTGTTACACCGTCAAGAACACCAAGTGTTACACCATCTATCACACCAACTAGTTCTGTTACACCAAGTGTTACCCCATCCGTAACACCTTCAGTTACACCTACAAGTTCTGTTACACCAAGTGTTACACCTTCGGTTACACCAAGTGTTACACCATCTATCACACCAACTAGTTCTGTTACACCTTCCATCACACCGTCAAGAACACCATCTGTTACTCCATCATTAACACCCACATCAAGCGTTACTCCATCGGTGACACCAAGTAGAACACCATCCGTCACCCCAACTAGTTCAGTTACTCCATCAGTTACACCATCTGTTACACCATCCGTAACCCCTACAAGTTCTGTTACACCGAGTGTTACGCCAAGTAGAACACCATCTGTAACTCCTACAAGTTCTGTTACACCGAGTGTTACGCCAAGTAGAACACCAAGTGTTACACCATCTGTTACACCTACAAGTTCTGTTACACCTTCTGTTACACCGAGTGTTACGCCAAGTAGAACACCATCTGTTACACCTACAAGTTCTGTTACACCATCAGTAACTCCGAGTGTTACTCCTTCAGTAACCCCTACAAGTTCTGTTACACCGAGTGTTACGCCAAGTAGAACACCATCCGTAACCCCTACAAGTTCTGTTACACCGAGTGTTACGCCAAGTAGAACACCATCCGTAACTCCTACAAGTTCTGTTACACCGAGTGTCACCCCAAGTAGAACACCATCCGTAACCCCTACAAGTTCTGTTACACCGAGTGTTACGCCAAGTAGAACACCATCCGTAACTCCTACAAGTTCTGTTACACCGAGTGTCACCCCAAGTAGAACACCAAGTGTTACACCAACATCAAGTGTTACACCATCGGTTACACCAAGTGTTACACCATCATTAACACCAACATCAAGTGTAACACCATCACCAAGTCCACAATATTTTGGTGCGTATTTTTCTTCTTGTTGTCCTGGTGATACCACAATTTATAATGCGAGGTTACCACTTGGAGCACCCTTCGGTTCAGTATGGTACATACCAACAGCACAAGTTTGTGCAACTTTTGTTGATTACGGACCTGACGCAGGACCAATTTTAACTTTAAAATATGATAGTTGCGCGTTGTGTCAATCGGAAACTCATATAGTATGTCCTTCAGTTACACCTACACCAACAAAAACCCCAAGTGTCACACCAAGTAGAACACCGAGTGTTACACCCACTAGTTCAGTTACACCAAGTGTTACACCAAGTAGAACACCGAGTGTTACACCCACTAGTTCAGTTACACCAAGTAGAACACCGAGTGTTACACCAAGTAGAACACCGAGTGTTACACCATCTGCATCTCTAAAAGTAGACCCATCTGTAACTCCTACAAGTTCTGTTACACCAAGTAGAACACCGAGTGTTACGCCAAGTAGAACACCTTCTGTTACACCATCTGTAACTCCTACTAGGTCAGTAACTCCTACACCGACCCGAACACCAACCCCAACCCCAACACCATCACCACCATGCTCGTGTGAAAAATATTTTATAAATGAATTATACGCGGAAAATTTTGTTGAATATACTAACTGTTGTAATAGTCAAACAGAACAATTAAATGACCCAACATATTGGGATGTTAACGGTGGTCAACTTGAAATTTGTTCTTGTAATACCCCAACCGTAGGAGGGCCGCATTTTGGGGTGGTAGTCCAATTGGGTGCCTGTGGTGAATGTTATTGTTTTGATATTCAAATAAGTGATGATGATATTTTACAATCTGGTTCAGTTATTCTATATTATCAATGTTGTGATGGAACTTTCATTACTGAAACATTTACAAACGCAACAACTGATACTCGATGTATGTTAAATGTTGTAGGTAATACTTTGTTTGTTCCTGGTGGTTTCGCTCAATTCTCATCACTCACACAACGTGCACAAACATGTGCAAATTGTACGGCATGTAGTACGTCGTGTGCATAATAAAATAATGATTTAAGTATTTATAGAAAGAATATTAATAAATGCCGATACAAAGAATACTTTTTGAATTATGTGGTAACACAGGAACAACAAAACACTTTGATGTTGATACCTCCGTTATTACACCAGGAAGTATAATTTTTGGTGATTATAAATGTTGGACCGCAACGAGTACAACAGGCACGACAACACCGGGTTTAGTTATTTTTACAGGTTATACAACTTGTCAACAATGTAATGATGATTTTAATGGGTGGGAATTTGAACATTGTGAATTTCCTGGTACCCCCCCTCTTTACTTTGGATTAAAAAATTCTGAGGTTAATCAATACTTTGAAAGTACAGGTGCCACAATTTCTTATGATGGTACGTGTTACAACTATATAGGAGGTTATGAACAAGGTACCGGTAGTACTAATTACAATTATACTGTTACAGAATTAATTGAATCAGGCTCACTATTCACAGATTGTGCTAGTTGTTTAAACCCTCCGTCACCCACCCCAACAATGACACCCACCCCAACACCAACCCCAACAGTTGTTTGTTATGACGGTGTGATTGATACGTCTGGTACTTGGTATTATACTGATTGTTGTGGTGTTTACCAAACAGGTGTTGGAGGTATTGGAACAGAAGTGTGTTTAAATTGGGTATTACCTTACACTGGTGTTGCGGTTAATATGGGTAGTGTTTGTGTCGTATCATGTCCATCTGTTACCCCAACACCAACCCCAAGTGTTACACCATCTGTAACCCCAACTAATTCAGTTACACCAACTATCACACCAAGTGTTACAATTACCCCATCAGTAACACCAACATCATCAGTTACACCAACTATCACACCAAGTGTTACAATTACCCCATCAGTAACACCCACCAAAACACCCACACCAACAATGTCCGTTACTCCAACCCCGTCATTAACTCCGGGTTGTGCTCAATATACATTCTCGTTACAAGAAATTTATTTTTTAACACAAGCAGGTCCTTACGATATATCGGGAACAACAACGGGAGGAACAATAGTACTAATTGCCACTAATGTAACAAACGCACAACTACTTTCAGGATATACTACAACAGTATGTAGTCCAATTACAGGTGGTACAATACAAAGTGTTGGAACTTGTACTAATTCTGTTAGTTATTTAATCGCAACCCCAACACCACAACCGTCACCATCCCCAACACCATCAATCACACCAACTCCTACGGTAACAAAAACACCAACTCCAACAATTACCCCAACAATTACTCCAACAATAACACCTACGGTAACAAAAACACCATCTATCACACCATCAAAAACACCTACACCGTCAAAAACTCCTGATACAACAGTTTCGGTAACACCTTCAATTACTGTAACACCATCAATCACACCATCAAAAACACCAACTCCTTCACCATCTTTAACCCCGACCCCAACTCCGAGTATTATTACCATAACAATGGTTCACCAACATCAGAAATTAAATTCTTGTTCAAGAACATTTGGTAATGTACAGAAAAACGGAACAACTTTCTATACTTGGAATACTCCATTATCTGTCGGTATTTATAGTGGTACAACAACAACATATGTGGGTGACATAATTACATTAAGCATGGACGCGTTGGGAATAACTTCAGAGTGTAGTGCGTTAGGGTATTCTTGTAGTAGTATAACATACTCTATAGAAAGAAATGGAACAATTGTTCAAACAAATACAGAGTCAAGTTGCGGCACAGGTTCTATAAATGATTCTTATACTATACCTGATAGTACAAACTCTATAATAATCTATATAACATCTGACGTAACAACATAATGGGATTAAATGTAAGAATATATAATATTGTATCCGACGGTAATTATTCGATAAGATATAAGTCAGGGGATTCCCCATATCCCGAAACTAATGATTCGACTTTTACTTTATATAATACAGGATTAACAGCAACCACAGTTACAATCAGTGGGCTTTCATTCGATACACAGTTTTGGATAAAAATGACGGACCAAACTACAGGTAGGTATATCATTAAAAATATTTACACTCACGATAGTAAAGCATTCCCATGTTATGATACAATGTGTTTCGATGTCCAAACCGTATGTGTTAGTCCATCCCCAACCCCCACAATAACCCCAACCCCCACAATTACTCCAACAATTACCCCAACCCCAACAATTACCCCAACAATTACCCCAACTCCTTCTTGTGCGTGTACCACACCTGTAATTCAAAGTGTGTGTCCATCAACTGGTGGTACAATAGACGTTACATTTAGTATAATAGGATGTAGTGGTTGTAATCTGAGTACCATACAATTCTCACAAGATGGTGCAATTTGGGGTCTCACGAATACCGCTGGTTGTGGTTCTGGAAATACAGTGACTAGAAACCTTGAAGAACCAGGATATTTATTAAATTATTTTATAAGGGTTAAAATACAGGGTTCATGTGGAGAAAGCGCCTACTCAGCACCATATGAGTATGATGGTGCATCATGTGCTTAAAATACTTGATTATAAAATATGATTTTTTATATTTATGAAATATGCCATCAATAAAACAGTATCAAATTACAATTTCAAATTTTTCGGGAAAAACACCTTGTAGTGGATACTATATCTATACAGGATTGACTCACAACATTGATGATGCTGGTTATTTAAATGGTAATATTACATTAATTTCAATATCAACCGGATATACGTTTAATATAAGTTTATTAGATAACATTCCTCAAATTTTTGTATTTGTTGAACACTGTGATGGACACATAACCCCAACACCACAACCCGCAACAAAACTACAAGGGGGATATCAATTGGCTTTGGTCGATTTAAGATGTAGTGATTGTTACATTGCTTGTGATTTTAATATAAATGTTATTCAATTAAGTTAATAAATGGCGTGTACGGGTCCAATATCATTAAAATATGGTGTAGATAAAAACGCCGCGTGTGGCACTGGAGCAACAACGAGTAATTATTATTACGATGATTTGGGGTCAGTCGGATTAGGTGTTGGTGATACTATTTTTACTGACTCGGGTTGTACAAGTATCGCAACTATTGGATACTACATTGATTACACTACCGACCCAAACGTAGTATTTAGGGTTGAAATGGCTGATGGTATCATAACTGGTGTAGAATATTGCACACCCCTTCCAACACCCACACCAACACCAACACCTACACCGACAACATCATCTCAGTGTCTTTGTCATTTATTCGATTTGACCGTTGGTGATGCAGATATATCCGCAAGTTTGGATAATGGTGTACACGTGGTTTACTATGATTGTACGACAGGAGCACAACAAAATGTTTTAGTAACAGTCGCTGGTTTTTATCCGAATTATGATTGTAATAGGCACGCAGCAGGTGCACCCTCAGTTTATATTTTAGACGCCTCAGGAAACCAACAAATACCATCCATGAGTAGTGTCGCTATAACTTTAGTTTGTTGTGATTTGTTACCATCAGTAACACCCACCAGTTCTGTAACACCATCTGTTACACCGTCAGTAACCAGCTCGGTAACACCATCTGTTACATCAAGTGTTACACCATCTATTACTCTATCTGTTACACCGAGTGTTACACCATCAATAACCCCAAGTTCATCATTGGGTGCACCTTGTGTTCATGATACGGTAACCCCAAAAGGTATAAAAATTTCATTTAATTCGGGTTCAAATTATACAAATTGTACGGTTTATACGGGAATTACATCAACCAATATAACAGGTGTAACATCTTGTACAGGAATGACCACAGGGGATATTTGTGAAATTACAGGTATAACCGCAACATTACTGGAAATGTATGTAAGGATTGATTGTGAAGGATGTTGTGAACAAGTTTTTAGAGTTAATTTGGATGAATGTTGTGATTATATAACCCCTAGTCCAACACCTTCTATTACAACAAGCGTAACACCAACACCTTCTATTACAACAAGCGTAACATCAACTCCAACACCAACTCCAACACCTTCTATTACAACAAGCGTAACATCAACTCCAACACCAACTCCAACACCTTCTATTACAACAAGCGTAACATCAACTCCAACACCAACTCCAACACCAACCCCCACCAATCTTGAAATATTATAATGATGTGGACGTACAATTATATGTGGATTATATGCGGTGACTCAAGGACCTTATGTATGTAGGGATAATAATTTAAATTTGAATATTGATAATTTATAATAAAGTATTTATAATATAACCATGAGTTTTTTAAGTAATAATAATTCAGAATTTTTATCGGTTAGGATTACCCAAAAAGGTAGAAATTCTATTGCGAAAGGTAGTTTCAATATTGCATATTTTCAAATCGGCGATTCTGAATTTGATTATACATCTCCGTTTGATAGTTTTACAGGATTAAACTCGGAACCATTTCAAATGGTTTTTGCGCCTTTTGATAAAGAGGGTGGAGTAAAATATCCATATAAATTAGACAGTAGTAACACAGGTTCTACTGTTTATGGTATTCCTGTACAATCTTCAACTACCGATACCTTGAGAAATGTTATGGGACCGGCCGGTTTTGTTACTGAATATATTGATTACGACAGTAGTAATTGTACAGGAACCAGTGTTGAATGTGAGACTCAACAAATATCCTTGTCAGCAATGACAGGAGATAATAGTGTGGTAGTACTAACAGGTGCTAGTTTTAATGATTGTGAATACATAACAATAGTTTATGGTGGTTTTTGTGGGAATGACCCAAATCATCCTGTAATCACTGGTGAGACAAACAGTTTAATATATAAAATAACGGGTGTAACGGGAAATACACTTTACCTTGATAGGACAACACCTAATTTTTCAGGTTGTACAGGTCCTGCTCAAGTGGTATGTAATTCTTGTGAAAATGAATACCCCGTAAGTGTTACATATAATCCAAACTGTAGACCCGTGGAAATTGACCCGACACAACAATTAAATTCATGGACCATGAACGTAGTTTGGTGTATGAAACCAATTGGTTTTGATGTTGACGGTGTAGACGAAAATTTGACGGGTTTTACATCAAATAAACATGTATCAACTAAACAATTTTTGGGTTATACAACATCAAGTGGTCAGACATTTACAACAAGTTCAGGAAGCACCGTAAGTAACGCCACTTCTTACAAAAATTCATATGATGAAGTGATTGAAGTAACCCCTGAGGAACAAAGGTGTATTGCTGTAATCCATTATTCAGAACTTGGGGATTTAAAAAATGACCCAGAAAGATTCTATAAGTACGATGATTATATTAGTACAAATAATACGGAATCTCAGGCATTATTAGAAGACTCAATCGGTAACACAATCACAGATTTAGAATATTTCGAAGTTTATATACCGTTTATTCAATACCATAGAAATACCGGTACAACAATAGGTGCTTTGCTTACTATGGACACAACTGATTACTTTGTGAGTTCAAAGAAGAATGAATATCAAAAAATTAAGTACAGATATCTTTTAGACGAGATTGGAAATAAAGTTGGTAAAATTTTTGTAAATAATAAAGTAGTTGTAATTGATGACCAAGAATTAGTTGCTGTTATGGATTACAAATCTAACAGAAAATATACATTACCCGCACCAAAAATAAACTTATTACCAAGTGACCTACCCGCTAACCAATCATTCTATTCAGGTTCAACCGAACAAACTATATGGTTGACATACATGTTAAACTTTACGGGTGATACTAAAATGAATGGATTACCTTGTAATTACTATACTAAATTTGAAACAACAACAGATAGTACATATTACACAACACCAAGTCAATTATATGTTAAGTTTGCCAATGGGTATTTTACCGATATGGTAACAGGTAGTACCTGTAATTTTAAAAATGGATTTATTGCAAATCAGTTCCAATTATTAATTCAAGTCACGGATTACGGTGATTTACCTGAACCAAATTTTTGGAAATTATTAGACATGACTCAGTACATACCAAATCATACTGTGGGTAACACAATTAATCCTGCAAACTTAGTTGACTATTCATTCCAAGTGACATTTGATATGTACGATAACGATACCACAATATTTGATTTAGAATCATATATTGGTGAGATACCAAACCAACCTTCAACTTCACCACAGTTTGGTGATGAACAACCATTTCCTGGTAGTATCAAATTGATAAGAGCAACTGACATCGAGAAAATGAATTTCTTGGTAAACCTACCCGCCAGTCAATTCAATGTTACCCAAAACCCAACATATACGACAGGTCAAGATAAAAGAATTACGGAGGTTGTGTTACTAAATGAAAACAAAGAAGTTTTGGCGATTGGTAAAACCGCCAATCCTGTTAAGAGAAGCGGAACTCAAGTATTTGCAATTAAAATAGATTTTTAACTCTTTACATTTTGAATAATATCTCATATAATTTTTATATGAGTATAAAATTAAAGAATGCACCCAAAATTTTGGGATTAGACATTTCAACTAAGACCATCGGATGGGCGCTATTTGATATTAATTCTTCTCGACTTTTAGAATTAACACATTTCTCTCCTAAAATAAAACCACAACCCGAGGACAAAATCGAGGAACTCTTAAAGAAAGCGGATGCTTTTAAAAAACATTTAGAATCGTATAGTGACATTGGAATCACAAGGATAATAATTGAGGAACCTCTTTTGAACTCAAACAACATTTATACTGTTGGTACACTATTAAGATATAATACCATGATTCTAAAATCGTGCTATGAAATTTTAGGTATTATACCTACTTTTATCACCACTTATAATGCAAGAAAGTACGCGTTTCCAAGTTTAATTGGTAAAAACGATAAAGGTAAGAGCGTTTTATTTGGTGGATTACCCAAAGATATCGATAAGAAACATATTATATGGGAAAACGTAAACGATGTATGTCCTGAGGTCGAGTGGTTATATGGTAAAAACGGTCAATTAAAAAAAGAAAACTACGATATGAGTGATGCGGCAACCGCGGTGATTGGATTTGTAAACATGCAAAAATCTGGTATTTCTGAATAAATTTTGTTTTTTCAAAAATGATTGTGTATACTTTTAAAAGAATTTGATTCAATAACTAATAATGTCAAGATAGCATTAGTATTTTGACATAAGGTGGGAGGTTATGGTGTACAACCCCCACCTTTTTTATGCGGTTTGGTTTTACAATTTTTATTTTGTATATTTTATCTATGCCATCAGTTGCAATTGAATACAAACCTGTTATTGACATCCTTGAAGATATTCTTGGTAACTGTAGAATGCATAACGAATACAAAGGACAGATAGCTTTTGATTGTCCTGTATGTTCCCATGAAATCAAAGGATTAGACCACGGTGATGGTAAAGGTAACTTAGAAATCAACTACAAAATGTTGGTTTATAAATGTTGGTCATGTTCCGAATTGTACAATACCCATGGCTCGGTTTACAAACTCATAAAAAAATATGGAAACGAAAAACATCTAAAAAGATATGAATTACTAAAACCCGACGAAGTGGAACTTGCGGTGAAACAATTCAAACAAGTTGAATTACCCAAAGAATTTATTGCACTTAATAATCCAAGTAACGGTGTTAAATTGACTCACCACTATAGACAAGCCATGGCGTATCTAAAAAAGAGAAACGTTACTGACAAAATAATAAGAAAACACAATATGGGGTTTGCATTCTCAGGACCATATGAGAATAGAATAATAATCCCATCTTATAATGAATGGAGACAAATCAATTACTTTGTTGCACGTTCATTTTTGTCAAAAACTAAATTAAAATATAAAAATCCTGACGTACAAAAGGAGACAATTATTTTTAATGAAAGTTTGATAGATTGGTCAAAAAAAATTTATTTAGTTGAGGGTGCGTTTGACTCTATTTTTTTAGATAATGCCGTCCCAATGTTAGGTAAGTACATAAGTGATTTGCTCTTTAATAAAATATATGACCTTAGATGTGAAGTGACAATATTGTTAGACGGTGATGCGTGGGACGACGCAGAAAAATTATATCACAAATTAAATTGTGGTAAACTATTGGGTAAGATAAACATCGTGAAACTACCTAAAGACAAAGACATTGCAGATTTACAAGGAAACTTAACTGAATACAAAGAATTTAAATTAGATTAAAATGAATTTAACAGAAATAGCACAGGAAATTAGAGAGTGTGTTGAAATTAGAAAAAAGGAGTTAGAACTTACTTTTTATGAAGATGAACACATTTATTTTATGAGAGATTTAGATGGAAAACATAGAAATAATTTTCCATCCGTATCAAAAGTGATTAAAAAATTTTACATCCCATTTGATGCAGAATCTAAAGCTTACCAAATGACAGATGGTGACGAGGAAGAAACTCGTTTATTATTAGAAAAATGGAAGAAAGCCGGTGATTACTCTACAAATTTAGGTAGTAGGGTTCATTACATGTTAGAAACTGATTTAGTTGGTAGATATGGTAATTACAAAGATGTGAGACAACCAATTTTTGAATGTGACAATCAACAAATCATGAAGAGTGACAGTATGATATCGGCGGGTAAAGATTTTTTAACCTTAATGGAAGAAAGAGGTGCGGTGCTATTAGATACTGAAATGGTGTTGGGTGACCCTGAATTAGGATACGTTGGTCAACCTGATAAATGTTGGTTAATGATGAACAAACAAAAAGACGGGTTTGGTATTGTTGTTACGGATTGGAAAACAAACCAAGAAAAAAATTTTCAAATACAACCCTACACATCAAAAATGTTACATCCCTTCGAAAACTATTATAACACCGCCCTGAGTCACTATTATGTTCAATTACCATTATACGGTAAACTATTATTAAAAATGTTAGAGGAAAGTAAGTTTTCAAATATAAAATTATTAGGTTGTGTTATCGCTCATCTTAAAGATAATGGAACATTTACAGAATACAAAGTCCCATCGGATATGACCAATTCAATTTTACAAATGGATTTAAAAAAATACTTAAAATGATAAGAAAAATTATACATATGTCTGATTTACACATTAGGACTTTTCAATTACATGACATGTATAAGAAACAATTTAAGATGGTAATTGACGATGTGATAAGAAGAGTGGAAGATTGTGATTACGATGAGATAAGAGTGATTATTACTGGTGACATTGCTCATCAAAAAATTAACATTTCAAACGAACAAATGATGCTCACGTCTTGGTTTCTAACACAGATATATGAAAATATCGGACCTGTTATAATAATACCAGGAAACCATGATTTTTTAGAAAACAATGTAAGTAGATTAGATAGCATCACTCCAATCGTTGAAATGTTGAATAATGAAAATGTTAAATATTTTAAAAATAGCGGGGTGTTTGAGGATGAGAATATTAATTGGGTGGTTTATTCTTTATACCAACATAATCAAAGACCGGATTTTGAAAAAGATGATAATAAGTTTTATGTCGGTTTATTTCACGGCCCAATTCAAGGGTTGTCTACTGATTTAGGTTTTGAATTTGAGAACGCCTACTCGCCATTAAATTTTGTTGGGTTAGATTTATTACTTTGTGGTGACATCCATAAGAGACAAATGTTTGACTTACCCAATGGAGGTAAAGCCGTCATGATTGGTTCGCTAATTCAACAAAATTTTGGTGAGACAGTTAATTATCACGGATATGGTGTTTATGATGTAGTAAACGATGAATACAATACTTATGATATAGAGAATGAACAACCTTTCCTACATTTCTCTATATCTGACATATTAGATATTGACAATGAATCAGAAAAACTACTTAACATTAGATAATGAATTCATAAAGTATTGTGAATTAAACAAAATTGATAACCCTCAAGAATTCGCAGAAAAAGTTTTTAAAAAGGGTTTCAACATTGTAAAGTATGGTGAAGTACCATTTGGATTTAAAAATGGTGAAAAGATAGTTGAGAAGGAAGTAATCAAAGAAATAATTAAAGAGATTCCTATAGATAGAATAATTGAAAAACCAATTGAAATTATTCGAGAAGTAGTAAAAGAAGTGCCGGTTGAGGTTATTAAAGAGGTACCGATAGAGATAAAAGGTGACACTCAGATTGTTGTAAGAGAGGTCATAAAAGAAGTACCAATTGAAAAGATTATTATGGTAAAAAACGAGGAGGAATTAAACGTCTTAAAAATGGAAAATGAAAAATTGAACTTGGAATTGAAAAATCTCACAAAATCATTAGAGAGTATCGGTAAAAAAGGTAAATTTATGAAGGACAGTAACCTTTCATCTTTATATGGTGAATGATTTTTTTATTGATTTTTTTTTTATATATTTTATAAAATACATTAAAACATGACAAACATTTTTATTTGGATTATGGTGGCATATGGAATGAGCACCATAATCGTTTATGGTTCTATTTTAGACTCAGTGAGAAATTTCATACATAACTTGACTAAAAATAAATATACCCCTATTCAAAGAGTCGGGAAATTTATTTCAGAACTGATTAGTTGCATGTTGTGTACATCAACATGGGTTGGATTCTTTTTGTCACTGTGTTTCGGGGGAATGACAACTCAATTTGGTGTTCATTGGTTACCATCTATTTTCTTTGACGGTATGTTTACTGCCGGAAGTGTATGGGCAATAAATGGAATAGTTGAATTCTTTGAAGAAAACAGATTCAACAAATAAACCCTAACGGGATGTACAAAAATTTTAAATGGGTTATATAAAAAGAAATTTTGATGACACTGAAGTAAGAAATTTTGCTAAAATTTTCATTAAAGAAGTTTTTAACATTTTGTTCGAGTCACACCCTAATTCAAAGGCAATTGATTTAATTTGTGTTGAGGATAATTCATTTGGTGTGGAATTGGAAAAGGGAGGTTGGACTGGTGATTTTTGGGAGAATGAATATTCTTTGATTAGTGGTTATGATTTTAGGACTGTTAACATACCAATACGTAAGGTAAAATATTGGTACGATAAAGTAGGTGACACAATAGCCCCAAATAAAAATAAACATTGGTTTATTAGAACTAATAGAGATTTCACTCAAGTTATACTAATAAAACCTACCACAATTAAGAATAAAAACAAGATACTTTTCACAGAATTCAAACCAAACAATAGTGAGGAAATAGAAAAATGGATGTCTTTTAAAAAAGAACACGTTCAAACTTATAACTTAAAGAAGAATAAATGGACACCACAAAGAAAGAAGTAACCAACCTTAATAATCCGTACATTAAAGTCACATGGCGGGATACTCACGAGAACTTTACCTCCGAAAAACTCAATAGAGTTAAATCATATTTTCAAAAGAAATACAACACAAAGTACGTTCAAATAATAACCAAAGTTATATCTAATGACGACCAAACAAAATTGGCATCTTTGGATATAACAGAAAATATATCTGATTTTCAATATCAAAAAACTTTGATGAAAGATTTCGTCGATGAGAACGAAATTAGTGTATCATTGGAAAGACTCAATAATCTTGACAACAAAGTAAATGAAGAATTTATCCGTAAAAACGGTGATAGAATCAAATACACAAAATGGTATATCAAAAAGGTTGAATTTTCAAATTTCCTATCCTACGGGGAAAATAACCATATCGATTTTACAATATTACCCGGCATTACAGTTGTAGAATCTACACCTAAAAATTTTGGTGGAAAGTCGACTGCGACAGTAGACTTGATGATGTTTTTATTTTTTAATAAAACCACTAAAACTAAAACTAATTTAGAAATCTTTAATAGATTCAGTAATAGTGACGAAGTAAAAGTTAAGGGTCACATAACAATAGACAACGAAGACTATATAATTGAGAGAATAAGTTCACGTAAAAAAACAAAAAGTGGTGATTACAATGTCACAAACAAATTGGATTTTTATAAAATAAATCAAGATGGTACGATTGAAAATTTGACAGGTGAACAACGCAGAGAGACTGAAGATTTTATTACGAAGGCAATTGGTACAGAAGAAGACTTCCTATCAACAATATTAACAACAGGAAATAATTTAGAAGAACTCATCGAATCAAAACCTACTGCAAGAGGTTTGATATTGACTAAGTTTTTGGGTTTAGAAATTTTAAAAGAGAAAGAAGAAATCTGTAAAACCATTCAAAGTGAGTGGAGTAAAAAATTGATTTCAAATAATCATAATGTGAATGATTTAGAAACAGAAATCACCACTTTTCAAGAAGGTATTGACGAAAACAAATCAGAAACACATAGATTAGAAAATGAAACAACCAAAACCCAATCAAGTTTAAAAGACGCGGAAAATAAAAGAGATGAGTTGTTATCGAAAAGAAATACAGACATTGACCAAGATTTGATTCGTACAAATACAAGCCAAATAAAGGTTGATATTGGTAATTTAGAAAAACAAAAACAAGTTTCAATTACCAATGCAGATTCTGTTAATGTAAAAGAACCTTCACAATTTTATCTTGAAGAAAATCATTTATTACTAAAAGATGAAATGAACGGGATAGTTGTGGAAGGTAGGGTAAACGCGGACTCAATTAAACGAAACGAAGAACTAATAAAACAATTAGAAGAGGGACAGATATGTCCGACTTGTAAGCGCGCATTAGACGAAGTCGACCACTCCGATGAGATTAATAAGTTAAATGAATTGGTTGAATCAATTAAAAAAATTCAAACAGATAATCGTAAAAAGTACGATGAATTGGTGGAAAAAGAAAAAGTGTTTATTGATTTGAAAAGAGAATATGATGAGTACGAAAAAAACAAAATCAAAAAGACCAGATATGAATTGGAAGTTGAACAGAAAAAGATAGAGATTGAAAAGTTACAAACAAAACTCGACAACTATGACCGCAATAAACAAAAACTAGAGGAGAATCAAAAGATAGATGCCGAAATAGTCGGTTTAAAGTCTCAAATTGAAACTCTTAATGCAAATTTGAGAAGTTACGGTTCAACCATTGAAAGATTAAAAAACCAAAATCAAACTCTATCTGAAAAAATTGAAACAAATAAAGATTTGATTAGGAAGATAAAAGTCGAAAATGAAACGCAATCTATTTTCAAGATTTATCTAACTATTTTTGGTAAAAATGGAATATCTAAAGTCATATTAAAAAATATGGTACCTCTAATCAATCAAGAGCTATACAGACTTTTAGTTGATAGCTGCTATTTTATTTTGGAATTAAATATTAATGATAGAAACGAGGTAGAGTTTATAATGATTGACACTGAAACGAGAATAGTGAAACCCCTTGTTAGTGGTTCTGGTTACGAAAAAACCATATCATCTCTCGCTCTCAGAAGTGTATTAACAAAAATATCATCACTACCTAAACCCAATATTGTTGTGATGGATGAGATATTTGGTAAAATAGCGGATGAGAATTTGGAGATGGTTGGTGAGTTCTTCAAAAAAATTAAAGATTATTTTGAACACATAATTGTTATTTCTCATAATCCGTTAATTAGAAATTGGTCAGATAATTTGATTATGGTAAAAAAAGATAACAACATCAGTTCAATCGATTTTATTACCCCTAAAATTTCTTAATTTCACTTTTTTTTCTTACATTTTAAAAAAAAATTCACATGAACAGTAAACAATATAAAGACTTTGGGTTATTTGCTAAGGATAAAGGGATTAGTGGTTTAAATTTACATAATTACAACAAACAGGTCGAAGACAGTTTGACCCCTTACATTTTAGAGGAAAGACAAATGAACGTTACCGTGATGGATGTTTTCTCACGATTAATGATGGAAAGAATTATATGGGTCGCGGGTGTTGTAAATGATAATATGTCTACCATTGTCCAAGCTCAATTAATGTTTTTAGATAGTCTTGACAATACAGACATAACAATGCATATTGATAGTCCAGGTGGCTCAGTTAAAAGTGGATTATCTATGGTTGATGTCATGGATTATATTAATTCAGATATTCGTACAATTAACACAGGAATAGCTGCGTCTATGGGTTCGGTTTTGTTAGGTGCTGGTACAAAAAATAAAAGATGTTCTTTAAGGTTTAGTAGAACTATGTTACATCAATCTTCAGGGGGGTTTGAGGGTAATATTCAAGACGCTAAAATCAACATGAAAGAGTGGGAAAAATTGAATAAAATACTTTTTGATTTATTAGGTGAATACTGTAATAAACCATCAGAAGTTGTAATGGAAGACGCGTCAAGGGATTTATGGTTATCGTCGGAAGATGCTTTAAATTATGGCATCATTGATGAGATTATTAGAAAGAAAAAATAATTATTCTAAATATTTATATCATATGAACAAAAAACTTTTAAACGCAAAAGAAAATACAAATAAAATTGCAAGTTTTCTTGTTAAGAATTACAAAGTTGTTTTAGTGATTTTGTTCGGAGCATTCATTTTGTATTGGATGGTTTTCATTTTAACACCTCGAATGGGTATGTCACCTGAGGATAAATCGAAGATTGATTCTTTGAATATTATAATCAGTAATATGTACAAAGAACAAGAAATATTAGACGATAAAATCGACAACATTAATAAGGAAATTGGAGAGGTCGATTATAGTATCAATAAAATTAAAAATCAAAAAACAATTGTAAAAGAAGTATATCATGAAAAAATTAATCGTGTTTCTAATTTTACTGAGCCAGAACTTGATAGTTTTTTCTCAGACAGATACAAATAATAAAAATGGCAATAACGAACCATTAAAGTGTTTACCGATTTCAACATTTAAATCCATTGCGAAAGATTTATTACAAGGCGATTATGCTAAGGCCGAATTAAAATTGGCTAATGAGCAGATTAATAAATTAGAGGAAAAGGTTTCATTAAAAGATAGTGTGATTGTTACCATGCAAAAAAAGGAAGAAAATTATGAAACTATTATTAAATCACAAGACCAAAAGTATCAGGTTTTAGAAAATCACACCAAAAATGTTGAATTACTATTGAAAAAAGAAAAAGTAAAAAACAAGTTTAAAAATATCGTAGGAGGTGGAATTATTGCAATTTTATCCGTATTTTTAATCGTGCAGTAATTTATTTCAATGAAAACATATCTTTTATTTTTATTCGCCAATTTTGAAGACCAAGAAGACATTGAATTTTTTTGTTTGGAGGTTTTCGGGGTTAGTAAAAAAGTTTCTAAGGTTAGGTTTATAATTGAAGACACATCTAAAAGTATAATTATTATATTTGAATCCGAGGCGACGAGAAAAGAACTTTCAGAGGAACTTCACAACATTATATCTATGGAGGACGCGAAATTTTATTTTTTGTTTGAAAGAGACAGTATCTATAGTGCTAACCTACCGATTCAGATGAGAGACTTTATGTTTAAATCAAGTGAAGAATATCATTCACTTAGATTAGAATATAATAAGAATGATAAAAGTGGGGAAACCAATGAGTCCATGGACCTAGATAATATTTTAGAAAAAATTGAACAAAGGGGATTAGATAGTTTGACCCCTGACGAAAAAAAATTTTTGGACGACTTCCAAAATTAATTTTTTTATCATATTTTTACCCATGAATCATAAACCAAACACCAATGGCTAAATCATTACTAATCAATACTGAAGAAATTCAGAATTACATCAAAGACATCCGAAAAATCAAGGTAATCACCCATGAAAGACAAAATATAATCTTTGAACTCCTAAAAAATCAAGACCTTCCAAAAAAGGAAAGAGTCGATTTGTTAAACGAACTCGTATTGGGTAATCTACGATTCGTTATTAGCGTCGCCAAATCATACCAAAACAATGGGATGGATTTAATTGACTTAATATCTGAAGGCAACATTGGTCTTATACGGGCGGCCGAAAGATTTGACCCAAATAGTGGATACAAATTTATTTCATACGCTGTTTGGTGGGTAAAACAATCTATAATGGCATCCCTTAATGAAAATTCAAGAATGATAAGATTACCATCAAACATCATTCAGGAAAATCAAAAAAGGAAGAAGAATAAACAATTAAATATGAATGACCCCTTCTTCATAAATTATCAAGATATTGGGGTTGAAATTATTCTCCCTCATTGCGTAAATTTGAATGACGAAATAAATGAAGAGGGTGACCAATTAATTGATACCATAATTAATGTAAACGCCGATAATCCTGAGGACATTTTAAACACTTCTGAAGAAATAAAAAAAAGAGTTTCACAAATGCTTTCAATTTTAGATGATAGAGAAAAAATAATTATTGAAAAATCCTATGGACTAAATGGTATTGAAATGAATTTAGAAGATTTGGGTGATGAATTTGGGTGTACCAAAGAACGTATTAGACAACTACGTGATAAAGCATTAAAGAAACTCCGTAACGACAGTTATGGATTATTAAACTATTTATAAAAAAAATATGAAAAATTTTATTCAAAAAAATTTCACAATAATTGTTTTGATTGTTACGCTTTTAGGTTTTTTCAAAAGTTGTGGCGATGGGAGAGAACTTTCTAAAATGAGAAAGGAAGTTCAATCAATAAAAGATTCTACATACACTAAACAAGAATTAGATGTAAGATTAAGAATTGAAGGATTGAAATCAGAGAAAAGGATGATTCAAGCCACAGATAGAAAAATTTTAGATGTAAATAGACAAACCGAAATTGATAATGAAATAAGTGAGTTAGAAAATAATATTAGATGAGAAATTGGTTTAGTAAGAATTATAAAAATTTAATAATATCGGCATTTTTAATTCCAATCGTTACCGTTGCGTTAGTCTCAATATCTCACGTAACTAAATGGTATGGAATTTCAAATCCCATTAGTTGGGCAATTTATTTATCAATAGGTATTGAGATTGCGGCATTGTCCGCTTTGGCCGCAATATCTGCTGACATGGGAAGAAAGGTATATTTCCCATTTAGTATTGTAACTCTTATTCAGTTTATCGGTAATATTTATTTCTCTTATGCTTACATTGATATTACAAGTAAATCCTTTATCTCTTGGGTTGAGTTGGTTTCACCACTTGTAGAATTTATTGGTGTTGACCCCACAGATGTGATTGGTCACAAAAGATTTTTAGCGTTTTTTTCTGGTGGTATGTTACCAATCATCTCACTTTCTTTTCTACATATGTTAGTTAAGTTTACACAAAATGAAAAAAACGTTGTAGATGATACATCGGTGATAAAACCTTCCCCCCAACCCGACGGTGAAAAAATACCAGTGGTAGATGCTAAAGATGTTGTTGGTGAAGTTTCTAAAGTTAGATTTACGGATGAAGAATTAAATTTACTTGAAAAATTTTTAACTAAAACCCCAAAAACCGAAACACCTCACCAATCATTTGAAGAAGAATCTCACACATCAACAAAAGAAAAAAAAGATGATGTTTTCTTAATTGAGGACCATCTTATTGGTAAGGAAATTGCTGAACCAATTGTATCTGAACCACAAATCACAGAAGTTCCAGTAATAGTTGAACCTATTCAAGAAATAATTGAACAACCAATTATTAAAGAAACACCTATTCAAGAAGAATCTGTGGTAGTTGTTCAAAAACAACCTATCCGTATAGAAGAGCCGATTATTAGTACTGATGGATTTTTGGATGCACAACCACCTATAGTTGAAGAACCCGTGGTAATCGAACCCGAAGTTGTTACAATCGAGGAACCTGTTATAGTTGAAGAACCCGTGGTAATCGAACCCGAAGTTGTTACAATCGAGGAACCTGTTATAGTTGAAGAACCCGTGGTAATCGAACCCGAACCGCCTGTTGTCACAGAAGAACTCCAACAAGACATCATTGAACAAATTGAAGAACCTCCGATTGAGGAAGAAAAAAAAAATTAGAAGAGTTCCCACAACAGGAGGACTTATTGGAAAACTCTGGTTTGGACAATGGGAAAATAAATAACACAGAAGACATCGACATTTCTTCTGTTATCAGTAAAAAGTTAACTAGAAATGTTGGAAATACACAACGTAGAAGGTTTAGATAATAAAACCTTAAATGTTGTTCGCCGTAGAACGAAAAAGACTCAAATATTACTGTACGATACTAATAGACGTGCAGATGATTTTATAAATAAATTAAAGTACAGAAAGTGTGGTAAATACAATGAGGTGCCACACTTTATTGTTACTAAATTAGGTATAATCTATCAACTTTTTGACACCAATTATTATTCAAACACATTTGGTGAACCTTATATAGACAAGCAATTTATTAAAATTGCAATTGAAAATTTGGGTTGGTTGAGTAAAAACACCGTAACGGGATTCATGCATAATTGGATTGGTGACCCATATAGATGTACCCCTTTCGTTAGAAATTGGAGAAATCATTATTTTTGGGATAGATACAATGATGAACAAATATTATCAATATCCAAATTAAGCGAGCAAATATGTGAAACTCACCACATATCAAAAAATATAGTTCCATCTCAAGGATATTTTGAAAACGCAATTAAATTTAACGGTATAGTGTGTAAATCTAATTTTTCAAATATTTATACAGATATAAACCCATCATTTAATTTTAGATTAATTTTTAATAATGAACAATAAAAAAACATCGGGGTACGACGAGATTAAAGGTATGTTAAAGACACTAAGGTCTCTAAACGAAACCGTCTACACCAACAAGAATTTAATTAAAGAGGAGGATGAAATCCAACAACCTAATATTAACACACAAAATACCGATAACGATTTAAATAAAAAGCGGTACGATAACTTAGAAGTTGTTAATGATATGGATGTAAAATTATTGTCATCTGACCAACAGGATATAAAACTTAAACCTGAAGAAAAAACAGCCATATCACAAATAGTTGATTCGTTTAGACAACAAGTTTCTCAAATTGCCAGCTTAGAACCCGGAATTACCGTCACTGAAACCGAAATTAGACTTGATGGTGAAATCACTGACTTAGAAATAAATTTTGTAATGATTGCTGGTGAGGGTAGTGGGTTGTATATAAATTGTGATATGTTACCTCTTGATGACGAAACAATGGAAATATTGGAAAAATTAAGAAAGTTTGAACCAACTTTTACATCGGCTATGGAACCATTAATTAGAGATAGAATGAACGTATAATGGCACTAACAAATACAGATGTTAAAGAAATTGAGAAGATTGCAAGAAAAGAAATGAAAGATTTTCTTGAGACGACACAAGCGCATAACATTGTAATGAAAATAATACAAAAAGAGATAGGTGCTAAGTCAGTTGATGAAAGAATCGTTGACCTGTCATCTAAAGTTGTTGTCGAACTTTTCAAAACACTATGGCAACGTAAGTCTTTTTGGGAACAACCTTTAAAAAGTGTTAGATAATGTCATATAATTTTGAGAAAATATTGAGGGGGAAAAAATCTTCCCCAAAAGATACCAACGAAACTTCCGCGGATTCTTCGGGTTCATTTGAGGGTGCACTGAGCGGTCCATTGGTTAAAAGGAAAGTAAATAAGATTCATAATTTTGAAGAGGAATTAAGTGAAGTTACGGACTCATCTTCTTCAGGACAATATGACGTTTCTTTTAGCGCTGGTAGGTCAAACCCCTTAAAAATCAATGGTCCTAATAGTATCATAAACAGTCGAGCGGTTACAGATAAAAATTTCCCAAAATTTGGGGGACCCGGCGGTGTTTATGTCAAAGTAAAAGAGAGATGTAAAAAATTTCCATACTGTAATCAAGGTGATATCAAAAGTTTAGACTTTTTTGAATACAAAGAACTAAAAGAATCAGTTCAAAATGTATCAAGAAAATTAGGATTACCGTATTCTGAGGTCGAGAAAATTGTAATAAATGAAATAAATAAGATATTTATTAAGTAAATGAAAAAGAATATATCTAATATTATTTCGGAGTCATTATTTGACGAAGTAAAAAAAACCATATTAAAAGAAAATAAAAAATCTAAAGATATGTTTCAAATTACTTGCGAGGGAGAACCACTTGAAACGTTTCAATCCGAAGAAATTGCAATGAAACATATGGATATTTATAGAAAGGAACATCCTAAAAAGGAGTTCATAATCGAAAAAGTAAAATATAATTCACCAACTGAAATGATTGATAAATTAGACCAGATGGGAGAAGAATTAGAGAAAAATAAAGAAACCAAAAAAATGAAAAAAATCAAAGTATCAAGCGTGGGAGAAGCTATTTTATCCGCTAAAGAAAAGGGTCTAAAAGAAATTAAAATTAGCGGAAAAGTACACAATGTTGAAGAATCATGGAAACAACTTGAAGAAGGGGAAGGTATTTGTGATGAGTGTGGACAAGGATACATGGAAGAAGAAACAAATATGGAGGAATCAAACGCCTTTATTTTAGCCGCAGACGCCGCTAAAGATGCGGGTAAAAAACAATTTGAATTCCCCAAAGGTAGCGGCAAAATGCATCCTGTAACTTTAGAAAAAAACATTGAAACTAAAGAGGGTGTAAATGTCGTTTACGAATCTCGTAAACCTATTCTCATAGTTAAGGAAAATGAATTAGTATCATTGATTAAAAAAATGGTGGTGAACTCAAAAAAAAATTTAAGTGAATCTATTCCTGGTTTAGAGGTAACTGAAAAGGCTCGAAATGGCTCCAAGAAAGACGGAATTGCAGCAATAAAAGATGTACAAGAAAAACTAAAAAAAGCATCAAGATTTGGTGGTAATGATAATCCGGAGTTCCCAAAACAGGTTGGTAAAGGTAAAAAAATGGCCGTAAACCCAACTGAAAAACAGGAAGAGTATATCGATGACAATATGAGAGGTGGTACTTTATTAAATTTGGATTACGACTTTGAACCATCGGAATCTTTCAAAAAAAGATTAAAAATGGCGTTAGAAGGAGACCCTACGATGGGTAACTCACAAGAAGCTGCTAATGTTATAAAAACAACAACAGGAAAAGGATTAAGTAAATCGGCTACAAGAAAAAAAGAAAAACAGAAAGAAACACCTGAGGCATTCTATGGGGCAAGAGGGGTTCAACCTTTAAAAGTAAAAAGTGTGAATGAATCTCAAAACACAATGACTTCAATTTTAAATGAGGAAATCTCAAGAATGAAGAAAATCATCGGATACGACGAAAGCACTCAATAATTTTCTTTTTTTTGTTTTCTTTTATTCTTATATTTTAAGAGATAAGGATTATGGAAAATAGAGAGGAATATATTGAGTCAGACATTTCTGAAAAATACAAACATCAAATAGACATTTGGTACAGAACCTACAACATAAATAGTGATAAAATAACACTATTCTATGATTTCCTATCTTCTCTACATGATTTAGTGGATGAAACCTTTTTAGGTTCAGATGTTCTTTATGAAGAAATAGACCAACAAAATCACTTTAATTGGTGTTGGAATAAAATAATTACAAATTTTGATAAAGAAAAGATATTCTTTAAGGAAAAGGGTACTCACTATGAGTATATGTGGAATCTTTTCTATGAAGCGTATTATCTTGTTAAGTTAGAAGAAAAAGAAAATAGAATATATGAATATTTTTATAAATTATTTGACTTTAGACATCAAAAATCAAGGTCCGAGTTAGACATTCTCACAGAAATTTATAAATTATTAGAGCAAAACTTGAAAAAATAGTTTGTTTTCCATATATTATATATAAAAACGGAAAAATGGACACAATTAAAAAAATCAAAGATTTGGTGGAAAAAATGTCTGTAGATACCGCCAAGGTATTCGAAAAAGGTAATAAGAGCGCATCTATAAGGGCTAGAAAATATGCGCAAGAAATAAAAGAATTGATTCCTCTTTATAGAAAGGAGCTTTTACAAGAAATGAAAAAACATGATAGTTAATTACATTTTTATTTTTTTAATGGTATTAAGTACCATTTATGTAATGAGGTTCTGTATTGAGTTTTTAATAAAATTTTTTTCAGTAGAACCCTCTATATTGAAATTAACTAAGATAGAATCTACTTTGTTTTACCTCTCAATTTCCTATATCATAACATTTTTAATAGTATAAATTAGTGTTTGACAACATAAGACATTTAAGACCACATTTTTTTTCTTTTAGAGAAATAGATAATAATGTAAGTTTAGATATTAAACTTCCTGTCACTTGGAAAATTGAATCAATTATTTCTCAATATCAATCTATCAAATATAAAGTACAAGATAAAAATGAGAAGTTTACTTTGATTTCGTTAATAAGTAACGCGACAGCTGATGGATATGATTTGGTTTTTTCTTGCGCAAAAGAAATTATAAAAATAAACAAAGAAATGGAAGAGAAACAAAGACTCTTACAACAAAAAATTAAAGAGTTAGAAGTTTTGTTTCAACACCAATCATTAGATAAACTAAAAGAAATATCATTTATTGAGGATGCAAGACAAGAGAATACAACAGGGATTAAATTGGTTGAATCGAGAAGTGGAGAGGGACTCGAAGGAGATACAATCTCACAAGAACCAAATGATTGAGGAAATTAAAAAGTTGGATAAAACCAAAATGTTTGAATCACCTAAAAAAGAAAAATTTTCTTTATTTAAAAGACTATCTATAATATTTGGATATGGAAAAAAGGGGTGACTTAATAAACCAATTAGCGATAATTTCAGATTTAATTGAAAAAATTAACTTAGATACAAAATCTAGTACCTTAGTTATTGAGTTAGAAAATGAAAAATTTCTACAAACTTTTGATTATATTTCGAAAAAACAAAATGGAAAAATGGGTAAACCCGATAAAACGTTCACAATTAAAATTGGTGAAGTTGACATTATCTTTAATAAGAGTAGTGTCTAAATAGCTCAGATTTTTTAAATCCTTTAGATTCTAATAATTGATAAAGAGATTTTCTTTGCGCGGTTGATACGTCTTTTATGAATATGAAATTACCACTATTCTTTTTTAGAACATCTTCTCTTATCAATTCAAACAACCTTTTAGTGTCACCAATATTCTTATTTCCAAACAACAGTATATTATTATCGTTTTGAACAAATAGTTTATTATTCAATGTGAATATTTGACCTATTTCATTTATAGATGTTATTTGTTCCAATAATTCATGATATCTAATTCTCTCCTTCTTTTGAAAATCGTATATTAGTTCTTCTTTCCAATAAGGAATTATCTCTTTGATTCTGAATTTATCATCTTCGTACTTAGCCTCAATCAATCTCCCCAAACTATCCTTGACAAATGTTTTAGTCGCCCACCTATTGTTGGGAAAAATTAAGACCAGTTCATAAACCACTTCGTTGTTCCTTTTTCTGTTTTGTGTCTTTACAAATCTTGGTTTTTTCTCTGTCTTATATTCATGCCAATACTCGTACACAGTTGTCCTTTTTTGACATCTGTATAGAATTTTAACTCTTTTCTTGTTACAAAATAAAACTACAAAGTATTTTCCATTTTTCATAGAAAGTTTTTAATAAAAGAGTAGATTCCGTAAACCGCAAAAACGCTTAAAATAATAAAAGCGCCGTACATCACCTTTTCTGTCTTTTGTGCTAATCTTTCTAATGACTCCTTTGTTGGTGGAACCATTTCTTTTTTCTGTTTACAATTAGAACATCCCATAATACAAAAAATAAGTAATAAATAAGTATTTATCAATATGAAATTAATAGAATTATTAAAGGATGTTGTGATGGAGAAGTGGTCCATTAAGTATAAAAAGACCATTAATTGTGAAAACCCAAAAGGGTTCTCACAAAAAGCACATTGCGCCGCTAGAAAAAAAAGAAAATCAGGAGGAAATACCAAATCTAAACCCGTTAAATAAAATGAACAACTAGATTTCCATTTTTAAAAAAAATTTATTATATTTTTATAGTTACATGACTAATAGTGTAAATAAAAATCATACATGATATCTTATATTGGAGGAAAAGCTAGAATAGGTAAGTGGATAGTTCCATTCATACCTAATGACATTGAAACTTATGTAGAGGGATTTTCAGGTATGTTTTGGGTATTTTTTAATATGGACCTAAATAAGTACCCAAATCTTAAAACTGTCGTTTATAACGATTTTAATCGTTTGAACGCAAATCTATTTAAGTGTGCTAAAAATTACGACCGACTATGGGAAGAACTTTCAAAATACCCATGTCAACAGCTAGGTATCGAAGACACCCCTCCTGAGTACGAACAAATGTTTCGTAAATATCAAAAAGAGGTTTTTGAGGATGAGACAGTAATTGGTGATGAACCAAATTTTGATATTGCGGCTAAATATGTATATGTACTAACTCAAGTTTTTTCAGGTTCTAAACCCGAAACATCTAGTTACACCGATTATAAAGGTAAGTACAGGTGTAAAGTCTTAATTTTCATGGATAAATTAAAACATCCCGAGTACCGAGCACATTTAGATAGAATTACTTTTGTTGAAAATATGGATTTCGAAAACGTCCTTAAAAAATATGACTCACCAAAAACATATTTTTACATGGACCCACCGTATTGGAAAACAGAAAATTATTATTCAAATCACGATTTTGATAGTGGTGACCACGAGAGATTGGCTAATGCACTTAAAAATATACAGGGTAAATTTAGTTTATCGTATTATGAATTTAAGCAACTTCATGATTGGTTTCCCGAAAATGGAATTGGGTTGGGTAAAAACGGCCAATTATTGATGTTTGAACCAACTGGTTATAAGTGGGCTGAACAAACTTTTAAGAAGGCGGCGGCAGCTAAGAAAGACGGAACTCAAAACGAAGGTATCGAGTTGCTAATAATGAATTATTAAAAATGGATTTTTCACCCGAAAGTCTTATATATCTACAAACCATCCAAAATTATTTTAAAAATAACGAAGAGGTAGGTAAATATTTTTTGTCAAACGTAGATGAAAATGAATTTTATAATAGTATTTTGAAAGTGGCGGAAAATAACTTTAAAAAAACGGGGGAACCTCAATTGTCACAAGAACAACTTGAATTCTTAAGAATGTCTTTAATGATTTTCAAAAGTGTAGAAGAAAGCGAATTTCATGAAATATATTTTTACGAATCAAAAGATTTAAAATTTTATTTTAAGTAGAATGAGAAAAACACCAAAACATTATTTAATTTATGAAACATCATATGGTACAGATATACCAACCAAGCAATTGTATCTTCACATTTTTGATGAAGTACCTTCTTTTTATAAGTCAGATAAGGTATATGAGTCGAATATAGTCGATTATTTTATATTAAATGGGTACAGACCTATAAGCGAATTAAATTCGACCACTAAAAGAAGAGTACATAAACCAAGTACGGAGATTTTTCTTCTCAATAATGACAATAAAACCGCGATTTTGTTAAAATCAAGATATGAAAAGGACGAACTATTATTTGATTTGGAATTTTATTATACCTTATCACAAGGTATTTTTGATATAAATTTTGACCTTAAAAAAATATCTGAATTTGAAGTTAAATTAAAAAAGGGGGGCATAAGTTTAGTCAAATCCGAAATGGGTCACATGGACACTGAGGAGTATGAACTGAATGTACCAGATGTTAATATAAAATTGAATTACGGTTCTAAATTTGTAAAAATACACGAAACAATCATAAGTCGTTTAAACAAAAATAATGATAAGGGTATCGTATTATTTCATGGAGACCCTGGCACAGGTAAAACTTCCTATATCAAATACCTAACTAAATTAATAAACGATAAGGAAATACTTTTCATCCCGCCCACCATGGCGGAATCATTATCAGAACCATCAATAATCCCGTTTTTAATGGAGCATAAAAACTCTATTCTGATTATTGAAGATGCGGAAAAAGTAATTTCAGATAGAGAATTAAATGGCTCGTCTGCTGGTGTTTCTAACATTTTAAATCTAACAGATGGTATACTTGGAGATTGTTTAAATATTCAAATCCTTGCTACTTTCAATATGAAAAAAGAAAAAATTGACCAAGCTTTATTAAGAAAAGGCAGGTTGATTTGTGAACATAAATTTGAACCTTTAAGTATTGAAGAATCAAACAAATTGTTGAAACATTTAGGTAAGAAAAAAACGGTTGACAAACCCACCACACTTGCAGATATTTATAATATCGATGAAGACGTGGTTCGAGTTGAAAATAAAAAACAAATAGGTTTTAAAAATTAAAAAAATGGAGTTAGTAACAGTTGAAAAACTAAACAAAATGAAACAAAATGGTGAGAAAGTTCTCGCCGACTTTTACGCCGAATGGTGTGGACCATGTAAAATGTTATTACCAAAATTAGACTTACTACAACACGAATACCCCGATATTAAATTTGTGAAAGTTAATGTTGATTCTGAAATGTCGGGCTCCCAAGAATATGGAGTACGTTCAGTACCCACGGTTATGATATTCAACGGTAATAATGAGGTATCAAGAACATCCGGAGTTAGACCCGATTGGTTCTATAAAGAAATATTAAATTCGTTATAATATGGCAAATGAATTATTATTATTTACCCTTGATGGATGTGGAGGTTGTAATAGATTAAAAGAAAGACTCAAAAAAGAGTCGCTCCCCTACAGAGAAGTCGAAGTTGGTAGGAATAAAGAGATTTGGAATAAGGTGATTGAGCAAACAGGTAATGAGTACCTACCCGCTTTTTATATTAAAAAAGACGATACGGGTAAAGGACCTTTTTTTTGTCCTCAAAAAGATTTTGATGGGGATGATGAGGCGTTGGCTATCATATTAAAATACATTGAAAAAAAAGAAGGGGGTCAATAACCCCCTTTTTTATTTACTAATTCACTAATCCATTTATAGGTTTTTTCCATACCATAAAATAGAGGTTCATTAACTACCCAACCTATTTTCTCACGGTATAGATTATTGTCAGAATTTCTTCCTCTAACACCGACAGGACACTTGTAACCATACTTCTGTTTAAATTCCTCACCACCAATATTTTTGATGTAGATTTCTTTACCTGAGATATCAATAGCCATTTGTGCTAACTCATTAATTGTTACCTTCTCTTCGGAACCAATATTTACAGGACCCAAGAAAGAATCTTGTCTCATTAACCTTAAAACCGCCTCAACACACTCATCAACATATAAGAATGAACGAGTTTGTTGACCGTCACCCCATACCTCAATTTCTCCACCATCTAACATTTCGGCAACTTTTCTACACATCGCAGCTGGTGCCTTTTCTTTACCACCTTTCCATGTACCAAAAGGACCAAATATGTTATGAAATCTGGCAATTCGAACATTTAAACCATGGTTCCTGTAAAACGCCAAGTACAGTCTTTCCGAAAATAATTTCTCCCAACCATACTCTGAATCGGGGTTTGCTGGATATGCTGAAGATTCTTCACAATTTGGATTGTTAGGGTCTAATTGATTGTGTTCGGGGTACATACATGCTGACGATGAATAAAAAATCTTTTTAACTTTAGTTTTTACCGATTCATTCACAACATTTAAATTTATCATAGCCGAATTGTGCATAACATTCGCATCATTTTCACCTGTGAAAATGTAACCAGCACCACCCATGTCTGCGGCTAATTGGTATACCTCATCAAAAGGAATTTCAACTGAATATGGTTGTTTATAATAATTAAAAGGTAATATCACACCATTTGATTCTTCCAGTCTCATAACCGATGACACATTTTTTGGGTCCGTCAAGTCATAAACTAAGAACTCATCACAAAAATCTTTTTCATGAAAATACTCATGTCTTTTTATGTCAACTACTCTTACATAGTTCCCTTCATTTTTTAATCTTTTTGCGAGGTGACCACCAATAAATCCACCGCCACCTAATACAAGTACTCGTTTCATTTTACTTTTTTAAAAAATCCTTCACCAAAATTATTACCCCACCAAAACTGTTCAACACAGGTAAACCCATGATGAATCATCCAATTGTTTAACTCATTAAAGTGTGGACATCCTTTATATAATTCGGCTTTGTTTATTTCTACGATAATATAATCTATGTTGTTTAATGTATTTACAGAACCTTTAAGAACTTCTAATTCAAAACCCTGAACATCAATGTTCATCATGTTGTATTTTGAAAAATCATAATTTAAATCATCCAGTCTATCCATTTCAACTTCTTCTACGGAGTCGAATACGATGTGAGGAAATTGAACAGAATGTAATTTGGGCTCTAATATCGAAGAAGACATACCTTTATTAAAAGATTCAACAAACATAGGAATTCTTCTTTTTTCATTACCTAATGCTAGTTTAATTAAACTAGCATCATCATCTATTTTTTCTTTTAAGGTCTCAAAATTAGAAGATAATGGTTCAAAGTACATTCTATTTGAAATACCCAATTCTTTATAAACCTCATCTTCTTGACCAAAATGTGCACCAACGTGAATTACACCATGGATATTAACATTATGTTTTAACATGAATGTTTTTAATTCTAAATTATTCATTCTCTATCCTCTTTATATTTGTCTTTATTATACAATAAATCCCTGTGTTTTTCAAGGATTTTTGCTGCATTTATATAAACTAAATTATTATGTAGTGATTGATTTTTTTGTCTAGTAGTACCCCATCCAGGTTCAGAAATATAATCAACCTTGTATAAACCTGATACTTTTCCGAGTTCTTTGAATGCCCTCATAGATATATCCATATCATCATAATTTTGAGGTGAAAAATATTCATCTAAAAAATTTAATCTTACTACGTCGTTATAGTTGTACATTAACGGACCTCTATTACCATATTCTCTAGCATAGAAAATATCCCTTGACGAGTTATCTTTATGTGCAATATCAATATAGTTTATTTGTTTTGTCTGTTCATTATATATGTTATTGTGAGCAACAAAAGATGTTACAGCGAACACGTCACCATATTTTTTAAATGGTACCAACATCCTTTTATCAAAATCTTTTTCCGTTACAACCATGTCGTCTTGTATTAAAACAACATAATCATTTAGAACAGATTTTAGACCAATATTATTGGCTTTGGTTTCAAATACATTATCCACATACAGGTAATCAATTTTCTTATTATTAACACTCTTTAAAATGTCACGAACAATACCTTCACTATTATCTGTACAACCATCAAAAACTATTACAATTTGGTCATTCAGTTCTGATAAATTATTTACCAAGTTGTTTACCACTTGATTCATCAAAAACTCCTTATTGTGGATTGTTAATACTACTGATGTTTTCATTTTAATAGATATTTTGATAATTCGATACAATCACCTTTTCGGTCAAATAGGTGGTCAACATAATTGTACATTTCGACAACATTATATTTCTCTATGTGAAAAATCCAATTATTTGCGGTTTGCTCACAACAGTGATATATTTTTGAATCGACATCTGTAACATCCGATATGTCTACAGATATCATTTCCTCCATGATTTTTTTTGCGGACTCAATGTCGTATCCAACAGGTAAGCCAAATATTCCTAAATTGTAAATTTTAAAATCTAAATTTTTTGTGATGTGATTACAAATTTTTATTTCACCCCACCTAGGGTCTCCATTTTTAACAATCCTTTCATATTTCCAAACCATGATAGAATCTTCATCAATTTTGGGTAATTCCGAATGAAAAAACAAATCATTATCAATTTTTACGGTATACTCAGTTTCTGATTTTGCATAATTGATAAAATCATTCAAAACCGTAAAACTGTAATTTAATTCACTACCGTATTTACGTAATTCATTAGAATAATCAATATATATTATTCTATCTTGGTCAATATTATAAAATGACATCTTTTCCCTCATCAGGTTCACATTATCTGTGTATAAATGTAGAACACTATTTTTATTTTTATCTATAAATGAGGCATATGATGCTGCCGAATAATCAACAATAAATTTATTATTTTTATAAACTTCATATGCCCATTTTCTACCTATTTGGGACATTTTATTTAAATCGTAATTATAATTTAATGCGATAAATTTCATGGTAAATGTATGTTATATTGAATTCTATAATCAAGTGACGAGTCAAATCTTAAATTATGTTTGACGACTAAATTTGTTAATACACTTTGGTCATTTCTATGAAATTGCCAATTAGGAAAATTCTCACCTAATTTGTTTGGTTCGTTGTCAACTATTTGTTTAATACTACAATAATGTAAATAGTCTTGAACAAAATCCATCATTTGATTTGTTTTTTTTATGATAATAAAACCGGCTTCTATTTGTGGAGTTTCGTGATATTTTTCCTCATCACAATTCATTAATATGAAACAGTCTCTTTTCGTACAAATTTTTTGAGGCCACCGTTTACCACCCCAATTTGTAAAATAATAATCATTGTCCTTTAGATAATTCTCCAACGTGTTGTAATCAACATCAACCAAATCACCCGCGTCAGTGTAAATCAACACATCACCATCTTCTATTTGATTTAAAATATCCAATATGATTTTTGGTTTCCATAACCAAAGTCCATCTCCTATTTCACAATCTAATATCTCTTTGTTCTTATCATAAAAAGAACCTTTTTTTACATTTTCCGAATTAAATTCACGGATATCATTAAACCCTCTTGATTGGTAATATTGAATCAATTTTTGACTAACGCTACGAAATTTTTCATTGGTGTAAAATGATAATACAATTTTCATAATTAATATATTCCTCTTATGTTTACATCTATTCCGTGTTCATTTATCGGAATAGATAACTCATTACCATATTCAGACATGTTCCATTTACCTCTAAC